>Ga0210040_10002574_pt1 | contig 25438 bp, 14 predicted proteins | sample CryGeyCG12114_NA_FD_185462 | JGI IMG/M metagenome (GOLD analysis project Ga0210040, IMG submission 185462) | Groundwater microbial communities from aquifer - Crystal Geyser CG19_WC_8/21/14_NA (SPAdes) (version 2) | ecosystem: Environmental > Aquatic > Deep subsurface > Groundwater | place: USA... | reverse complement strand
TTACATGATGACCAACCGAACCACTTAAGTACGACAGTGCAGTAATACGACAAGCAAACAAACTCTGAATTCCATGAAAATGAGAAAGACAGAAAAAATACAATCGTAGGAAATAAAAAATAATAAATTAGGCGTTTTATTATGCAACATTTTGGCGAGCAAAAATTTGCACCTAATATGAATGTGCTCACTAATGGTATATTGAGTACATATACATGGCCTTTAACATGGAAATATACGAATTTATATAAGTTTAGAATTAGCTGACTCACTGTTTTCTTTACGTAAGTTTACTGAAAGAGACTATAAAATTGCTAAAACTAGCAAAAACACTTCTATAAACTAATTTTCCAATGTGCGTGTCAAGTTCAACTCAATCTATATTTTTTTAAATTTCAGTCTATAGTGATTTTTACAAAAAGTACAATTATAAGGCAGGATAATGGAAAGGTGCTGAAATGCGTTGGTACAGCATTAATTATAATGTCGCAATAAACCATTAATAAGAACTACTAGAACAGTAGAATAGTGGAACAATATCTTGCTTCATAAAATTCATTTCTTTTCTTACTAATTTAACTCGAAAATCAACAAATAAAAATAATCTAAAATAATCTAAAAGAGGCACGTCAATAGAGTGAAAGACATATTTAGCCGCAAAAAAGTGCAGCATTCTTGCGGTAATTTTCGTCAATGGAGTAAAAATCTACTTTACATAGAATCGTCATTGTACTTTCCATCCGAACTAGGACCTTCCACTATTTCATATCTGGGCTTAGGAAAATGGTCAGTGTAAAAGATATTCCAACCAATACAAATTGCTGCCAGAATAACCAAAACAGCAATCATCACCCATCTTAAAATGTTCTCCCACTTTTTCGGTTCCAGATTTCGTAACACGAACACGCCCACAAGTAAGCCGGCTAACCCGCCACCGAAATGGGCTACGTAGCCAATCTAAAAAAACACAATTTCATGAATACTAAAACATTCAAATCACTAAAACTGGAGAATAATTTTCAACTCCATACCTTTTGGTCTAATTGTCCAAAATACCGATAGTATAATGCAACCCCAACATCCAAAATTATGTAAGAAGAGAACGAAATCAATCGAACCCATGCAAATTCCATTTGTTTCCAGTTCTGAGAGTAGCAAAAAATTGAAGGCCATCATAATTTCATAATCCTCAACAACACGTGAAATAATATTTAATACTATCTGTAGGAAACAAGAAAAGTTTGGAATCCGATCTAAACTTACAAGTATTACTGTGGCCAAATGTGCAGTTATTAGGGCATATACGCCACCACTAGCCCCAGCTAGGAAAACATAAGGATCAGTCAAGGATGTTGCTAAAGACCCAGCAATAACTCCGGCAAAGTAGACAATGAGAACTCTCCACCATCGATGAACCATTTCAAGTAAAATTCCAAGAAAAAGTTGCATGGCTACATTTCCCACTAGATGAACCCAGCTGTAAAAACAATAATTCATTCATTAAATTTAATTTTTAGCTACGAATTATGAATTAACTAACTACTATCAAAACTATTTAGCAATATAACATACCCTGAGTGTACAAACATGTACGTTAAAAATCTCCATACTTCATATCTCTTATATGGGTTGTATATGAGAACAGAATCTACAGGTGCTGGTCCATTAATCCCAATCCACCCATACTTTTGGATCAATGAGTGCGAATGATATCCAAATATTCCAATCTGCACAAAACAGTTGTATACAATACAAGTAAACAATTGTGGCTTGTGGCATTATACACTACAAATTAACAACCCTTACAATGACTAATGTGATAGTTAACATAAACACAGGAGGTGGACGGCAAGTCATCTCATCATGATAGGCACCATCCACTTGATCAATTGAATGTCTTGCATTCCTAGGAAGGATCATCCGCTCAGCAAATTGGTACGCTCTACGTTGTAGCTGCAAAATCGAATTCAGTTTAAAGCTCAACGGAATCTCAGTTTAAAATTGAGTTCAGAATCAGAAATAAGTAACTTTCACACTTACAAAGTGCGTGTACTCCTCCCGATTGAGTTTTCCATCTTTATCCCTGTCATGTTTTTCAAAATCGTCACTGAGAGCGTCATCATCCGGTAAGAACTTTCTCATTTCCATCTTGGAAATCTTTCCATCCCCGGACTGATCGACCTGACAAGATATTTCAAAATGTTTTAAACATTGAAACCTTACAATACAAAACGGTAATTAACACAAGGTTATGGTAGTTAACTAGTAACGTAATTATTACATCGGAAAACCGACGTTCTTTTCCAGTGTTTAAATTTCCATTGATAGAACTATCTTTGCCCTCCTCATCTTCAAAAGGAGTGGTCATTTTGGCAATCCAAAAACAATGTTTAAAAATAAGAGATTGATCTTTACAGCCTCACAACTAAATTTTTACTATTCATAAATCTAAATACGGGAAAGTGTTTATCAAATTATTAAAACCACAAAATTAGTTTTTCCGAGTCACAAAACACTAGCCACAAAATGAATGTCGATTCGTTGTACAAGGACTATGTACTGAAATTTAAATCCACATATTTATGGGATGATTGAAGCGTTGAAGTTGTCCTTGTTGTTGTTATCGGTTAGGGTAGCATTTACACTCTAGTAATGCCAATTGCTCCAGTCCTGACTAGCGCACCTTTTGCTTCACCCAAACCGTTATTATCTTATCTCCCATCCCATTCCATGAATAGTGTAGTGCGAGTGCCCTCAAAAAATCCCCCACCAGAGTATCAAAGTCAAGTTATAAATCCCTTGCAATCACCCAGACTATGTCATTCTATGGAAATGACTAAGGACAGCTGATTCGAACGAGACTTGTTTTTGTATTTGCTTATACGAATACAAATTATCAAATAAGAATATTTATTTGGTTGGTCTGGTATTCTAAGAATAGTATTGTAAATTACAATGTAATATTAGCTAGCATATAACCACACCACCTCGTCAGTCCTGACTCACCTGGTCCGAATCGTCAGGCATATCCGCAACAACCGCAAATAACTAGATGGGTCCAAGATTAGAACAGCCAACTGGTTTAGGCCGTTTTGGCTAATGGTTAATTCGACAGAATGCTTCAAATGGTTTTACGAAATATTCTCTTATTTAAGGAACAATGTAATCCCAACCCAAAGAGATAAATCTCAACTAATCACAAACAAAACGTGCGTAATTCGTTTTGGTCGTATTCGCCAAATCGTTTTTGGATCGTTAACCTAGCAAACATTTAGATTTAACTCATTTTAATTTTAATCGCGATTTTTTTCCAAAACATAGTTAAATTGTTGACAACTAACGTTTGAAGTGAGCTAGCAAGCGGGAAGATTTACTTTATGTGTTCCATTAGATCCTGAAGGACGTTATTAGGCATGCAAACAAAAGCTACATTTGTAATACGCACGCATAGTGCGGGCTCTTATCAGTCAGCGTCAGCAGTACACAGGTAGACACAGTGAAATGGGAATGACTAAACGCTCACGATGACGAAAGCTCAAATAAATTCCTCAAAACCTGATTGAAATCATAATTTATTTACTCACAATCAGCATAATATATTGGCACGTAAATGAACATGATATTCCCTTTCGATGATCCCATTTATCCGGTCTTAAGAAATGATAAAACCTTCTATTTATAATATCGTCGTCTGTAAGGAGTATATTGATAATCAAAATGGTTTTGTATTGGTCTTGTATTGGAAAGTATTGGCTGCTGGTTGACTAATTTTGGAGCATTCAATTGAGCTACATTATCATATCCTGGTGGTAACAAGACTTCAGGCTTATTCGGAGGAACGTTTTTAATCAGGATGCTTTCCTTGGACGGCTTAAGCCCATGCTGTTGTCTGGAATCCGTATTTTCTATTGTACTTTTGCTAACTAGCTTGTAGGTTTCCCAGAACTGTATTCTATGTTGGAATGGGACAGGTATCATTCTGGGATAGCCGCCATCAAGCATATTTAATGTCATATTCAATGGATCTTGAATTGGACGCCAGAAATCCACATTTCGCTTATCTCTTGTCGTGTACAATGGCTTACTAAAACAAGCAAACATTGCATCATGCAATATGAATTTTGTTTGTAATATTATTCATAGACCTTTATTATGCAAGAAATTTTCTGTTTACCTATGTGCAGCAAAATTGACCCACAAGTTTACTAAATACTCTGACATTTCATGCTCTGGCTCACCGGCTTTAAGAGCTGGATATGTTGTACTGTTGATCAAGTAGATAAGGTCATCATCATGCGATATTCCTAGAATTTTGTGGATATCACCAGTTATAGTTCATCATGTTGGATTCTTTTGCTTTATTTACATTAGAGTTAAAATGTCATACCCCAATCCTCATTTTTCAGACCGTATGTCTCCGCTGATCCATATTGTCCAGTGAAATTGAAAAAGTAGCCATAAGTCGGGGCTACTTTGGAATGATATTGAAGACCTCTATGCACTGCTGAAATAATTAGGCGGTCTCCCATCATCTGAAAGACACAAAATATGCTTACTGCAATCATTTCTATCTTTAAAATCCTCAGAAGTCAACAATTAAAATTTACATTTGTTAGTCCTTTCCGCGATGCAAAGTTGATGGGTTTGTTCCCAAAATAAAATTCCCGAATCTTCGCCACCATCTTGGCAGTACTAGATGGGCTTCCGTTTATATCCAGCATTTGAGCTCCAACGTCTTGCCATCGGGCATTGATTTCTTCCATTAAAAGTGGATACAACCAGGATACTATACGAGACATTTGTAACTTAGTTAGTCAGCATTAAAGAATATTATAGATGGCTTTAATTATCTCATTTTATTTATTTATTACAAAATCCTAGTCCATTTCCTTCTCCAGGAAGAAATCCTCCTATCCATGGAATCGGTGCTACCTCATTTCTCGCATAGTATTCTTCAGGTCTGTGTTCAAGAAAAGCTCCCGAGTGTGCAGGCTCGACCATTGGACCATAAAATACCCCAGGGAAAAATTTGAACTCCTAGAGCCATAAGTAGTTATTTAATCACCAGGACCATAAATATGGAACCAGAACCTTCTAAGACGGTATCGACAATAATAATGAATTCTAAAAATTTTAGCTAGCGGCATTTAGCGATTAAATACAAATCATTTACAGCATGAGTGAGCAGAGGACTCAAAGCTGAGTACATTTTAAATTTCACTACACTAGACATTGCTTTATACGCACACAAATGAACGCAATGTGCTCTCGCTTTGTGACGGTGAATGAATTGATAGAAAATTGGAGACTGACTAGAGTGAGCAATTGGTAACACTTGAGTTGCGTAACGGAAAAATCATAAATGATAAAATTCAAACGTCAGATTACTTAATTTTCATGAAGTTAGTGATAGGAACTAAATCGAGCAAATGAAAAATACTTTTAGTACGAAATAACATAAAAACACAATGCATCAGTTAGTTAGTTATCTCACTATGTCACATATGCGCCTTTTTAATTTTATTCCTAGAAATACTCGCGGTAGAAGTGTTCCTTAAAATACACAGAAAATCAAAAGGAAGTTAATAATAAGAGCAAACTAAATTCACAGTTTGAAATAAAATGGCATGCCATCAGATTTATCCAAGCATGGATCAAGATTTACCAACACCAAAACATATATGATCATTTAAGCCGTACGTACGAGTATTCCCTTTCATTTGCTTCTGCCTCTGTTCTCCCACACAGAGATAATAAACGTAAGAAAACACACTACAGACAAAACATAACATGGTCAGTTGACTGAGTGATTACATCTTACGTGGGATATAAACCTTCTCTATTTTTGCGTACATCTCTAACTTTTGCGTGTAACAAGCTTAGAAGAGGTAAATGAAAGTTCACACTGACTAAAAGTTGTTTCCTTTTCTGCATGGACTATTGCATGCGTAAAATTCGAGCTCACAAATTGTATCTCTAAATCTCTAGAGGAAACTAACATTAGAGGTACCAATTTTCTGATTCTACAAACTAACATAAAATTGTGCGTTACTTGTTTTGGCCAATGGACTGATTATTTACATACCGGTAAAGATGACTCTGTGTAAGCAATCAAAATGGGATCCTGTCGTCTCATGCAGTCCACTAAAGCTCTGCTATCATTCACAGGACATCCCAACTTTTTAGCCAATCTATGCGTGTACTTCACCGAGTCTTGGCGAACTCCCCAGAAGCAGAAAGCATTCCCACTGTGCGAAATGCCAGATTTGAACAATCCTGTCAAAGAAATTTGCATATATACCAGAAAAAATTAGGTAACTGTAACTGTCCGGTCACACCTTATGCATAATAATAAGGAAAAATGTCACAATCGGAGAAAATCATTCCGGGGATAAGTTAGTGAATGACATGTTAACTAATGCAGTACATTATGCAAATCATTTAGAAATATGATGAAACCTCGACTCAATTTGGACATCATGTGAAGATGAACCGACACGGCTCCTGCGGATTGACCAAATATTGTGACTGCATGTGGGTTACCACCAAAGTTGTGGATATTGTTGTGCACCCATTTCATGGCTAGAGTTTGATCTTTTAAACCCCAATTTCCAGGTGCGGCATCGTCTCCCGTGGATAAAAATCCTGCGTATTGCATACATTGTTATTGTAAATTGACATAAAACTACACAAAAGAATTATTACGCATTGAATAAATATTTGTGAAGCAAAAAAGACGGAATTGAGGATTGTGCAACGTAGTCACTGTACGTATTTGCAGCAATATCATATTTTGAGTACATGGTCACGTATTTTAATGAAAAGGATCAAATTAATTTGATTGAGGACTTTTGAGAATAAATAGAGAGTCCACATGAGTTGCAAAAATCATTGCGAAACATTAATTGAGGCACAAACAAAGTGGAGATGAAGACGTTAAGCGTAGTCACTGCACTGTTTTGTTTACAAAGTTATGATTTAACGAGATTCACTTTTCTTGGTTCATAATTAACAAATACGGTGGTTCATCTCGTGACAGAAATGGAAGACATATGAAATGCAATAAATTGTGTGTTCAGCCAGAATCTACAGCATGTCACGACTAGGGATAAAACATGAATTTTTGGGGCACTGTGCGAACGGCCTTGTGGTTTTTGCAATATTTTTTATCACTCAAGCCTAACATTTAAGTACTGAGGTTTTTGTAAAATTCATGTAATCGTCATGTTACGTACCTAATGAACTGAGACGGTAGTTGAATGTGACAAGAATAACATTCCTGTCAAGGAGATATGCCGGTCCGTACATTGATCCTGCTCCAAATGCAAAACTACCTCCGTGAATCTGAAGTATTTCAAATATTAATTCAATTAGCTTGTTTGCTTCTTCATTTGTTGCTTTCATTTGATCCTCATGAAATAAACCTTTGGTCCAAACTTACATAAATAAGAACTGGGAGATTCGGATGATAATCAATTGGCAGCTAAATAAAAAAAATCCCATAAATTATTTTCTAAAAGTGTAAAAACATTGATTAAGAAACAAAAGACTAACAATTGGAGTGTAAATATTGAGAAATAGACAATTTTCTGAGCCGACAATTCGAAGAAGTTGCATCCCGTCTGATTGAAGGCAATCTTGGGGAGTATGTATGGCATCATATATTCCTCTCCACGGTTTTTTCATGATACTTGCCTAAAAAAGAATGATTTTTATTAAGCTTATTCAGTAATATGACCTTAAATTAAAAATTCAGGATTCGAAGTATCTCCGTACCCGGTATCTCATATTCCCTACAGGAGGCTCGGCATAAGGAATGCCCGTAAATGCGAAAATATTTCTAGCCCCAATAGTCTTCATTGGGAAACCACGAACTTTGCCAGTTTCAGTCTGGACAATTGGATCTATGTGCCTTCTTGCTTTATATTCAGAAGGATCGTCTTGCTCCAAATATGGAGATATTTTGATCGGTTCCGGTGGCTTGTACAAACGCTGACAAGGCACTATTGCACACATTGTGTTTAACAAAAACAGACCAAGAACTAAAACCATTTTGTCAATACAGTTTTTAAGGGGGTCGTATAATTTTTATGAAAATCGGGATGTAATTCTTGATCATTTTACGATGCTACAATACACTTGGTCATGTTCGAGAAAGTTTTTTTTTAATCCACGGCTTTAGATAATCTCGTTTTAGTTGCTGCACACCTACTGAATCATTTTTACGCACTGACTACCTTGGCTATATATGAGATGGCTAATTATTGAAAAAGGAGAGTATGTTTGCACGTAGTACTCTCAGCATATTATATGCTTTTTGGGTTTTAGCCACACATTTGATTCATGTATAGCAGAAGTAGCAAAATCCTTTGTTTTACGCGTACACTATTCCTACTATTTGAAAATTGTTGGGTAGGTTTGATTGTTGTTGACTCACTAGCACCAACTATAACTAACGAACTGAGATTTGAGTACAAAGATGCCAAATTGACGAGTATAATTTTTTGGTCACGTTTTGACAATAATATGGTAAGCGCAATTCTGAGCGCTCACCTTGGAGATATGGATCGTCAACTTACCACATGATTACTGGCAGTGGACAGAATGATGTTAATGAATGAGAATAATTTACTCTTGAGATTATAGAATAGTATGGGTTTTTTCGAACGATATGTAAACTTGACACATTGATTTTTAGGGCATTGGAATAGATATATTAGGTTAAGTTTGCAATCACAATGCATGTCGCAATGTGTTCCTGAGCAATTTTCTTAAAAATGCGTTGAAGTTGACAGTTTTTCTTACACCCTCTAAGTATTATATCTAAAATATTCTTGTCCGATACTCAATCGTTTGTGAGTCACATTACAACAAAGAAACCGAAAAAATTGGGCCTAAAATCAAGACGAGATCCATGTTTAGATTTTTCATATGGAAAATAACGCGTAACAGCTCAGTGAAGACAGTTTATTAGATATAGACAGACTCTTACTACTTTTTAGTCCGCTCCATGTTAAATTTTTTCACGGATTTTGTTATTGTGTATAGCTCAACGGTCGCATCATGTTAAAATATTTTTGGTGCACACATTAGAGGATCCTTGTAAGACTTTGTGTCCATTTTCACGAAAACTCCTTATGACTGGCCATATTTTGCAGGGTTGGTATAGGAATAAATTTCTTATACCCTGATATTTTGTACCGACTTTGTCAGTAACCTTAGTCAACCTAGTTGCATAAATAGCATTTAATGAGAAAGATTACAAAGTGATAGCATCTCTGCATCTCAGCAGCGAGTCGGCATTATGTGCATATGTAATTATGTAACGCAAAAACTGTAATTTTCAAAAAGACTGCAATTCAGTTGCATAAATCTTTATTCAATCACGTTTAAACAGTAACAGCAGAATGCGCATACTAAAATTAATATGACATTTCTACAAAGAACTAATTTTAGTTAAATACAAAGAACTCACTCATGTCTCTCATGCACATTTATCGTAAATTCAAATAAAGTCAAGATTATTTACCTTGCATACAATGTAAACATTAAAATATCAATCACTTTAGTACAAAACTACAACTTTTAAACATTGAATTAAAAAACTAGTATTTTATGCATTCCTTGTGTACAACATTCTATAGCATTGTTCTGACAATATACAAAACTTAAGTAGTTAATTAAATCCCCATTTTATATTCAAGATTATTGGAAGTAAAAAATTGAAATATTTTTCATTAGTGACACTGAAAATTGCGTACACGCTTTTAAATTCTCCCCTTGAATTTAAAAATATAATGTCAACGATGAATTGGATTGCATTTGCTCCCCACTTTCGGGCTCCTGCTGAACATCCGATCCATTTGATCGAAGAGTCCCATTCTGCTTGGAATGATTTTGCAGTATTTTATTTTGCGACCGATATGTCTCCAATGGAGTCACACTCGTGTCCGGATCTAACTCGAATCTCAATCCCCCAGGGGTTTGTCTACCATTGGCATTCCCATTCGAATTATGGTTCATGCCATTCTTATTTGCACCGTTATGACTCCTAACTGGTGGAAGTGGCGCTGGGGCTACTTTATGAATCACTTTTGGCGACCAACTTACATTTTTTGCTCTCATGGGAGCCTCTTGGGATCCACTTGACGGCGGATCGACTGGAGTCAATCCACTGCTTGCACTGTCACCAGAAGATGGATAGCTTCCCAGAATTGGAGACGACACATTCATCATGTTTCGGATTTTATTTGATCGTCTTAGTGTATTATTAGAGTTAGCTAGTTTATGTATAACTAAGGGATTGCTTATATTTCGCTCTAGAACTCGTTTCTGGAACAATTCCGATTGAATCTTTCGTCGCTTTCTGAAAATGCACAAATTCAATATCAGTTAAATTCACCAGCAGGGTAATAAATATCCTCTTTGAACTAATGATAGCATTTCACCAAAAACCGGGCGAATATAAGAGTTTCCTTGCTTAGGTAAAGAAGTAAAATTTAAAGCATTGCGTAATTTAATAATAATAGAGCCTTCTGATTTCAGACCGTTGGATTTGATTTGATATAGAAAGTTGGACAAATAAAGTATCCTAAATACATTTTCCGTTTTACTCACCTTACTTCTACCTAAAGATTAAATAATTTAACATGAATTTACTTCTGTGACTCTGACTGAACTGATTCAAAAATTAAAAGACCCTAAACTGTACTTGACGGCGGTGACTTGCCCTTAAAGGCGACTACACTTGTCAAAAGCGTTAAATAGGCTGTTTTTCCTTAAACGACGTTTGAGCTGTTGTACAACTCATGCGAGGTGCACTTCATGCTGCCTATTTGCAAAACCAAATGTAATTCCCTTTGTCTCGTTTTCACACTACTACTACTACTATATCGAAGGTAAATAACTTTACTTGAATTTAAATGCAGTTAAATTAATTTGTGCAAACTTGCGTTCACCCAAGGTATGTAGATATAAGTATTGTGAGTTTACCTGCAGTATCCAAAGTAGAGTAAAATGCCAGCAACCAATGCCAACGCAACAAGTGCAAGTGCAGCAATGAGTGCAATCTTCATGTCGAAATCGGCTTGGTGCAAATTCTGTGCCCCTTCCATCATGTGAAATCGCACGACCACTGGAACAAAAGCTTCTCTTGGTGGCTCCCCACTATCTTTAGCCACAACAAGGAACATCATTTCTCTCTTCTTCATCACACTCCTATTCTTTAAGTACAGTCGGCCTTCATTGTCGATTTCCACAAAATCCGAGTTCTTAATCTCCAATGTCAACTGGTCCCCCAAATCCCCATCAGCCACTTCAATCTGACCCAAAGACATGCCTTCGTGTGGTAACTCCGATGAAATATTGAACTCGTACACAGACTCTCTAAACCGAGGTGCCCAGTCATTCATATTGATCACATCTACCGTGACTTTTGAGGATGCATTCTATACATAAAAACGAAAGTAATATGTTAGTTAAAGTTTTATAGCCTACCATTGGCAAATTGTTAACCAAGGAGTTATCTATTTATGCAAAATCTTACTTGGTATCCATCCGTGACCCATATTTTCAACTCATGTCTCTGCTTGGACTCATAATCCAATGTTTTTTGCAGCCGGAGTTGTCCCATTGAGCTCACCATGAAGATTTCATCTTCATCGCCTTGAATGCCAAATCGTAACCTTCTGTTGGCAACTCGGCTCGTTAAGGCTGTGAGAAGAATCGTCCCAGGTGGGGAATTCTCTGGCACACTCACCGAGAACTGGGGTTGGATGAAATGCAATGGAGCATTTGTGTTCCCTTTCTTGCCTACGTTCAATGTGGATAGTGCGTAGCGGTCGGGGTTATTCCTTTGCTCAGCCTGAGAAAATAAAAGATATCAATTTTTCAATGTTCAATGTGTTTTATTGAAATGATAATGAACCAATAATGTTATTAGCTGCTAAGTTAGTTAGTTGAATGATGATTATGATTGAAAAAACTTACTTTCAAGACTAGAGTAATCGGCTGGTTTAGTTGGTCGTCAGGGATGTCACGAGCTACCGTGACTCGTCCTGTGGCTGGATTTATGTGAAAGTACTGTGACTCGGGGCGGCCTGTTGTGCGCATTGTTGGCATTGGGTAGAAACATTTGTAATAATAATTGCATCCAAAAGTACATGAGTGAACCGGCAGTCAGTCAGTTGAAGTTATTATTGTTTCCCAGAACAAAGGGATCCGATTTCCACAATGGCGATGAAAAGAAATACACAAAAAGAGACACGTTGTTGAGTTCAAGACAATGGATTGTAACAAAAACAGGGTAGCTTGTCAATAATTAAGGCAGTGTTAGGCAAGTAAAGCATGTTGCCAGAGTCATTGGTGGATTAACATTCAGATTGAAGCAATCTAAGATCTGTAAGAGACATTCATGCATAACTGTTGGTTTAGTTAGTGAGTTAGTGAGCTAGGAATTGGCTAAGTAGTGCCAGAAGATATCATTGTATTGCTGCATTTTTTCTTAATCAAGCTTGGTGCACGTATAATTTTGAGGAAACCGGTATTTAAAATCTAAGTTACTTAGTTTGTGAATAATTTTTGGCACAAACTAAAGAACTACTTTATGTGCGTATCAGATTATGTTTTAAGATCCCTCTCTATAGTTCAATGTATAGTTATTGTTTGGGTTTCGCTTGGATTCTGACTATTCTGAGCATACAAGCGTCGGAAGAAAGATACAAGTTTCTGTGTCCCCTGAAAACCACTAAAACGCACATCTCTTTATCATGTACTTGTGTATTCCCGCAGCATTGTCAAACATAAAAAACATGACTCTTTTCAGTACGCTCATTGAATGTAAATGTCGAAATATGAATTACAGCTTGCCCGTAACAAAACCAAAAGTCTTCTGAAATATTTTTGCAACATTAATTAGTCAATATTAATGAATACAACGAATTCGTTTTCAACAAATGAACTTTATTGTATGCTAATTACACGCCCTAGTAGTATTCAGCACAAGTTTGCTGTTCACATTAGCACTGCTCATAAATAATGACTTAAAAGAGAACGTATTCTCAATCTGAAATTTCAATTTCAATGACATGAAAAAGCTAAACAGGGAGTTTTCATGATCCTTTTTGCTATCCCAAACCTGTACTTTGTATTACTAATGGCTGAACCCATTCAATTTTCTGTACAATGGCTGGAAATTCAACTAACTCGTCCGACATTCAATTAAAATGATGATTTGTAAATTGAAAAATGATTGGAATGGAATTTTTTGAATTCAGAAATGAGAGGCATTCGTAGCATACCTAAAAAGGGACACATGGATTATGTATTTATAAAAAACGAAAATGCTGTACTGGCTTGGATTTTCATGGGAAATTACTATTATGTGCATTCAGCCCTTAAGTTAATTTTATCCGTTTAAATTCGCGTTATATGATGCGGTGAAATGGAAAAGAGCTTGAGCTTGTACAAAACTATTAGTTTGTTTAAAAAATGTGATACGCGATGCATCATTGCTACTGCTGCTACACAAGCTAAAATCTTCTCATTGCGATTGTAGTTCAACATTGATGTTGGCTTTTAATGCGCCAACGTCGTAAAGTAATATCCTTCCTTACAAACGTACTTTCCTTCCAATGAACGAACAAAAGTACAAGACACCTTATTTTCGGTCGCAAAAAAATTTACACATATGTTGCTTCATTTGTACCTTTGGTTTTCATGTCATCATTAGCTACATAATCGCAACATATGGTTGCACAGATTCTAATGAAATTTCCTATCTATACCTAACATAATAAGGCGTCTCACAGCTATTGCCATCATCATTTGCTTATTGTTTGTCCAATGTCCTAATCATCTGTATTTACTTTCCCAATTGAATGAGCAACAAAGAATTCAAAGAGTCTTGCAGCTCGCACTTGCATCCATTTTTTTACCGGTTTTGCAAAACTTTTAGCATCCATTACTGTTAAAAAAATCTCTGGTGCGTGATCTCCATTTATGCGTTGCGTCTCTCTGCAGTGATCCGCTTTTTCAGTGAACAAATACAAACCAAGTTAATCAACCGATCCCTACCTACAATAGCATATAAATCACACATTTTGTATTCTAAATAATTTCCCGTAGATTGTCATCGGATTCTCACTGATTTGAAATGTAAATTTCCCTTCCTGTGAAATTTCCATCAGTCTCTTTCACAGTAAGTTCAAAGGCAAATTATCATTTCACCTAAAATTTCACGATTTACGTACTAAACTATAAACTATTTTTGCTTGCGTTGTGCAAAGTCTGAACCATGTTAAAACTAAAGAAGCATAAACTTTTCGTTTTGCACAAGAAACCCAACTGTTTTGCGGTGCAAGCAACTAACTACACTGCTACGGCTTAATGTGACAAACTCTGGTCTCTGGTTAACGGAACAGTACCTTCAGGTATTGAGAAAATTATTGGAGCATTCATTCCAGTGTCTTGATCATAAGCATGAATTGGATCCGGCTCGATCTCAAGAGCCATGCCACGCTTCGGCTGAGAGGGTAGGAGTGCAGAGTAGGTGACATGTTGAAACCGTGGATTCTGATCATCGGCATCCATAACATGTACTGTTAAAACTGTATCACTAAACAATGGAGTGGTTCCGTGATCCTGCACACGGAGGATGACACTAAATGTTGGCATCGACTCATAGTCTAAAGGACGATTCAGGACCAATCGTCTTTCCGATCCACCTCCCAAAAATTTTACCAGACTCTACAAAAACAAATCAAGATTATTATACTGTTTCATTAAGAAGACGACTCATTAAATGTTTAATGAATTTCCTCGTTCAACCATATAGTAGTTTAATCGACGGAATTTTTCGCCACCTGCGGTTGGTGCGAAAATATTGCACTAAAACATTGCAATAATGTACTGTAATGATCTCCATTCTATTGTTTGACAGCAAATGCACTTATAGGAAGATGTGGCAACGATATTATGATAAACTATATATACACACATAGTAGTTGCGATAATCGTACATTGTGAGCAAACTCATGCTATTTGGATCTACAGAACAGCAGTTGGTCTATTTAGCTTTTAACTCTGTGTTACATAGTACATTGTGTTTTTTGACGAATGAATGCGCTGTGCTCACCACTGTGGCATTATTACGCGTATCCCATATGGGCACGCAAAAAAGAGCACTCTTTTTCTGCCTCTGTTTTGTGGTCAGGATGATATTTTTGTACATTATGAGTATATCGTATGGAGGAACTGTAAAAATTATTTTCAGGAATTAACTAACCAGTCAGTTAGTGCGTACGAGCTAACCAAAAGATCAACTCATCTTTATTGCGGAAGCTCTGTTCCGAATCTTCTCACCGTACATAATGAGCTTGATGAAGACATGAAGCTACATTTTGTGGTATTGTAAGAAATATACGGAAACAGTTTAGAGCGTTTTTAATTCCAAGTGAGAAATTAAAAGTGAATGTCAACGTCTTATGAAGATTGTGCTGATTAGTTAAGACATTAACTTTTTAATAGCTAGTTAGTTAGTTAGTTAGTTAGTTAGAGTGCGCGATCTGCATTTGCTTTTCAATGTTAATATCTTAGCAGGTGCTACTGCCTTTCCTATTTCAAGTGCATGTGCAACTCATCATTTAGCTTACAATTACAGTGTAGAAAATGAACTCAAACTCCTCATTCAAAACATTTAGCAATGAGGATAAATTGATGCCCTTACCCATTTCAACCCTACAATGATAATGGAAAAGTAAGACACTCTATATCTATTTTCAAACTATGCAGTAGTTTTCAGTGCATGCCACAGATCAGATGGGGTAAAAAACGTATGCTGATCATGATACCATCTGACTTACTTTTGCACCAGTCTGCTCACTCAAGTATGCAAGTATAATTCACGAGATTGTTGTACGCAGTATAAATTATTGCAATCTCCTCTCATGTGCTCATCTTCTCATGATACACGAATTCATCAGTAGTTCTACTTACGTAGTCCATAATTTTATAACATTACTCCCCCACACTACAAATTTCATGGCATTCATTTACGTATGCACAAAACTTATTATGATTGCCACTACAATACAACCAAACCAGATTATGCAAACATAATTTTTCCCAAGCCTCATAAATCTAAATACTGTATCAATGGATACAAATTCCAAATTCATATAAACACATACAGTTAGTTATTAAGTAAAAAAATGCTCCTTACCGATAATTTCCCATGTGAATCAAATGCCGAGTACGACAAAGTAGAATACGGACCAAACTGATCCGCATCCCTGGCTTTGAGTCCACTCAAAATTGTTGAGCCGGGTAAAGTCTGCTCGGAAATGTTGATGGCCGTTGGGACGCCAACCCATTGTGGAGCATTATCATTGACATCCTTGACAACAATTTTCACAGGAATTGGTGTGCTCTAGAAAGTAAAGTGAGCGAAAAGTTGTAAATATAAAAAACTCATCATAAAAACCCATACGTGGGGATCATCATTATGGGTTTCGTTGTGTGTGTTGTGTTTCTACTCCACTCATGCATGTTTTACCAGTGTGTGATAAAAGTATACCAAATAAGGCTGTGAGTATTGCGAAAGTAAAAAACTAAATCCTCTCGAAGGAAAATTATATTACCAAGTTAGTCAGTCAGTCAGTACATTAATCGACCTGAGCGATACGTGTCATTTAATATTATGATGATTGCATTTTTTTATTTATTTATTTGTTTTGTGGGGTATTCTCGCCACCAAAAAAAATACCCACAAGATGAGTAAATTCCTTGAGTTATAGTCTAAGAAAGTGAGCTAAATGAGTGTGCCATCGCATTTATTTTTGTTGTGGTCCTCTTATGCAAATATCCACATTATTCGTTTATGTCCAAGTGTGTAAAAAAACAAGCGTGCAATACGCACAATAAGTACTTGACGAGCCGATTATTATTATACACAAAATTTCACAACCAGCATGAGTGGGAAAGTACATACTGCATGCAAATCATCACTAACTAAATGGATTAAGAGGAATTAAAAACACGCGTATAAATAGCTTCACAGTGGACAACTAAACGACCAATGCTGTCTCATTATCACTTTTCAAAAGTGGAGAGAAACTTGCAGGTTTTGTGACAGTAAATTCAAGACTTGTTCAGTGAATGCAAGTGACCCAAAATCACCGAAACATGACAAAAATTATCCTTGCAATTCCTTGCTGTTCCGTATATAAAGTACTCGAGTGTCAGTACAACAGTCCCCGTGTCCAAAGTTTTTTTTTCGGCATCAATACTACTGCTAGCTTGAGGACCTCACACAGATGAGGATAATAATAATAATAATAATTCTCATCGCATTTCTTCAACAACTAATGACTTTTTTACTACTGTACAGAAAAAACTCTTAAACTTTGCATGCAATAAATAAGCGCAGTCACTAACCGACCAGTATACCAAGTAATAATAATAACAACTCGACATGAACAAGTGATGAGCGTATTCTTTAGCCGTAAAATGTTCTCCGTATATACTGTTTTGCTATATTTTATATCTCTTGCTAAACATTTCTTGTGAATACGGCTAACTAACCAACTAACTAGCTAACTTACACTGTGACTGCAGTGTATGATATTATGCACTACCACTGTTTCCCAGAACAAATTCAGCACAAGAGAAATTTTTGTATATGCAGGACCAACTGACACTCAGAATTAAACAATGTCACCTCTAATTACAAGATGAGGACGTCGCCTTCCATTTCTGTCAACTCTAAAACAAATACTGCAATAATAATCATAACATGTGCATAATGTGATCTCTAATTGCATTGGGAATGTCCCATTTCCCTCCCGTGACAAATATGCATGCGCTATTTAGCTTGTCACGTGAGAGCTTCATATGACACTCTGGTTTTGAGTGTAACGGTTCCCTTTTCACGCATCATCATTACAGAATTTGGCCAGGGAAAAGTCTCATTTTATTCAATGTTGTATGAAATGAACGCATAGCATACAGGAGGGCAATATTGTACATTTTAAAGTAGATGCTAATGAAGCCATTGATTAGATATAATGTGTTCCAATCCATCATTTAAACGTCAAGTTAATTTTTCACTAATGAGTGACCGAAAGATTTAGATTAGTTAGTTAGTTAGTTACTTCATGCTAAGATTGCAATATAGATTGTCACCTTTACAGTTAGTTAGTTGGCTAGTTTGAGCAGGAGCGGTTTTATTAGTTAGTTGTGGTGAGCAATAACTTGATCATAGAAATTTGCAATGAACACCATGTTTCATGAAAATTGAGTTTCCTAACTATGCAGCTAACTAAATCATGTCACGGTCAAGAAAATTTGCAAAGAAGAGCTCCTAATATGTAAATATTTCAATGTTTTCGGCAAATTGATGACATTACTTTTTGCTCTAGTTAGTTAGATAGTTGAGTCCAATTAGTTTTGCAGAATATTCCATTTGCATTACAATTGGCAGGCCTTAATTGTATAGTACAAAAATTATCCTTTCAGTTACTTGCTATTCCTAGGTATAAATATCTGTATAATTACATAACCATCCCGTATATTTATTCAAACGAGTGCATTCATAGAAATTAAAATTTTCTATGCAAAATCATATTGTTTGGTTAAGTACTGTGTGCCAACATTAAAATTTCACTTACAGGATCATTTGTTTGACGCTTTTCACATAACACTGTGAAAATGACTGAGGCAGGCCCATCAATGCCTTCTTTGTCTAGCTTTCGGGTTAAAGTGAGATTTTTGGTGCCAGACTCAATCCGTACCGGTGCATTTGGTTCACGAAGACGGAGAATGATATCTCTCGTGATGTCCCCTTGAATATCCAGTGTCCCTAATTATGTGTAATGGTCACCATTAGATTTCCATTAATAAACATTGCACACATGAAATGAAATCTCTTTTCATGCGCAAAAATTTAGCACATATGACAAGAGCGTATGCAACAAGATACTTTGGAGAACCAAAAAATGAAAAAGTGACATTAAAACACATTTTTGAAAACCCAATGTACTACACATAAATCCATTAATCACTGACAGTTAGTTAGGAAGTAAAAATTCCAATCTAACTCAAACATGAGCACAGAGAAAAAAGTAATAAAACAGTGCTTGAATCCCAAAATTGGGTGAGCAACCATTATTATACATGTGTCCAACATTTTAGAAATTACAACTTCATTGTACACCAGAAAAATATATTTTATGATTCTACATGACATGAACACACGCATTTAAAAGAACTACTCCTCTTTGTCTTATCATTTTTTCTGCTCATTAACAAGCAATCTATACTGATAAAAGTTTCTCAACGAGCTCAAAGTAAATGAAAATCGTGTCTTATAACTCATTTAGGGAGAGAGGGAAAAACATACCCAAGTCGTTGGGCAAATTTGACAGGAAATTGTTTTTTTCACACAAAAACGTATACCTTATGTGAATGAATGGGAACAACGACTTACCAATATTATGTCCAACGGGTGCATCTTCCCCAACCAAAAAGCTCACAGAAGAGCCGCCATTTACAAGAAAACATCGCGAGTCACCTGTTTACAAAAAATGCAAAAAAATGTTAGTTAGAAATGTATCTTTAATTTTTTCATTCGTACATATGTAGTTAGTTAGTACTATGGTCAGCTGTTGATTAAAACGTCACATACTGGTAAGCAACTAACTAGCTATATTAAAAATGACAATCTAAAATTTCAATCATTTTTAATTAAAATGAATGAGAAAAGATTCATATTTACTTGGTTAATAAAATTTGCATCTGTACATGTGCATGTTCTAACTGATCAATGAGGCGAGCAGCAAAATTGAAAGAGCTATTATGTTAGTTAGTTCTCAGTATCATTTTTCTATCAAATGGGGTGCAAACTTAATCAAGTATGATTTTCTCGTGAACATCCATTTACAATAGACAGAATTTGATTAGATCTTATGGGGAGTAAGCCATGTGGGATTCGAGGATGATGAAGTGAAAAAATTTAACGTACTTTTCAATGCTAACAACTCGTGCTTTTTCATTCCATTATGATCAAGCCGCTACCGATACCATATCAATCAATCAAAGTGCATTTTGATCAGCTCTGTGTGTTCATTAACAGATTCATTGTGGAATGCTCAACGATGCATAAACTGGGGCGAAATTTTTCTTCACTAGTTAGTTAGCTAACTAACGCAAAGAAGTAAAAATTCACAGCTGTATCAAAAGAGGATGATGATTGAAATTTTGGATGAAAACAATGAAATAGAAAGATTTTTCCTGATTATCATCGGCATCATGTGTTCAATATCTAGAGAAAATGCTCACAAATAAAACATTTCTATAACTTCAAGGGATTCGAAATGCTACTTTAGCTGTGTCACAGTAGTACGTACACTACAAGTATTCATTTTGCTGGGAAACAAATTCGTTTTCTACTTCTTTCAGAGCAACATAGTTTACCATAGTGTGAAAAATGTGCTCAAGCTATTTATCAAGTAAAACGACGCGTATCTTTTGCGAGGAAAAAAAAGAGAGCATCATTTCATCCCAGTCCCATTTCCAAACAGCCAATTGGCTAGGCCAAAAACTGATTGTGTAGTAAGTTTTGTTAGTTAGTTACCATTGCTTCTCATCAATCATGCAAATCACTCACCCACTTACTTACTTACTTACTGCACATATTGCTTATTTGCAAGACCAAGTGTATAGAAAAATGCAGTAAATGGCAGTCAGTAATAATTCGATTTATCACCTTATAGTCCTAGTTGACAGATTTTGTCACTAAAATCGAAATTGCATGTCTATGCACACTTGAGACGACTTATGCATCATTTGAATACTTTCGTGTTGAATAGTTAGTTACCACATCATGTTACCTCAATGAAAAGAAAATGTATCAATACTTTGCTTTCATTCTATATGAGCTCAGCCAAAAGTTTCCACTATAGGACCAACTTGCCGAATCATTTTCTTTTATGCAAGAAAGGGAAAATATTGGGTAAAATTTAATTGATGCTGCACATAATTAATTAGGAACTAACTAACTAACTCGATCTTTGTTAAAACCAAGCTGACCAAAAAACACATTCCAGTCTGGTTTTTATGAAAACTTAATTCTCTTTCTGTGATAAATCGTATGCAATAACTTTTAATTTCACAAATCGCCTCACTTCCTCTTAATGAATTCATATGCTTATTTTCACTTTCGTTGACGACTCGCTCGTAATGAGTTGCATATGTTTTTATACCTAATGAATAATAATGAGCGAACAAAAGAGTATACGGCTGACAAACTTTTTTAATCGTTTTTTTTTTTTGTGTTTGTTTGTATACACCTTGTTTTGATGAATACTCAGTTCATAGAATGCAAATTGGCGACTTGCAATTTCGTCACTCTCCTTCCTTGACAAAAATAATATTGCTCCGCGAGGCAAACTTTTTTTTTTGTGCATAGCTAAAGCAAGCCTAAAGCGAAACTCTTTAGTCACCATTACTTACAAACCATCAAATTTCTGTCTGGGAGCAAACACATAACATTGTTGGTTGTCATTCCAGAAAAAAAGTATACAAAATTATCCCATCAACCTTTTGTATTCTATATAATCCATAAGAAACAAAACATGAGAAAATCGTGGCTGCTTAGATTGAACGGAAGTGCACATTTTGGCAGCCAGAGAGAGTTTATAGCAATAGATCATAAATCCATTCATCTTAACTTTTTTAGCATCTCATTAAATAGTAGAATGGTAGCGCATAATACGTATGAAATGATGCGACATTTGATACAGTTGTATAATAGAGTCCTTTGAGCAAAAAAAAGTACTTTTACATTCCTGTAATTCACACGGAAGGTTATGAATGTGCTATGCCAAAGAACAATTAGCGTACGGCAATATGTAGACTAGTGCGTTACGTGAAATGCATACTAATGCTCCCAGAAGATTCAATATTTCATATAAGATACAAGTGCACAAAAGCAAAAATCTGAGCCATTCATTCATACACAATTCTATATGGCATATCGTGATTGCTTTTCTTCTCCGTAAGCTGTCATCATAAATGACTTTTTTTCCACTATTTATTTACGAGCTACACTTGACACTTGAGAAATCAGAGAATTCCCAGAATGATGAATTACAGCAAACGTGACATATGCAAAATGCACCTTCATAGAAATTCATATGGATTTTTAAACCCAGTGTGAATGTGCAAACAAATGCTCACGCTTCATTTTACACCAGCAAACGTAATATAACTGTTTTCAGTCTCATTTATTACATTTCATAAGGAGTACAAAGTATACCGTTGTATGTTTTTTTCCTTTGTGTCTTAATTGAAGTGGACAAAAATCTTACTAGAAACTAAGTGACTAAACAAATAGTAGTAAAGTTAATTAGTTAGGACTATTGGTGTTACAATTGTTTCACATTTTTGAAAGTGATACTAATATTTCATCCCCACACATACTATTTTGTAGTTTACTCCTTAATGACTGATTTCCCTGCATTGTCTCATTTAAACTTTCATAACTCATATAGGTGTGGAATTCAAAGCACACTAATCAGGGTTGACAAGTCGCATCATCACTTGTTAATATTGTAGTGTGTCAATCATTTTGACAGGTATACAACTTGGAGGCAGTACACCAGTTTCAACTACTTACGCAACGTATAATCCTGTTATCATTTTTTGCATAACCATAAGTATGTGTGATGCATACCATTTAGCATCAATTGCACTCAAATTAATCTTTTAATTATTTTAATAACTAGCTAACTAAGTAAGTGATTATAACTAAATAGGTTCGCTTAGCCAATACTTCATGGTAGTAAAACTTACACCATGCAAAGGGAAAACACATCAACCTACCACGCAAAAGTATCAATGGCAATGTTCTTTTTTGGGTTTCATTGTAGTGGCCACAATAATGCACCATAGTGCGTTGTTTGCATAGTTGCATTCTCACTACCTTACCTTCTCGCCCATTGTTGTTGGCCAAAACCGAAACAGTACACACACATGTACACAACCTTATTATTCATGATTGTTCTGTGCCTTTATTCGGAACGAAGAATAATGGAGGAGTCAAGAAGATTTCCCCCCTTTTATCACAAGTGAGATCATCCCTTCACTTTTCAATGCTAATGAGAAGAGGAAGGAACTCATCCAACTAAAGAATAGGCCAACTCATAAACCGCCCAGTGTGTGACCCGAATTATTTACATTTCGAGCAGTTGCCAAATGCTGAAGCATAACTATAACTAACTAACTACAACTAACTAGCATGTTAAATGTTTGGTAGGGAATATACGGTGCTCTTTAGCATTCGCCAAAATCCATCTGTCAACATGGATATTGACAACCATAGATCGATTTGTGGATAAACTTGATCACATCTGTGACAGTAAAAGATTTTATCAACCGTCTAATGGAAATGAACAAAGAAATCTAATGTGACATGATTGACACTACAGTTTCCCCATACTGCTAACAGCAATTGAATTCAATTCCGAGGCAGAGTGGAAATATTGCATAAATCAGTGGTTGCGGAAAATGAAATGTACATTTGTAGATAAGAATCGTGATTTGTAGTCATTAATATGAAATGGACTTGTTCGTAGGTTGGAGAAATCAATTGTGCTCTTTAAAATATAGAGTCCCACGCGCACAGGATGGGCACGATCTGATCTTTAATAACTGACTTTGTGTGGGCATTCTAGATTCGTGCATGGGGGTCTGCATTTCTGAAAACTGAGAATTGAAGGTTTCATCTAATCATTGAAAATATTTTAATGAACAACTAATCAATCGGGTGTTAACTCATACAAGCGTTGATACCTGCTCAACTCTATTATATTTGGCGATTTACATAACCAGGGATATTTTGGACATGCAAATTATACACTGTCCCTACACTAGGTCGTGAGAAACTGGATCACTAATACTATCCAAAATTACACTATGACATTAAATTAAAGTCCTGTAATAGAAACTAGAGCTGTAGAGCTCCCAAAAAAGCTGAATCAACCTACACGACAGAAAATGCTTGGAAAACCGGTGCGCTTGAAACTCGAGTAGCTTCTATACCAAGAGTTAATTAAAGTGTGAAGACCGTCAACAACTTATAACTGACAGAAACAACCACAGAATGAAAAAAAGAAACGGTATCAAATTAGCGCACGTTCAGATCTATTTCGCAGCGGAGGGCTGATTCCACCCTCCTATCATCTCCATGTCCTGTTTGAAAAGTTTTCTGGTTGAGAAAAAAAAATCTGTTAGTTAGTTAGTTAGTTACGTACTTACTATATGAAGAGAGAACTTAGTGACATAATAGTAACTATAAGTAAGTAAGCATAGGGTATCAACATGATTTAATGGAAAGGTGAGAATAAAAGAAATCATATATTTATGCGCACGGTGAAGACTTTTAAAAGCAACTCTACTGACTCACTTGTACAGCTACTTTGAACAATGTTTTACTTCCCAGGTGGCATTCACTGACTATGGTTGGTTATTATCATTGGGACAGTAGTACATAGTTTATTAATTTGCCAACAAATGTCGTCCTGACTGCGTGTAATAGTTAATGGGAGATTTACCAAATTGTATCATCTGTAGTACTTGTAGTAAGTAATCACGGTGATCATTATGTGAGACTGTGACAAGTGTACAGCTGATGATATAATAATAATCAGAGTAGTGGTAAAGAATTCATACACAACAATCTCAAAGGAGCCCAGGTAGATTCTCAATTAACTGTTACCGGGAGAAGAATGGATAAGTATTTTTTCTCCTCGTTGGAATCACTAACCTAGTTTGGTAATGTTTCAAAACTACAGTAGTCACAGTGGAAAACTTTGTTTTTTGAGCAAAAACTGAATTGTTAGAGTTTATTAGAACTGCGTGAAGAATTTAAATAGGGGATATTGTTTGAATGAGACTGTAGTAGTAAAACACCGTTCAAATCAAATTGCGATAAATACGCAGTTTGATATTAGATATAATGCGATAACATATCGGGCATATGTGCAGAGTTGCAGAGAAAGAAATGTTATGTCGTAATCTAATGGCGCAGACGCAGATACAGTGAAGTTACAAGTCACATAACAAAGAAGTCCTTTTTCAGTCTTGGTCTCTTGGTTGGTTGAAAAAGCGCGGGAATATGGCTTCAAACCAAAACAACAAACAATGCATTTTGCAATATAAGTAATGAGGCATTCGAGTTTTTCCATTTCCTGATTAAAGTTAACCTTTTTTCAACAAATATAAATGTTCACGTTTTGTTTATGTCTGAAGTATATATGAAGTGTATATGTATCATAATAAAAACTGACGATGAAAGGACATTACCAAAGTGTGGGAACGGACGCAATAATTGCCACAGACAACGCAAGTTTGGCGACATCTTTTTTTGGATGTCTAAATAGTA
>Ga0210040_10002573_pt1 | contig 25442 bp, 16 predicted proteins | sample CryGeyCG12114_NA_FD_185462 | JGI IMG/M metagenome (GOLD analysis project Ga0210040, IMG submission 185462) | Groundwater microbial communities from aquifer - Crystal Geyser CG19_WC_8/21/14_NA (SPAdes) (version 2) | ecosystem: Environmental > Aquatic > Deep subsurface > Groundwater | place: USA... | reverse complement strand
TTGCATTCACAACTATATAACTAATTGTGGCTAAAATTGTAATGATACACCTCTTCTAATTAAAGATAATACTAATCTTTAGTAAAAATCTAAGGTTTAAATGAAATCGATAATAATAAAGCATTTTCAAATATATCACTCTCACTTTGTAATCTTTTTTCATCACTAATTATTTGTGAACTTCACGGATTGAGCAGTCAAATTCCTAACCTTTATCTATAGTTTCTGCCACATTCCTTATAGTTTACTCACAGAGACCTGCATGCAAAAGCTGGAAAAATTGTGCATCACAATCATATTTTCCACTTATTCTTACCTGCGGATTTGAATGAGAGCCTGCATAGTTTAAATTTCCATTTTTATCCACAAGTACCATATAGTGTACACAGAGTGCAATCAAAACAGAACATATAGTTTAGTTAGTTAGTTAAACGATATGCCGCACCAGCCAGTAAGTACAGTACATAGCACAAGTGAGCAAATAACTAGGGTATCAAACTCGATTCTTCTATCCTACGACAGGCCTCATGGATCTTGTATAGTACGCACAGCAATGCTTTGTAAAGTTTTTAGTCACTCACTAGTCCAGGAGTAGGTTAGTATTGGTAGTTAGTAGTTAGTAAGATACAGTAGAACAGAAAACATGGCTTATGCTGATTAGTTAGTCAGCAGTGTGTATGGCTGGGCAAGGGAAATTCTCTCCAATATGGCCGACCGAAGGAGCAGCAGAAGGGGGAATATCATTTGTGACCAAAACTCTCACTCGTCTTCATTCGCTCAGTCAGGTCTGCTGATCACAGAAAGAGTGAGTGCAGAGTTGTGAAATTAAATTAAATTTACAGAATTTTGAAACAGGCAGTTTGTTTGTCAAATTTTTCCCTATTTTGTGACTGCACATTCAATGAAATCTTGTAATAGTTGGTATGTAAGTAAGAAGTTTTGAAGGTTTTCGATTGGTTGCTTGACTAACTAGCTTACGGTGGAGGAAGAGCGACAAATTCGGGAGAGATATTAGTTATTACATTTTGAAGGAATCCAACTATCGTTTGGGCATTGGTTTTAAGAAAGCTGAAAAATTCCGAAAATTAAAGGCTGTCAAATCCTGGCTGTACTACATTTTTTTGGGCAAAGGAACCACGTTTGGTAAGTTTCTAGAGTAGTAGATAGGCAAGAATATGTCTCACTACAGCAGGTCCTACAACTCAATAGACACCATAGCAAGGAACTAATACTGGATATACTGGATGGAACCATGGACCATAGCGACCATACTACCTTATACTATACTCTCCCCCTCTGGTGTATATGGTTATAAGAGGGCCTCCATCAAACTTTATCTCTTCTATGCTCACATTTCAAGTGGTTTAGTTAGTCAAGTTGCTTACTCCAAAGATTTTAATATCTACCCTCTACATGTGGTAGGGTCGGATGCATGCTCGAAACTGAGCGAGTACATACTTACAACGTTTGACTAATTACCAACTAATGTCTCTAACTCACTCCATCATCAATTTTAACCCTTCGTATCCTGTTAGTATTTACTTGGATTGTAGTATGTAACAAAAAGTAGTTTACTTTCAGCTGAAAATGAATTCCCTTGTGGCAGCAGCATATACTTATTATTGAATGCTTCCTTGAGTGATTAAGTTAATGTTTTACTGCAAACTATAGCATTGCACACATCCTTACGATAGTAGAGTGCTAGTAGAATGCTAGATATGACATTTTGAAGACAAAAAGTGCAATACAATTGACTTGTAGAGACAAAACCCTACAACATGCGAGAAGGATTATTACAATAGTCTATCTACATGTGCTACAATATATGGGAATCATTCGGGACATTTTAGAGGCACAGAAATTAGATGCTTACTAACTACTCAGTCAGTACATATGCGAGATGATGAGAATCACCTACCTACAAAATACTATACATAGCAACATTGGTCACCACATATTCCATGCATTGCATACAAGGGTTAGTAAGGCTGTTACACACAGCAGGAAATAATGATTTTGTCAGCAGCGCTCATCCAGCACTGGGAAACTATACAGGCTCAAATATGCTTTTGTACATACTTACTTGCTAAGGTACTAAAGTTATAGTTAGTTAGGCTGTATTTGCAAAACACTAAAGCGTCTGAGTGAAAATTAGATATGTAAGTTTGCGCGAATAATATTGTAACTTGCTCTTGAACTCATCTTTGATTGAACCAGAGTGATAATTTTTTTCTCACAACGTTGTTTGCAAAAAGTGACGACAGTGTAGAGAAATGGAGGGCTATTATTTGGTTCGTCTATACAACTTATGACAATAAGTTTGCCGGATCAACGGATCTTTTTTCATAGTTGATTCGTTAGGTTTGAGAGTTTGATTAATTTGGGGAGTAGAGACAATTGGAGTACATTTTTTTACGAAAAAGTACGGCGAATTAGTTAGAGTGTTTGAAATCGGAACTGGATTTTATGTGCAACCAAGGTATGAGCTAGTTTGGACAAATTAACTGTTGAAAGTAAACACAACTTTGAGAGAGTTCAAAAGCCGGTAGATGTGTATAGTTAATCTTACCTAAACACACGGCAAGTTGATTTTTATGAGTGATTTCCACAAGGAGGTAGGGAAAACAAATGTAGAAATGCATACAGAAAATATTCATTTCAAGTGCAATCTTTTCAACATTAGCTAATAATAGAATACCAGTTACGTCGCGACTAATAGGTTTGAGAAATTTGAACGACGAAGTCACAATTTATCAAATTGACAAACATGGATTCCAACAGAGTCTTTCTTACTCAACACGTTGATACCATGAAATTGTTACATTCCGATGCCGACTAAATGATTCACATGTAGATCGTATTCGCAAACCCCTTTGACATAATAAGCTTATTTAATGTACGAACATGGCGTTGTGATTTCAGACCACGGACAACCAATAGTAGACATGGGCTCCCATATTTGCCGAAAGACAGGCGGTAAGTTTGAAGTTTGATTTTGGTGCTGCCATATCTGCTTCAGACCCTTCATATTCACTCCAAGGGATATTCCGAAGTCTCCTCAGAGTTCTATAAGAAAAGACTGACAAAATAATGGCCAAAGGAATTGTATTCAAAGCTGGGGACGACGTTTATTTCCAGTCGGACAGTGGACAAAATGTGTTCGGCAATGTTGGCCGTGTCAATGTAAGTGTTTTTTATTGACATTGCAAGATTTCGCATGCTAAAATCGAATAATCATGGTGTTTATTTTAATTTCAGCATAAGCAAGAATGCCTGGAGGTGATCTTCGGCGATGGGACTCAGAAATGGGCCCCATTTAGGCGAGTGAGAAAAGTTGGTGAGCCCGAAGAAGTAAATCTTGACGGGTTGGCGGAAATGCTGGTCAGAAAACCTGTAAATAATGTGGAGCAGACAATGATCAGTAGTCCCAATCCAAGTATGTTGGTTTCTAATCAACATGGGTCTCAATCACAATTAGATGAGTTGACTTGTGCTTCATGTGGCACTGTGAAGGTGAATGTTTATAAACAAAGGATTTCATGTTTTTATTTACCATGTGTATATGGTATGGTATTGCATTATGTACAGCATCTAACACGAAATATAATTTACAGAAAACAACAAAGAAAGGCTCCATGTCCATGCCAGTTGATACTCCATTCTATTGTCGAAGATGTATAAACAAATCAGCAGCTTCGCCTCAAGGAATAGTTCAAATTCCCTCTTCCTACATGGTGAGATGTAGCAGATTTTTTGTTTCTCCTTCTGCTGGGATTTTTTAAAGACTAACGTTTAATTCGATTTTTAGACGTCTGCGCGCCGGTCGGGTGGACTACCCCGAGGTTTCAATAATATGAAAATGCAAGGAAGCAGTCCAGGAGCGTCAATGGAGGATGTAAGCCGAGATGAAAGTAGGACAGTAAGCGAAGAGTGCTTTCAATGTCTTATATACGTACCGGAGAATGAGCGACTCAGCTGTAATTTGTGCTCTCGAATCTGTCATTTGGGGTGCTTGAGTCTTTGCCCGGCACCTCTGGAGGGCGACAAGTAAGATGGGAAAACATTTTTTGCATTATTCAATAAAAGATTGGAGTGCATAATGACCTGCTGATGTGAAAAGAGTCTGATTAAATATTCATAAATATTCATCAATAGATTTTGGGATGTGATATGCGCCAATTGTGGAACTCAAAACGGGAAACTTGGTAGTGGAAATAATCATAAGAAAGTATACTCTTGCCGAAGAAGTATTACTTCGTGGTCCGATGTAGCTCATCTCATTCTCAGTTGTCTGATGGCTCAACATCCAGAAGAAAAGTTTTTCGACCTCGATTCACACATAATTCCATACTTTGACGCGTATCTAGAAAATCTTCATTTGCCCCGTGCCGTAAGTTTCTCAACATATTCGCCAATCACACGACGCGTGCTCAATCACTAACTAACTAGCATTCTTTTATTTAATTAACACAGTACAAAACGACAAGTGCAAATGACCGAAAATCCCAACTTTTAATGGCCCTTACAAATGCTAAGCTTCGATTCATGAATGGTAGGGAATCCAAGCGTAGGAGCACGTTTTGGTCAATTCGAAGTGATAACTATGTAGGACTTCATATGGGCATTCCGACACATGCGGTAAAATCAGTGCTATCTTCTTCCATGTCTGCAGAAAGTAAAGGAAGTTCCGAACAGTTGTTAAATGCTCAAAAGGTGCGAGGAATGGTGATTCCAAAAGGTAAAAACATTCGCCACTCATTTCCATCTGCAGGACAATTCCACATGGAAGAACCTGACGCGAAAAAATTCAAGTCAAATGGTGATGGTTTGGTGAGCGCATTTGCTAAAGCAGAAGCCAAAGCTCGCATTCAACGTAGTGACGGGAATGGGAATCAACATAGCATTAGTAGTAATTCAACGCCAGGAGCATTATTTTCATCCGACCTGTTGAGGAAAGTGCAAGCAAATAATGAACACAGACAGCTAGTTGGAGCCGGAGCGAGTCCAAATGGAATAAGAAAGTTGTTAAATTTGTCTGGAGGTCAGAAAAGTCAAGAAATAACAGCTTCCAGTGAATATTTTAACGGGAAGAAATCCCCGACTGGACAAGCTTCCCAATTTAAGACTGTGAGTTCGCAAAAAGGAGTGATTCTTAGTGGTGGTGCTTACGAGGGTTGCAGCAGAACAATGGGCACTGTGGCCAAAAAACGGACACCCACTCAAATGAGCAATGCTCACATCAATTCAACGGAGCAATCTCAAGTAAGCCAGAAGTGAAGTTGTCCCAGTTTGAGCTTAAGCTCAAAAATAATTAATCATTAATTTCAATGCTCTAGTTATAATTTTTGTTCGATGCTAAAATAATAATAATTGCTTCAGCTAAATAAGCTATGTTACGTTTTAAAGTAGACATTCGTATCACTTTTTCCTTCATATTCCTTATCTTATCATATATTTCAATTTAGGTTTTTTTCTTCAATTTTGGCTCTTCCTACTTTCTGTTCTTTATACTTAAGTTTTTTATACTTGATTTTAGTTTTTGCAGCTAATGTTCGGGCTTTGAAATTGTTCAAGGTGGATTTTTTTTTGTTATTAATTTAATTCCTTACTTTTATTTGACTTTGATTTTTATGATTCGTGACTTCCCAATTGGCATTCGATCAATAAATATACCCCCCCTGCTATGATTGCCGTGTATTCTGATTTTCTGTTATTGTTTATTGTTGTTATCGATAAGGGTCCTCTGTTGGACAAAGGTGTCTCTCTAATTAAAATTTGTATATTCTTTTTTTTTCTTACTGACTGATCGCAATTATTAAGGCTGCTTGCATTTAATGTATATATTTCGTAATGTTTCTGAACTTGATTTCTTTGATGAGCCCCCTCGTATGCCCTAAAACTTCATGCTTGTCCTTTTATTTCAACAGGCTTTATGCTAACATTTAAAATATCCCAATTAATGTAAGACACTTTCCTTGTTGTGATGCTGCTTTAGTTAAAATTTCAACCCAATTGCTCATTTTGAAATATATGTAATGTCAAATGTTACCTGTTGTTTACATGGTCGCTTGCAGTTGGAGCTAGTATCCGTGTCACACAAGAAATTATCCTCTAAGGTATATATTAAGGATGCCAAATTGGCTCCATCATTATTCTAATTTTATCATCAATAAAATATTTGTAAAAGTATTTACAATTACAATACATATGCTAATAAACACATTTTGATAACTTGAACTTTTGTACTTGAATTTATTAGCGATCCCGCGCCACCATGGAAGACCAAGTGCATCCATCTTCTGAAGATCATGTAAACGAGGCATCCTCTGTGAACAAGGCTTCTAATTCTAATTCATCCCCACAAATGGTGCAAAACGTTTCTCGCTCATTTTCAACACCAAAGAAAGAAAGTCCTAGCCCTAAACGACTTAAGATGCTCAATAACATGTTCAAAAAGATACCAAATTGTGTGACCGTTACAATGAATCCTGCCCATCCTGTCCCGATCAATGTGAGCTCCCTGAAAGGGAGTTTAAAATCAATCTCTAAAACCCCCACTAAAAATTTACCAGTTGATGTATCTCAGATGAAAACAGGGTCTCCAGTCTCCGCCAGTCCTGAGGACAAGAAACCACAATTCCCTTCCACAGCAATCAAAACTGAGGAATCCACTGAATCAAATCCCAAATCTGTACAAACTAAGAAATCATCTCGTCCTTTGTTAGGAGGCAAAAAGTCAACAAATAATCCTGGCGTAGCTGCAGCAGTAGTAGTGCCACTGCCGAAAGAAGTGAACGTTATCGGTACAGTTAACGCAGTTCGAAACAGACGGCTAAAAACTAAACTAAAAAAGTTACACGCTGCACTAGGCATCGGAAACCTTAATGGAGAAGGCAACGACAATGGGGAGGACACAAACTCTAGCAACGGTAATGATAGCTCATCTGTAAAAGATTTCCTTGAATATGGAACCAGTCGTGTCAGTATATTACCGAAAAGTCCAAGAACTGCAGCAGAAGAAGCTGAAAACTTTGCGCAAGTCAGTAAATACTTTCGTGATGAGTCTATGGGTCAATGGAGCCTTTGGAACAATTCATTCAATGAGCCGAACCAATCACCATACCAGAAAGGTCGTAAGGATTTGAATATGTTGGACTCGTATGATGTAGTTGGATACAATAAGCAGGCCAACAAGTATTTGGTTTTGTGGAGAAAATCTCCAGACGATAAATTCAGCAATGATGTAACCGATAGTGATGACGACCAAAGGATTTTGAATTTGGAAGCCACCACTGATGCAGAGTTCATGTTAACGGTCATGGAGAACTTGGCGACGGAAAATGTGACCAACATGAACATGATAAACAACCCTTCGAGACCAATGATTAGTGTCAGCCAGAATAATAATAACAATAATGGTGATAAGAATCCACTGGAATCCAAAAGTAGTTCACTAAAAGCAGCTGTGGAGGAAAAATGTGAGAAAATGGACTCTGGAGTGAAACCAAAGTCGGTGGTGATTACAAAAAAATCGTCAGATAATTGTACAGCTTGTGTTGACTCTTCATTTTTTCCAAAAATTGGTAGTGTAAAGGGTGCGGGTGGTGATGATAATAATGTAGTGGCCAATGGGAGTAGTGTAGGGACAAATGGGATTGGAGAGGCTCTAATTACGGGAGATAATCAGGATATTTTTGTGACAGGCTTGGGTCTACGGCGAAAAGACATGACAGTTGTGGAGAGTAGTAGCAATTGCAATAGTGAGCAGTATAATCGGAAATCGAATATAAATGTAGGTACACCCACCGTAGATTTGATTGACCTCACTATTGATTAATAGAGTTTTTTTTGCATCCCTGCCAGGCGTACTCCTATCTAGATTTATCTATGTACTGAACTTTTATATTTGCTTTTCGAACGGTTGAATACTTTTGTTTTCAGCACCAATTTAACCTCATTGACTCAGGGTTTTCTTGGGGTTTGATTTTTATGACAGCTGAAGATTTTTGTATTCTTTTTTAAGTGTGACAGGATGATTAATTGGAACCGTGGTGTTAAAACTGTTTTTAAGTCGTTCATGTTTTACCGGACACAAATGAGATGGTAACGACATTGGCTTATGAAGCTTTATTAGTTGGTTTGCCCGTATTATTTGTAAAACTTCATTGTGATCAAGCTATTAGAAATTTTTGTCCGTTTATGGTAAGAAGAAAAAAATTTAGTTCTCAATACGTTTGTTAAGATGATGTAATAAAATGACCCATTTGTTTGTGCAGTTAATGGCTGATAGACCATCCTTAAGTTGCAGCATCAATGAAGGTTTTTTACTCAGTCAGTCAGTTTGAAGTTTGAGGACATCGACATCAGATGTAACAAACGTGTTTATGGTTAAAAAAAAGCTGTTCTTTATTTGTTGTTCCTCTTTGTTACAAATGGCATCTCAGGTCTTGTATGTTTTCGTTGGTTATTAGATTTTTAAAACGGCCCACGCCATGTTGAACTTGTATTTACGTTTATGATTTAGAGGGATCCTTCGGTGTTCGGTGCATAAGACTTAATCAACAATATCACTGCCTATTTAATGTTAAGTTAAAAGAAACTTAAATTCGTGTAAATCGTGTTTGTCTTTCATCTCAGTAGCTTATATTTATGTAATTTATAAGCATTTTGATTTTCAGGACGGATGATAATAAAAATAACATTAAAATTATCGACTTTTGTTTGTTATATTGCTTTTGCTGGTCCGCATATTATTCGTATGACCATATTATTTTGCAATTTCGGTTGGATTTTTTCATGCATCATACTTTTTAGGAGAATTCGTGCATTTCTCTCTCACGACTGTTATTTTTGGCCGCCATGTTTTACAAAAGTAAATCTCTCGTGTATTTTGTTCAATTCATAGAAACTTGTCAAGTGCTTTTACTCACGGACATGACACGTTATCCAGTTTTCAAGTATCATCTGACACTGAAATTTTTTGTGCTGTAATGATTTTTCATGGTTCATGACTTTGGTTTGCTCCAAAGACTATTGAACTATTGCAAATCATACAACAGGTAGTTAGTTCACTGTTTGGCTAGCATCCAACCTATCTACATTTTTTGGCTGTGCAAGCTTTACTCTACATATAGTATTATAGTATATGTACATGCATGGAGTCATGCATGATGAACTTGAATTTAAATTACAATATTAGTTTGAATGTTGTCCATAATAAAGATGAGAGAGGATAACAATTGATTGAAGCTTATGATCACGATTGAAGCTATAGTACCTTTGGCTATGTCATGCCTGTTAAGTTATAAAATCACTGCTTTCACATTCAAATTGAGTAGTTGGAAAAAGTTCCCAGCAAACAGCAGCAACATGGCGTTCAATATTCTACAGTGCTCATTTGTATTCCTGGCTACCTTCGTGACCATTGGAATGGCAGGAGGAAGCGTTAGACTGATGGGAATTAACACAATGATGGGTAAATCCAGTCTTTACATTCTAGAAGTTAGTTAGTTTGCAGTTATAGTGCATGCGTATTACATAGCGGTTGACCTGTAAATTTTCCTCTTACTTTTTATTCCCTTACTATGAAATGGATTTAGTTAGTATTGCACCAAATGAAATTGAATAAAAACTCGAAAATAAGTATTTCTCCTCTTTTAATATTCAAACCATGCATAATCTTACAAAATCTAGGTTCTGGAAACAGTAGCGTTGCAGCAAACACTACCAACCAAATGAGGGCAGTTCCAGCCTCCCAAAATTTCACACTTAATGTAACCAATGGAATCACAAATTCTTCCCTGGTGTCTATTACCTTGGAATTCGGAACACTATCCAACATGACAGCCAATTATGCCAATAATAGTACCGGAGAGCAGTACTTGGGTGGAAATTTTTCTACTACAGACACCTTTAATGCCACTAATTATTACAGGACTGAAACATTTGAAGGAAAGACTAATAATTGTACTTGTAAGAACGGTTCACGTCACGACTATACTTCCAAACCTATGAAACAAACTATGGGGGCGTCGTACCATCCAAGTTGGGGTGGCTATAAGAAAACAAACTATACATACCAACATCAACAATATGATGGCCCGAAAACAGTTTCAATGGACCAATACGGATCTCGGGATAGTTATCAAGCTGAGCATCAAAAAAATGGTATGTACGAACAGAGGGAAGAGCCCGTAACTATGGAAAAAATCCTTTCTGTCGGTCTTGGCTTCCTGTTCTCCCACATGAACCGCATGTCCGAGTCTGATTTTCGAGGAACAAAGTGGGCAATGGGAGTTAATGGGTCATATTTTTTCCGGCACAAGTCTGAACTCGGAACTGGTGAGCTCAAAAATGGGGATGCATCAGAGATGATAACCGCTTTGGACGAGAAGAATGCAAGTACTGTGCAGTTGCAGTATAAGGAAACAAGTGGGAGGCAGATTTCTGGGAAATTCGGGCTAACTAGTTTGTTCTATTTGCGTCCCATTATGGCTTCTGAGGAAGGACGAACGGAAAAAAATGCAGTTCTGTAGGTAGTTTGTTGGTAGATGCTCCATACATGGTGATAAAAGTAACTTGGGAGATAATGGATTCTCCAGGCTTTTATTTATTTTTCTCCTTGTTCAACTTTTTTCCAGTCTTGAACGCGCAAAATTTTAGGTACTTTTGGGGCCATAGAATAGTGCAATTGGCGTCGTTAATAAATTCATGATTTGAGTATTATAATTTTTGGTGAAATAAAAAATGTGTTTGTGAAGTGAGTTTGTATTATTATTAAATTCTTTATAATTGTTTAATGAGTTTTGCACCTGCAAACCTGGTAGTTTATACTTGTGAAGGTAATAATGTTGTACCAACAAGAATTATTCTCTGAATCTTTTTATGTGTCAAGTCAAAAAGTGATGATAATATGTAATTTCGAGTACTCTATGGGCTACCTGTAACCTTTTTTTTCCCTATTGACATGTATTATTTTAAAGTATGCAACATCCGCATGAAATCACACATAATGTAAACAAAACAAAAGATGTATGTACAGGTACACGTTTTGGGTGCACCAAAAAACTCACATGATGATAATAAACAAATGCAAGATTTAGTTAGTTAGTTAGTACCTATCCCTCTTTTTTTTGCATTATTATACAATGGCTTATCATTTACGTGTCTCAGTCAATAAATAAGTCATTTATGATTAGGTCCTATTAACTAACTAACTAAAGACTAACTAGTTTTTCATCACGGGTCTCATGTATGCGATTGTTGTTAGTTCGGTTAGGTAGACTACATTTATAATTGCTCGGTAGGTTAAAAGCAAGCTCACTACCTACTAACTATCGACTCTTGAATAGGAGGAATTATGTATTAGCTAACTAACTTAACTATAGACCAAATATTTGTGCAAGGTATTTACAACTTCCTTTCATCAAATGGTGAATGCGTAAACGCAGATTCTGGGAATTTTCTGATGGTTCCAGAGCGTCATGAATGGAGAGCCAATGAGTGATTGATAATTGGACTGCATAATAATCACACCTTTTTTGTTAATATGAATCAGCAGAGACTCAAAATGATTACGGGCTACCCAGTATAAATAAATATAGAAATTCTCTCATCTCCTATGATGATACTTACACGTAGCATCACATGAATCAGAGTTTAAATAGTTAGTTAGTTGCATACTTAGGCAGTTAGTTTATGCACAGAGAATATTTTGCTGGCGCCGCAAAAGTACACGACATCATGATAATTAATTTGGTCCCAAGAGTTGACAGTTGACACATTGTGTGTTGCACAATTTTTTTTGTGTGTGACTTGGCACAAAGGAAAATAAACAACAATCACAAGAATTAAGCTTGCTGGGCTTTTACTTTGGGAACCGGAATCAGGATTGTATTAGAATAGCAATAATACTGGCAATGACATTCTCATGGTCAAATATTAATGTACCCAAATAAACACTGGACGGATCAGTTTTTTTTTCTTCCTTTTTTTGCGCAGCATTTTCTTACAGAGTTCAATGAATTTCCATATCCAGTAGTGTATATATACATAATGATTAGGGAGTGGATACTTGGCTGGGACTGGGAGTAGTGACTTTTTATTTCCATTTTTTTTCCTAAAAATATTTGCACTGAGTTCGTATGGTATTCTCAGTGGCTATAAATTTATTGTTAGACTACTTAAATCCCACGCAATGCAAATTGAAATCATGGGTGGAACAAAAAATGAACAACGGATAGCACTTTGGATGCGTGTGGATGATGTCTTGAGCTTACTTTTTTAGTTCCCCCTGGAGAGTTTGTAGGCGGTCAGTAGTACTACAGACTATATAGCTTTCATTCACAGTTTCTGTCAACTTCATTCAACAATAGTTTGCATTGCATAGATATTTTTAGAAAATAAAGCAAATCGTGACAAACGTCGAAACGTCAGCAGCAGCTTGTTAGCGTCAATATTTTAAACTATTCACATTATGCCTGTCTATGTTTGTGTACATGGTTATGAATTTTTGGACTTTCCTAAGTGCACGGATATGGCTCAAAGCAATTCAAGTTGCACTTTCAAATCTTGTGGCATGTTTATTGAATGAAAAAGGAAGCGTCATTAAACCCACACTTGGAAATTTCAAAGTTGACCGATTTTCTGACCGCTATGGTTAACTGCATTTGAATTCTTTGGGTAGAAAAAGAGACAAAAAAGCTAGTTACATCTTATTATGAAGTATGGAAATACCGTGTTTATATAGCTCTCCTGCATTTAGTGCATGTTATGCATTCATATTTTAGCAATCCTATCACTCATGTCTCACTATTAGCACTCCTTTAAGAGGTTTTCCATGAAATAAACGAGCCGTTTGGTACATATTGCCAAGAATTCCCAGAATGTTCCAAATTAAACTTGTGTAGCTTTATACCGTATGCTTGAAACTTGAAGTGCGGTACATTTGCATGCCGTCAATCAGGCATTAGTTGGAAAATCCGTATCTATTTTTTTGTCTAGTTAGTTATGACATGCAACGCTGCTCAAACAGTGTCGTCAATTGCACCTCATTTCCTCCCCACAAATTAATCTGTAAACTAACATCAATACAGCAAATCACAATGTAGCAAACCACTTATACATTATGCATGGCTAATTGAGTGAGCAAAGAATTTATTCAACAGTATGAATATACAAAGCCACAGGTAGAGTTCATATGTTCCAGCTGGACAGCAACAATGTTTTTTTTTTGTCTTCACTCACTTCTCATTTAGTGTATAGCAAATTTTAACCCCTAGCTCGAATCAAGTATTGGCAACCTTCTCCATGATCAAGTTTTAATCCGGCTTCACTCACCAACTAACTAACTAACTAACTAACCAACCAAACGTACCTTACATCATAATAACATGTGTGAGAAGCATCTTGAACAGTACTAACTAACTAACTAACCATAATTTTTGGCTAATCAAACAGGTACCAACATCAAACCTACCATGAATATCAAATTCTATATCAAAACTTGCACGCAATGACTTAAATCACTCCAGCAAACTAGAAATAACTATAACTTCTTCTCCAATTCAGATTTCTCCAGTAGTTAGACTCCTGCTATAACTGGAGAGTTTTTTGGGGTCACAGCATTAACGTGCTCATTATACGGACCAACTAACTAGCTACCTACTCCGGCTCCAAAAAACAACTGGCGATTCCCTCTAATATGTACACACGACTCTGCGAATTTTGAGAAGGCAACAGACTCTTGGAAATAATGGTGTAACAATGCTAAATTACTAACTAAAAGCGCTAGAGTGAGAATCCACTTCTTATTGCAAGACTACATGATGATGATATGATGATACTGAGTTTTATCTGAGCATCTCTGATGATATCCGCAATGCACATGTGTGTAAACACCATGGTGAGTGAATGAGCATGCATGCAAAAGATAAGGAGAGAGAATGGGTAACTATTACTAACTTACTCTTGGTGTCCATCCATTCCCCATGTATGTGTTTTGCATTCATTTTGGAGCTGGCTCTAGTTCACTGGGTGTGCAGTGCACTCCAATACGGAGAGAGAGTCAAGGGAAGACTATGGCCATAACAAAACAACGATGAGTTACAGAATATATAATATCCCGATGAGAATGCAGCATACAAGAGGCAAATCCTCCGTCAGTTAACTCCAATACTGCATAGTTAAGTCATTGTATATAGTTAGTTAGTTGGAGTAATAGTTCTTCCTCCTCCCGTGTGTTCTTCAATATAAATTGGCTTTGCTTGGAACGTTCTGTCCCCATTCACGCTCGAGACTTGCGTCTGAAAAGAGTAACAATTGTACCAGAGATTTTCTTAGTTGCCCCAATCAACGTTGAGGGAAATATAGTCAAGTTGCTCCAAGAATTCTCAAAAAATCTAGTAGTGCAGTCAGTAAGTCAGTGGTGACCGTATATTGTCTCCTCAGGACTGTGCTATTTCATTATTCCTGCATAATAGCATATTATATTCTTTGGGATCTCAACAGGTAAATTTCTACAGAAATTGTAGCCTTTCAATCATTCGATTTTTAGGATAGTTAGTTAGTTAGTTTTGAATGGATTGAGTCCAAAAGAACTTTAAAGTTGAAGAAATATCATGGAGATTGAATTTTATGTGTCTATTTTATTGATTGAGCTAGTTTTTTTTTCCATAGGAGAAGAGAAAATTCACGGGAAATGGAAAAAGTACGAGTAAATGGACAATTACTGTTCCTGAGTTGCCTGCTTATAGTGGTAGCCGTAACACTGTGTGTAGAAAAGGTCTCAAGTTCCCCTCTACCAGACCCAAATCCTAGAATTGGATCCCGCAAGTACAACTGGTTGATAAATGTGCCGGATTTGAAATGCCCGGCCGGTCGAATTCGGGGTCATGATGGAAACTGCTGGCCCGAATTTGGAAGACAGAGGCGAAGTTTGGTGGAGAATATAGTTGAGCAACGTATTTGAGGCAGTGTTTTCTCTTTTTGATTTTATAAATTTTAGAGCATGATATGTTTCATCTCCATCATTGGTTTAGAAAGGGTAAATTTGGACGCAGGCTCTTGTGATGCTCAGACCATGTCTTTTAGTGAGATTTTAAAAAGCAGACAAGAAACGAATGGATATTTTTTTCAGTTCAATTTTCTCATCACTATAATATGAGCTGAGCAAGTGAAAGAAAGGATGATGATTAGTTTGTATTGGATAAGTTTGTTCATTTTCGTTGGATATTTGGCTCATGGTAATTTGTAGTAGCTGTCTGTGATTCAGTTCAGAATATACCTCAAAAGTATTAATTGTACACTTTTTTAAGTTTCGTATATTTTTTGTCCAATGTGGGTTTTTTTTGCTAAAGATACTACATGTAGTATTGAAAAAAGTGTGAAGATGCATTTTGAACTTTCATTTTTTTTTTGTGTTGGTGGGACAAATATTTTTTAACATTTTTTATCATTGTTACTTATACTATGGAGTGTAAGTAAGAGTTTGTTAGATTCAGAGAGCATCTCGTTTAGCATAGCAAATATATGACTTACAATAAGCTTTATCGTTAGGTAAATATAGATGCTCTAGTTGTATTATTTATGGGCATTATTTATGTGCAAGCTTTATTTTTCAATTGTTAGCGAGTACAACCACATTGAATAATGTACAGCAGTAATACAGTCTGACTGGAGTGAAAATACGATTGTCAAATGATTTATGTACTTTTGACTGCTGTTTTATCACACTTGTATATGAATGTATAACTAAAGTTAATATTGTATGGTCATAGTTAACGTGTTCTTAGTACTAGTTTAGTAGTCGCATTGTGCACATTTCCTTTATCATGCCGGCAACTCTCATGATAAAAAAACAAAGATTAAGAAAAGTAGGTCTCACGCTCACACTATGCTATGTAATAAAGTGCAGTACATGATTTACAACGCTCCTCATTCTATGGATTATTGATCTATCCTCAATTTTGGAGCCATTCATCGGACAACAACGTTACATAAAATCCATTATCATGTGTGCATTAAATAGTGAACCGTAGAATTGTTCCCCGCTTACAGTCAATCCAATAAATAAGCAGTGAAGAAATTTGAAACCTATTTTTTGAATTCTATTTATTCATCATCATTTTTTTGGGGGCTTCTATGCATCATTTTTGAGAAAAGTCTTGAACAATTGCTAACTAACTAACTAAATTCAATCATACATTTTATCTTAATTACCTCAGTGCAAATTAAAACTCACCCCTCATAATATTTATAAACACGATCCAATTACTTTGGTGATTTGTCACTTGCTCCGCGCAGAATTAGCAAATCTTTGCAAAATGCACCCTAGTCTAAACTTTAATCCATAATCATAATGATTATATAAAAAGCGGCTTGTATTCATATAAATCTTACGCCACAATAATTCCATCACTCATGCAAATAGCGTAACAATTGATATTGATACCAGTGCTAGAAACTAACATGGATTTCAGCACTTTTGGATCCACTCATAGAACAATGAAGAAAAAAAACTCTAGGACAGAGTGAAATAGTTTGTATAGTTTGTTTTACTTCACATTTCTGCCATATAAATTTAATAATGTGAGCAGTACAGGCAGGTGTCAAATTACGATTGTATTGCATGAGCCATAGTTATTATGACACAGACATATTTTGTTCCGCACAACGGATGCACTTATGAAGTCATATTTATGAAAAGTGATCTGCACTGATCTGCACTTACTGTTCAGTTTATCTTGCCGCATTCTTTGGGTAAAATTATTCACTTGATTAGTTCATTTGTGCAGCATTATACAAATAAATATTTCGAGCAGTCTGGATATTGACTTGACTGGAGTTTCCCTTTTCCCTGGATGTTGTACTTAACTTACATACTTTAGAGGAGCCATATAAGCAAGTAATAAAAAGAGAGTGAAACGTCGTCTTGTTCACAAAAGTGGGCAAAAAAATGTGTGTAAAACCTGCACACTTAACTAACGCCGCGGCAAATACACAAGACTTGTATATTATGATCAATTTTATTTCTCGTTTGACTGACTGACTGATCCAAATGTTTTTTTTATATCTTTTTGAAACCGACTAAACTACTCAATGGTCAGCTAAGAGGTTCTAGGAAGTAAGTGGTTACTATATAGACTTGAAATGAGGAGCACATTAATATGCGTAGGATATTATGGTCTATCAAATGGTCAGCAAAACTATGTTATAATATAATGTGGAGTGGATGCGTTTGATTGAGATGACTGTAATTTCATTCAAAGTTCTATGTGTACAACTTTTTTTAGGTACTTAAAGTTGACTAGGTCTGTCATAAATCTTCATTCACTAAATTTTCTCAACACCTGCTGGACTCGTTACGTATTTATACACACCTACTGAAAATTGGTGGTGCTGGTGTTTCCAGTGTAGATTACAATTACTTTTTTAGTCTGATTAGCTAGTGAGCCTAGTTAACCGCATGGGTTTTCCATGTGGGTTTTCAATAGGAATTAAAAAGAGATTGTGCACGACTTGGGAGATTATTAATGATGAGGATTTTCTAAAAGTATAATACAAATTGCTTTTCTCAGTATATGTGACAAATTACAGCTTCTTAACTAGCAAACTACATTAAACATAATGAAAACCTAAAAATAGGACCGTGTTTCTCACTCATGGCTGTTTTTCATCCCATTTTAATCAGGGTTTTTTCAGTTATGCTTGTTAGACTGCATACCAGATATTATACCTGCATCAAGCAACTTGTATTACATATCGGCTAAAATTATTTTATATTGGTTGATTAATATCCTCATAGTACGCATTCACGCTTGGATGACATCATGGGATCCCAATATTAAGTGAAAAAAAAGTTACGCAATGGGAAATAATAATGGAAAACTTTTTTAAACTTAATCTGTATTATGCAGGAATATTTGCTGACGTTATATTTGCTCTCTAACTTAGCCAAGAAACCGAACTTTACCAGCTCAAAACCGATACAAGTTGGTTACCTATAGTTATATAGTTACCCATCATTGTCTTTCCCAGTGTGCTACAACAATGGGAGGGCATGTTAGATATAATTCATAGTATGGCAATAATGGGTTGGCTACCATTTATAGTTAGTAAGTTAGGCTGGAAGTACACGTGGCTAGCATACATATTTATATAAACATACAGTAAAAAAAATTAGACGCCAGATGGTCTACTGGAATCACTTTACAAGAAGTAATTTTTATTATAGTAATATATAATGTATTAAACAATGGTAACATTGAACACTTGTGTCTAAAATTTTTAAGGTGACTTTGGAATCCAAGAATTGCTTTAGTGCATGGCAACATCTCACCTTTAAAGTTCAATCTAAGTCCTTGCCTAGATAACTTGAGATTTAAATTGCATAAAAAATTTTCCACATAAAATAAAGGATCAAGTTATCTAAAATGCTTTGGTTGCCACATATTTGTGATGTTGGTGCGTTTTTTGAAGAAATGTGACCAACAGAGATGAATGTAGGGCACGCTATGGAGTTGTCTTTCAACGGGAAATAAAATGCAAATTCTGGAAGAAGCACATTCCAATTTTTGGGGTAGATTTTAGTTAGTTGGAAAGCTTAAGACCTGTTTTTTATATGCATAGTTATCAGGTACGGGAGCTATTGAATATGGACGAGCCTCTGAAGAGCTCAAGGCATAGAAATAGATATTCAAGTAATCTTCTCATAGGATCTTTCAGCACGCTGGCCGCCATCATTGGTTTTAATTTGCAATGAACAAACGCTCTACATGCAAAATCTGACTTGCTGTAGTCAGACTCAACGAATTCAGCAAGACTAAGATTAAATACTGTAGAAATTCGTTACATTCAATGATGCATTTCCATTTTGGTCTTGACTGTGCATTTGCTGAAAAAATGCTTTCAAACTTATCGTATTAAAAACTCTTGTCATATTTCATCTTGGATATAGTAACAAAATATTGCTTATCGCTTGTCGTCATATCGCATTACGTGGATGGAGCTTTTTCGATTACTTTTTTGACCGTTTCATGGTCGACCGTCATTTCAATACAAGGTTCAAACAATGTTAAATTCAGCTCAATTGCTATTTATCTCAAGAGGTATTATGTGTGCTTTTAATAGACAGAAGAAAGAGTGCAAAGTAGTTAGTTCAAAATCATATATATAATCTGCACTCATATAATTTACAGCCGAAGAGAAATGTCCACTTTAAATATTCAGTGATAAACCACAATTTAACTGATCATAAAGACTCTTGAAGTAAAACAAAAACAGTTTTCAGGACATTTTGCTGAACATTCTCCAAGCTTTGCACGCATAAAAAACCAAGAAAAGAACATTTCTTATCTGTAGTGCTTCAGCTTTTTGCCTCATTTTTTTGCAAAATTACCAAGTACCATCTTAATTTATGATATGAGAAACCAAAAAAACTCACATCCAGACTTCTGTCTGTACTCTAGTTTTTTTCAGCTCCACCTGTTCGGTTGGATCAGCTATATATACATATTTTTCATTACTCACGAATTCAAGAAATGCAGCTAAATGCATAGGACTTGAAACTGGAGCATGCAAATGTCCGTTTGCAAGCAGGAATTTCCGAAATTATTTGTAAAATACTTAGCTCTTATCCAAACCATGAGGAATGTAAGTCGGTCAGATACGATTCTACTTGAACAACTTTGTAATCAGTACTCTGTACTAATCAGAGTTTTCAAAAATGAGATGATGAAGTTTGATTCAGCATCTTTGTTCACTTCTGCATGTATAGTCAGTTAGTTAGTTAGTTAGTAACAAAGTAGTATGAAATGAGACGCCATTCTAAAAATGTAGATCCACTATCCCTAGTGAGCCATAGTAGTAACCCAAACGAGATTTGAGCATGCCATTCAAACATAGTAGCTCAGGCAGTTCAGGGCCAGTCTTTCCTGGTAAAGGGGCAAAAATCAGCAATTTAAGTGAATAGATTCTCATTAATAAGGTACACGAGTGGATGTGAACTTGTCTTCAATGTTTTAGGGGACACTTTTATCGTTTTGTCGTTGGAATTCTTGTGATGGATCCACCATCTGCAGACAAAGGATCCCCAGAAGGTGGAACAATTCATCATTTCACTAGTAACGACTCGGGCAAGAAAAGTTTACAAAATGGCTCCGACTTTACCTACCCCATTCATATCCCAAGAACTGAGTCTCCTGCTGGCTTGAAACGGACAGCTTCGGACATCCTCATTGGGTCACCAACCGGACCTGACGACTTTTCACCTGTGAAAAAACCCAGAACTGAGTTTGTAGTTGAGAATAAAATGAGTGCGGAGATTACAAAGATTCACGAGGAGGACACTGAGCCTCTTCGACATCAAATTGCTGGTCATTCTCGTCTTGGAGTTGGTACGTTCAAATGCATGTGACAATTTGAACTTGTAATTTTCAGATAACCTAATAGCTATTTTATTGTGTTGCTTTGTACTCGCTCTAGGGGTTTTGAAGCACAAAAAGATGGGGTACGTTTTGAAGCCAGTTCAGGGAGAGCCTTTGGGAACACGAGAAAAAGAGTTTTATAGGACCGTATGTGGAATGTCGAAAGAATCCAAGCCAGTGACGAAAGACATCACTCTTCTTCGAAATTTGATCCCACCTTTTTTCGGTGTCGCTGTCTTAGAACCTGTCTCTGAAGACTATGATTCTGAACCTCACAGTGCAAGTGAGTACATTGTGATGGGTGACATCATCCAGAATTTTCGCACTCCGTGTGTTTTAGACTTGAAGATCGGTCGACAAACTTGGAGTCCAGATGCTCCAGCGGAAAAAATATCCCATGAGAAGAGCAAATATGCTGAGACTAAAGATAAATTAGGCCTTAGTCTTACTGGGATGCTTGTGTATGATATCAAGAAAGGGAAAACGGTGAGGAGGGAAGCCAGTTTTGGGAAACAATTGGACCCAATAACTTTACGAGATTCTCTCGGGGAGTTTTTAAATGAAAAAGTTGGTGTTCATCAATTCATCGCGAAGACTTTGGTGAAGAAATTGCTTAAAGTGAAAGAATTTTTTTGTGCTCAAAAACAATATGCGTTTTACTCGAGTTCTCTTCTTGTCGCTTATGATGCAAGTTATGTTGAGCACAGGCTCAAAAGTAGTTACGTGAAGGAACGAAAATTTTATAGGACTTGCCATCGAGACGAAGAAGAATGGCTTCGCGTTTGGATGATAGACTTTTCTCATGTACACCCAGCCAATGGACAGTTAGACAATAATTATATTTTTGGGCTAAACAGTGTCATACGTATCATCACGTCATTTGCGGAAGGCAACTCGACAAATCCAATAAGAAAGCTCCCTTAGCTTTTAGTTACAATTGAACAGGTTAAGTATGTAAATAAATGCTGTGTTTTCTCCCATAGTTCATATTTATCGCATTTGGTCAACATCATAATACCGTGTATTTTTATCCGGAGCCTATCAGAATGGTGCGGCCCTTATGGTGCGGCCGTTATGGTGCGGCCACTATGGTATGGTGTGTACAATTCGGCGTGGGGATTCTATGGTGCTGGTTTTTTATGGCGCGCGACAATATGGTGCAATGGTGCGAAGAATTTTTTTTGCTCTTTGGAATTTTTGGTTGCATTTATAAGGGCCTATATTCCAATCTATACATAAGGTAAATTGAGTGTTTCTAATGCTACAAATTAAATTACTTTATCTATACAAAATCAATGTTGGAAACTATTCCTTTCACATAGTCAATGACAGGCAACATGTACAATGTGGAGTGAAAAGATTGCTAAAAAAAGTATGCAGTATGGCGATTTGGTTTTTAACAAATAATATGAACTAATATGCAAACAAGGTAAGAATCAAATGCACTTGTTGTACACATATTGAAATTCTCAATGCATTCTATCAGCCACTCTATTTGTAAAGAAATCTTTATGCAAGCATCAGTTTTAAAATGGAGTTCACTAAAAGCAGTAAGGGGAAATCTCTTCATCATTGACTATGAACCTATCATTGACCATGTGACAGGAATAGTTTCCAACATTGATTTTATATAGATATAGTAATTTATAGCATTAGAAACACTCAATTTAAAAAACGGCCCTTAAGGGCCACCAAAAATTCCAAAGAGCAAAAAAATTCTTCGCACCATTGCACCATATTGTCGCGCGCCATAAAAAACCAGCACCATAGAATCCCCACACCGAATTGTACACACCATAGTGGCCGCACCATAACGGCCACACCAAAATGGCCGCACCATACTGGTAAGTAGCCAGTTTTATCTACTGTATTATGTCATGTGTGCGTTGTCTAATAGCGAAATATTTGAGTATTTCCCGTGGCTCGTCGTATTTAGCACCATAAGTAGAGTAGGTACAGATTTTATTCGAAATTCAATTCTGCCCTTTAATTTTTGTGTACATGCCGCGATTATGTGTTTCAGGACATATAATTATCAATCAACTGGAATAGATTAGGTTTCCGTAATTTTTCTAGTTTTAACTTTTCATATACTTACTTGCAGATATCTATGAACGAAATAATTCGCTCATAAATAATATGTTCATCATGAAATCTCTTATTGAATGGCTAGGTTATTTAATTCGTGCAACCAAAGCATAATATTATGATTATTTTCAAATAGATATAGAGCATTATTATTATAGCTAAACAATTAGTTAATTAGCATTTAGTTTTGTTCTTGTCCTTTATCGAAAGCATAATTGATCTAGGCGCTGGTAATTTAGGAACAAAAAGATAGAGCGATTGTTTTGTTCAGCTGCGTATCATGAAGAACTCGTTATTTAGTTGTCCTCAACATTTTGATAGATGTTGACAATCTGTTTTTGAATGTTATATAGTTTTATCCTGATGTCATAATAGAAATGGTTATTGAATTGAATTGCATAGCCTTACTAATTTAAATACATGTGCGATCAATGAGATATGTCATTAGATACCAACTAAGCTATAAGATTTGTTATGCTTTAATTAAGTATGCCATACTAGTGTGTTAAGGTAAGGTTACAGTAGACACAATTGTTTTCTGTTTTATGCAAAATGGTGAGAAGAGGGATTGTTATAAAAGAAATAAGACAAGAGCTTGAATCTGTTGTATCCCATCAGTTCGTGTAATCTAGTTGATAAGAAATTCTGAAAAAAAACGAGTAACTTTATTATTCACAACTACAATCGTTTGTTATGATAACATTAGATGCGTGCGTATACAAGCGTCTGAAAATTTTACTTTTATTAAAAGCTCCATAGTACATTCGTAATTTGTCATCTAAAGATATAAGGAAAATAAAAATCTTACTACGCGCAATTCCACATTTCATGTTACACAGAATCTTTATTTTCCAGAATTAGACAAAATTACTTATTCAAATCGTATTTATTGCAAATGCATAAGCATAGAACTTGAACTAACGTAACAGTATATAGTCAATTCCTATATTTTCTGAAAATAATCGACACTATTTACTTGTGATGCAGTTACATTTTTCTATGACTAACTTATTTAGATACTTTTGACTTTCATAATATTCTTTGAAGCAATTATAGTTTTTCTCGAGCAGGTGTACAGAGTATTTAAGCATGAACTTTGGCTTAGGCTTGGCAATACCGTTCAAACACTGCATGACTACAACTATTAACAATTTTAACGGTTTAAAATCATTCTTCGATTCGTTCTCTCACTCAATCTTAACTACGCTAGTATTTTTAAAACGAACTATATAATCTACTAGTCAGTCATTCTGTACATCCATTCACGTTTGTTCATTCAAGAAATTGAAATAGCATATATGACGATCGTTTACAGTGTAGTGGAAGATACACAAGAAAATAAAGCTTCAAACTGAAATCTTGAGATAATATTTAGTTTATGTCCTATGCAGCTATCATTTGTATAAAAGTCTTTCATTTATGGTTTTCATTCTGAAAATTTGGCACTGACTTGGGAGGGGTTGGGGATGTGCAGTTACTTCCACTGCTATTACTTTTTCCACCACCACCATTACTCGAAGACAAATGGTTTGCAGTCGGTGGACAAATCTTATTAGTCATTTCTTTCAACGGTTCGAGTTCCTTTTGGCTAATGAGATTAAACTCCATGACAAAATAGTAAAAATGTTTATAGCAAGTGTTCACATGGGCTTCAGCCCCTAAGGCCACAACTCGATCAAAATGGTGAATGTAGACATGAACAAAAACACGAAATAGTCTGGTGAGAATTTTTCGACAAATGTTGGAAAAGTTTTTTGGGAATGCTACATCCAATGATGTAGGGAATACTTTTTCATTATTAATTTGCGATTCAATCCATTCCATGAGTAGGGACACATATTTTGGGGCTGAAAGCTGAGTAGGCTTCTTGTACTCGGGGGTGGATGGATCAGCCCATAGATATTCGAAACGAGGTCCACCACTCATTGTTGGACAACTTTTTCTGCGATATGAATAAAGATGTTAGATCTGGAAAAAAATGTGACCATGGATTGTTTGTGAAAAATAAGTTTCACATACTCGGTGCAGTAATCACAAACAGTTCCATAGATGAGATTAATTCGGTTGAAGAAATCTACGACATGAACTGCAATCCATTCATTAATGTCTTCCCCTTCAGGTAGTTTAACTGCTTCAGCCAAATTGATTCCGGAAGACAAACTAGCTTGAGCAGCCTTGTGGAGACCTTTAATAAAATACATTCAAATTGAAAACAAACTTAGCATTTAGTCATTGCTCAAGCTAATGTTAAACTAATTTAAATTTAAATTTACCATATCTTAATGTCCCTGGTTCAAATTTTTTCTTTGGACGAAATGTCTGTAGCACAATTTTTATAAATTTTACATTAGTTTTGCTCTCCAAAACTACTGGCGTAGAGAAATTATGTCAACATTGGGAAAAAAACTGTACCTTTTCCCGTTGAAAAAATTCAAGGAAACCTTGCAAAGCCATGTTGTTTCGTGTGGCTAAAGAAGCTTGGGGCTGGACCGTGCGTTTACTGGAACATAAATTTTCATTTTATAATTAGCAAGTACAAACGTAATAGCTTACTTAAAACGACCAATCTTATGCACTTAATTCACCTCATGATGTAATTTTACTTTTCTAGAGTACAGATAAAGAAAGTTAGCTTTCAAATTTACATTCACACTATAATTGATTAATCTCCCATTATATGATGAGAATCTAAAATATTCTTATATCATTCTCTTAACATTCTACTTAAAAGTATTTATTATTATTAAATATTTCTCATTCCTACTACTTTTGTAAGCAAATGTAATTGCATCCATTTTTCCTTGAGTTCAAGTATGCTTAAAAGTTGTTGTTGTTCCTCACATCAGTCGTGGTAAACCGCAAGCTTAAACAATGCTTGAAAATTCCTAGAATTTGCCAGACTAAAATGAGTGTGCACAATAACTTACTTGC
>Ga0210040_10002572_pt1 | contig 25446 bp, 22 predicted proteins | sample CryGeyCG12114_NA_FD_185462 | JGI IMG/M metagenome (GOLD analysis project Ga0210040, IMG submission 185462) | Groundwater microbial communities from aquifer - Crystal Geyser CG19_WC_8/21/14_NA (SPAdes) (version 2) | ecosystem: Environmental > Aquatic > Deep subsurface > Groundwater | place: USA... | reverse complement strand
GTCTGATTGGCGATTGTAGCCACGGTTATATTCATCCTGGTTGTTAAAGTCGTGGCGGTTATCTGCATTGTTCATGTATCCGCCCCTGTAACCGTAACCTCCCTGGTTATCATGCTGGCCGAAACCGCCGCTTTGGTGTCCGGTGTTACCAAAACCACCTCTTGATGGTGGCTGGTAGCCGCTGCCTTCGTTATCGTAAGGTTCGTAACCATACCCGCCGCGTTGCCCGGAACGATGCTGATCATAGCCTTGGTTTCCCCGGTCATAATTACCCTGGAAACCCTGATTACCTTGGTTGCCATAACCACCGTAGCCGCCTTGCTGGTGACCGTAGCTGCCGCCTTGGTTACCCCAGCCACCCCGTTGGTCGCTGTTGTAATTGTCATAATCGTTGTAACCGCTATTGCCATAGCCACCCCGTTGTCCGGTTCGGTTCTGATCATAGTCCTGACCCGAATTTTGGCCTCGATTCTGGTCAGTATCTGCATTCGGACCCATATTTACATTGTTGCGCGAGAATTCTTGGGTACCAGATTGCTCTTTTTTGTCGTTGGCTCCTGCAGTTTTATTTTGCGTACCAGGCTCCTTTTTATCCTCTTTTTTATCTGTAGCGCTAGCTTTCGGATCTTTAGCGGTAGCGGTAGTTTTAGCACTAGCTCCGATTATAGATGTGGTTTTATTGCCGGTTCCGGCTGTTTTGTTAGCACCATTATTTGTTTTAGCAGTGGCAGTATTAGCTGTTGGTGCCGTTGTTTCTTTTTTAGGTTGGGTGCTGCTGGGGTCGGTAGCTCCGGAGGTAAACTGATTCTTATCGGAATCTTTTTTTTCGTTTTGGTTGCTGGTAGCCGTTGTCCCCCAGGGATTGTTTTCGGTATTGCTCTGAGGAGTATTGGGCATGGCTTGATCGCCAGGTTTATTTTCGGTTGCATTTTTAGTTTCACCAGAGTTGCCGGTTATCATATCCGTCAGCGTTGATAAGACACCTTTGTTTTCATTGGTGTCATTGTTTTTGTTCTCTTCCATAGGTTTAAAGTTTTGGTGAATAAAATTTCAAGCCAGTCAGAATAACTACTGCTGGCAGGAGTTATTCTGACCGGGTATAAGCATGCTTAATATTTTAAATAAATCAAAGCTATTAAGAATATACGTCGGTTTAAACGCTTATGTTATTGGTGCTTTCGGTAGCAGAACAGGAGCAGAAAAGCTGGGTAGAAGAGGAGAATTTACTTTTACATATATTATACAATAAAAAATAACTTTATTCTAAAACAAATGTATAAGCACCATTAGGTTTTCAAATATTCTGCGTATATTTGTATCATTATTTATTAACATTTTTTATGAAAACAGGTAAAGTAAAATTTTTTAACGAATCTAAAGGATTCGGATTCATTGTATCTGATGATACCAACCAAGACATTTTTGTACACCAGTCTGGTTTAGTACATGAGATTCGTGAAAATGACAGAGTATCTTTTGAAGTAACAGAAGGCAAAAAAGGATTGAACGCGGTTAACGTAGAAAGAATCTAAATATAACTTAATTAGCTATAGGCTATTATTGTTATTTTAAATCCCGTTTAGCAGAAACTAAACGGGATTTTTTATTGCCCATCTTGTACGTTATCGATCATTTCCTGAGCCTCTGCTTTTTCCTCCGCATCGGCCACCGGTATTTCGTGCTCATCAGCTTCCAGCGGTTCGTAATTTAACCGCACCAGGATAGGAAAATGATCAGAACCAAATTTAGGTAAGCGCTTCATGCGGATTAAACGGAAAGCCGGATCGTAAAAGATATGGTCGAGCGAGTACCGAAAAAACGGAACTAGCGCATTATAGGTATTAAAAAAGCCCCGGCCAACGCGCGGATCTAATAAACCACTTATTTTGCGGAATAAGTCGGTGGTATGCGACCAGGCTACATCATTTAAATCGCCGGCAACAATAGAAGCATACGGTGAGGCCTTGGCCATTTTGGCTACAGTTAATAATTCAGCTTCGCGGGTATCCGTATTTTTTTTAAAATGCGGGGGCTGGGGATGCACCGTAAAAAAATCGAAATGTTTGCCGGTAGGTAATTCTATTATACTGTAAAACGACGGGATACCTTCTTCCACGAGGTATCTTATTTCTTTATTCAGTAATTTAAATTTACTGAAGAACATCATGCCGTAGGTGTTATCGAGCGGGCATTTAATACAATAAGGATAAACCGCATCTAAAACACTTAGCTCTTGGGCCCATTTATGCCCAGGTTCATTAATTAATAAAATGTCGGGGTCAGTGTCGCGAACTACTTTTAAAAATTTGCCATATTTGGTATTAGACATCCGCACATTCGATATCATAATACTGAAAGAGTTGGCCGGTGCTTTTATTTTACTTTTTAAAGCTTGAACCGGCCATAAAAAAGTAAATTTATAAATATGCAAGAGCTCGTTCAGGAAGCTAAGACCTAACAACACCACAAATATTAATTGCGGCCAGGTAGTTACAGGGTAAAAGTACAGGTAAACTATTAAAATCAGCACCGAAAAAAATGCCACCTGAACTCTGGGAAAGTCCAGTACCCGAATCCACCAATAAGACGATTTTATAAGGGGTAAAAATGAAAACAGAATCACGATAGATCCTAAAACCTCTAAACTAAGTTTCATATGATTCTGCCAGGCATAAGGAACAACATTATAAGAGCTAAATAAAGCTAAAGGAATAGAAGAACAAATATAAGTATATGTTTTTTTATATACTTATATTCATCTAAATAAATGTTTAAAAAATTATTGGGAAAGAGATACTTTTACGCCAACTGCCATAATACCAGGCAGCGGGTTCTTGCGCATATATTGCGTAAGCTTTATGGTATAAGTACCCGTTTGGGTAAACTTTTGGTTTTTTAAAGCCAGCACGGTATGGTCAAATATATCGCCGGCTCCCTGGCCCAGAGGTTCTCCGGTTTTTTTATCCATCAGAAATAATTCGTGCAGCTTAGTAGGCAACTTTCTGCCATTAGGAGCTATTAGGGTCTGGCTGATGTATAAATTGTAGTATTCGTAAAACAAAGCATTCCGGACGTTGAAATAAACATTATACGTTTGGGTGGTATCGGTTATCTCGAACCGGAATGCTTTGGTATCTTCTATCCGCCAATTATTATCTTTAATATCTATATTTTGCTCAAAAACCCGGTTTTTATCACACGCCGATAAACTAATCAGCATTCCCAGAAAAGCAAAAGCTATCAGCTTCTTAATCATGAATTACTTGGTTTTTCGGAACGATTATCGTTACGAGGAGGGCGATTATCGTTGCGGTACGGCCGTTTAAAAGGTTTTTTCTTTTGGCTATTATTCGGGCTGTTTTCGGCACCTTGCGGTTTAATTTCGGGTTTCGCAAGAACTGGCGGCCGGGGAGCAACGGTTTTAACTTCCGAAACCGGTTGTAAAACACCTGCTGAAGGAGCACTTTGAGCGCTTTTGTTTTTTTTCTTTTTCTTCTTCTTTGGCTTGTATTTTTCGTCCAGCCGTTCCAGGTTGCCTTCCAGTTGCGCTACCAGCTCTACTTTTTTCTGTTGTTCTACCTTTTCCTCAACAGTTAGCGATTCTACTACTACGCCGCGGCTATTCAGTTCCAGAATTTCTTTTACCCGTTCTACCGGAGCCGGATACCAGTTGTTATCGTTTTTAAAACCAAACCACATTAACCGCTTAAAAATGTCGGTTTTCTGTAAAATGGCTTCGCCCTTTTGCAGATGTAAAGGTTTGGTAATGGTGGGTATATCTTTTAAAGCATCGAGGTAAGTTTCGAGCTCATAGTTAAGACAGCATTTTAAGCGGCCACACTGCCCCGAAAGTTTACTAGGGTTAAGCGATAAATTTTGGTAACGGGCCGCGGTGGTAGATACGCTTTTAAAGTCGCTGAGCCAGGTAGAGCAGCACAATTCGCGGCCGCAGGAGCCAATACCGCCCAAACGGCCAGCTTCGTGGCGTAAGCTTATCTGGCGCATTTCTATGCGTACTTTAAACTCATCGGCCAGCTTCCGGATTAATTCCCGGAAATCAACCCGATCATCGGCGGAATAATAAAAAGTAGCTTTCGATCGATCGGCCTGGTACTCCACATCCGACAATTTCATTTTAAGGTTAGATTCCTGAATAATGCTGCGGGCCCGGTACATGGTGCTGCTTTCCAGGTCTTGCACAAGCGTTAATTTCTCCAGATCCTTTTCGTTGGCAATACGATAGATACTGCGTATTTCTTCGTTGTTATCTACCTTCTTTTTGAGCATTTGCAAACGTACCAGTTCGCCTTTCAACGATACGTAGCCAATATGATGCCCATTGGGTACATCTACTACCACCGGGTCGCCGGTAGTTAAATTTAAGCTGTTGCTATTACGGAAAAAGTCTTTCCGGCCACCTTTAAATCTTACTTCAACAATATCAAATTCTTCGAACGATGTAGGTAAATCCATATCGCTGAGCCAATCGAATACATTTAAACGGTTGCAGCCACCTGTGCTGCAGCCACCGTTGCTTTTGCAGCCTTTCGTGCTGCAACCGCCACTAGAACATGAATTACATCCCACAATTAAAACTCCTTATATATGTTAATTCTTGCTTTCACAACTAAAAATAAGAGACAAATATAATAAAATCTCCGGCATTGAATACATTAAAATCCGGAATTTAGCTCTGTCTCAGCGTTAAGCAAATTTAAATCGGGCATTAGCCCCTTTAAAGACAAAATCAACCTTAAAATAATTCGGAAGTTGGAATTACAGTAATTTTATAAATAAAAAAGTGGTAATGCTTGCCGACAAGCATTACCACTTTTTTAACATTAGTAATCTATATATTAAATAGTTACGGCTTTAAAACTACTTTTAAGCAATTATCTTCTTTTTTCTTAAAAATATCGTAGCCATGTGCCGCATCGGCGAGGGGCAAGGTATGGGTAATAATGTCGTTGAGTACCACTTTGCCGGTTTGCACCAGTTGCATCAGGTGGTCGATGTATATTTGTACCGGCGCTTGGGTACCCATTAAGGTAACACCTTTATCGAACCACTTGTAAATTGGAAAATTGTCGTAAGCCGAGCCATACACGCCTACTACACTTACAATACCACCGCGGCGCACGGCACTTAAACAAGCTTCTAAAACTTTGGGCGTACCTTTTTCTATGTTCAGTACGGCTTTGGCTTTATCCAGAAATGTCCGGTCAGCTTCCATGCCCACCGCATCAATGCAAACATCAGCACCGCGGCCATTACTCATACTTCTTACTATTTCTACCACCTGTTCGTGGTTCTCCCACAGAATAGTTTCGGAATTAGCCGATTTTTTAGCCATATCTAAGCGGTATTGCTGCACATCTACGTTTATAACCCGGCCGGCACCCATTATCCAGGCCGATTTAGCGGCCATAATACCTACCGGTCCGGCTCCAAAAATAACTACTGTTTCACCTCCTTTAATGCGGCCCCAATCGGCAGCGGCCCAGCCCGTCGGAAAAATATCGGTTAAGAAGAGTACTTGTTCATCGGTGAGCCCGTCGGGTACAATACGCGGGCCAAAGTCGGCGTAAGGCACTCTCACGTACTCGGCCTGGCCGCCGTTGTAACCGCCGTATAAATCGGTATAGCCAAACAGCGCCGCTCCTTTCTGATCCATAAAGCCGCCTTCGGGACCGTACATAGGGTTGGAGTTTTCGCATTGGGTAGGCCACTGGTGGGTGCAAAAGTAACACTGCCCGCAGGCAATGGGAAAGGGCACTACCACGCGGTCGCCTTTTTTTAGGTTACCCACGCCCGAACCAACTTCTTCTACAATGCCCATAAACTCGTGCCCCAGCACCATGTCGCGCATTTGGGGTACAAAGCCATCCAGAATATGCAAATCTGATCCGCAGATAGCCGTGGAAGTAACCCGGATAATGGCATCGCGGGAATCTTCTATTTTCGGATCATCTACCGTATCTACACTTACATCATTAATTTTGTGAAATACCAGTGCTTTCATAATTTCTGCTTAGTTTAAGATGAAAAAAAAGGTTAAGCTGCATGTTGTAAAAAGAGGCAAACAGCAATAAGCAGTTGTTGTAACGGGAAAGATAGGGTTTATGGTTATACATAGAATTCAAAGGATTATAAGTATAACACAGTTTTAAGTAGGAAGAAACCTGCCGGTAAGCTTACTGCAGAGAATAAATATCAAATCCCAAAGAAGTAAAAAAATAATAAAAGTTTTCGCCGATTAATGCTTGCTGATAATTTTTATCGGGAGGGAGCGGGAGTGATCGTTGTTTTAGCGTGTACAGGTGCTGAAAGACTAACTGGCCGTCTTTTAAGTAATATAATTCTTCGCCTTTAAACCCTACATAATTTAACCCGGTTAAGGGCAATCTGGTTTTATAAGTGCCCATGTTATCGAAAACATAAATACCCGACAGGCGATCTACCATGTACAGATTATTCTGGTATTCCCGCATAAACCGGCTGTCGTTCTGGTCTTTGTTTAGAATCTGGTTTAATTGGGTTTTAAGCGCTGCCTCCGGATAACGAATATCTACTTTATTTAAAGTGTAATCACTTTCGTTCAGAAGCCAGATGCGATCGTCGGCAGCCAGGGTAGCCGCTCTTATAATGCCATCGGTAAAATCAGAAAGCCGGGCCGAAGAGATTAAAGTAAGAAACCGATCGAGCAACGTAATTTGTTGGCGATCGTCGTAGAAAAGCAAAATTTTAACCATGCTCCAGGCTTCGGCACTAGCCACATGACCCTTTACAGATGGCGAGAAAGTTTGGGTTAATTTACCGGTAGCGTCGAATTTGTGCAGGTTATTTTTGCGGTCGGTAACGTAAATATTAGATAACCTATCCAGAGAAATGGCACCAGGATTATCCAGGGCCACCGAATGAGAATAGACCAGCGATTGCGCCGAAACTATTGATTGGCTGGTGAGCAACAGCAGCCAAGCTAACAGCAATAAACAGCGTAATTTAGTCTTCAAAATATTGAAGATTAAGGGCTTGGCCATCATATTCGGCGTAAGAGCAATAATTGACCCACTCTCCTAAATTTATATAGCGACTATTGTTCGTGATCTGGAGGTCGAGTGGAAGGTGGCGGTGCCCGAAAATATAAAAATCATGATGATTATGTTTTTCCATTTCGAGGCAATACGTCTCCAGCCATTCTTCGCCGGGCTTAAATATTTCGTCGGATTTGGTGTTTTGAATGCGGCTTTGGCGGGACCAGTAATTGGCGACGCCAATACCAAAGTTAGGATGAATACGCGCAAACAACCAATGCGATATTTTATGCGCAAAAATTCTTTTTAAAACTTTATAGGTATAGTCTTTAGGCCCCAAGCCATCGCCGTGGCCAATATAAAATTTTTGCCCTTGTATTTGAATCGACACTGGATGACGTAATACCGGAATATTTAATTCTTGGGTAAAATAATCGAACATCCACATATCGTGGTTACCGGTAAATAAATAAATAGGTAAACCATTATCGCTTAGCTCGGCCAGTTTACCTTGCAAGCGAACAAAACCTTTAGGAATGGCGTGGCGATATTCAAACCAAAAATCAAAAATATCGCCTACCAAAAACAGCATTTGCGCATCGGACCTAATGGTATCTAACCAACGCACAATTTTCTTTTCGCGTTTTAAACTAGCCGCCGCATCCGGTACGCCCAAGTGAAAATCAGAAGCAAAATAAACTTTTTTTCCGGGCAAAAGCTGATTAATGGAGGGTATCATCAATCAGAAATAAAATTAATTCTTTAGGACCATGAGCGCCCATTACCAAGGTTTTCTCAATATCAGCCGTCCGGCTGGGGCCACTTACCAACGATAACATAGAAGGTATTTTGTTCTCATACTTTTCCTTCACGTATTCTAAGCCATCTTTAATATCGGGGAGCAACTGCGAGGCATACGCCAGCACCAAGTGCATTTCGGGATAAATACTTAAACGCCGGCCGCTTTCATTAGCGCCACTCACCAACAGGCTGCCCGTACGGGCAATTAAAGCTTCGCAGGTGGTTAAGCTGGCTTGGGCATTTTTTAAAAAAGTAGCTTCGTCGTCGGTAAAATCAATACCACCGGCGTGCAACCGGCTTTTTAGCTCTGCTTCCCACACATACAGGTACTTTATATTCTTCTCTTTTTTAAACAAAAAAAGATGATCAAAAAAGTTTTCTTCGGAATCGCAATAAATAAAGGTGCCTTGGTTTTTTAAAAACAGGGTAGCAAAAGAAATAGATAGGTCTTCGTCGAGAGCCGGATGTACCGAAGCCGTGAAGTCGGGGGTTGAAGGCATAAAAGGCGCTGGTTTAGCCAGCGCCTCTCTTATTTTGCCAAGTATTATATCTTTTGATCTTGGTTCGTACATACCAGAAAGAAAATCAAAACTTAAACATCGAAAGAATAAGTAGTTCCCGGAGTAGCACCTTCATTTTCTATCTCTGTCTCCTCTGGCGGTGTTTGCCCGTTCTGTTTGCCATTTTCGTGCGGCAAAGGAATTGGGTGGGTTTCCTGCTCTACTTCGCTTAAGGTTTTACTCCGGTCGGTACCCGCTGTGTGAGCTTGATAAGTAGTTAAGGCTTCGAAAGGCCGCTTTCCTACCAACCGCTCTAAATCCGTCTGAAATAATATTTCTTTCCGGAGCAGTTCCTGAGCTACAATTTCTAGTTTCTCGATTTTATCGGTTAATAATTGCTTCGTGCGATTATAAGCCGTTTGGATAATGTTGCGTACTTCATTATCGATGGTCTGAGCTGTGGCTTCGGAATAGGGCTTGGTCATGGAATATTCGTTGGCTCCTTTCGAGTCGTAATAAGATATATTTCCAATTTTTTCGTTCATACCGTACATGGTTACAATGCTGTAGGCCATTTTAGTAATACGTTCCAAATCGCTTAAAGCACCTGTAGATATTTTGCCGAATACTATTTCTTCGGCAGCCCGGCCACCTAATGCCATGCACATTTCATCTATTAACTGCTCGGTAGTGTACAGAAACTGCTCTTTTGGCAGATATTGGGCATAACCTAAAGCGGCAATACCACGGGGCACAATGCTTACTTTTACCAATGGGTCGCAGTGCTCCAAAAACCAACCCGCAATAGCGTGGCCGGCTTCGTGATAAGCCACAATTTTCTTTTCTTCCGGCGAAATAATTTTATTCTTTTTCTCTAAACCACCAATTACCCGGTCAATGGCATCGTGAAAATCCTGCATCTCAACCTTTTTCTTGTCGCGGCGGGCCGCAATCAGAGCAGCTTCGTTGCAAACGTTCGCAATTTCGGCACCAGCAAAACCAGGGGTTTGGGCCGATAATTTTTTAGGGTCTATATCTTCGTCCAGAGCTAAGGGAGCTAAGTGTACTTTAAAAATTTCAGTACGGCCTACTAAATCGGGTTTGTCGATGCTTATCTGGCGGTCGAAACGGCCTGGTCGTAATAAGGCCGCATCTAAAGTATCCGGGCGGTTAGTAGCCGCTAAGATGATAACACCAGAGTCGGTAGCAAAACCATCCATTTCTACCAGTAAAGAGTTAAGCGTGTTTTCGCGTTCGTCGTTTCCACCAGGCACTTGGCCCCGGCTCCGCGAACGGCCAATCGCATCAATTTCATCGATAAAAATAATACAAGGCGCTTTAGCTTTAGCCTGCTTAAATAAATCACGCACCCGCGCGGCACCCACCCCCACAAACATCTCCACAAAGTCGGAGCCCGACAACGAGAAAAAAGGAACATCGGCTTCGCCGGCTACAGCTTTAGCCAATAAAGTTTTACCAGTACCCGGAGGACCTACCAATAAAGCACCTTTGGGTATTTTACCGCCTAATATGGTAAATTTGGCAGGGTTTTTTAAGAATTCTACTATTTCCTGGATTTCTTCTTTGGCTTCTTCCAGGCCGGCTACATCTTTAAAGGTAATTTTAACCTTATTTTCGGCATCGAATAAAGCTGCCCGCGACTTGCCAATGTTAAATATCTGACCACCAGTACCGCCGGTAGTAACGCGGCGCATCAGGAACCAGAAACCAAATAACATGAGTAAAATAAAGCCCCAGGTAGCAAAGAAATCCGAGAAACCGGTTCTCTCTTCTATGGTGTAACCAATGCGTTGTTCTGCCGGAACTTTCTCCTGCAGTTTAGTTAAATCTTCTTTAAAGCTTTCGCCCGTGAAAATAGGTAAGTAAAAATGGGGTCCTTGCTCCAGGGTAAGAGCCCCCCGGCTGGGTACAATTTTACGATACTTCTCGTTTTCCAGCGCACTGGGAGTCAGCGTTACTTCTACAATATCTTTATTCTTGATAACTACCAGCCGTTCTACGTCTTGGCTCATTACCATATCGTCGAATTGTTGTTGGTTGATCTGAATAGTAGCATTACTCCGGTTAAAGTATGCAATACCAAATATTAAAAATACCAATGCCGCCAGTACCCACATTTGCATGGTAGGGCGCGGAGGCGTGGTAGGCATATTTATCTTTTTCTTCTTAGGTGTTTTATCTGACATGAATTCTAATTTTCAATAAATGGAGAACCTGCTGCAAAGCAAAATGTTCGTTTAAATACAAGTTTATTATTCTTCAATGTACCGGATTGGTGCATCTCCCCAAAGCTCTTCCAGGGCGTAAAATTCGCGTTTGTCTTTCAGAAAAATATGTACTACTACATCTACATAGTCCAGTAGTATCCATTCTTTATTCGTTCGGCCTTCGCTTTGCCAAGGATTTTGTTTGGTAATTTTAAAAACTTCTTCTTCTACGGCCCGGGCAATAGCATCCAGTTGCGTATCGGAATTAGCAGAGCTTATGACAAAATAATCAGAAACAGCATTATTTAAGGACTTAAGGTCAATCACACAAATCTCACTGGCTTTTTTATCTTGCATGCCTTTTACGACTAATTCTGCCAATATGTCTGCACTGTCCTTAATCTTCGTTTTATTCATTGGTTATAACTAATTTTGAATTACAATATTATAAAATTCTTTGCAGAATATAACGCCAAAAACCTTATTTACAGGGCAGCAAGTAATATATCTGCCGCAATGCGGCTCCACGAACAGCTATGCGCATGAACTTCTAATCAAAAATAGCGCCACAGACGGTTGTGTCGTAGTTACCGATTGTCAAACTAACGGGCGTGGTCAACGCGGCAATACCTGGGAAGCTGAGCCTGGGAAAAATTTAACTTTATCGTATATTTTAAAGCCTCACTTTCTGGCAGCACAGCACCAATTTTACCTCAATATATGTGTTTCGTTAGCTGTAGTAGAATTAGTGAAAGTTTACCTTGGTTCTAACTATCCTAAAATTACTCTTAAATGGCCCAACGATGTATACTATGGTAATTACAAAATTGGTGGAATTTTAATCGAAAATTCGTTAACCGGCCAATTTATACAACACTCGGTAATAGGAATTGGTTTAAATATAAATCAACTTTCATTTTTGGTAGCAGGCGCCTTGTCTTTTTCCCAAATTACCGGTAAACAGTATCATTTAGCTACCATAATAGAGCGATTATCGGAACAAATAGAAGCCCGCTATCTGCAATTGCAGCAAGGTAAGTTCACTAAGCTCAAAACAGATTACCTACAGTGCCTGTACCGGTACCAAGAAGAACATTTATATGTTATTGCGGGCAAGCAGGTGCCGGGTACAATTATGGGCATCGATGATATTGGTCGTTTAGGTTTAAAAACTGGCCACGAGTTGCAATATTTTAACTTTAAGGAAATAGCCTTTGTTATTTAGAATATTGGCTTAACTGTGCCAAAGCTATTCTATCGGGGTTTCTTTGTGGTATTTTGCCTGAGTTGCCAGCTCTTTCGAAATAATTTTTTTAATTATATTTATAAAAAGCTTTATTTGATCTTATAAAAAATTTATTCAGTTTCGGTACACCAATATTAAAATCAAAATCCTGTATTACCATTCGTTTTATTGCTGAACGTTGATTTCTAAAAAGCTTAAAATTGGGCTTGGCAGAAAAATAAAATAATCGGTGTTCAATTTTATTGATTGATTATTCTGGCAAAATAATTGTATGTTACTTATTTGCTCTTACATACTTGCAGGTAGTTAAGCTCTACTTTAGTGTTTAGGCTTAACTTTTACAAGTTTTCGGAATTAATACCTTTAATAATTTTAACAATAGATATTTGTTTAATAAAAGACAAATTATTATCGGCTTAGTATATAGTTACTTTAATTTATTTGTTTACTAAGAATTATAGATGTATATTTGACCTTTTAGGTAATTCTATTTTCACAATAAAAGATATATATGGTATGAGAATTTTTACAAGACTTTTGCTGGCTGTTATTTTGCTAGCTGTATATATAACGGGTTACAGTGCTAATTTAGCTTACGGTATTACCAACGATGGCGTATTTATTCCTAAAAACTCTTCTGAAGCAACGGTTAATGCTGCGGTTTGGGTAGAAAAGCCGGCTGCCCGTTTAGTAAATAGTGCATTTATAACTAATTTTAACTTAGTTGTTTTAAATAAAAGCTTATCTAAAACATTAGAACTACCTAAACGCTATGCGTACAGTTTTACTGCTAACTCGTCGGGTACTTCTTTGTTAGGTGCTAATCTCCTTAGTGCTAGCATTGCTTCCTGGGACGATGGTCGGTTAAAGCCAACCTTGAGTGCTTATCCTAATCCTTCGCGGGGTATTGTAAAAGTTAAACTAGACCAGACTGGTAACGATATTTATAAAATTGCTTTTTCAAATACCATTGGCCGGGTGCTTAAAACCATTAAAGTACCGGAAGCTGCGCGCGATTCCGAAATAAAAGTTGATTTATCCGAATTGCCGTCGGGCGTATATTTTTACAGCCTATTGGTAAATGATAAAATGGTAGAAACCAAGCGTCTGATTATTCAATAACAATAAACCAGAGCCAATTTAGTTTATAAAATAGCCGACCTATTAGGGCCGGCTATTTTTTTGAATAAATAAAAAAGCGCTACTTACTTAAGCGGTAATTTTTCTTAATTTCGCGGATTATTTCGAAATCAATTTATGAATAGTTATAACAAGATTAACAACATTATTGGTTGGATTGTTTTTCTGATTGCCACAATCGTTTACGGCATTACCATAGAGCCCACCGCCAGTTTTTGGGATGCCGGCGAATTTATTGCCTGTTCTTATAAATTATTAGTACCACACCCGCCCGGCGCTCCTTTTTATTTATTAGTAGCCCGCATTTTCTCTATGTTGTCCGGGGGCGATGTGCTAAAGGTAGCTCCCTTAATAAATCTGTTATCGGGCATTGTAAGTGCTCTTACGGTTTTATTTTTATTCTGGGCCATCACCATTTTAGGCCGCAAAATGCTCGTAAAAAATAACGAAGCTCCCACCGCAGGCCAAACTTTGTTAATTATGGGTAGTGGGGTAGTAGGTGCTCTGGCTCTTACTTTCAGCGATTCGTTCTGGTTTTCGGCAGTCGAGGCCGAAGTGTATGGCATGTCGGCTTTCTTTTCGGCGTTTGTTTTCTGGGCCATGCTGAAATGGGAAAGTAAAGCGAACAATGTTACTGCCGATAAATGGCTGATTTTAATTGCTTACATGGTGGGCTTATCCATTGGGGTGCACTTATTAAATTTATTAGCTATTCCGGCGCTGGCCTTTATTTATTACTATAGTAAAACTACCCAGCCCAACCGCAAAGGAGCCATTATTACTTTTATAATCAGTTCGCTTATAATTGTCTTTATTCTTTGGGGTATTATTCCGGGGCTGCCTTCGCTGGCCGGAGATTTCGAAGTGTTTTTTATTAATAACATTGGTTTACCGTTTGGGAGCGGTATTATTATTTTCCTGATTTTATTTCTGGGGCTGATTGTATTTGGGTTCCGGTATTCTTTCCAAAAAGATAACCGCTTTTTAAATACGGCTTTGCTGTGTTTTGTTTTTATTTTAATCGGGTATTCATCTTACATGATTATTCCTATCCGGTCGGCTTACGACCCTACCATCGATGAAAACGATCCGGAAAATATTGTTAGTTTTGTTTCGTACCTGAAACGCGAGCAGTACGGCGATAGGCCCTTGTTTTACGGCCCGCAATTTACCGGCGAAGTAATTGATCAGGAGCAAGGTGCGCCTCGTTACGTAAAAGGTGCCGACAAATACGAAATTGTAGATTATAAAATAGAGCCCGTTTACGACCCGAAAGACATGAGTTTGCTGCCTCGCATTTACAGCAACCAGCCCATGCACATTCAGGAATATAAAAAATGGGTGTCTATTCAGGAAGGTGTGAAACCTACTATGGGCGAAAATCTCTCGTTTATGTTTCGGTACCAGTTTGGGCACATGTACTGGCGTTATTTCTTGTGGAACTTTGTGGGCCGCGACAGCGATGTGCAGAATGCCGGCGTTTTGTGGCCCGCGGAGTCGAGCCAAGGCTTGCCCGAACGAGTAGCCGATAGCAAAGCCCGGAATAATTTTTACATGCTGCCGCTTTTACTGGGTATTTTGGGTTTAATATACCAAATCCGGAAAAATCAGCGCGATGCTTTTGTGGTGGGTTTGTTGTTTTTATTTACCGGTTTAGCTATTGCCTTGTATTTAAATCAGCCGCCAACCGAACCACGCGAACGTGATTATACTTTTGCCGGGTCATTCTATGCTTTCTCTATCTGGATTGGATTGGGTGTTTTAGCTCTGGCCGATTTACTAAAAAATGTAATTAAAAGCGACGTGGCCCGCGCGGCCCTGGTAACTATTATTTGCTTGAGTGTACCCGCCGTTATGGCCGCTCAAGGTTGGGACGATCACGACCGGTCGCAACGGTACCATTCCGTAGATTCGGCCAAAAACCTGCTGAGTTCGCTGGCGCCTAATGCCATTATATTTACCAACGGCGATAACGATACTTTCCCGTTGTGGTATGCCCAGGAAGTAGAAGGTTTCCGGACCGATGTACGCGTAGCCGTACTTAGCTATCTCAACACCGATTGGTACATCGACCAGATGAAGCGGCGTTCTTATAAATCAGAACCGTTACCCATATCGCTGGAAATAGAAAATTACCGGCAGGGCACCAACGATTACTTACCTTTTGTAGAACGGCCCGAAGTAAAAGCTGGCATGGATTTAAAACGCTACATCAGCTTAGTAAAAGAAAACCACGAAGTATTGCAGGTAGCAGCTCAAAATGCTAAGCCTTTTTTATCATTCCCCACCAAAACTTTTTCGCTGGATGTAGACAAAGCAGCCGTTATTCAGAGCAATGCCGTACCCAAAGATCGTCAGAACCAGATTATTGACCAACTGAACTGGAATATTGGTAAATCAGCGATAGAGAAGAAGCACTTGGTGATACTGGATATTTTGGCTACGAACAATTGGAAAAGGCCGGTTTATTTTTCAACTACAACTAGTTCTTCGGATTACCTTAACCTGCAACCTTACTTTCAGTTAGAAGGTTTGGCTTACCGCGTAGTACCGGTAAAAAATCCTGATCCAGAAAGCGAAGGTTACGTGCAAAAAGATATTATGTACAACAACATGATGCATAAATTTAGCTGGCGTAACCTCGATAAACCGGAAATTTTTTACGACGACAGCTATGTAAGCCAGTTGCCGCCTAACACCCGCGATAAATTTTACCGGTTAGCCACGGCTTATTTGCAGGCTGGCGATAAAGCTAAAGCTAAAGAAGTAATGGATCGTTGTTTAGCTGTTATGCCGGATAAGTCAATTCCTTACGATTATTATACGCCTCAATTTATAGAACCATTGGCGGCAGTGGGAGAACGTGACCGGGCAGTTAATATTATGAATGTAATGAGTAAGCGAGCCTCGAAGGCCTTGGCGTATTACGCTAACGAACCTAATAGTGCCTTGTTCGACCGCGAAGTGCAAACTAACTTTATGATACTGCAACAATTAGTCATGTCGGCCCGTGCCTTGGGTATGGAACAAAAAGCAACGGAGCTGGAGCAAACCTTTATGAAGTTTTACGGGAATCGTTAAAAAACACAAAAAAGCCGGTTTACCTAAAACCGGCTTTTTTGTGAATAATTGGTTAGTAAGCGTATAAGGTAGTCAAACTTACAGTAAAATAGCCGTTAATTACGTTTAAAGAAAAGCAGTCTGTTCAATCAATTTATGTATCGCAAAGTTATTTATTTGCTTGTATCCTTATTAATGGTTGGGAGTTGTTCCCCGCGCCAAGTAATGTACCGGCAAAATGTCCACTTTGCTTATATTCCGGCCACTGCTATTAGTTATGAAGTGCTGGCCGAGCAAGATAGTTTGCACTTATTTTTGCAATTTGCCGATGTTGGTTTGTTTAAAGATGTGCCTAAAACGCAATTAAAACTAAATTACACCATAAGTCTGAGTTACGAAAGAAACGAGATAATTCGGCGCGACTCGGTGCGGCAATTTAGCCGACGACTCCAGTTTTCTGATAATAAGGCTTACGTCAATTTTAAGTTGCCGCTATCTGGCCTTACCTTGCCATCGGTGTTGCAGTTGCAGGTACCACAGCATATTGCCGATGAAGATTACCTTTGGTTTGATATACCGCTTACTCGCGAAACCCTGAATAATAAATTACTGCTGACCGATGTTGCTACAGGTTTGCCTTTATTTCGCGCTTACGTAAACACCTCTGAAAATTTTAAAATAATTACTACTGTCCCAACGAGTAGGGTACAGCTTAAACAGTACGAAGCCAATTTCCCGGCGGCTTTGCCTCCCTTTTCGCTACAACAGAAGAACGTATCACCGGTTTTGCGCCTAATTAAAACCGAAGAAATAAGTATAAACGAAAATATCAATCTAGCTCAGGAAGGCTTGTATGTACTGGATAACGCCGGCGCTACTACCTCTTTAATTGTTGCTCCCAGCCAATTTCCGGAACTGACCACCGCTCAGGAACTGATTGAACCTTTAATATACATGACCAGCGCAGACGAGCGAAAAAAGCTATATGCAGCCTCCGAACCGAAACAAGCCCTTGATCGTTTCTGGCTGGATATAGCCAGCCAGGATCAAAACCTAGCTAAACAATTAATAAAAGAGTATTATAAGCGGGTAAAAGAAGCCAATATATTTTTTAGTTCGCACAAAGCCGGCTGGCTCACCGATCGGGGTATGATTTATATTATTTTTGGGGTGCCAACGTCTGTTAATCGTCGGCAAAATACCGAAGAATGGACGTATATCAGGCGCAGAGAGGGCGGAACTACAGTGAGATTCGTTTTCACGAGAAAACCAAATACCTTTACACAAAACCATTTCGAGCTGGTGCGTAAACATGATTACGAGTTCGTTTGGTACAGCACCGTAGAAAAATGGAGAAAAGGAACAATTCTGGAAGAGTAAATTTCCGAGCACCCCGGCCCGAGCGGGCTGATAAAATAGAAATGGTTTTTGGGCTACGCCCCATAACCGAAGCCTTGCTGGCCGGTAAAGGTTTAGAGCGCATTTACCTGCAGAAAGGGCAGCGCAACAGCATGACCATTGAAATAACCGAATTGGCCCACCGGGCCAATGTGCCGGTGGCATTGGTGCCCCCCGAAAAGCTGGATACCCTTACCCGGAAAAATCACCAGGGAGCAGTAGCCTTTTTGTCGGCCATAACTTATTCTCCGCTCGATAATATTGTAGCCGATATTTACGAAAAAGGTAAAACCCCGCTGTTGTTAATACTGGACCGCATAACCGATGTCCGGAATTTTGGTTCTATTGCCCGAAATGCCGAATGTATGGGAGTGGATGCTATTATTATACCCAGCCGTGGCGCGGCCCAAATAAACGGCGATGCGCTGAAAACTTCGGCCGGCGCCCTGAATATTATTCCGGTCTGTCGCGAAAATAACCTCAAAGATACACTACACTTTTTACGGGATTCCGGTATTCAAATTGTAGCCTGCACCGAAAAAGGTGATGTTGATATAAATGCGTCCGCAGTAGATTTAACCGGACCTACCGCCATTTTAATGGGCAGTGAAGAAGATGGTATTTCGCCGGAATATTTAAAGAAATCTGATTTGAAAGTTAAAATTCCATTGGCCGGACAAATTGGCTCCTTAAATGTATCGGTTGCCAGTGGTATTATTTTATTCGAAGTGCTACGGCAACGGTTAGCTGTTAATCGTTAATCGTTGTTCATTAATTGTTATTCGAAATAAAAGTGTCGAGCCTGAGGAAATAGAATTTTGTTTCCTCAGGCTCGACACTTTTATTTTTGTTACAGCGAAACCTGCATACAGAAAGAATGTACACTCTTAACGAACAACGATTAATTATACCCGCTGCCTTTTTTTGCTTTTACATCGGCCACAAACTCTTTAACTTTTTGTTCGTCCTTTTTGGGGCAAATCATTAATACGTTATCGTACTCGGCAATAATAAATTCTTCCAGGCCATTAACTACTACCAATCTTTCTTTGGGTGTTTTTATAATGCAGTTGCGGGTATCGTACAAAAGCACATCGCCGTCTATTACGTTGCCGGCTTCGTCTTTTTCGCCAATGCTGTAAAGCGAGTTCCAGGTACCTAAATCCGACCAGCCAAATTCACTGAGGAGTACAAAAACATTATCGGCTTTTTCCATAATGCCGTAATCAATGGAAATATTACGGCACTGGGTATAGGCCCGGTTAATAAATTCTTCTTCTTGAGGAGAATACAAAGTAACCGCGCCTTCTTCAAAAACTTCGGCTATCTCGCCTAAATACTGTTTGAAAGCTTTGGTAATAGATTGCACATTCCAGATAAATATGCCGGAATTCCAGACAAAATCGCCGCTATCCAGAAACATTTGGGCTAGTTCCAGATTAGGCTTTTCGGTAAAGGTTTTTACCTTTTTTAATTGTTTGCCTTCTTCCAGAAACTGAATATAGCCGTAACCAGTATCGGGCCGGCTGGGGGTTATACCTAAAGTTATTAGAATCTCTTCTTTTTCGGCAGCCGTAATCGCTTCGCTGATTATTCTGATAAAGCTTTCTTCTTTCAGAATAACATGGTCGGCGGGGGCAACTACTAAGGTGGCCTGCGGGTTTATTTGCTTTATTTTATAGCTGGCATAAGCAATAGCCGGGGCCGTATTCCGGCCAATGGGTTCGCATAAAATTTGGTTATCCGTTAATTCGGGTAGTTGCTCTTTTACCAGGTTGCGGTAGTCGAGGTTGGTTACCACGTAAATATTTTCCGGATAACAAATGTCCCGGAAACGATTCACGGTCATTTGTAGCATACTGGATCCTACACCCAATACATCATGAAATTGTTTAGGATTATTGGTGCGGCTAAAAGGCCAGAAACGGCTACCAATACCGCCGGCCATAATTACTACAAAGGTATTTTCGCTTTTCATTAAATCAAGCCTTCTTTAAGTAAATCGTGTAAGTGTACAAAGCCCGTAAATTTACCAGATTTTATTACAATAAGTTGGGTTATGTTTCTTTTTTGCATTAAAGCCAGGGCCGCAGTGGCATATTCATCGGCTTCAATGGTAAGTGGCGAGGCCGTCATGATGTCTTTGGCCTGTAAGGTTTGCAACGACTCATATTTATTTAACATGCGCCGCAAATCGCCATCGGTAATAATGCCGGTTAAGTTTCCGTCTTCGGTGCTTAAAACTGCCGTAGCGCCTAACCGTTTCGAAGAAATTTGAATAATAATTTCTTTTAGCGCCGCCGTTTCGGTTACTGCGGGCGCTTCATTCTGCGGATAAATATCGGCTACGCGCAGGTAAAGTTGTTTGCCCAAAGAACCACCGGGGTGCAAATTGGCAAAATCGCGGCTACTGAAATTACGGCTTTCTAGCAGGCAAACGGCCAAAGCATCACCTAAGGCCAGGGCCGCCGTGGTGCTGGAAGTTGGCGCCAGGTTATGCGGGCAGGCTTCGCGGGCAACGCTGGCATTTAAAATATAATCGGCTTGCAGCGCCAGGTAAGATGTAGCGTTGCCCACCAAAGCAGCTAACTTAGAACCTTTTCGTTTGAGTAAAGGTACCAATACTTTAATTTCAGGGGTATTACCGCTTTTAGAAATACAAATAACAAAATCTTCTGGCTGAATCATACCAATATCGCCGTGAATGGCATCGGCCGCGTGCATAAACAAAGCTGGCGTACCGGTAGAGTTTAAAGTAGCTACCAATTTGGCTGCAATATGGGCACTCTTGCCAATGCCCGTTACTACTACCCGGCCTTTCAACTCCGCAATTGCCTGTACACAAGCTTCAAAATCGTCGTTTATATAATCTATCAGCTGCTGAATAGCAGTTGCTTCTTCTTGCAAAACATTTTTCGCAATAAATTTAATATTTTTTATTATATTCAATTTAAATTTGTATTAGCAAATAATAGCGTTTGAAGTATCTTCGCTGTTGAAATAGCAACATTTTAAAATAATATCTAAAAAAGTAATTTTTTATATAACCGTTCTATATTTCCGGAAGAACGTATAAGCTGACATTATTTTAATTTCCTGCAAATTATTTAATTTAATGAGTTTAAACATAGTACAACCTATTCTCACCCAAGAAACATGCTAGCGATACAACAAGAGGTAAATTTAAAAAACAAATTAAAAGAAGTTTTTGGGTATAACCAATTCCGAGGAAATCAGGAAACAATAATTAACAATATAATAAACGGCAACAACACCTTTGTGATTATGCCTACCGGAGCAGGCAAATCGTTGTGTTACCAATTGCCGGCCCTGGTGCTGCCGGGTACAGCTATTGTTATTTCGCCGCTGATTGCGCTCATGAAAAACCAGGTAGATCAGTTAAATGCCTTTGGCGTAAATGCGCAATTCCTTAATTCTACGCTTACCAAAGCCGAAATAAATAAAGTAAAAAAAGAAACCATTAGCGGGGAAATTAAACTTTTGTACGTGGCCCCCGAATCGCTAACCAAAGAAGATACTTTGGATTTTTTACAAAAGGCCACCATCTCGTTTGTTGCCATCGACGAAGCTCATTGTATCTCGGAGTGGGGCCACGATTTCCGGCCCGAATACCGGAAAATACGAGGTATTATCGATACTATCGGCAACCTGCCCATTATTGCCCTTACGGCTACCGCTACGCCCAAGGTGCAATTAGATATTCAGAAAAACTTGCAAATGGATGATGCTTCGGTCTTTAAATCATCTTTTAACCGCACTAATTTATACTACGAAGTTCGTCCGAAGCACAATACCAAGAAACAACTTATTCAGTACATTAAAAAACACAAAGGCAAAAGCGGTATTATTTATTGCCTGAGCCGCAAGAAAGTAGAAGAAATAGCCGAACTGCTGCGGGTAAATGACATTAAAGCCTTGCCGTACCACGCCGGCCTGGATGGCAGCATCCGGATGGCCAATCAGGATGCTTTCCTGAACGAAGATGCCGATGTAATTGTCGCCACGATTGCTTTTGGAATGGGGATTGATAAGCCCGATGTGCGGTTTGTTATTCATTACGATACACCTAAATCAATTGAGGGGTATTACCAGGAAACCGGCCGCGGTGGTCGCGATGGACTGGAAGGCAATTGCCTGATGTTTTATTCCTATGATGATATTGTAAAGCTGGAGAAATTCAGTAAAGACAAACCCGTAACCGAGCGCGATAATTCTAAACTATTGCTCCAGGAAATGGCGGCTTATGCCGATTCGGCGGTTTGCCGCCGGAAGCAACTTTTGCATTATTTCGGCGAAATTTTCGAAAAGGACTGCGGTTTTTGTGATAATTGTGTGCATCCGAAAGAACGATTCGAAGCCGGCGACGAGGTATTACTGGCCCTGAAAGCTGTAGTACAAACCGAACAGCGCTTTGGTATGGAGCACTTAGTAGCAGTACTTACCGGCATAAAAGACCAGTACGTAGATAGCTACAGCCACGACAAGCTCGAAGTTTACGGCAAAGGTAGCGAACAGGACGCCCAGTTCTGGAATTCGGTATTGCGGCAAGTTTTATTATCCGGGTACCTCGAAAAAGACATTGAAAATTTTGGGGTCGTAAAAATTACAGCTAAAGGATTAGATTTTATCGATAATCCGCACCCCGTAAAACTGGCGAAAGACCATAATTACGAAGAAGAAGTACAGCAGGAAGAAGAGAAAGAAGAAATTCAGTCCTCGGCGGGCCACGATACCGTGTTGTTTGATATGCTGAAAGCCCTGCGTAAAAAAATGGCACATCAGTTAAATTTACCGCCGTACGTGCTTTTTCAGGATCCCTCTTTAAAGGAAATGGCTACTACTTATCCTACTAAAAAAGAAGATTTAGCGCATATTAGTGGGGTAGGCATGGGTAAAGTCCAGAAATTTGGTAAGCCCTTTCTGGATTTAATCACCAAGTACGTAGAAGAAAACGATATAGTAACGGCGGCCGATGTAGTAGTAAAGACAACCGTTAATAAATCGAAAATTAAAATCTATATTATTCAGCAAATAGATAAAAAAATGGATTTAGAAGAAATTGCGGCTTCTAAAGACATAACCATGTCCGAACTAATTGAAGAAATTGAGCATATTTGCTATTCTGGTACTAAGCTAAATTTAAATTATTATATAGATGAAGTAATGGACGAAGAGCGGCAGGAAGAAATTTATGATTATTTTATGCAGTCCAGCACCGATAACATTGGGGTAGCTCTAAAAGAATTAGGGGCCAATGATTATACCGAAGAAGATTTACGCCTGATGCGCATTAAGTTTTTATCGGAATACGCGAATTAATTACCGCAGATTACCGCTGATTTTGGGATTACGCTGATTTTGTAAATCTAAGCAGCGCTAAGAATCAGAAAACAAGGGCTAACCATTACTGGTTGGCCTTTTCTTTTTGCTTTCTGGGCCGGTAAAATTCCAGCAGGAAATTTAAAACCTTTCCTAAAATATGTAACTTCGCCGCTTAGGTTAAATTAATAACTTAGATTAAACTAATAGCAGTACTTTAACTATTCTGTAAATAAACTATTACCGCATGAATATATTAATCATTGGGTCGGGAGGTAGAGAACACGCTTTGGCCTGGAAACTGCGCCAAAGCCAATACGCCGAAAGAATATTTGTAGCTCCGGGCAATGCCGGTACGGCCCAAGTGGCCACCAACATCGATATTGCTGTTACCGATTTTGAAGTGCTCGCCAAATTTGCCGATGATTACGATATTATGATGGTAGTAGTGGGCCAGGAAGCTGCTTTGGTGGCGGGTATTCACGATTACTTTAAAAGCTTGGAGAATTCTAAGCACATATTAGTGGTGGGGCCTTGCCAGGACGGAGCACAACTGGAAGGCAGCAAAGATTTCTCGAAGCAATTTATGCAGCGCCACCACATACCTACGGCCCGCTACCGCACTTTTACAGAAGCTAATTATGCCGAAGCCCTGGATTATTTAAAAAATCACCTGTACCCGGTAGTTTTAAAAGCCGATGGTTTAGCTGCCGGCAAAGGCGTTATTATTGCGCAAAATTACGAAGAAGCCAGTACGCAACTCGACAGTATGCTGCATTTGCACCGTTTTGGCACTGCCGGTAGCAAAGTGGTAATCGAAGAATTCCTGCAAGGCATAGAGTTATCGGCGTTTATTTTAACCGACGGGAAAGAATACATTATATTGCCCGAAGCCAAAGATTACAAACGCATTGGCGAAGGCGATACTGGCCTGAATACCGGGGGCATGGGTGCCATTTCGCCGGTGCCGTTTGCCGATGCTGCTTTTATGCAAAAGGTAGAAGACCGTATTATAAAACCCACTATCCAGGGCCTGCAAAAAGAAGAAATTTCTTATTTCGGGTTTTTATTTATTGGCCTGATGAATGTGAACGGCGACCCTTACGTGATAGAATATAATGTGCGTCTGGGCGATCCGGAAACCGAAGCCATTTTGCCGCGCATCCAAACCGATTTATTTGATCTATTCCGGGCTTTGCACGATGGCGAGTTGAGTAGTTTTAAGTTGGAAGTAGACCCGCGTACGGCTGCCACCATGATGCTGGTGGCCGGCGGCTACCCCGAAGATTACGCCAAAGGCGATGTAATTACCGGCTTGGAGCCGCAAGCCGAAGTTTTGATGTTTCATGCCGGAACAGGAATAAATTCTAAAGGCGAAATAGTTACCAACGGCGGCCGGGTAATAGCCATAACGGCTTTGGGAGCCAATATTGCGGAAGCCTTAACTAAAGCCACCAATGCCGCCGAAAAAGTAACCTGGAACAACCGTTATTACCGGAGAGATATTGGCTTTGATTTGCCATAGGTTAAATGAGTTGTTTGTTAATTGGTTGTGCTTGAAAAAGTAAAAAAAGGGAAAAAATTATATTGCCCCGGCAGGTTTCAAAAACTACCGGATTTATCTTGCTCATATTTTATGATTCAGATAGGCGAGTTATTGTTTATCTGATTATTGTTTAAATAACAATTTTGTAGCTCCCTCTGGATACATCAATGCGCAATAGATAAATTGGGCAGCAAATGAAAAACAATTTATACTTTTGCCCGGACTATACCGGCTATTATGCCTGATAAACAGGAAGACATCCGCTCCTTCGAGCAAATGTTCAGAAACAATTACCCGCGCCTGTGCCAGCGGGTTTTTCGCATCACCAAAAATTTGGAAGCGGCAGAAGATATTGTGCAGGAGGTTTTTATCAGCTTCTGGAATCACGAACAGCCGCAAAAAGTTGAGAATCCGGAAGCTTATATCTACCGGGCCTGCATTAACCAAGCTTTGAATTTTACCAGCAGAGATAAACAACAGGCACAGCTGCAAAAGTTTTACCAAGAGCAGCAGCCCCAAGAAAGCAATAATCCGGAGCAGCAGCTAGAACAACAAGAACTGGAAAAGCAAGTGCAGCAGACCATAGAACTGTTGCCGCCCATGTGCCGCCAAGTTTTTCTGCTGAGCCGTTACGAGGAAATGTCGCATAAAGAAATAGCCGATTTCCTGAATATATCTCCTAATACTGTCGATAACCACATCAAAAAAGCCCTTTCCATTTTGCGTAAGTTGCTATTATTGTTTTTTCTGGTGCTCTTCAAAATTTATTTCACTTATTTTATCTGATGGAGTAGCGGTAAACTCCAGTTGAACTGTCTTATATAAGAACGGAAGTTAGTACCAGAAAATATATGAGAATCGTTAAAGCTTGCCTGACTTTATTTGGATTAATTCTTTCCATAACTACCTATTGTCAAAAGGCTACATATTCTAAAAGCGCTTTGAAGCTAGGCGTAGGCATTGGTATTAATGAGGGGAAAAGGGAAATTGGCATGGGGACTTTATTTTCCGGCGGCTACCAGAAATCTTTTTGGAAAGACGACCGGCTAAGGATAAATCCTAATCTAACCATAGGTGGTTTTATGCCTTTTACCATAACCGATAACCGGGACCAATATTACCGGATAACATCGCTGGGTATGAATGGCTATTT
>Ga0210040_10002571_pt1 | contig 25453 bp, 32 predicted proteins | sample CryGeyCG12114_NA_FD_185462 | JGI IMG/M metagenome (GOLD analysis project Ga0210040, IMG submission 185462) | Groundwater microbial communities from aquifer - Crystal Geyser CG19_WC_8/21/14_NA (SPAdes) (version 2) | ecosystem: Environmental > Aquatic > Deep subsurface > Groundwater | place: USA... | reverse complement strand
CTGCTGCGCACCCGCATCGTCGCCGACGCCGTCCGCGAGACCCGCTCGAGCACCGGAGCCAGCTGACCCATGCCCAGCACCCTGAAGTGGAACGCCACCCTGCGCGCCACCTCCTCGATCGCCCACGGCGGGGAGACCCGCGGCACCATCAGCCTGCTGCGCCGCGAGACGGTCCTTGGCCCGACCGGCACGCCGCTGCAGGTCCCGATCGTGTCCGGCAACGGCCTGCGCGGCCGGCTCCGGCGGATCGGGGAGGAGCTGCTGCGCGACGTCCTGCAGTACGAGCAGCAGCTGCCCCTGTCCGCGGCCCACGCCCTGCGCGGCGGCGGCTCCCTGGCCAAGACCACCGGCGAACCGCTGTCCGGCCGGCGCCTGCAGACCCTGCGCGAGCTCATCCCCCAGGTCGGGGTCTTCGGCTGCGCCGCCGGCGGCCGCATCATCGACGGCTGCCTGCAGGTCGGGAAGGTCGTGCCCCACCTCGCCGAGACCGCCCACATCCTCGACCCCGCACCCCAGGGCGCCCTGCCGGCCTTCGACGCCACCCAGATCGAGACCTACATCCGCCAGGACGACACCAGCGCCCACGCCTTCGCCGAGCTCACCGCCGTCGACCGCATCCCGGTCATCGACGGCGTTCCCCAGCTCGAGGAGCTCCCCGAGGTCTCCGACACCGACCAGCTCATGCGCTTCCGCATCGAGACCCTGCCCGCCGGCACGCAGATGAGCACCTGGCTGCGCCTGGACCGAGCCACCCCGCGCGAGGTCGCCTTCTTCACCGAGGTGCTCAAGGTCTTCACCCGCGACGGCCGGATCGGTGGGCGCGCCGCCATCGGTCACGGCCAGGTCGCCACCGAGCTCACCTGCACCCAGCTCGCAGGCGAACCCGCCGAGACCGTCGACTGGCGCGCACCCCTGCTCGCCGACCCAGCCGCGGCGATCACCGCGCTGCAGGCCCTGGCATGACCGGCCACGTGCCCCTCACCGTCCGAGCCGAGCTCGCCGGCGGCATCGCCCAGGCCGCGCCCTGGGGCATCGCCCTGGACGGCCTGCTGGCCTCCGCGCTGTGGGCTGACCACAAGGCCGCCGTCCACGCCGCCGGCCAGGTCACCGACCGGCTCATCGACACCCCCGACCCGGACGACCTCGACCTGCCCCTGGCCCGCTGCACCACCGACGCCGGTGGCTGGCACTGGGCGGCCACCTGCGCCCACCCTGAGGATCAGGCCTCCCCCCTGCCGGAGGTCCGCCACTGGACCGGGCGCACCGACCACCGGGCCATGGAGCAGCTCGTCGCCGGCCTGCCAGCCACCGTCTCCGACCGTCAGGGCCGCTACCGGGCCCGCCGCATGCCCCTGCTGGTCACCACCTGCCGCGCCGTCAGCTGGCGCGCCATCGGCGACGTCGAGGCCATCACCGCCCTGCTGCAGACCGTCACCGCCATCGGCAAGAAGCGCTCCCAGGGCGAGGGCCACGTGCTGGCCTGGACCGTCACACCCGACCCGACCCTCGAGGCCTGGGACGCCGCCCACCTGCACCCCGACGGCACCCTGGGCCGGCCCACCCCGGCCGGCTGCCTGGCCGGCCACCCGCCCGTCCTCGACGGCGGCCGCGGCACCGCCGGCCTCCGCCCGCCCTACATGCACCCCGCCCGCCAACAGCTGCTCCACCTGCCCGCACTCCTGGACAGCTGACCCCGATGACCCAACCCGGCCCCGGCCTCGACGTCCACGCCCTGCGCGCCCTGCAGCGCCCCCGCGCGGCCGCCGCCGGCCTCGCCGAGCGCATCACCGCCCACTTGGACGCCCACGACGGCTACGTCGCCTTCTCCGGCGGCAAGGACTCTCTCGCCGTCCTCCACCAGATCCTCGCCGTCGAGCCCAACGTCCCCGTCGCCTTCTTCGACTCCGGCTTTGAGTTCCCCGAGACCTACCGCTACCTCGAGCAGATCACCGACCAGCTGCACCTGGACCTGCACTGGTACTCCGCCCGACAGACCACCCTCGAGGTCCTCACCGCCAGCGGCGCCTGGGACCACGACGCCGCCGCGCCGGCCCAGCGCACCGACCTCCACCAGGTCCTCATCACCGAGCCGGCCAGCCGCGCCCACCGCGATCACGGGCCCGGCGAGCTGTGGGGAGTACGCGCCCAGGAGTCCCGCGGCCGCGCCGCCCTCTACGCCAACGCCCTGCGCACCGAGCTCGCCCAACACTGCACCGACGACTGCCGGCCAGGAGCCACCCACGAGGCCGCCCGCCGCGCCCGCCACGGCGGCATCGTCCGGCGCCTCGACGGCACCGTGGCCTTCGGCCCGATCTGGGACTGGCGGACCCCCGACGTCTGGGCCTACCTCGCTCGCTACCAGCTGACCGTCAACCCCGTCTACGCCAAGCTGCGGGCCCTCGGCGCACCCGAGCACGCCCAGCGGGTCTCCCACATGCTCGATGGCAGCCAACTCGAGCAGGGTCGCGCGACCTGGCTGCGGCGCGGCTGGCCCCAGCTGTTCGAGGAGCTCGCCGCGGTGATCCCACGGCTGCGCGAGTTCGTCTGAGCAGACGACACGGTTCAGCTAGGTACGCGACCATGAGCCGGTGATGCCCGACGTCGATCCGCTTGCCCCTGATCCTGTGGCCGATGCAGCGGCGGAGGCGGCGGAGGCGGCGGAGGCGGCGTTCCTGGAGAACCTCACCCCGCCGGACTGGTTCTACCCACTCGTCGGCGAAGTGGCCTCCCAGACCGTCCTGCTCGAGCTCTGCATGACCGAGGCCGCTCTCGCTCTCACGGGCACCGAGGGTGACGCAGAGGAGTTGATCAAGTCCTCCGAGACCATGGTGGAGTTCATCAAGTCCGCCAAGGGGCACGACGATCGCTTCGATCGGCTCGTCATGCCATTCCACAGTGCCCGGAACGATAGAAACAAGATTGTGCACGCGTTGCTGCGGTGGCAGGAATCCGACGGATCTACCACCGACTATTGGGTGCACACCCATCCGAAGACCAAGACGGCGACCATCTTGTCGTTCGATAAGCCACCGAAGACGATGGTCGCCGCCCTGAACCGGATCAAAGACGTCACGCAGGCTGCATTCGACCTGACTAACGAACTACGTGCCCAATAGACGATTCGTCGAGCGACGCCGCCGGTCCGCGCAGCACCGCTTGAAGTGCGAGTCGACGTCGTCGCTGCAGGGCGTGGAGCCGGTCCCGAATCATGGGCCGCTCAGAGCCTCAGAGCGGGGCGGTCAGCTGATCGGGTGACCACCCCGCCGGCTTCAGAGCGCACTGGACCAGACCTCCGACCTGCCCACCGGCGGCTGAGCGGCTGTGTACGGCCAGGACCTGCTCGCGCCGCCAGCCAGGCCGCGGGTGGGTGCGGAACACCGTCGGCGCCAGACGGTTGAGCAGGCCTTCACGGCGCACGAGGTAAGCGACGTGCTCCTCGCTCATCGTCTGCCCGTAGATCAGGGCTGAGGCGCGGTCACAGGCCGTTTCGGTGTCCCGTGAGTGCGCGAGCAGGCCGGCGATGGCGAGCACCATGCCGGCGAAGATCCCGAACAGGCCCCAGTTCCATGCTGGTCCGCCCGGGATCGCAGCCCAGCCGCGTGGAACGGCCACGACCAGGAGCACCAGGACGGTGACCGCCATGACAGCCAGGCCACCCACCACCAGCGTGCGCTGCAGCACCGACCCGGCCCGCAGCGTGCCGGGCAGGAGGTGCCCGAGCTCGTGGCCGATGACCGGTCGGCGGCCGAGCGCTCCAGCAGCGTGGCGTCGACGGTGATGCGCGCCGGCCGAAAACCTCGCGCCCACCGCGCTCGACTGCTGGGACCGACGCGGACCTCCGGCCGAGACGACACCGGGTACCCCAGGTGCTCACCGCGGTCGATGAGGTCCTCGACCTCCTGCACCAGCGACGCCGGCGCCGCCGTCGTCCTGTCCCGGCTCACGCCCGGTCGATCAGAGCAAGGGGATCCAGCCCGACGTCGCGCAGCGCGGCCCACAGCGGCTCGTCGATGGCCGGGCGCACGGCGCCGAGCTCGGTGGTGGCCTTGCGGTGCTCGGCGATGGCCAGCACCACCTGCTCGAGCACGGGGAACGCCGAGGAGGGCCTGAACCCGGCCATCACGGGCCCAGCCCAGCCCAAGGGCTGCTGCGGGTCGACCTGGGGCAGCGCCATCCGCCGGCGCCGCACGGAACCGGGACGTGGGGTGGACGCGGCCTGGCTGGGATACGGCGGCAGCGGGCCGCGTCGGTAGCTGGCCGGATCGAGGTCGACGGCGGCGAGCACCGCCCACAGGTGCTCGTCGACCGTGTGGGCGTCGCCGTGGCCGGTGAGCTGGTGGTGGTGCCCGGCGATGGCCAGCACCAGCTGCTCGATCACCCGGCGGCTCGGCGGGTCCCACGTCGTCGCGGTCCGCCCGGCCCAGCCCAGTGGACGCTGCTCGTCGACCTGCAGCCGAGCCCAGGCCTCCTCGAGCACGCGCAGGAACTTCCGGGCACGCTTGCCGGCCGCCTCGTCGAGGACGTCGTCTTCGATCGCGTCCTCGGTGACGTCCATGAGCTCCTCGAGGGCGTCGAAGGCCATCTCGGTGAGCTCAGGGTCATCGGCCAGGGCCGCCCACAGCGCCGTCCATCGGGCCCGCCCGTCGATCTCGGCGTCCCGGGACAGCAGGTTGTCCCGGAGCAGCACCTGCAGCTGCTGCTTCGGCAGCGCCCGAAGCTGGTCGAGCTCGAGCGGGTCGGGGATCGGCGTCGGGTTTTTCACCCGGGCCCAGGGCGACTGCAGCGCGGCCCCGGGCAGGTCGGCAGCGGCAGCGAGGGGCGACGGGATCGTCATGCCGCCACCTGTGCCCGCGACGCTGCCCGGGCACGCTCAGCGGCCCGGTGAGCGCTGTTGGCAGCCCGGCACTCCGAGCACCGGCAACCACGCCGGCGGTACCAGCTCAGGTCCCCCTCCCCCGCCGGGTGCAGCGCCTGCGCCCGGTCCGCGGCCGCAGCCGCGGCCAGGGACCGCGCCAGCTCGTCCTGGTGGGCGTCGAGCTCGTTCAGCGACAAGCCGGCGTCGCCGGCAAGAGCCCGGCGGTCGGCGGTGGTGGTGCCGGCCCAGTAGCCGACCGATCGTGTCTCCAGCGCCCGGGTCAGGCAGGAGGACCGGGTGGGGCAGGAACGGCACAGCCGGCGCTGCAGGCGGGGCACGACGTCGGCCTCCCGGTCGGGGACCCAGTCCAGGTCCGCTCGGCCGGCGCAGGCCACGGGACCCCCAGAACGTGAACCGGAGGCGACTTCACCGCGGTGGAGTGCCTCCGGAACAACCTGCATGCTCGTAGTGCCGGCAGCGTAGTTCCGAGTGGGTCGGTGCATCAAGGCGTTCATCGGGTGCTCCTTCATCGCTGGCTGGTCAGGCCGGCGCCGCCTGGGTCAGGGCGACGCGGCTGCGATGATCCCCACTCGCGCTGCGGACTGTCAAACAGGTGGGAGGGGACGGCGTGGCCGATCGTCCCGGTCGCCCACGCCGAGACGATCCGCGAGCAGGTGCCGTCGGCGCGGGTCGAGATCTTCCCCGACGCCGGGCACTGGCCGCACCTCGCCGCCCCCGACCGCTTCGCCGAGGTGCTGCTGGACTTCATCGCCGCGACCCGGCCGGTCGAGTACGACCGCGACGGCTGGCGGGCGCTGCTGGCCGAGCAACGCGCCCTGGCCGAGCACTGACCGCACCGGCTACCGGGTCCGCCCCTCAGAGACCGTCGGGCAGCAGGTCCTCGACGTCCCGACCGTCCAGCTCCTCGCCGCGGGCGCCACCCAGGCGCCCCTCCCACCGGCCGGGCAGCTCCTGCTCGATCCCCATCTGGTCCAGCACGCGGGCGGCGAAGAAGTCCACCAGCTCCTGCACAGTGCGCGCTCCGCCATAGAACGCCGGGCTGGCCGGCATGACGACGGCGCCGGCATCGGTCAGCTCCGTCATCCGCACCAGCATGCTCCTGGTCACGGGGGTCTCGCGGGGCACGACGACGAGCGGACGTCGCTCCTTCAGCATGACCTCGGCGGCGCGCTGGACGAGGTCCTTGCTCAGCCCCAGGGCGATGCCGGCCACCGATGCGGCGCTGGCCGGGACGACAACCATGCCCTTGACGCGGTACGAGCCCGACGACGGCCCCGCGGCGAAGTCGCCGGGGCGCCAGTAGCGCACGTCGCCGTCCAGCGGACCGCACCACGCCTCCAGGCTGGCGCGCCAGTTGGCGTCGCGGATCCGGACACCGGTCTCGTCGAAGATTGTCAGCCGCGCCGCCTGCGAGAGGATCAGGTCGACGGCCTCACCGGCGGCCAGCAGCCCACGGATCACCGCCGCGGCGTAGGGCGTCCCGCTGGCCCCCGTGACGCCCACGACCCACGGCCGCCGGCTCCGAGTCTCGTCCGTTTCGCGCATTCCCACCGGTACAGCCTCCCCCGCGGCGTCGGGTCGCAGCCAGCGAGGGGGCGGTGGCCCCGCGAGCGGTCCCCGATATCGGCTGTCCGGCTCGTGACAAAGCCAGATGAGAAACCTAAGTTAGGTACATGGCACAGGATGAAGCGGTCGCCCGGGTCCAGGACTTCTGGCTGGGTGGCCGAGCGGCCCGCGGTACCGACGTGCTGGAGGTCCGCTCGCCCTACGACGGCAGCCTGTCCGGCTGCGTGTCGGTGCCCGACGAGGAGCACATCGAGGAAGCCGTCGCCGGCGCGGCCCGCGCCGCCGAGCCGTTCAGCGCTCTACCCGCGCACGCCCGCGCCGACGCGCTGCGGCACGTGTCCACGAGGCTCGCGGAGGAGGCCGACGCGTTCGCCGACGTGCTCACGGCCGAGAGCGGCAAGCCCCGGCGGTGGGCCGAGAGCGAGGTCGCGCGAGCGGTCTCCACGTTCGCCTGGGGAGCGGAGGAGGCCCGCCGCTGGTCGGGTGAGCTGCAGCGGCTGGACACCGACGAGGCCGGGACCGGCCGGCTTGCCCTGGTCCGCCGCTTCCCCATCGGCCCGGTCCTCGCCATCGCCCCGTTCAACTTCCCCCTGAACCTGGTGGCCCACAAGGTCGCCCCTGCCCTGGCGATCGGCGCCCCGGTGATCATCAAGCCGGCACCCAAGACGCCGCTGTCCGCGCTCCTGCTCGGACGGCTGCTCGCCGAGACCGACCTGCCGGAGGGCTCCTGGTCGGTGCTGCCGGTGCGCGACAGCCGCATGCCGGAGCTGGTCGCCGATCCGCGTCTGCCCGTCGTTTCCTTCACCGGCTCGGGGCCCGTGGGCTGGCGGCTGCGCGAGTCCCTGCCCCGGAAGCACGTCGTCCTCGAGCTCGGCGGCAACGCGGCGGTCCTGGTCGCACCGGACTGGAACGCACCGGAGGACCTGCGCTGGGCGGCCGAGCGGATCGCGACGTTCGGCAACTACCAGGCCGGGCAGTCCTGCATCTCGGTGCAGCGGGTGTTCGTGGACCGCACCCTGCACGCCCCGCTGCTGGCCGAGATCACCGCGGCGGTGCAGCGGCTGAGCACCGGCGATCCGCGCGACCCCGGCACGGAGGTGGGCCCGGTCATCGACCTGCCCTCCGCGGAGCGGATCGAGAGCTGGATCACCGAGGCCGTCGGAATGGGCGCCACCGTGACCGCCGGGGGTGGTCGCAGCGGGACGAGCGTGGAGCCCACGGTGCTCACCGGCGTGCCCGCCGCCGCCACCGTGGCGCGGGAGGAGGTCTTCGGCCCCGTCCTGGTCGTGGAGCCGGTGGACGGCCTCGACGACGGTTTCGCGCGGATCAACGACAGCGACTACGGCCTGCAGGCCGGCGTCCTCACCCGGGACCTCACCACCGCGTTCCGGGCCCACCGCGAGCTGCAGGTCGGCGGCGTGATCGTGGGCGACGTGCCGTCGTTCCGCGCGGATCAGATGCCCTACGGCGGGGTCAAGAACAGCGGGCTGGGCCGGGAGGGCGTGCGCGCGGCGATGGACGACCTCAGCCTCGACCGGGTGCTCGTCCTCAGCGGTCTGCCGCTGTGAATGCCGGGGCATCCACTACCTTGACCGGCGACATGCACCGCGTGTCCCGCATCACCACGCCGGGCCGCAGCGGCAGGAGGACGACGGACGCGTGAGCGAGATGATGGACGACTTCGACGGGTGGGGGACCGCCCCCTCGCGGGAGCTGGACTTCCACGGCTACGTGAACTCCATCGCGCACGCGCGGTACGTGATCCGCCGCGTCCTGCGGATCCTCGACGAGCAGGCGCGCGAGCATGGCCTCGAGCCGCTCCAGCACCAGGCGCTGCTCCAGGTCTACGGGTCGCCGGAGCCCGCACCGGTGCACCGCATCGCCGAGCGGCTGTGCGTCGCCGCCGCCTTCGCCTCCCGGCTGCTGCGCCAGCTGGAGACGCTCGGGTACGTGGAACGGCGGTCGGTGGCGAGCGACCGCCGGGTGGTGCAGGTGGTCGCCACCCCCGCCGGCATTGAGTGCCTGCGCACCATCGACAGCGGGGTGCACGCCCACGTCCGCTACTTCCAGAGCCAGCTGACCGAGGAGGGGAAGCTCGGCGCCATCAGCATCTTCGCCTTCTACCTCGGCCTGGACGGCACCTCCGAGCTGGCCTCCGTGCTGCGCGGGGCGGTCGCCGCCGATCGCGAGGCCGGGGCCTGAGCACCTCCCCGCCGGCTGACCCCTCGCCCGGCGGGCCCGGTTCAGCCGGGCGGGCGCCGCGCGTCGGCAATGATCCGGCGCGCCTTCTCCGCAGCCGCCGCCGGCACGCCGACCGCCGACCGTAGGGTCCGCTTCCGGGACAGCGGGACCGTGGCGTCGATGAGCACCTTCGTGACCATGCCGTCGGTGGCGGTGGGATCGATCGGATTGGACTTCAGGCCGGGCAGCAGGAGCAGGTCCTCGCGGGCCGCCATGCGGGTGGCGACCGCCCACTCGACGGCGGAGTGGTCGTCGAGGTCGACGTCGGCATCGACGACGGTGACCATCTTCAGGAGGTCCTGGGCGCCCAGCGCCGCGAGGCCGGCGGTCTTCCCCTCGCCCTCGAACTGCTTGTCAATCGCGATCACGGCATGGAACCGGCACATCCCGCCCTCGGTGAGCCGCACGCCGCGCACGCCCGGCACCACCCGCCGGATGCTCTCCAGCAGACCCGCCTCCCGGGCCAGCGCCCCGGTCACCAGGTGCTCCGGGTGCCCGCCGCCGACGATCATCGGGAACATCGGCGTGCTCCGGGTACCGACACCGGTGATTTGGAGCAGCGGGCCCTGGCCCCCGCCGGCGTAGGCCCCGGAGATCTCGCCGAAGGGCCCCTCCACCGCGCGGACCTCCGGATCGATGAAGCCCTCCAGCACGATGTCGGCCTCGGCGGGGACGGACACGTCCACGGTGCGGCAGCGGGCCACGCGTAGCGGCTCACCGAGCAGCCCGCCGGCGATGCCGCGCTCGTCGTGCGGCGTCAGGAACTGGCTGGCCACCGTCACGGCGGGGTGCACGCCCAGGGCGACCGCGACCTCCATCCGGGTGCCGGCCTCGCGGTGCCGCTCGAGGAAGGCCCGCGACTGCGTGGGCGCTAGGAACAGCGAGAGCCCGCCGGTCTCGAGCAGGTGCATCCGGCAGATCGACACGTTGTGCCGGCCTGACGCCGGGTCCCGGCAGAACAGCAGGCCCGCGGTGATGTACCGGCCGCCGTCGTGCTCGTTGACGTACGGGATCGGCAGCAGCCGCCCCAGGTCGACGTCCCCCGGCAGGACTTGATCGGCCCACGCCCCCGCAGGCACCTGCTCCGGGGGCAGCGGGTCCGCCAGGGCGGTGGCCAGCCGGCCCTGCAGCTCCGGGAGCGGGACACCCAGGGCCACGGCCAGCTTGTCCCGGCGGTTCAGCAGGTTGCCGACGACCGGCATCGAGTGCCCGATCACGTCCTCGAAGACCACGGCCGGACCGTGGGAGAGCTCCCACAGGACCGCGGCCATGTCGAACTCGACCGACACCGGGCCCGGGACCCGCAGCAGCTCCCCCGCGTCGTCCAACCGCCGGAGCGCTCCCGCCAGGCTCTGATCCACCCCGCCATTCTGTCCCACCGGTCACGCCGCGCGGGCCGGTGGCCTCGCCGCCGGGGCAGCGGCCCCCGACCGCGGACGGACCGCCCGGGCGCCGGTGGTAGGAACGCAGGAGGTGGGCCGACCGGTCCCCGACGGTGGAGTCATCGGAGGAGAGCGACATGGGGACCGAACCGGTCGACGCGGAGCGTCAGGCCTACATCGACGACATGGTGGCCAAGCGCGGCTACGTGCTGGACTACCACAAGGTGATGGCCAAGCACGACTGGGACGTCCTGGTCGCGGCGAACCAGCTGGTGGACGCCGCCTACCTCAAGCCCCGGCTGCTCGACCGCAAGACCAAGGAGCTGCTGTTCATCCTCAGCCTCGTGGTCATGCGCGCCAGCAAGACCCACATCCAGAGTCACATCAAGGTGGCCCTGGATGTCGGCGCGACACCCCAGGAGATCCTGGAGGCCATCGAGATCTCCCTGCCCGAGGCCGGCGTGGTGGTCTTCCAGCACGGCTTCGAGGCGTGGAAGGAGTACGTCGGCGCGGACGGCATCGAGCCCACCGTCGACCCGGCCGCACCGTCGGGCGACCGCCAGGGCCAGGGCTAGGGCCGGGACGGCTCAGGCTGCCCTCAGCGAGTCCTGGCGCCACCAGGCCGCGCTGAGGGCGAGCAACGCCACTCCCACGGCGGCGCAGGCCAGCCACGCGACGCCGAACGAGGCGCCGTCGACGATCGAACCGAACAGCGGTGGACCCGCCATGTACCCCAGGTACAGCCCCCGGGAGGTCCACCCGCTGGCCCGCCTGACCGCGTCCGGGCCGACCGTCCGCACGACGGCCAGCATGACGACGACGTTGGCCGCCAGGGCACTGAAGCTGAACAGCGCCGCGCCGACCCACACCAGCCACTCCCCCACGTGCGCGGCGAGGTAGAAGGCGCCATCGCCACCGCCGCCGCAGCGGCGAGCCCCGCGAAGAACGCATGCTCGGCCTCGGTCTCCCGGGCCATCGCGCCCCACGCCAGCCGCGCCACGATGTCGATGCCGCCCAGCGCCGCCACGACCAGCCCGGCGCGGCCGACCGGAGCGCCCAGCTCGTCGTGGACGTAGAGCGGCAGGTAGACGTTGGTCGCCTGCGTGACCAGGCCCATGAGGAACGAGTAGGCCGTCATCCAGCGGACGGCCCCGGGCAGTGCGCCCCGCGCTGCCCCCCGCCGGCGACCGGGGTGGGCCCCCGACCCGGGGACGACCCGCACCGTCAGCATGAGCCCCGCCAGCGCGATGGCGCCGCCGGTCAGGAGCGCCCAGCGCCAGCCGAGCAGCAGGGCCACCGACGGCAGCGCCAGCCCGGCCGCGAACTGCCCGGCCTGCACCCCGGACTGCTAGATCCCGAGGACCAGTCCCTACCTGGCCGGCGCGACCTCGGTCGAGATCAGGGCGTTCGTGGCCGGGTTGGTCAGTGCCTGGCCGATGCCCGACAGGCCGGCGGCCACGAGGAGCCAGGCGTAGGACGGCGCCCCGGCCCCCACGACGACGGCCACCAGCGCGGTGCAGAAAGCGCCGGCCACCAGGTAGCGGGGGCCGAAGCGGTCGGTCAGCCGGCTCCCGGTGACCGACCGCAGGCTGGCGACGCCGAAGATCGCGAACCAGAGGACGCCGAACGCCGTCGCCGACAGGTCCAGGTCGGCGACCACCAGGGGCCCCAGCGCGCTCAGCGAGTAGTGCACGAGCGGCCCGACGCCCATGACGAGGGCGAGGAACAGGCCGAACGGGACGGGCCGTCGTCGCCCGGCGGCAGGCGGGCCCTCGGTCACGGTGCGCGGGTCAGTCGATGGTGGCGGACCTGCGGACGCTGTCCAGCAGCGACGTCCGCCGCAGGAAGGCCCGCTGGCGCTCCTCGTCCTCGGCGATCGCGGCCAGCTCGTCGAGCCGGGCCCGGCGCTTCTCGGGGTCCTTCTCCTCCAGCCGGCGCTTGTTGTCCACCGTCTGCTGCTGCACGAAATCGATGTTGAGGGTGCGGCGCCGGCGTTCGTACCGGTCCAGCAGCGCCTCGTCGGCACTGCCGGCGGTCACGGCGTCCAGCGTGTCCAGCAGCTCCATGACGTCGTGGATGCCGCAGTTGAGCCCCAGGCCACCGATCGGGTTGTTCACGTGCGCGGCGTCGCCGGCGAGGAAGATGCGGCCGTCGCGGAACTTCGCCGCCACGCGCTGGTGCACCTTGTACAGGTTGCGGTGGACGAGCTCCCGCGGCTCCTGGGCCGGCCAGATCCGGGAGAGCCGCGCGTCCGCCGCCTCGTCGCTCATCGCCTGCTCGTCGGTCTCCTCCACGCCCGCGGGGAAGACCACCCGCCAGCGGCCCTGGAGGTCGTCGCCGGCCACCTTGAAAAGGTTCGCCCACTCGTCGGGGTCGGCGAAGTAGCTGCGCGGGCTGCAGCCCATGGCTCCGGCGAAGTCGTAGAGCGTGGTGAGGACGACGAACCGCTCCGGCCAGGTGTAGCCGTCGAACTCGATGTCCAGCGCCTTGCGGATGGTGCTGCGGCCGCCGTCGCACGCGATCAGCCAGTCGGCCTCCACCCGCTCGACGCCGTCGGCGCCCCGGACCGTCACGGTGACCGAGCGGCCGTCCTGCTCCAGCGCCTCGACCGTGGAGCCCAGGCGGACGTCGACGTCGGCCATCGACTCCAGCCGCGCCAGGGCCATGCGGACCAGCTTGTGCTGCTCGGTCTGGACGACGAAGGGGAACCGCGTCTCGTGCCGCAGGACGTCGTGGTCCATCCGGGCCACGAGGGTCCTCGACGGCTTGTCCCAGTAGTCGAAGTAGCGCGCCACGAGCCCGACGGACAGGAACTCGTCCATGATCCCGAGCCCGTCGATCATGTCCAGCGTCGACGGGTGGAACGTCGCGGCCCGCGGGCTGTTGTCGATCTCCGTCTGTGCCTCGACGAGCGTGACGGCATAGCCGCGGCGGGCGGCGGACAGTGCGGCGACGACGCCGACGGGGCCGGCGCCGACCACGATGACCCGCTGGTGATCGGGCATGCGGCTCTCCTTGAGCTGAGGGGAAGGGGGTGCTGAGGGCGCCGGCTCAGGGCCGCGCGGCCTCGACGTGGGTGATCTCGCGGTAGAGCCAGCGGCCGGAGCGGCCGAACCAGTCGTGGCCGGCCAGCGCCTCGCGCAGCGGGCCGTTCCGGGCGCGGGCGCGCTCGGGCGAGTCCATGACCTCCAGCGAGGCCAGTTCGTGCAGGGCCAGGTGGGTCCACGGACCGCCCTCGCCGTCGCGGACGCGGTAGCGCCGCACGCGCAGCCAGTCCGGCGCCTCGAGCAGCATCGGCACGTGCTCGTCGCCGTACCAGCGGTCGAACTCGGCGGCGTCGGACTCGGGCACCGTGAACGCGACCGCGGACAGGAAGGCACCGGTGGTGGCCTCGCCGTCGTCCGAGACCTGCTCGCAGGTGAAGCGGGTGAAGCCCTCGACGACCGAGAGCATCTCGCGGGTGAGCTCGCTCGGCACGGTCTTCACGACCTTGTACTCGTCGGTGGCCAGGGCGTCGAGGTCGGTCAGGTCGTAGACGGCCAGGAAACTGCCCGGCTCCTCCACCGACTCGAAGCGGCGGGCACCGGCGAAGCCGGGCAGCACCATGCGGGCCGGGACGTGGTCGGTGTTGTACCAGGCGTGGAACTCCGCCGTCCGTTCGACGGGGGGCCGCATCTGGGAGAACAGGACGGCAGGGGTGCTCATCGGATCACGCTCCGGACCGGGCGGACGGGGGGCGGCGTGTTGCGGCTCTTGCTCACCCGCACCACGCCCTCGGTGATGACGCAGGCGACGGCGGGGAGGTCACCGAGCTCGAGGGCGCCGAACGCGTCGTCGGCCGTGCACCCGAGCGGGGCGTCGAGCACCAGCAGGTCCGCGGCGCGGCCGACCTCGAGCCGGCCGCCGGCGATGCCGTAGGTGGCGGTGACGCTGCCGGTCGCGGCGGAGACCGCCTGCCTCGGGGTCAGGGGGCCCAGCGAGACCAGTTCGGCCATCGTGCGCAGCATCCCGAGGGGGATGACGCCGGTGCCGGTGGGCGTGTCGGTCGCGATGAGGATCCGGTGCAGGTCGTTGATCGCCAGCGCCCGCTCGGCGATGTCGATCGCCGAGCGCAGGTTGCCGGCCTGGACCAGCTGCAGGGCGATGTCGCGGCCCTGCTCGACGATGAGGGCGTTCTCCTCCGTCGACAGCGACGTCGGCCCGCCGTTGACGTGCCCGGCGACGTGCGGCCGCATCGCCAGCAGCACCTCGGCGCTGATCTTGGTCTGGCTGCCCGGGATCGAACCACCGCCGGTGTGGCACATGACGACGATGCCCGCCGCCTTGGCGTCCGCCACGACCGGCACGTAGTCCATGGCGGTGGCGAAAGCGCCGAACCCGCCCTTGGCCATGCGCACGCCCGCCTCGTACAGCTCGCGGAAGTCCTCGGCGGTCAGGTCGGGCTCGAGGATGACCGAGCCGCCGTGCACGGTCATGCCGGAGGGGCGGTAGTGCTGGAAGCTGCGCTGCGCGGCGATGGCCAGGGCCTTGACGCCGACGCGGTCGGTGGGCCGGCCGGGCACGTGCACCTCGCTGGCCGACAGCGCCCGGGTGGTGCCGCCGTGCAGGTAGCTGTCCAGGAAGCCGACCGTCTGCTGGCGCGGGGTGTAGTCGCCGAAGGTCGTGTGCACGTGGCTGTCGACGAGCCCGGGCACGAGGGTCGCACCGGCCACGTCGACGACGGACTCGTGGTCGGCGGTGTCCACGTCGCCGGTGGCGCCGATCCAGGTGATCCGCCCGTCCTCGCACACCACCGCGTCACCCGGCAGCTCGGTGCCGGCGAGGGAGCCGTCGTGCGAGGCGCCGATGTTGACGACGGCGAGGCTCACCGGAGGCCGTCCCCGGCGGCCTCGGCGACGGTCAGGCCACCGACCCGCTGGTGCACCCGGCCGCCGGTGGCCACCGCCACGCACAGCAGCAGCTCGTCCGGACGGGGGGCGTCGGGGACGGTGAGGGTGACGGCGTCGTAGTGCGAGCGGACGTACAGCGCGTCCTTGTAGGCCAGCGGCACGTCGATGGAGGTGCCGGCCGACGCGGTCTTGGTCGTGGACGAGATCCACGCCGAGCCGCCGCCCACGGCCTCCCGAAAGGCGTCCCCGAAGACCGTGGTGATGCAGGCGACGACGTGGTCCTGCTCGCCGTTGGTCCCCGCGACGCCGCCCTTGCCGTAGCTCTCCACGGGGCGCCCGCCCAGCAGGGCCCGGGCGCGCCGTCCGAGCTCGACGCCCAGCGCGGCGCTGGGCTCGGTCAGAGGCGAGAGGTCGTCGACCCACCGGCCGGCGAACGGGTTGCGGATGACGACGGCGGCCGCCGCCTTGAGCAGCGGCTCCTCGACCGGGGATCCACCCTCGTGCCTGATCTCCTGGACGACGCCGTACCAGGCGCGGACGTCGTAGGCGGCCGTCACGTCCGCCGTCGAGCGGGCCTGTGCTGCGGTCACTGTGTTCTCCCTGGTCGAACGTCTCGGCGCCCCGTACGGGCTCGCCGTTATATTTCTTGAGTAACTTACTTGGGTCAATGACTTGTCTGCGACGGAGCCTAGCTCATCCGAGGTCGGGCAGCTCGCCGAGCGTGTGGAACCCCCGGTCGTGGAACAGCAGGGGGGCGCCCGGCTCACCGAGGCGCGAGCCAGTGACCCGGCCGGTGAGGATCTCCTGCGTTCCGAACGGGAAGCGGCCCTCGACCTCGCAGAAGAGGGTGACCAGGCACCCGGCCAGGACCGGTCCACCGTCGGCCGGCTCGTGGGCGACCCCGTCGAACCGCCGGCCCGGTTCGGGCTCCGGCCGGGCGAAGCGGCGGGCGAGGTCGACCTGCTCGGCCCGCAGGACGTTGGCGGCGAAGCGGCCGCTGCCGGTGATCGCCTCGGCCGACGCCGATCTCCGGCGCACGGTGACCAGGCAGACCCCGCCGTTACCGGCCTCGCCCCAGACGTTGGCGGTGAGGCCGTGGGGGCGCCCGCCGTTGACGGTGGTGATGACGGCGACGTTCGTCGCCACCAGGTGCAGCCCGGTCGGGTCCTGATCCTCGTGGCTCACGACGTGCCTCCCGCTCGAACGCCCGGACGCCTCAGACGGCCGACGGTGCCCCGTCGGGAACCGGCGCGCCCGCCTGCTGCCCGGCGAAGAATCGCTCCACGTCTTCGGTCCCCACCATGTCCCCGTACTTCTGGTCGATGTCCAGCAGGCTGACCCAGTGCGAGGCGTCGCACCGGTCGAACGTCGCCTCCCGGACAACGGCGACCCGCAGGTTGTGCGAGAACGCATCGACGGCGGTGGCGCGGATGCACCCCGAGGTGACGCCGCCGCAGACGACGACGGAGTCCGCGCCGAGCAGCGTCAGCTGGCCGATGAGCTGCGTGCCGAAGAAGGCGCTCGGCTTGGGCTTGCTGATCAGGAGCTCGTCGGGGAGCGGGGCGACGTCCTCGACCACGTCGTAGGCGCGCGGGTCGCGGGCGCTCTCCCCGACCGACCGGGGGTTGGCCTGGGACCACAGGCCCCGGACCAGCGGGTTGGACCCTCCCCCGGGGGCGGTGAAGATCACCGGCACCCCGGCGGACCGGGCGGCCCCGAGCAGGCGCGTGATGTGGTCGAGCGCCGCCCAGGCGGCTTCCCCGGAGCTGGCCCGCCACCGCTTCACCGACTCCAGGATCGGCTCGGGCCGGTCCCCGCAGAAGGCGTAGGTGGCGTCCACGACCAGGAGCACCGGCCGCTTCCCGAAACCGAGCCGGGCACCGAAACCGGCCGCCGCGAAGACCTCGCGGTCGACGGGGCGCAGGTACGGGTCCCAGCCGACGTCGGCCTGCTTCTGCTGGATCTCTGCCATGGAGAAGGGATCAGTCCGAGGTGACGATGAGGCCGTCGTAGTCGACGTCGGCGTCGAAGTCGCCCACCCCGCGCAGGACCGCGTCCCACTGCTCGACGGCCTCGAGGGGCGAGTCGGTGCTGAACGTCGGCATCGGGCTGCCCTCGAGGAGCGCGGCGTCCAGGCCGGTGTGCTCGGCCAGGATCTGCACCGTCTCCTCCTCGTTCGCGGCCATCCACTCGATGGCCTCGTCCAGGGCTGCCTTGAAGTTGGCGATCGTCTCCTGGTTCTCCTCGGCCCAGCTGCGCTGCGCCTGCCACGAGGACATGTAAGCGGGGTCGCCCACCGCGCTCAGCGAGTTGCCGACGACCACGAGACCGGCGTCCTCGGCCACCTGGACGAAGGGCTGCTGCATCTCCGCGGCATCGATGAGGCCGGCGTCCAACTGGTCCATCATCGAGGCGTTGGGAGTCTGAACCGAGGTGACGCCAGCCAGGTCGACACCCTCTTCCGACAGCCAGTACAGGGTCGCCTGGTGCACGTTGCCGGCCAGGGTGGGGGCGCCGAGCCGTTTGCCGGCGAGGTCCTCGGGGCCACTGATCCCGGCGTCGGGCTTCGCCATCACGACGTAGTCCGGCTTCTCGTCGGTGGTCTGCGAGTTGCCGCTGACCATGACGATGTCCACACCCTGGCTGGCGGCGCGGATGAGGCTGGGCTGGACGCCGAAGCCGATGTCGAACTGCTGGCCGAGCGCCGGCGGCACCTTGCTGATGTCGTTCACGACGGTGAGCTCGGCGTCGACGCCATGCTTCTCGAAGAAGCCCTGCTCCTCCGCCACGACGGCGGTCAGGGACGACGACGTGTTGTTGATCGCCAGCCGGACGGTGTCGGAGCCGGAGGCGGTGTCGCCGCTGCCGCTGTCCGAGTCGTCGCTGCCGCAGCCGGCGGTCACCAGCGCGACGGCGGCCAGGGCCGTGACCACCTTGGTGGAGAACCTGCGTGGGGTCATGGGAGTGCCTTTCGTTGGACAGGTCGGAGCTGAGGCAGGCTGCGTCAGCCGGTGCGCGGTCGTGCGATGGGGACGGGAGAAGTCGCCGAGCGAGAGCTCAGCTGGGCGGCCGGTACCGGAGCACCCAGCTCTCGATGCCGGCGACCACGGCGTTGACGAGCAGGGCCAGCAGGCCGATGAGGACGAGCAGCCCGTAGACCTGGGCGCTCTGGTAGTTCTGCTGCGCGCGGGACAGCAGCGCCCCCAGGCCCGGGATGCCGGTGACGATCTCGACCAGCAGCGTCACGATGAGCGTGATGGGTGCCGCCACCCGGATGCCGAGCAGGATCGCCGAGAGGACGCCCGGCAGGATGATCGTGCGGATCCGGCGGGCCAGGGACATGTGCAGCATCGCCGCGACGTCCAGGTAGGTGGGGTTCAGCTCGCGCATCGACGCCCGGGCGTTGAGCAGGATCGGCCAGAGCGCCGCGATCACCGTGACCGACGTCTTCATGGAGTCGGTGAACCCGAGGACCAGGACCGCGATCGGCACCATCGCCGACGACGGCGTCGACCGGAAGAACTCCAGCGTCGGGCCGAGCATCCGGTCGATCGTGCGAGAGGCCCCCACGGCGATGCCGATCACCGATCCGACGAGGGTCGCGATCGTGAGGGCGACGAGCAGGCTGCGCGTGGTGGCACCGAGGGCCGGGATCAGCTCACCGTTGTCCTGCAACCGCTGCACCCCGTCCACCCACGACGAGGGGCGCGGGAAGTAGGGCGAGGCTTCGGCCCCGAAGAGCTGCCACAGCGCGAGCAGCACGACCAGGGGCAACAGTCCGCGCAGCGGGGGGATGCCGCCAGTGCGTGGCTTGCCGCGTCGGCGGGACGGCCGAGGGGCCACCTGGCCGGCGGCGTCGGCGGGATCGGCTGCCGGTCCGGGGGTCACCAGTGCGTTCGGTGTGCTCATGTCGCTCAGCCCTTCCGGTCCGTCGCGGCGATCACGCCGGGCATCAGCCAGCGGACGGCGAGCTGGAAGAGCGCGTTCAGCAGCATGCCCAGCAGCCCGATCGCGATGAAGTAGGCGAACATCCGGCCCGGCTGCAGTGCCTGCTGCTCGAAGACCAGCTCGTAGCCCAGGCCCTGCGGGTTGCCGACGATCTCGGCGGCGACGGCGAGGATCAGCGAGAGGTTCAGGCCGAGCCGCAGACCGACGAGCATCTTCGATGCCGCCGCGGGGAGGATCACCGTCCGCAGGCTGCGCAGCCGGCTCATCCCGAGCGTGCGCGTCACGTCCCGGAGACCCGGGCTGACGCCCCGCACGCCGTCCATCGTGTTGACGAGCACCGGCCACTGGCTGGCGTAGATCACCACGACCAGCTCCATCTTGTAGGAGAAGCCCAGCAGCAGGACAGCCAGCGGGACGAAGGTGATGGAGGGGAAGGAGCGCAGCAGCTCGATCGAGGAGGCCGTCCACCGCCACAGCGCGGGCGACAGGCCCAGCGCGATGCCGACGACCGCACCCAGCGTGCTGGCCAGGATCCAGCCGCCGACCGCCACGAGCGCGGTGTGCAGCACCGCGCTCCACAGCTCGCCGCCCTCGATGAGCGACTGCGCGCCGTCCAGGACCTCGGTGGGAGCCGGCAGGAACTGGAAGTCCAGCAGCCCGCCGCGCACGACCAGCTCCCAGAGCACCACGAGCACGGCGAGGAACGCGATGCCGGGCAGGTTGACGTGCCGCAGCAGTCCCGCACCGCGCCGGGGACGCGACGGTAGGGCCTCCTGGGCGCCGGCCTCGGGCGACGCAGCGGTCGTGGTCATCGGTCGCCGGTTCCCGCTCCCGCGCCGCCGGCCGCGGAGCCCTGCTCCGAGCTCAGCACCGACTCGTAGGCGGCGTGGCGGAGCCGGAGGAACTCGGGGTTCTCGCGGGTGGTGATCTGGTCGCGGGGCCGGGGCAGGTCGACGTCGAGGATGTGCTCGATGCGCCCGGGGATGCCGCCGAGGACGATGACTCGGTCGCCCAGGTAGATGGCCTCCTCGACGTCGTGGGTGATGAACACGATCGTCGCGCCGGTCTGCTCCTGGAGGCGCAGCAGCTCGTCCTGGAGCCCGCTCTTCGTCATGGCGTCCAGCGCACCGAAGGGCTCGTCCATCAGCAGGCACGCGGGGCGCAGCGCGAGGGCCCGTGCGATCTGCACCCGCTGCTGCATGCCGCCGGACAGCTTCCACGGGTACTCGCCGGCGCGGTGCTGCAGGCCGACCAGGGACAGCGCCTCGTCGATGCGCTCGTCCAGCTCGCGCCCGCGCAGCGTGGTCTCCAGCCCCAGCGCGACGTTCTTCTTGACGGTGCGCCACGGCAGGAGGGAGTTTGCGTAGTCCTGGAACACCATGAGCACCCGCGGCGGCGGGCCCTTGATGGGCTCCCCCGCGGCCAGCGCCGTGGAGTCCGGCGTGACCGGCATCAGGCCGCCGAGGACCCGCATGAGCGTCGTCTTGCCCGCCCCCGACGTGCCGATCACCGAGATGATCTCGCCCTGGCGGATGGAGAAGGTCAGGTCGTCGAGGAGCCGGCGGCTCTGCTTGTCCGCGGGCACGTCGACACTGAGGTTGGCGCACTCGAAGGCCAGTGGCTCCGCCTCGGTGGACCCGTGGCTGACGGTGCTTGAAGTCATCTGGTCCGTTCCCCTGGGTGGCGCCCGATGGGCTGCTCCGGCGCAGCGTCGTCCAGCGTGGGACGAGCCGTATGTCGTGAAGAACGCTGCCTTAGGTGCGGTACTGAGTCAAGGTATCTGCGTGTTAGAAGCGCGTAACGACCAGGTAACCGGGCTGTTCGCGAGCTCCCTCCTCCGGCTGGTCGCGCGGGCCATCGGCGGACTGCCTAGCGTCGGTGCCATGGAGCACTGGGACGTCGTCGTCGTGGGGGCCGAGCCGGCCGGAGCAGCCGCCGCGCTGGCCGCACGCCGGGCCGCGCCGTCCGGGCACTACACCTACGACCAGGTCGCCGACCGCATCGTCGCCGAGCTCGGGGTTCCCCGGCCGGCCCTTTCCACCCTGCGCGCGGCCGCAGCGACCGCCGGCCGGGGCATCAACCAGCGGGTCCGGGTCACCGCCGGCATGCCGCGCCCCTTACAGGGTCGGGTGGACCGGCAAGTTGTCTTCGACGCCATGGCGATCGACACCTGGCTGGCCGACCACCCTGCCCGCGCCGTCCGCCGTGCCCGGGCAGCCCTGGCCGCGGCCGCACCCGACGACCGGCAGGCCGCAGTCGATCGGGCGCGCGCCTCTGGACTGAGCTGGGCCGAGATCGCCGACGCGATCGCCACAGCCGAGGGGATCTCCCGCACCCGCCAGTGGGCCCAGCAGCGCTACGGCACCGGCCGGGCTCAGCAGCAGCCAGCCGACGGCGCGATCACCGAGCCAGCTGGAGGCTGACTCTCACCGTCAGCGCGGTCGCGGCCAGCATCGCTGGCCCGAACGGCAGTTGGACGTGCCGGTGCGCGCGGCCGGTGAGCAGCAGCGGTACAGCCAGCACCGCCTGCAGCACGAAGGCGCCCAGTGCACCGACCGCCACGGCCTGCCAGCTCACCCAGCCCAGGTAGAGCCCGGTGACGCTGGCCAGCCGGACGTCACCCATCCCGATGCCCGAGGGAGAGATGAGCGCCATCAGCAGGTGCAAGGCCAGCAGCAACGCACTGGCTAACGCGGCACGCAGCAAGGAGTCCCAGGAGGAGGTGGTCGCCGCGGCGACCAGCAGCAGTAGCCCGCCCCCGGCCAGGGTCGGCCAGACGATGCGCCGCGGCAGCAGCTGGTGCTGGACGTCGACGACGGTGAGCACCACCGCGGTGGCCAGGAACCACAGGTGGGCGGGCAGGACGGGGGAGACGCCGGCGCAGACGACGGCCAGGGCGAACAGGACCCCGGTGACCACCTTGAGCACCACTGCCGGAACGAGACGGGGCACCCGCTGCGGAGCTGGTCCGGACGGGATCCCAGCGGGTACCAGTTCCCCGGCGCGGCGGCGGATCAGCCCTCCCACCAGCGCACCGAGCGCATTCAGGACCCACGCAGCCAGCGCGGTCACCGTCGCTGGCTCCGAGGGCAGCCCATGCGGTCACCCTGACACGACCGGTCCAGACCGGGCCGCCGGTGCGGTCCTGGCACGGCGTCAACAGCCGCGGCCGATAGTGGTGGCTGTGTCTTCCCCCGACTCCGGCCGGCCACTGCGGCAGCTCCCGATCCCTGATCACCTGACCGTGACCAGCTGGGACGACCTCAAGACCGCGCTGGAGGACGCCGAGCGGGTCATCGACCCGCCTCAGCCGGTACGGGTGTAGTGGGGCGGTGAATTGCACTCCCCCGCCCTGCTGCACGGCTGGCGACGCGATGACGACCGTGGCGGCGGTTGGTTTGGCTGCGTGGAGTACTACCGGGAGATCGCACCCGGATTCGGATCCGCAGTGGGCCGGTGGACGCCAGCCTGGAACATCGAACAGGTCACCCAGGACCCCCGGCCTTAAGGCGCTCCGTCCGTGGCGGGGTCCGCGCAGCTGGGGCAGCTCCGCCCGCCGCCAGTGCGGCTACCCCGCGACCCGTTTGGGCGGCTGCGCGGTTGAGCTGTCGACGGCCGCACCGTCGGCGGTGTCCGGTGCGGTCTGCTCGAGGGGCTTCTCAGTCCGGTAGGAGGCCACTCCGCGCTTGATGTCGGGGTGCATCCTGAGCTCGGGACGGCCATGCGAATCGGTCCAGCTCATGAGGTGCTCCTTCAGTTGGTGGTGGAGGGCTCGTCGAGATCGACGAGCTGAACGATGTGACGGCTGCCCAGGGTGCCGTTGGGACGGCGGTAGGTGGCGCGGTGGGCGCCGGCAACCTGCAGCCGCATCCCCCGGGGCAGTAGGTGGCTGGTGTCATCGACGCTGTCGGAGTAGCCCAGGTAGGCACCGCGGCGGGTCTGCATCTCGAAGACCACCGAGCGGTCCTCAGGAGCGGCGTCGGTCTCGATCTCGTGCATGGTGTGCGCGCCGGCGGTGAACCGGTCGAAGTAGACAACCGTGCCGGTCGGGAAGTTGTTGCGCACGAACCCGTCGAGGTTGGACCGGTTGATCACCGCGGGCATCCGGACGTTGCTATAAACCACGTGCCCCCGGTCGTTGGCTCGCTCGAAGGCCTGAACGGCGCGGTCGACGCGCTGGATGTCGCGCCGCTGACGGTCGTCGAGGTCCTGGACGTCGCCGGCGGCGTCGGAGAGGGCGTCGTTGAGCTCAGACCACCGCTCCGGCCGGCTGATCAACGCCTCCGTGGCCGCGTACTGAGTGGCTGGGAGTCGTTCCTGCGCCGCGCGCTTGTTCACCGACCGGGCCTTGCGCTGCCTCGAGCTCAGCGGCGTCCGGATGGCGTCGGGCTCGGGCAGCGTGCGCTCCATGGCCGGGTGGGGCACCTTGGCCGTAGTCGCCCGGGGCATCGCGTGCTCCCGGTCCCGTTGCTGCCGGGTCAGCCCCGGCATCGACTCCACAGCGACGTCCAGATCGCGTGCACCGTCGCGGGTCTCGGATCGGGCCCCAGCAGCTGCAGCGCCGATGGACTGAGCCTGCTTGGTCGCCGTGCTGGAGGACCCGCGATCGGCATCGACGACGTACCCGTCGGGGTTCGCGCTCCGGCTACGCCCCATCGCAGGGCCACCGGCCCGTCTTGTCGAGGTCGACCAGGTCGCCGGCGACGTCGAAGCGCACAGGGTGACCGACCGCGGCGTACAGCCGCGCGGTCGCCTCGGCCCCGGCCTGCCCGAAGGGCTCCCGGTGAACGCTGACCCGGCCCAGCAGCGCCCCGCCTCGCTCCCTCCAGCGATCATCGACGGTGCTGCTGTTCGTCCCCGGGTCATAGCTGACCTGCACTTCTTCTGCGCTCACATCCGCGGAAGGTGACCGCAGGCGTGGGAGTGTGACAACGGACTCGAGTTCCGGTGCGCCATCCGCGGCGGCAGGCTGAGGAGCAAAGGTCAGAACGATTCCGAGAAGGGATGGAATGTCGGCACGACACGATCGAGCGGTTCGCCTGTCGGCGTACGCGACCCTGTGGTCCTTCCTGGTTTTCGGCGTCTTCTGGTACATGGCCGCGGTGCTCTTCACCTTCAATTACGACGTCAGCGAGACCTGCACCCTCAGCCACGACCAAACGTATGACCCAGAGACCGCTGAGGTGTCCTCCAGCTTCCCGTTCAGGAACACGTGCAGTTCCGACTTCGACATGATGCCGACATTCGTCAATCCGACGTTCGTCGTACTGGGGGCTCTCGCTCTGCTCTCGTTGGCTTCCCTCATCGGCGCAGCTGTGCACCGAAACAGGGTCCTCACGCGGTCCTGAACGACCGTTCACGTCGTGGGCTACACGCGTTCAGCGCAGCCCGTGGGTGGCGGCGAGCTCGTCGAGGTCGATGTCGGGGGCCCCGGGCAGCCAGGTGCGGGTGCTGCCCTGCTTGGGCGCCAGCGCCCGTCCCCGGACCCGCCACGGGGACACCGTGGTGAGGACCTCGTGGACGAGCAGCTGGGCGTGGAAGCGGGTGGGCACCACCCGGAAGGCGACCACCTGGCCGTCGCGCGGCCGGCTCCGGCTGGTCACCCGGGTCAGGGCCGCCTGCAGTACGCCGTGGTCGAGCTCGGTGATGGTGACCAGGTGCTGGTCGAGCCACTGCTGCTCCCGCCATGCCGGCAGCACCCCGCGGCCCTTGGGCAGCGCGATGCGCTCCAGGGCGTCGCGGGCGTAGCTGGCGGTGCGCTGCTCGTCGCGGCGGACCTGCTCATCGACGCCGGCCAGCGCCCGGACCGTCGCCGCGTGGGCTGCCGACATTGGGGCTCGGGCATCAGCTGGACCGCGCAGCCACCGCTGGACGGTGCGCCGGCTGACCCCGAGCTCGGCTGCTGCGGCCGCGGTGTCAGGACCACCGCGGCGGGTGGGTCCGAAGAGCATGAGCAACGCGACGGCCAACTGGTCGCGGGTCCAGGTCGGCGGTGCGTCGACGGCCTCCTCGCTGCCGCCGTCGCCCGGCCCGGTCACAGCCCGCTGCGGGGGTCGTCGACGGCGACGTCGGTGATGGAGTCGAAGCCCCAGTCGTCGAGGTAGTTCTCGCTGGCGTAGCCCTCCAGCCAGGCCATGTAGCCCTTGTCGCCACCGTCTTCGTAGGCGGCCAGCATCTCCTCGGTGGACTCCGGGCTCAGGTCCAGGGTGATCTTGCGGCGACGGCGGTAGGCCGTCCCGCTGCGCAGCGGCCCCTGCTGACCGGTGACCGACAGCTTCGACCCGTAGCGCGTGCGGGAGCCCTGCCGAACCGCGGCCATCGCCCTACGCCGGCCGGCCTTGGTCGTCGCGGCTTGACGGGAGCGGGCCACCACCTTGGCCAGGTTGTTGCCGCGCAGCCGGATCTTCTGGCTGGCGTTGGTCACCCACCGCTCGGCGGTACGGCGGGAGACGCCGAGCTCTGCGGCGACGGCGGTGAGGTTGATGCCGGACTTGGTGTTCGCCGGCCCACCGATGGCCAGCAGCATCCCGCGGACGTCAGCGTCAGAGCGC
>Ga0210040_10002570_pt1 | contig 25465 bp, 26 predicted proteins | sample CryGeyCG12114_NA_FD_185462 | JGI IMG/M metagenome (GOLD analysis project Ga0210040, IMG submission 185462) | Groundwater microbial communities from aquifer - Crystal Geyser CG19_WC_8/21/14_NA (SPAdes) (version 2) | ecosystem: Environmental > Aquatic > Deep subsurface > Groundwater | place: USA... | reverse complement strand
GCGACGTCAAGGATTCGATCATCGACACCTGCCAGAAGACGGTGCGGCTGGAGGATGCGTTCATCGACCTGGCGTTCGAGGCCGGGCCGGTCGAGGGCATGACGCCCAAGTCGATCAAGAAGTACATCCGCTACATCGCCGACTGGCGCCTGGGGCAGCTGGGCTTTCAGCCGATCTACATGATCGACGAGCACCCCCTCCCCTGGCTCGCCCCGCTGCTGAACGGGGTGGAGCACGCCAACTTCTTCGAAACCCGCGCGACGGAATATTCGAAGGCGGCGACCAAGGGCGACTGGAACACCGTGTGGGATAACTTCGACCGCCGGATGAAGGCCAAGGCGGTGGGTAGCGCTGAGGCGGCGGACGAGGGTGACGGCGAAGGCGGTCTGTTCGAGGCGGCTGGGGTGGCGGCGGAGTAGGCTTACTGAAGCACCTTCAACTCGCGCATGCTTGTCACCCCGGAGGCCGTGACGATCAGATGATCGAGCAGGTGGAGGTCCAGCGTTCTCGCGGCCTCCATAAGCCGATAGGTCACCCGCCGGTCAGCTGCGCTTGGCTGAGGATCGCCGGACGGATGGTTATGCGCCAGGATCAGGGAAGTCGCTCCGCGTTCCAACGCACGTAAGAGAATGCTCCGGTTGTGAAAGGGCGCTCCGCTGACGTCGCCTTCAGCAATGATCTCGTGGCATATGAGGCGGTTGCGACCATCAAGGTAAAACGCAACTAGTGCTTCAAGCGACCGGAAGCCGATCAGCCTTTTCAGCAGTTCGCAGACGTCGTCGCATGTCGTTATGGCCTTCCGCTGAAAAAGCGGCTCACTTAGCATCTCGCAATACAGTGCCTGCGTGGCGGCGAGGATGTGCGCTGTTTGAGACCCCGCCGTTGCTGCGATAGCCGCTGGCTCCGCGCTCAGCGCCTCGGCCAGGCTGCTGAACGACCGCCGAATTTGCCGACTTGCCTCGCTCGAGTTCGGAAGGCCTGCTGACCTTAAGAGCGCCTCCAGCCCGGAACCTGTTCGCCACGGGTCGCTCGCCGCTGGTGAGCAATCGTACCGATCAGAAGCAAGACGATCATCGGCCAAGACCAGATCATCGTAAGGAAGGCGTAGCTGGTCGGAATCACCCGCGGTGCAAGCCAGCGTGTCAAATGGCCGGCGACGGCCAGCCACTGACATCCGGTCGCCGGAATAAGCCACAGGCGGTTGGCCTTGATCGTCAACACAGACAGCGCAATCGCCAAGGTGAGATCCACGATCAGCAGAGGCCCCGCCAGGACGGTGAAGTTCTGCCCTGGCGGGGCCCCCTGCGAAACCAGCTCGGACGCGATGATTGCCGCGGCGTACAATATCGTTGCCCAACGCTCTGGCGCGCCGCCTTTCCAGGCCGCCCAGCTGAGCGCACAGGTCAGCAAGCCAATGAAGAACAGAACCAGGTTCATGCGCCATTTTGGACGACCGCGCCTGTTCGGAGCAAGCCGTTAAGCGACGTTTGCGGCTTCCGCTTGCAGTTCCCCGGTGTTTGGGGGGCACTCCCAGAGATTACCAAAGGAGATCGCCCGAAGCCCCACCTCGTTCTGCGTTGACCGGAAGGCGACGTGCGCCGCGCCGAGTTCTTCGCGTGCCTCCGCTAGACGCAGGGACGCCTGAAGGACCCGCACCAATCCTTCCTGACCGGTCGTGATTGGCAAGCGGGCGCTTCGACGACCTTCGATCACCGCGATGGCGAGACGAGCGGTGTGAACAAGAGCGTCTTCGACTTCCTTTTCAGCTGGAAATAGTTCGTTAGCCACGGCCTTGCCCGCAGCCAGTCTCTGATTGAGCATATCCTCTCCCCGCTCACCAACGCGTGTGAGCCTTACCCGTTGAACTACGCTCAGGAGGTCAGTTGTTGGACACCCTGGGCAATCGCCACGAGCAGCGCGAGGATGACGGTTAGAGCAACGCTAGATAGGCCTACGGCACCACACACCTGACTTGGCCTCAATGCATATGCTCTTCCGCGCTCTTCATGCGCCGCAACCCGGAACGAGGCGATCAATCGCTCCGGATGAGGTGGGGATTGGACGCAATCCGCTGCCTGAGGTAGCTCCGGGAGGTCGTAGTATGGTTCAATGGTAGTAGTGGCTTCGGCATAGATACGGGCAGCAGCAGCCGAGTCAGGCGCTCCCAGTTTCTTGCGGGAAGCTTTCAGGTGTTGCTCGACGGCATGGTGTGAAATGCCCAATTCGCGGCCAATTTCCTTGGCCGTTTTCCGGGCCAGGAAACCCTCCAAACACTGTTGCTGTCGCTCCGTAAGTCCTAACACAAAATCCTCTTGGGGAAGTCGTACCAAGCGGGGACGATTTCTGGCCCCGCACGAGCAAAGTGACGTCGGAGTTGTTGAAATTGGATCAATGTCAGCCATGAAATCAAACCGCTAACCAGATCGGTTCGCAGTAGGAAATATTTTAATCGAGCTTCGGATCGGCACGGCGCAGACTCGTCATGCGCGGTAGGCGTACCTTTAGCCCGAGGCCGGCTCCCGATTCCCCTCGAACCCTTCCAACCCGAACTCCGGCAGCCACGCCTCGCGCCGCGCCGTCCATAGCTCGTAGGTCGGGGTGAACTGGTCGGGCGCGTCCAGCGTGCCCAGGTGCACCTCCACCTCGTCGGTCCAGCGCGCGAATACGCTACTGCCGCAGGTCGGGCAGAAGTGGCGGTTGTTGTATTCGCGCGTTTCGCCGGTGATCGTCACGTGCTCGCCGGGGAAGATGGCGGCGGCGAAGAACAGGCTGCCGCCGTGCTTGCGGCAGTCGAGGCAGTGGCACAGCCCGACCCGGTCCGGCTCGCCCCGCGCCACCACCCGCACCGCCCCGCACAGGCACCCGCCGGCCGTTTGCTTGGGCTCATCGCTCATGCGCCGACAACGGGTCGGGTCCGCGGGGGTTCAGCAGAGGGCGGCACAAAACGCTTTCCTACTAGGAAATGGACTGCTCCCCTGCCCCGGATGACGGCCCGCCAACCCGCACCTCTGCACATCCGGGCAAACCCCACCAAGCGGGGGGCGAAAGGAGCGCCGACGTAGTGTCCAGGTTGTCCAGGTTGACCCGCGCGACTCGGGCGCGGCGGCGCGCCTGCTCCACCCCGCCGCAAGCCTAGCTTGAATTCACCTCCCCGTCCGGTAAGTTTATGAACGAAACAACAGCTATGCCCCATGCACGCAACGGGGCGCGGGACATCAGGGTAGGCGTGGCGACAGCAGTTCTCGAAACACCATATTTCCTCGCCGGCGACGGGGAGATGGCGGCGCGGATGCGCACTCACGATTGGGCGGCGACCACGCTTGGAAACCCCGAGTGCTGGCCTATCGAGCTGCAGGTCGCGCTGTCCATCTGCCTCCAGTACAGCGCGCCCATGGCGCTCTACTGGGGTCCGCGGCTGAAGCTGCTGTACAACGACGCCTGGTCGCCGCTGCCGGCCGAACGCCACCCGTGGGCGCTGGGCAAGCCCGGCGCGGAGGTATGGGCCGACATCTGGGACGTGGTCGGGCCGCAGCTTGGGCAGGTGATGAAGTCCGGCAAGGGCTTCGCCACGCTCAACCAGCGGCTGCTGATCGATCGTGGCAGGTGGCAGCGCGAAACCTGGTGGAACTACAGCTTCACCCCGGTCCTGGGTGCGGACGGGCAGGTGCTGGGCGTGCTCAACGAAGCGCTGGAGGTCACCGATCAGGTTCAGCTGGGACAGCGGCAGGATTTCCTGCTGCGCTTGAGCGACGCCCTGCGCGGGCTGACCGATCCCCAGGCCGTGATCCGCACCGCGCAGCGGATGCTGGGGGAGCGGCTGGGGGCCAACCGGGTCGGCTATGGCGAAGTCGACGAGTCCGAACGCTGGTTCACCATCAACGAGGTGTGGGCCGATGGAGTCGCCCCGCAGCACGGCACCCATGACCTCGCCGCCTTCGGCAAGCCGGTGCTGGTGGAGCTCCGGAGCGGCGAGCCGCAGGTGATCGAGGACGTGGCGACCGACCCGCGGACGGCCGATCCGGGCGCCCGGGCCGCCTTCCACGCGATGGACGTGGCGGGCTCGCTGACCGCCCCGTTGACCAAGAACGGCCGGATGGTCGCGGCCCTGTTCGTGCACACCCGGGAGCCGCGGGCCTGGTCGCCGTCCGACCGCATGCTGCTGGCCGACGTCGCCGAGCGCATCTGGGCGGAGGTCGCGCGGGCCGGCGCCGAAGCGGAGGCCAGGGCCAGCGAGGAGCGGTTCCGCCGCATCTTCGAGCAGACCAGCGACCTTATCGTCACCGCCGCGCTGGACCGCACCATCACGGGCGCCAACCCGGCCGCCGCCGCCGCGCTTGGCCTGCCGGCCGGCGAACTGGTCGGGCGCAAGACGTCGGAGTTCGTGGCGGCGAGTTCCGATCCGATCAGCAGCGACATGCTGCGGCGCAAGCTGAGCGACGGCGGCACCACCCGCTACGAAGTGCAGGTGCGCAGCGCCGCGGGCGAGCCGCTGAGCGTGGAGATCAACAGCGGGCTGACCTATGATGGCGGCGGCGAGCCGGTCGGGGTGCACGTGGTCGGGCGCGACATCACCGAGCGCAAACGGTGGGAGAACCACCAGCGGCTGCTGGTCGGGGAATTGAATCACCGGGTCAAGAACACGCTGGCCATCGTCCAGAGCCTGACCCACCAGACCTTCCGCGCCGCCACGCCGCCGGCGGAGTCGATCCGGGCGTTCGAAGGCCGGCTGCAGGCGCTGGCGCTGGCCCACAACCTGCTGACCGCCGAAAATTGGGAAGCGGCGGCGATGCGCGACGTGATCGGCGAGGCGCTGCGGCCGTTCTGCTCCGATGCGCGCTGTGCGATTGGCGGGCCGCCGGTGCGGGTGCCGCCGCAGACCGCCGTCAGCCTGACGCTGACCATGCACGAGCTCGCCACCAACGCCTCCAAATATGGCGCGCTCAGCGTGCCCGAGGGAACGGTCGCGGTGAGCTGGACGGCTGACGAGGGCCGGCTGGACCTGGAGTGGGTCGAGGCCGGCGGACCGCCCGTGACGCCGCCGACCCGCAGCGGTTTCGGCACGCGGATGATCAACCGGGCACTGGCCGCGGACCTCGGCGGCACGGTGAAGCTCGACTATGCGCCCGCCGGCGTGCGCTGCCGCATTGAGGCGCCGCTTCCCTAGCGCCGCGGGGAGGCGGGTGGCGGTGGCGACCGCCGGCGGCCGGCCCGAACGGCTCCGCTCCCTTCTATAATGGAATGGGGAGGAAGCCGGGCTGTTGCGGTCACGGCGGCTCCTTCCGCTGGTTCCGACCCCGGAAGAGGATTGCCGATGAGATACACCATTCTGGCGCTCGCCGCCCTGACTGCCGCCGTCCAGCCCGCCGCCGCTCAGCCGGCCAACGCGGCCGAATGCACCCGGCTCTCGGCAGCGGCCGTGGAAGGGCAGTTCAGCCGCTTCACCACGGCCCTCGCCACGCGCAACCCGGACGCGATGGTCGGCCTGTTCGCCCCCGACGCGGTGCTGCTGCCGACGCTGTCCAACACGCCGCGCACCACGCCGGCGGCAGTGCGCGACTATTTCGTGCATTTCCTGGCCAAGTCGCCGTCCGTGCACGTCGACACCACCACCATTCACAGCGACTGCCACTCGGCCGAGCGGGTCGGCACCTGGACCTGGACCCTGACCGATCCCGCCACGCACCACAGCAGCCAGGTGCGCGGGCGCTATTCGTTCATCTACCGCCTGGACGGCGACCAGTGGCGGATCGATCACCTGCACAGCTCCCTGATGCCGGAAGCCGAGACCAGGACCGCCCACCGGTAAGGGTCCCCTGTGCAGAAAAAGGGCGCCTGGTCGGACCCAGGCGCCCTTTCCCGCGCTGTAGCGCAGCCGCCTTCAGCGGCCGGAGGACAGCGCCATGGCCGAGCGTAACCTTGCCACTTACGCGATCCTGCTCGGCTTTGCCCTGGGCGGCTTTTTCGACGGCATCATGCTGCATCAGGTGCTGCAATGGCATCACCTGCTGAGCCTGGTCCCGGGCGCCGGCGACCTGCGCGCGCAAATCTTGTGGGACGGGCTGTTCCACGTGCTGATGTACGTGCTGGCGGTAATCGGACTGGCCGGTCTGTGGCGACGCGGACGCGAGGGCATGGACCGGCGCCAACTGGCCGTTCTGCTGCTGCTCGGCTTCGGTTTGTGGCAGATCGTCGACGTGGTGCTGTTCCATTGGATCCTGGGCCTCCACCGGATCCGGGTGGACCGTCCCGATCCGCTGCTGTGGGACCTGGGCTGGCTGTTCGCGATCGGCGGACCGCCCCTGCTCGCCGCCGCCATGCTGCGCCGGAGGAGCCTGGCGACCGGCCCCCGGCTCGGCAGCGGCCCGCCACTGGTGCTGGCGCTGGCGCTGGCCACCGCCGGGGCCGGCTGGTGGGCCCTGCAGCAACCGCCGGGGCAGCGTTTCACCACCGTGGTGTTCCAGGCCGGCTTGAGCGAGCCCGAGATGATGAGCGCACTGGTAGCTTCCGGCGCCACGGTCGCGGGCGGGCGTCCTTCGGAGGGCGTGTGGGTAGTCGCACTGGACGACGGCCGCGGCTGGAAGCTTTACCGCCGCGGCGCCTTGTTCGTCGCCGGCTCCGGCCTGCCAGCCGGCTGCTCGGCCTGGAGCCTCGCCTGACCTGACCGGTCAGGCCGCCTTTGGTGCGGTCGTGCATTCGCCGACGCGGCGGCCCTTCACGTCCGCCTTGAGTTCATAGTCACCCGGTCCCTGGATGAAGCTGGTGGTGCTGGCCGTCCCGGTGAGGGCGTCGGCGGTGAAGCTGCCGTTGACCTCCGCCATGATGCGGCCCGGCGTGCCCTTGCGCGTGCAGTTGAGCGACAGGTTCATGCGGCCGTTGCGAATGTAGGGATTCTGCGGCGTGCAGACATCGCCCTTGGCCGCGAACAGTTCGGGGGCGGGCGTGCCGTCGGCCCCCACGCAGCCCTGGCTGGTGATCACGTCGCCCGGCTTGGCCTTGACCACCGGCGTGTTGCCGTCGGTCGAGCGGAAGCCGGTAACCGTCAGCTGCACCTCATACTGGCCGGGCGTCAGCTTGGCCGGAACGGCGGTCGCCGTGTTCTGAGCCGGCTCATCCGACCCGCAGGCGCCCAGCAGGAGGGCCACGCCCCCGATCACTACCATTCGCATCATGCTTCCTCCCTTGAGCGGCTTATCCCGCTTCGTTGCCCTGGCACTCGCCGGTCCGCCGCGCGGCGACCCGCATCCTCATGTGCATCGCCTGGCCGTTGGCGCCGGTATCCATTTCCTGGGCGATCCGGAACTCGTCCGGGCCGTAGCTGCCGTCCATCGTCAGCCGCACGCCGCCCTCGCCTTGCGAGCAGCGCAGCACGGCCGCGATGCGGCCGCCGCCCATGGTGAAATTCTCGTAGCGGCACTGCTTGCCCGCATCCTTGCCGGCGAAGAAATCCGCGGCCGGCTGGTTCGCCTCCTCGGGTGTCAGGCAGCTGGCGGGCATCCGGCCGGCCAGTGCCGCCCGCATCTGCTCGGCAGCGGCGGCGGGCAAGCCCGGCGCCTTGAGTTCATCGAGCTGGAGGCTGGTTTCCCATCGGCCTGGGCGAAGCTTGATGTCGGCGCCGGCCGCGCGCACCTTTTGCGCCACTTCCGCGGCGCTGGCGTTGTCGGCCTGCACCTCTGGTTCCTTGTGGCACCCGGCGAGCGCCAGGCCGCCAAGTCCCGGCAGCACGATCAACCAGCGCATGATTTCTCCCCTGTCGCCCGCCAGCTTAGCGTGCGTCCGCGCCAACGCAATCAGCCGCGGCGGCGACGGGTCGGCGCATGGAAGTCGGGCGGCTTGGCCCTGATCCAGGTGAGGAAGCGGCCGAACGCCGGATCGGCGCGGAGCGCCGCCGGGTCGTTACCGACCGCCGCCAGTTGCTTGTTGGTAAAGGTCGCGTGGACCGTGCGGTGGCAGATCGGGTGCACCGGCCGGGTCTCGCGCCCACCGCGGCTCTTGGGCACCGGATGATGGTATTCGACCCGGCGGCCGAGCGGGCGGGCGCACAACCAGCAGGTTTGGGCGGGATCGAGCGGCACGTGGCCGGATATAGGTTGGCGCGAGCGGATGTCTGCTTTCGACCCATTGCGGACACTTCTCACCTGAATTGAAGGCGCTGGTCGAAACCCCATATTCCTTCCCATGAACATCCAGATCCGCACCTCCCTTGCTGAGCCGGAAACGAGCGAGGAGTTCGTTCCGCATCGGCCGCAGCGGCCGGAGAAGGCGGAGGGCGGGCGGAAGTTCTCCCTGCAAAGCGAATACCAGCCGGCGGGGGACCAGCCGACCGCGATCCGCGAGCTGGTGGGCGGAATCCGGGAGGAGGGCGAGAAGAACCAGGTGCTGCTGGGCGTCACCGGCTCGGGCAAGACGTTCACCATGGCGAAGATCATCCAGGAAACGCAGCGGCCCGCGCTGATCCTGGCGCCGAACAAGATCCTCGCCGCGCAGCTGTACGGCGAGTTCAAGAGCTTCTTTCCGGAGAATGCGGTCGAGTATTTCGTCAGCTACTACGATTACTACCAGCCCGAGGCCTATGTGCCGCGGACCGACACCTACATCGAGAAGGAAAGCTCGGTGAACGAGGCGATCGACCGGATGCGCCACTCGGCCACGCGGTCGCTGCTGGAGCGGGACGACGTGATTATCGTCGCGTCCGTGTCCTGCCTGTACGGCATCGGCTCGGTCGAGACCTATTCGGCGATGGTTTTCACGATGAAGAAGGGTGCATCGGAGGACCAGCGCGAAATCATCCGCAAGCTGGTCGCGCTGCAATACAAGCGCAACGACCAGGCGTTTGCCCGCGGCAACTTCCGGGTGCGCGGCGACAGCCTGGAGATCTTTCCGTCGCACTATGAGGACACCGCCTGGCGGGTGAGCTTCTTCGGCGACGAGATCGAGGACATCGTCGAGTTCGATCCGCTGACCGGCAAGAAGATTGCCAGCCTGGCCAGCGTCAAGGTCTACGCCAACTCGCACTATGTGACGCCCGGGCCGACGCTGAAGCAGGCGATGGGCGCGATCAAGCATGAGCTGGAGGAGCGGCTCAAGGAACTGAACGCCGAGAACCGCTTCCTGGAAGCGCAACGGCTGGAGCAGCGGACCAACTTCGACCTGGAGATGATCGCCGCCACCGGCAGCTGCGCGGGAATCGAGAATTACTCCCGCTTCCTGACCGGCCGCCTGCCGGGCGACCCGCCGCCGACCTTGTTCGAATATCTGCCCGACAACGCCCTGCTGTTCGTCGACGAAAGCCACCAGACGGTGCCGCAGATCGGCGCCATGGCGCGCGGCGACCACCGGCGGAAGATCACGCTGGCCGAACATGGCTTCCGCCTGCCGAGCTGCATCGACAACCGCCCGCTGCGCTTCAACGAATGGGAAGCGATGCGCCCGCAGACGACGTTTGTCTCCGCGACGCCGGGGCCGTGGGAGCTGAACGCCACCGGCGGCGTGTTCAGCGAGCAGGTGATCCGGCCGACCGGCCTGATCGACCCGCCGGTGGAGATCAAGCCGATCGAGGACCAGGTGGACGATCTGGTCCACGAAGCCAAGCTGACGGCGAAAAACGGCTATCGGACGCTGGTCACCACCCTGACCAAGCGCATGGCCGAGGACCTGACCGAATATCTGCACGAAGCGGGCCTCAAGGTCCGCTACATGCACTCGGACGTGGAGACGCTGGAGCGGATCGAGCTGATCCGCGACCTGCGGCTGGGCGTCTACGACGTGCTGGTCGGCATCAACCTGCTGCGCGAGGGCCTCGACATCCCCGAATGCGGACTGGTCGCCATCCTCGACGCGGACAAGGAGGGTTTTCTTCGCTCCGAGACGTCGCTGATCCAGACCATCGGCCGCGCCGCCCGTAACGTCGAGGGCCGGGTAATCCTCTATGCCGACAGCATCACCGGCTCGATGGAGCGCGCGCTGGCCGAAACCGGGCGGCGGCGCGAACGCCAGGTCGCCTTTAATACCGAGCACGGCATCACGCCCGAAAGCGTCAAGCGCAACATCTCGGACATCATCGCCCACGTCACCACCCGCGACGGGGTGGTGGTCGAAACCGGCGACGACGAGCGGCCGCACCTCGTCGGGCACAACTTGCGGGCCTACATCAGCGACTTGGAAAGCCGCATGCGCAAGGCCGCGGCCGACCTCGAATTTGAGGAAGCCGGGCGGTTGCGCGACGAGATCCGCAAGCTGGAAGAGGACGAACTCGGCATCCCCGACCACCAGAAGGCGGCGCCGCGGGTCGGCCATTCGACCGAGGGCAAGGCCGGCACCCGCAAGACCCGCTTCGGCAAGCAGCAGCAGGTACGGATGAACAAGCGCGCGCGGCGTTAAGCGCTGCACGCTGAGCTTGTCGGAGGGTGGGCACGGCCGAACGGAAACGCGCAAGCGGGCCGAACCCTTGGGCCGTCCACCCGTTGAGAGAGCATGACTAGCATCACATTGATGGGCGTCGAGGAACTCGCTTCGGGCGAGGCGGACGACCTGTTCCTGCAGACCGACAAGGGTCCGATCCGCGCCCGCTGGTATGAGGCCGGGGACGGCGACGCCGCGGTGATCTGGGTGTTCGGGTCCGGCGGGGGGCTCGGCGGGCCGGCCGGCGGGCTCTACCCGCGGCTGGCGAACCAACTGGTGGACCGGGACATCTCCAGCCTGGAGCTGGCCTATCGCAAGCCCGGTGACCTGATCGAATGCATGCTGGACGTGCTGGTCGGCGTGGCGTGGCTGGCCGGCCAGGAGCGCACCCGCGTGGTGCTGGTCGGCCACAGCTTCGGCGGCGCGGTCGTGCTGAACGCGGCCAAGATCGCCGCCGAGCAGGTGATCGGGGTCGCAGCGCTGAGCAGCCAGTCCGCCGGCGTCGAGGACCTCGACGGCCTCAGCCCGCGTCCTGCCCTGTTCGTCCACGGCGAGGAGGACGAGGTGCTGCCGCCGCGCTGCTCACGCCAGCTCTACGCCATGGCGGAGGAGCCCAAGCAGCTGATCTTATACCCCGAATGCCTCCACGGCCTTGACCAGTGCCGGGAGTCGCTGGATCGCGACCTCAAGCGCTGGATCGAGGCCACGGTGGCCGGCGCTCAGGCGTTGGTGCGCCCGAACTGATCCTCGTCGATGGTGCCGGTCCGCGGATCGGCGTCGTTCCCAAGATCGCCCGCGGGCACGGCGCTACTCGTCCTCGTCGTCCTCGTAGCCGACCAGGTTTAGCTCGCGGGCCTTGATCTGGCGGGTCATGCACCAGTGCATCAGCGCGTCCTCCCGCCCGTGGGTGATCCACACCTCCTTGGGCTTGATCTCCAGGATGGTGGCGGTCAGCTCGTCCCAGTCGGCGTGGTCGGACAGGATCAGCGGCAGCTCGACGTTGCGCTGGCGGGCGCGCTGGCGAATCCGCATCCAGCCGGACGCCATGGCGGTGATCGGGTCCGGCAGGCGCCGCGACCAGCGGTCGTTGAGGGCGCCGGGCGGGCACAGCACGATGTGGCCCTGCATTTCCGCCTTGGTGGCGCCGGTGGCCGGACGAAGCTCGCCCAGGTCGATGCCCCATTCCTGGTAAAGGCTGTTCAGCCGTTCCAGCGCGCCGTGGACGTAGATCGGCTGGTGATGGCCGCGCCGCCGCGCCTCGGTGATCACCCGCTGCGCCTTGCCGAGCGCATAGGCCCCGACCAGCACGCAGCGCTCCGGATTGTCGGCCAGGCGGGCGAGCAGCCGGTCAATCTCCCCGCCGGCATCGGGGTGGTGGAACACCGGCAGCCCGAAGGTCGCCTCGGTGACGAAGATGTCGCATTTCACCGGCAGGAACGGCTCGCAGGTCGGGTCCGCCCGGCGCTTGTAGTCGCCCGACACGACCACCCGTTCGCCGGCATGGTCGAGGATGATCTGGGCCGAGCCGAGCACATGGCCGGCGGGCACGAAGCTGACCTCCACCTCTCCGACCGTGACGCTCTGGCCATATCCGACCGGGCAGCCGTTCTGGTCGCCGTAGCGCACCCCCATGATGCTGAGGGTCTCGGGCGTCGCCCACACCTGGCCGTGGCCGCCGCGCGCATGATCGGCATGGCCGTGGGTGACGAGTGCCCGCGCCTTGGGCTGCGACGGATCGATCCACGCGTCGGCCGCGGGGACGAAGATGCCTTCGGGATGAGGCTCGATCCAGGAACCCAAGCGGGGCATGCGGGCTTATACGGGAAGAATGGCGGCAAGGTTCCGCCCCGCAACATCTGTTCGAGGAGCTGGGCCATGTCCGACGGCAACGATATCAATTACTGGAATCTGATCTTCATCGGGGCGATGGTCCTGGGTGCGCTGCTGCTGTTCTTCAGCCTCAAGAAGAAGCCGCGCGAGCAGGAGATGAACGATCCCACCAGCAACGCCGGCGCGCGGGCGGTGTATGAGGAAGAGCAGAGGATCCATGAGCACGATCCCAAAAGCGGTCTCTGACCGGGGCTGACCTTCCGGCCGTCGTCGCCGACTGGTTCGCGGGCCGCGGCTGGGCGCCGCGCCGGCACCAGTTTGAGATGCTGGAGCGCGCGCGGGCCGGCCGGCACGCCTTGCTGGTGGCCGCGACCGGCGCCGGCAAGACACTCGCGGGCTTTCTTCCAACCCTGTGCGACCTGGCCGACGAGCCGGACTTCGACGGCCTCCACACGCTCTACATCTCGCCGCTGAAGGCGCTGGGCGTCGACGTCCAGCGCAACCTGCTGGGCCCGATCGGCGAAATGGGACTGCCGATCCGGGTCGAGACCCGCAGCGGCGACACGCCGTCCGACCGCAAGGCGCGGCAACGGGCGCGGCCGCCGCACATCCTGCTGACCACACCCGAATCGCTCAGCCTGCTGCTGAGCTATCCCGACAGTTTCCTGCTGTTCGCCAACCTGCGGACGGTGGTCATCGACGAGATACACGCCTTCGCCCGCGACAAGCGCGGCGACCTGCTCAGCCTTGCGCTCGCCCGGCTGCAGCGGATCGCGCCGGCGATGCGGCGGGTCGGGCTGTCGGCGACGGTCAGCGATCCCGATGCCTATCGCGGCTGGCTGGCGCCCGACGCCGACGAGGACCTAATCGACCTGGTGATCGGCGATCCCGGTGCCGAGCCCGACCTGTCGATCCTGGTTCCGGACGGGCGCGTGCCCTGGTCGGGCCACTCGGGCCGCTACGCTGCCAAGCAAGTCATGGAGCTGATCGAGCGGCACAAGACGACCCTGGTGTTCTGCAACACCCGCAGCCTGGCCGAACTGATCTTCCAGGACCTGTGGAAGGTGAATGATCAGTCGCTGCCGATCGGCGTCCACCACGGCAGCCTGGCGCTGGAAGCGCGGCGCAAGGTCGAGGCGGCGATGGCCGACGGCCGGCTGCGGGCGCTGGTGTGCACCTCCTCCCTCGACCTCGGCATCGACTGGGGCAATGTCGAACTGGTCATCCAGATGGGCGCCCCCAAGGGATCCAGCCGCCTGCTGCAACGGATCGGCCGTGCCAATCACCGCCTGGACGAACCGAGCCAGGGCACGATCGTCCCCGGCAACCGCTTCGAATATCTGGAAGCCCGCGCGGCGCTGGATGCGGTCGATGCCCGCGAACTCGATCCCGAAATCTTTCGCCCCGGCACGCTCGACACGCTGGCCCAGCACATCCTCGCCTGCGCCTGTGCGGCGCCGTTCCGGCAGGGTGAACTGCTGGCCGAGATCCATTCCGCCGCGCCCTATGCCGGCCTGACGGAGGAGGTCTATGACCGCGTCCTCCAATATATTGCGACCGGCGGCTACGCCCTGAAGGCCTACGACAAGTTCCGCCGGCTGGTGGAGGAGCCGGCCGGCTCCGGGCAGTGGCGGATCACCAAGCCCGACGTCGCCCGCCAGCACCGGATGAACGCCGGCATTATCGTCGACAATCCGATGATGGACGTGCGCTTCAAGAACGGGCGGATGCTCGGCCGGGTCGAGGAGGGCTATGCCAGCACGCTGGTGGTGGGCGACCACATCTTCTTCGCCGGATTGAGCCTGGAAGTGGAGCGGTTCAAGGACAGCGACATCTTTGTGCGCGCCTCGGCCAAAGAAGCGCGGCTGGTGACTTACGGCGGCCAGCGCATGAGCATGACCACGCACCTGGCGGACCGGGTGCGGGCCTTTCTCGCGACCCCGTCGGAGTGGTACCGTTTTCCCGACGACGTACGCGAATGGCTGGAGATGCAGCAACGCCGCAGCCGGCTGCCCGAACCCGACGAGCTGCTGGTCGAGACCTTTCCGTTCGAGAAGCGGCATTACATGGTGATGTACAGCTTCGAAGGCTGGAACGCGCACCAGTCGCTCGGCATGCTGATCACCAAGCGGATGGAAAAGGCGGGCCTGAAGCCGCTGGGCTTCGTCGCCAACGATTACGCCATCGCGGTCTACGGGCTGGAGCCGATCGACGATCCGGCGCCACTGCTGTCGCCGGACATCCTGGAAGGCGAGTTTGTCGAGTGGGTCGAGCAGTCGATGCTGCTGAAGCGCGCCTTTCGCGAGGTGGCGGTGATCGGCGGGCTGGTCGACCGCCAGCACCCGGGGCAACGCAAGACCGGCAAGCAGGTCAGCTTCTCGACCGACCTCATCTACGACGTGCTGCTCAAATATGAGCCCGACCACCTGCTGATGAAGGCGGCGTGGGAGGACGCGCGGGCGCGGATGACGGAGCTCGGGCGTCTCGCCCGGCTGGTCGAGCGCGCGGCGGCGATGATGGTCCATGTGCCGGCAACGCGGGTCACCCCGATGGCGGTGCCGCTGCTGGTGATCGTCGGCCGTGAGGCGCTGCCGGCCGGCGGCGAAGCGGATGACGCGCTGCTGATCGAGGCGGAGGCGGTGGCGGCGGAGGCGATGCGGGAGGACTGAGTTGCCGTCAGGATCGCCGCTGCCGTTCATCTTTCCGCAAGGTGCGGCTGATCAGGTTCGGGCCATGCGCTTCCTGCCAGCCTTGCTGCTTGCCCCCGCCCTCACCGCATGCGTCGTCGGCACCGTCGCCAGCACTGCAGTCGATGTCGTCACCCTGCCGGTCCGGGCGGTGTCGGCCGGGGTCGATGCGGTCACCACCAGCCAGGCCGAGGCGGACCAGAAGCGCGGGCGCGAACTGCGGCAGGAAGAGGAGCGGCGCGGCCGGGAGGCTCGCCAGTTGGCCGAGCGCTGCCGCAAGGGCCGGCCGCTGCCGACGGACGATTGCACGGCGGCCACCCCGCGCTAAGCGGGGGCCATGCGCTACTTCCTCGATTGCGAATATGACGGATTCGGCGGCGAGCTGATCAGCTTCGCTTTGGTGCCGGAGGATGGCGGCGAGGAGCTGTACGTCGTGCTGGAGCACCAGCGACCGTTCAACGACTGGGTCGAGCGCCATGTCGTTCCCTACCTGTGGACGGTGCCGGAGGCGCACAAGCACGAGCCGCAGGGCCGCGTGGCTGCGGCCGACATGCTGTCGACCTGGCTGTCGGGCCTGCGCGATGTCGAGATCTGGGCCGACTGGCCGGACGACATCGCCCTGTTCTGCCGCCTGCTGACCCCGGCTCCGGCCGAGATCGTGCCGGTGCCGTCCTTGAGCTTCCGGCTGATCCGCCTGCCGGGCTTTTCCACCGCCCGGAACAGCCAGGTGCCGCACAATGCCCTGCACGATGCGCGCTCGTTGCGCGATCACTGCCTTACCCACTTGGAATAGGTTGCATTTCGCGCCAAGGGCGAAGCCGATGGTTCCGCTTTCGTTCGCAGGTCACGACTTCCTCGCCGAGCCGCAGGGCGCCCTGTGGTGGACGGCCGAGCGGGCGCTGCTGGTCGCCGACCTGCACCTCGAAAAGGCGAGCTGGTACGCCAAGTCCGGCCAGTTCTTGCCGCCCTACGACAGCCAGGCGACCCTGACTGCACTGACCGAGCTGGTCGAGCGGACGGGCGTTGAGCGACTCTACTGCCTTGGCGACAGTTTCCACGACAAGTTCGGCTGCGACCGCCTGCCCGACGCGGCGCGGGCGCTGCTGCTGGCGCTGACCGCGCGGCTCGACTGGGTGTGGATCCTGGGCAACCACGATCCCGGCTTCGCCGACCATTGTGGCGGCCGGCTGGTCGAGGAGATCGAGGTTGAGGGGCTGGTCCTGCGGCACGAGGCGCGTCCCGACGATCCCCGGCCGGAGCTGTCGGGTCACTGGCACCCCAAGCTGCGGCTGCAGGTGCGGGGCAAGAACGTCGCCCGGCGCTGCTTCGTCGCCAGCCCGACCAAGCTGATCCTGCCGGCATTCGGCGCGCTGACCGGCGGGCTGGACGCCCACCATCCGCAGATCATGAAAATGGTCGGCGGCCGGGCCGCGGCGCTGGTGCCGGTCGCCGACCGGCTGCTGCGCTTTCCCCTGGCGGCCTAGGCGAGCCGCGCCGGCAGCAAGCCGCGCACGATGTTGCCGACGTAGAAGCCATCGCCGAGATCGTCCGGCCTGAGGTCGGCTTCCTCGGCGCGGCCCTCGTCGAGCAGCTTGCCCCGCAGCACGCCGGGCAGCAGGCCGCGCCCGAGCGGCGGGGTCAGCAACTTGTCGCCGCGTTCGACGAAAAGGCTGCTGAACGTGCCTTCGGTAAGGCAGCCCTCGCCATCGACGAACAGGGTCTCATAGGCCCCGCCCGCCGCCCGCGCGCGGTCGTAGAAGCCGCGATCGGTTGTCTTGAAGCGCAGTCGGAAGTCACTTGGCGGCACCGGCAAGGGTGCCAGAGCCACCGCCACCGGCAACTCGGCGGTCGGCTCCAGCGGCTTGATCTCCACCGCCATCACCCCCGTCGGCGCGAGCAGCAACCGCACGATCCCGGGTGTCTTGCGGATAAAGGTAGCCGCCTGCAGTTCGTTGCGGGCAGCATGGCGGTTGTAGCGGAAGCCCAGTGCCGACGCCGCCTGGCGCAGCCGCTCGAGATGCCGGTCGAGTTCCAGCACGCCGTCGCGCGGATCGAAACGCATGGTTTCGATGAGGTCGATTCCGGGCTGGGCAGCAGTCACGAAGGCTCCCTTGGCGAGGCACTCGGCCCACTCATTGCCCCCTTGCGAGTCCACCACAAGCCCCGATCCGAGCCCCAGGCGAGCGGCAGGCTGGCCGTCGGCGATCGCCAGCGTCCGGATCAGCACGTTGAACGAGGCGTCGCCGCCCGGCTCGATCCACCCCATCGACCCGGTGTAGGCTCCGCGCGGCTCGGGCTCGAGCTGGCGCAGCGCCAGCATGGCCGCCACCTTGGGCGCCCCGGTGACCGAGCCGCAGGGGAAGATGGTGCGCAGCACGTCCACTGCGTCCAGCCCGGGCCGGAGCCGGGCCGTCACCCGGCTGACCATCTGGCGCAACGTCGGATAGGTCTCGACCGCGAACAGCTCCGGCACAGCTACGCTGCCCGGTTCGGCGACCCGGGCGAGGTCGTTGCGGAGCAGGTCCACGATCATCAGGTTTTCGGCGCGGCTCTTCTCGTCCCCGCTCAGCGCCGCGGGTGGTTCGGACAGCGGCGCGGTGCCTTTCATCGGGCGCGCCTCGATCACGCCGGACCGCAGCGTGAAGAACTGCTCGGGGCTGAGCGACAGCAGCCAGCCGTCGTCATGCCGCACCACCCCGCCCCAGCCGGCCCGGCTGGTCGCTCGCAACCTGGCGTAGAGCGCCAGCGGATCACCCGCGACCGGCACGTCGCAGCCGAAGGTCAGGTTGGCCTGGTAGAAGTGGCCCGCGAACAGATGCTCGCGGACCCGCGCCGCCGCGGCAAGATAGTCGGAGCGGGCAAGCCGTGGCCGGGGCGCGGCCGCGTAAGCGCCGGCGGGGTCGGGCAGCCAGTCCGCGGCGGACACGTGGGAGTAGCCGTTGAACAGCCCGAACCAGAGCAGCGGCCCGTCACCGATACGCGCCGCCGTCGCCAAAGCCGGGTCGAGGGCGCAACCGGCCTCGTAGGCGAGGAAGCCGGCGGCATGGGCGCCGGTCCGGACCGCCGCCGCCAGCTGCTCCAGGCACGGCAGGACGTCGCCGGCTGTCGTGGCCACGATCACCCGGTGCGGGCGGCGATACAGGCGGGCAGGCGGGGCGCCGAGCCGGGCATCGTCGAACAGGAGAAACGGCTCGCTCACCACGGCGCGTTTGACCGCTCGCACGGGACCCGTAAAGTCGCCCGATGCGCTTCCTTCTCGCCCTTGCGTCTGCCGCCCTCCTGGCCCCGCCCGCCCCCGCCCAGCCGATCGCTCCCACGGTCGCCAGGCGGATCGACCGAATCCTGCGCGCGACGCCGCTCATCGACGGGCACAACGACCTGCCGGAGCAGCTGCGCGAGAACTACAAGTTGGACGTGTCGGGTCTGGCCAGCGGCACCGCGGCGCGCGTCCATCCGCTGATGACCGACATGGCCCGGTTGCGCTCTGGCCGCGTAGGCGCGCAATTCTGGTCGGTCTACATCGACGGTGCGATCACCGGCGACGAGGCGATCCGCCAAACGGCCGAGCAGATCGACGCCGTTCATCGGCTGGTCCGCGCATATCCGAACGACCTGGCGATGGCGTCCACCGCCGACGATGTCGTCCGCATCCACCGTCAGGGCAAGGTGGCTTCGCTGATCGGGATCGAGGGCGGGCGGCAGATCGGCGGCAGCCTGGCCGCGCTGCGCCTGTTCTACGACGCGGGTGCCCGCTACATGACGCTGACCCACAACCAGACCACCGAATGGGCGGACAGCGCGACCGACGAGCCGAAGTGGCATGGGCTGTCGCCGTTCGGGAAGTCGGTCGTCGGCGAGATGAACCGGCTCGGCATGCTGGTCGACCTCAGCCACGTCTCGGCCGACACCATGCGCCAGGCGATCGCCGCGTCGCGGGCGCCGGTGATCTTTTCGCACTCGTCCGCCCGTGCCCTCAACTCCCATCCCCGCAACGTGCCGGATGAGATCCTTGCGTTGCTGCCGGCGAACGGCGGCGTAGTGATGGTCAACTGGGTGCCGCCGTTCATCAACCAGAAGGTGCTCGAGTGGCAGGCCGACGGCCAGGCGGTGGAAGCAAGGCTGAAGGCGCTCAACAAGGGCAACCAGCCGGCGGTCGACGCCGGGCTCAAGGCGTGGGAAGCAAGCCACCCGCGCCCGGCCACTACCGTCCGCGAGGTCGCCGACCATATCGAACATGTCGCGCGAGTAGCCGGCCATGACCATGTCGGGATCGGCGCCGACCTCGACGGCATTCCCTTCGGACCGGACGGAATGGCCGGCGTCGAAGCCTATCCGCAGCTGTTCGCCGAACTGATCCGCCGCGGCTGGACCGACCGCGACCTGGCCAGGCTGGCCGGCGGCAACGTCCTGCGCGCCTTGCGCGGCGCGGAGGCGACCGCCCGGGCGATGCGCGACCAGCCGCCGGCGATGGCAGTGCTTGAGGCGCCGGTCGCCCGCCCGTAGAGCGGGCGCATGTCCACTTCCCCCGAACCTCCGCTCAGAGCCGTCATCATCCCGGTCACGCCGCTGCAGCAAAATTGCACCTTGCTGTGGTGCACCGCGACCCTGAAGGCCGCGCTGGTCGACCCGGGTGGCGACCTGCCCAAGCTCCGCTCCGCCATCGCGCAGACGGGCGTGACGGTGGAGAAGATCCTGCTGACTCACGGCCACATCGACCATGCCGGCCAGGCCGGCATGCTGGCCGGGGACCTGGGCGTGCCGATCGAGGGACCGGAGGAGCAGGACCGGTTCTGGATCGCCCGGCTGGAGGAGGACGGGCGGCAGTATGGGATGGAGGCGAAGGCGTTCGAGCCGAACCGCTGGCTCGGCCAGGGCGACACGGTGACGGTTGGCGAGCTGGAGTTCGCCGTCCACCATTGCCCAGGCCACACCCCCGGGCACGTCGTGTTCCACCATGCGCCGTCCAAACTGGCGATCGTCGGCGACGTGCTGTTCGCCGGTTCGATCGGCCGGACGGACTTTCCGCTCGGCAACCATCAGGACCTGATCGATTCGGTGGTGCGCGAGCTGTGGCCGATGGGCGGCGAGACGACGTTCCTGCCAGGCCACGGACCAGCGTCGACCTTTGCCCGGGAGCGGGCGTCGAATCCGTTCGTGGGCGACCGGGCGCTGGCCGCGGCCTAGCGGCTTGCTTCGCCGGGACTTTCCGCTATAGGCGCCTCTGTTCGCGACGAGCGTTCGCCGCCGCGGGTTCTGCCCGCCGGAATTGGCGATGTTCGTCGCATCTTTTTTTGACACCCACGAAAACAGGTGCCGCATGGCTGTTCCCAAGAGAAAAACCTCGCCCTCGAAGCGCAACATGCGCCGCAGCCACCATGCTTTGTCCCCGGCCTCCTTCCAGGAATGCCCGAACTGCGGCGAGCTGAAGAAGCCGCATAACCTGTGCAACGCCTGCGGCCACTACAACGGCCGCGAGATCATCTCGACCGAAGCGTAAGTCCGTGGGTCAGCCGACCCGCGCTCCGGACAGGAGCGGACAAGTGGCCTCGCCGCGAATCGCCATTGACGGCATGGGCGGCGATTCCGGTCCGGCAGCGATGCTGGGCGGAATGGCGCGCGCGCTCAAGATCGATCCGTCACTGCGCTTCCTGGTCATCGGCGACGAGGCGCTGCTCGGGACCGGGCTCGCCAAACACACCTTCCCGGCCGATGCGGTTGAGCTGCTTCACGCACCCGACGCGATTGAAGGCCACGAAAAGCCCAGCCAGGCATTGCGCCGCGCCCGGACCACCTCGATGGGCATGGCCATCGCCGCCGTGAAGGACGGAAGGGCCGACGCCGCGCTGTCGGCCGGCAATACCGGCGCACTGATGGCCATCGCCAAGCTGGCACTGCGCACCATGCCGGGCATCGACCGCCCGGCGCTGACCGCGCTGCTGCCGACCATGGGCGAACATGACTGCGTGATGCTCGACCTCGGCGCGAACACCGAATGCGACGCCCAGAACCTGGTGCAGTTCGCGGTGATGGGCGCCGCTTACGCCCGCACGGTGCTGGGCCTCAAGAAACCACGGGTGAAGCTGCTCAACATCGGCACGGAGGAACTCAAGGGCACCGGCGAGCTCAAGGAAGCCGCCGCCATGCTGCGCGAGGCCAGCTACCTCCCGCTGCAGTTCGACGGCTTCACCGAGGGCGACCAGCTGTCGCGCGGCAAGGTGGACGTCGTGGTCACCGATGGCTTCTCGGGCAATATCGCCCTGAAGACGGCCGAAGGCACTGCCCGCTTCGTGACCGACCTGCTGCGCCGCGCCTTTACCTCATCGCTGCGCTCCAAGGCTGGCTTCGCGCTCAGCAAGCCGGCGCTGCACATGCTCAAGGTCCACCTCGATCCCAACAATCATAATGGCGCCGTCTTCCTTGGCCTCAACGGCCTGGTGGTGAAAAGCCATGGCAGCGCCAATGCCAAGGGCATCGCCAATGCGATCAGCGTCGCGGCGCGAATGGTCCGCAACGACCTGGCCCGACAGGTCGGCGACGACCTCGACAACTTTCGCGCCCATGCCTTCAACGGCGAGGAGGCGACCCGATGACCCGGCGTGCGGTGATCACCGGCGTCGGTTCGGCCCTGCCCAAGCGGCGGGTCGACAATGCCGAACTGGCCGCCCAGGTCGACACCACCGACGAATGGATCGTCGAGCGCACCGGCATCCGCGCGCGCTACATCGCCGGTGAGGGCGAGACCACCGCGACCCTGGCCGCCGACGCCTGCCGCAAGGCGCTGGCTCACGCCGGCATCGACGCGACCCAGATCGACCTGATCGTGCTGGCGACCGCCACGCCCGACCAGACCTTTCCGTCGTCCGCCACCAAGGTGCAGGCGCTGCTGGGCATCGGCGATGCCATCGCCTTCGACGTCCATGCCGTGTGCACCGGTTTCCTTTATGCGCTTTCGGTGGCCGATGCGATGGTCCGCGCGGGCAACGCCAGCCGCGCGCTGGTGATCGGCGCCGAGACCTTCAGCCGAATTCTCGACTGGGAGGACCGCACCACCTGCGTCCTGTTCGGCGACGGTGCCGGCGCGGTGGTGCTGACGGCGGAGGAAGGCGGCGAGCGCGGCATCCTTGCCACCCGGCTCCACGCGGACGGCCGGCACAACGACATGCTCTACGTCGATGGCGGGCCGTCGACCACCGGCACGGTCGGCAAGCTGCGCATGAAGGGTCGCGAGGTATTCCGCCATGCCGTGGTCAACCTCGCCGACGTGCTCGGCGAAGTGCTGACGGCCGCGGGCCTGACGGTGGACGATGTCGATTGGGTCGTGCCGCACCAGGCCAACGCCCGCATCATCGACGCCACCGCCCGCAAGCTTGGGCTCAGCCCGGAGCGAGTGGTGCTGACCGTCGACCGCCACGCCAACACGTCGGCCGCCTCGGTGCCGCTGGCGCTGGACGTCGCGGTGCAGGACGGGCGGATCAAACCGGGCGATTGTGTCGTGCTCGAAGCGATGGGCGGTGGCTTTACCTGGGGCGCCGCCGCTGTCCGCTTTTGATTTTTCAGCCTAAATGTGCTGTTTATGTGAATTGCTGCGGTGGATCGTTTCAGATAGCGTAACGAATTCGACGCACGGCGAGGGGGCGGAGTAGTCGCGATGGCAGATGCCGGTGTTGCCCGTGGCGGGCCAACCAAGGAAATGCATGGCAGCACGCTGACGCGCGCTGACCTCAGCGATATCGTGCATCGCGAACTTGGACTTAGTCGGGCCGAGTCCGCGAGCATGGTGGAGCGGCTGCTGCATCATCTGTGTGCGTCGCTGTCGGAAGGCGAGAACGTCAAGATCTCCGGTTTTGGCAGCTTCGTCCTGCGCGACAAGGGCGAGCGGGTTGGCCGCAACCCCAAGACGGGCGTGGAAGTGCCGATCGCGCCGCGGCGGGTGATGACCTTCCGCGCCAGCCAGCTGATGCGCGATCGTATCGCGCGCGACGACTAGAGCGCGGAGGCGCCATGGCCGGGATCAAGGCGGATGGCGCGTTCCGAACCATTGGCGAGCTGTCGGACGAGTTGGGCGTTGCCCAGCACATCCTGCGCTACTGGGAAACCAAGTTCCCGCTGAAACCGCTGCAGCGCGCCGGTAACCGCCGCTATTACCGCCCGGCCGACGTGGCGCTGGCGCGGCGCATCCATCAGTTGCTGAGCAAGGACGGCTACACCGTGCGCGGCGTCCAGAAACTGCTGCGCGAAGGTCGGCTCACCGGAGCGGGCGAAACCGCCGAACCCTTGCTCGAGGAGCCCTCGTTAGAGATTTCCGGCAGCGAGCTCCGTCTGGTCCGGGACCGGCTGAGGCGTGCCCTGGACGACTGATCGTTCCGCCACCCGGGCGATGGCCTCGGCCAGCCCGACGCGCCGCACCGCGACATCCGGCGGAAAAGCGGTCAGCAGCCGCGACGGGCAGGCCGCCGACAGGATCACAAAGGTGCCGCGGTCGCCTTCGCGGCGGATCAGCCGGCCGAAGGCCTGCGCCAGGCGCGCCTTGATCACCCGGTCGTCGTAGGCCGAGCCGCCGCCGGCCAGCCGCCGCGCCGCGTGCAGCACGGTCGGGCGCGGCCAGGGAATGCGTTCCATCACCACCAGCCGCAGCGACTCGCCCGGCACGTCCACCCCGTCCCGCAACGCATCGGTGCCGAGCAGGCTGGCGCGGGGATCGTCGCGAAAGATGTCGACCAGGGTACCCGTGTCGATCGGGTCGACGTGCTGGGCCAGCAGCGGCAGTCCCGTGCGCGCCAGCCGGTCGGCGATGCGGGCGTGCACCGCCTTCAACCGCTGGATGGCGGTGAACAGGCCCAGTGTTCCGCCGCCGGAGGCCTCGATCAGCCGGGCGTAGGCGCCGGCCAGGGCCGGCAGGTCGCCCTGGCGGACGTCGGTGACGATCAGCACCTCGGACTGGCTGGCGTAATCGAACGGGCTGGGCGCTTCGAAGCGCCGAGCGGGCGCGGGCAGATGCAGCGCTCCCGTGCGCGCTTCCGCCGAGGCCCAGTCCTCACCCCCGCCGCGCAGGGTCGCGGAGGTGACCAGCACGCCTTGCGCCGGGCTCAGCACGGCGGTGGCAAGCGGCCGCGTGGGGTCGAGCCAACGCCGGTGCAGGCCGATGTCATATTCGCGGCTTTCCATCCGATCGAGCGCCAGCCAATCAACGAAATCCGGATCAGCTGGCCCGCCGATGCGCGCCAGCAGCTGCATCCAGGCCGTCAGCGTTTGCCCGCGCCAGGTCAGCCCGGCGATCGCCCCCTCGACCCGCGCGCGGGCCGACGCATCGAGCCAATCGGGCGCAACCTCCAGCACGGCCTCCAGCCGACGGCCGAGCGCCGCCAGCGGCCGCTGCAATGCTTCCAGGGCTTCCAGCGCCGTGGCCGCGGCCTCGACCAGGTCGCCGTCGGGCTCGGCCAGCTCGGTCTCCAGGCCATAGCCGGCGTCCTGCGCCCGCGCCCGCGCCAGCACCGTCCCGCGCACCTGGCTGAGCAGGCTTTCCAGCGGTCCGAACGGCGCTCCCTCGTTGATCCGCCCGAGCCAGCCGTCGCTCGGCAGCAGCCGCGCCGCCTCGACCGCCGCATCCAGCGCTTCGGCGCCCGGCTCGTCATAGGAGCAGACGTCCATCAGCCGCGCCGCCAGGCCGCGGCGCCGCCCGCGGCTGCGGCTCTCGGGACCGACGATCCAGCGGCGAAGCTCGATCGCTTCCTGCCCGCTCAGCACCACCGCGAACGTCGAGTCGGCGGCATCGAACAGGTGATGCCCTTCGTCGAACAGGATGCGCTCGGGCGGCCGCGCCAGCCGGCCGCGCGCGGCGGCGACCATCACCAGCGCGTGATTGGCGATCACCAGGTCGGCGTCGCGGCTGGCGCGCTCGGCCCGTTCGATGAAGCAGCGGCGGTAGTGCGGACAGCCGGCATAGACGCACTCGCCCCGCCGGTCGGTCAGCGCGGTGGCGCCGGCGCGGCGGAACAGGCTCGGCAGCCAGCCGGGCAGGTCGCCGCCGACCATGTCGCCGTCGCGGCTGTAGGCGGCCCAGCGCCCGACCAGTTGGGCCAGTACCGCCGCGCGGCCGGCGAAGGCGCCCTGCAGCGCGTCCTCCAGGTTCAGCAGGCACAGGTAGTTCTCACGGCCCTTGCGGACGACCACTTTGGCGCGGCGCTCGCTCGGATCAGGAAACAGGCGGGCGCTTTCGGCGTCGAGCTGCCGCTGCAACGCCTTGGTGTAGGTCGACACCCACACCGCCCCATTCGCCTGGTCCGCCCACAGTGAGGCGGGGGCGAGGTAGCCAAGCGTCTTGCCGATGCCGGTGCCGGCCTCCGCCAGCAGCAGGTTGGGTGCGTCCTTGCGCTCTCGGGGGGCGAAGACGTGGGTGGCGGCGGCGGCGAAGGCGCGCTGGCCGTCGCGCTGCTCCGCGCCCGAACCGGTCAGCTCGTCCAGGCGATCGACGGCGGCTGCCGGCGGGATGTTCAGGGTGCGCGGCGGCGGCCGGTCGGCGCTCTCGTCCCATTGCGGGAGGCGCGAGAACA
>Ga0210040_10002568_pt1 | contig 25471 bp, 21 predicted proteins | sample CryGeyCG12114_NA_FD_185462 | JGI IMG/M metagenome (GOLD analysis project Ga0210040, IMG submission 185462) | Groundwater microbial communities from aquifer - Crystal Geyser CG19_WC_8/21/14_NA (SPAdes) (version 2) | ecosystem: Environmental > Aquatic > Deep subsurface > Groundwater | place: USA... | reverse complement strand
TTGGCGATGGTATCAATGAATTGCAGGTCGTGAGACGTGAACAGCAGCGTACCGGTAAAGTCGCGCAGCGAGTTGTTGAGGGCCGTAATGCTCTCCAGGTCCAGGTGGTTCGTAGGGTCGTCGAGCACGAGCACGTTGCCGGCTTCCATCATCATCTTCGACAGCATGCAGCGCACTTTCTCGCCCCCGCTCAGCACATTCGACTTTTTCTGCGACTCCTCGCCCGAGAACAGCATCCGGCCTAAAAAGCCACGAATAAACGACTCGTCCTTCTCCGTGGAATACTGCCGCAGCCAGTCTACCAGGTTCAGATCGGTATCAAAGAACTCGGTGTTTTCCTTGGGAAAGTAGCTGGGCGTGATGGTCGTGCCCCAATTGAAGGAGCCTTTTTCGGCTTTGATCTGCTCAAACAGGATGTCGAAGAGTAGGGAGGCGGCGCGGTCGTCGCGGCTCACAATGGCTACCTTGTCACCCTTATCGAGGGCAAACGACACGTTGCGGAAAATGGTCTGGCCATCTACTGAAGCCGCCACGTTTTCCACGGTCAGCAGCTGGTTGCCCGCCTCACGCTCCGCTTTGAAGGCGATGTAAGGATACTTGCGCGACGACGGCTTAATTTCCTCCAGCGTCAGCTTTTGCAGCAGCTTCTGGCGCGAAGTAGCCTGCTTCGACTTCGAGGCATTGGCCGAGAAGCGGCGCACGAACTCTTCCAGCTCCTTCCGCTTGTCCTCGGTTTTCTTATTGATATCCTGGCGCTGGCGCAAGGCCAGCTGCGACGACTCGTACCAGAACGAGTAGTTGCCGGGATACATCGTGATTTTTGAGAAGTCCAGGTCGGCCATGTAGTTACACACGGCGTCGAGGAAGTGGCGGTCGTGACTAACCACAATCACCGTGTTTTGGAAAGAATCGAGAAAATTCTCCAGCCACAGCACGGTTTCGGCGTCGAGGCCGTTGGTCGGCTCGTCGAGGAGTAGGACGTCGGGGTTGCCGAACAGAGCTTGCGCCAGTAGCACGCGTACCTTATCGGAAGTGCCTAAGTCGCCCATCTGGGTGTAGTGCTTGTCCTCCGAGATTCCCAGGCCGGAAAGTAGCTCGGCAGCTTCGTACTCGGCGTTCCAGCCTTCCAAATCCGCAAATTCGCCTTCCAGCTCGGCGGCCCGCTCGCCGTCGGCGTCGGAAAAGTCGGGCTTGGCGTAGATGGCGTCTTTCTCGGCCATCACTTTCCATAGGCGCGTATGGCCCATAATCACGGTTTGCAGTACCTGCGCATCGTCGTAGGCGAATTGGTCCTGCTTCAGAACTGACAGGCGGGCGCCCTTGGGCATGTCCACGGAACCTGTATTGGGCTCTATCTCCCCGGAAAGGATTTTTAGAAACGTGGACTTACCGGCGCCGTTAGCCCCAATGAGACCATACACGTTGCCGGGTAAAAACTTGTTGGTTACGTCTTCAAACAACACGCGCTTGCCATAGCGCAGACTTACGTTGGAGGTGCTGATCATAGGGTAGCAAAAAAACAAAAACAAGTAAAGAAGGCCAGCTTACGTAGGCTGGCCCGCGAAATTACGGAAAAAGCTGCGCGCAACGGGTAAAAACACAGTTGCTTACCGCGAAAAGCCAAGCGGGTGCGGCAGCTTTCTGCGTTCGGCACTAGCCAGTAGGGTAGGAGAGTGCAGGCTGCGTCCGCAAAAAAAAGCGAGTGGCGCACAACATCCAATTCGTAAAAAGAGTATAGAAAAACACGTCTGGGCGGCCAAAGTGCTTAACACACCTGCGTCAACAGACAGTTCCTGGATACTCAACCTACTCCTTAAGTTTTCTCATTCTACTACTCTCCATGGCCAACGCTCCCGCTACTTCGGAAAAGACTCGCACTACCGCAGAAAATAACGGTTACCGCTACGGACTGCTCACGGGTGCCGTCCTCATCGTGTACACGCTGATTGCGGCGTTTGTAGGCTTCTTCAGCGACATTATGGGCGCTGCCTTCGACTTGTTGATTCTGACGGCGGGCGTAGTACTAGCTATCCGCCACATTAAGGAACGTATGGGTATGAAGCTGACCTACCTTCAGGGCTTCGGTGCGGGCATCCTCACCGGTGCAGTGGCCTCCGTGCTACTGGCCTTCTTCGTGCTAGTGTTCAGCACAATAAAGCCCGATTTGATGGGCTTGACCCGTATCCGCGACTTGTTTGGTTTCGACCTGTCGCTGATCATGGCTTTCTTGGCCGTTATTCTGTCAGGTAGCATGTGGAGCATGATTGTTTCGCTGATTGCCATGCAGTACTACAAAGCTGATACTGACCAACCAGTAGAGGGCGTTGAATAAAATATGAATTTTAAGTCAATAAAAAAGCCGTTTCCTCACAGAGACGGCTTTTTTATTGACTTATCCGAAGAAGAGTCTTTTGGATTAATCTTTCAATAAATTATAAAAAATATGGTTTTTTATTTGGTGGTTATATTAAATCAATATATGTTTGCATTATAATCAGTAGATCAAAAGGGGCGCGTTCCTACTTTCATACGTCGTGTACTTTTTGCCCTGCCAACGTCTATTCAGGTATCTCTGCTCCTTTATGAAAGCACTTCTTTTCTCTTTATTTCTGTGCGTTACGGTGGTGGGTTCAGCTAGTGCCCAAAAGAAATCAATCAAAGCACAGAGGGTCAATCTATTTGCTGAGCTGCCAGGCACGAATGAGCCCTCGGACGAGAAGGTGCGTGAGATGACTAGAGCTATGGCCGACCAGCTCCATTTCAATGAAGCTCAGTACGTGCGCATGTTGGCCGCCAACCGCATTAAGCTTGTGCGCCTCGACGAGATTCAGTGGCAGTACCGCGACAACGTGGCTGTGCAGCAGGCCAAATACGCGGAGCTGCAATCTCAGTACGAAGCCGAGTGCAGCCATATTTTGTCGCCTACTCAGCTGAGCGCCTTGCACAGCAGCGAAAAGTCTCCGGATGCCCTACCCAAAGCCGACCCAACGGCTAGTGGGGTTGGATAGCCTACAAAACATCATCCCCTACTAATCTGCTCTTTCTCTCCCCCTATTTTTTGCATATAAAAGCCCCGTCGGATTCCGGCGGGGCTTTTGCGTGGTAGCAACTAGGCGTGCCTTACTGCGCCGGTACGGCCGACGATAGCGGCTTATCGTAGAGCACCTCGCTTACAATTCCGGTTGGGCTGAAACGCAGCCGCAGCTTGTTGGCCCCGGAGCGTGGATGATTGGCGGTACACTGCGTACCGGGCTCAATGTAGTAGAGGTAGATCTTTTCCGTTTGCTCGCTTAGCTCCTCCTCATCGGGGTGGCCTAGTAAGGCGTCAATGGCATCGGTGCGGGTATCGTAGAGCAGGTCGCGGTGCTGGTTGAGAGCGGGCAGCAACGCGGCGCGCTTGTTCTGGCAGGCGTAGGGGTCATGTCGCCAGGCCGCCGCATCAAAGCCCGGGATTTCGTTGAGCGCGTGCCCGCAGGCTGTGAGCAGGAGGGCGGAGGCACCAATGAGTAGGCGGCGATAACCAGCGGAGTACAGCATGGAAACGGGGGAAACGTGAAAAAACCGCCGCAAACGCGGGTGGTCCACGGCAAAAGTAGTAGATTTGGGCAGCCCCCTGTCGGGCTGCAAGATTCCATCCGCCGTTTTGATGACTTTACAGCTTTAGCCGATGACTTCTTTGCCGACTGCCTTTGCCAGCCTGCTCCTTTCTTTTTTTGCTTCCGTAACCTCGCCGGTGGCGCCCGCCGCGCTGGTAGCAGCCCCCGCACCAGTGGTTCCCGTACAGCCGGTAGCCGCGCCAATGGCCCCTGCGGCCATTGCCTTCGAGCAGCACGTGCTGGAAGGCTACACGCAAAGCGGGCTGGTTACGGCCGGCCTACCCGTATTGGTGTATCGGGAAGCGGTGGTAGGCTTCTACAACATGCAGCATCGGGGCAAAATCTCCCCCGACCAGCACATTCTCACGATTGTCGATTTCAACCAATCGAGCACTAGTAAGCGCTTTTGGGTGATTGACTTACGTGAGGAGCGCTTGCTATTTAAAACCCTGGTGGCGCACGGTAAAAACTCGGGTGAGGAGTTTGCCCAAGCGTTTTCCAACCGTGAAGGCTCGGAGATGAGCAGCCTGGGTTTCTACCGCACGGGCCGCACCTACACGGGCAAGCATGGCCTGTCGCTGAAGCTGCACGGGCTAGATAAGGATTACAATACCAATGCGTTCGACCGCTCGGTGGTGGTGCACGGCGCTGACTACGTGAGTGAAAATTTCATTCGGGAGCACGGCCGACTGGGCCGTAGCCAGGGCTGCCCAGCCTTGCCTTCGCCGGAAAGCTCCGCCATTATTCGGGTCATTAAAAACGGTACGATTCTCTACATCCATGGGCCGCAAACAGCCACTTACAACTCGTCGTGGCTGAACCTGGATACGGCCGTGAAAGCTTTCGCGCACGACGCGGGCCTAGCGGCTAATTAGCCGTTTAGCTGTCTCATATTTACCAAAAAAGACCCGGTCGTATGGCCGGGTCTTTTCGCGTATAGGAGCTATGGGTTTCGGTGAATAAACCTGCTTATACTGGCCCCAGTGCGCTCGTTACAGTGAATAGGCTACGTTCGGTCGCTGGTGGTTTTTACTAGGTTAATACCGGCAAAAAAGAAAATCAGCCCAACCACGAAGGGTACCAAGGAATTCATCTTGCCCAGAGCCACGCCCGCTACTTGCAGAAAGCCCATAGCGCCGTAGATGATGCCGATGATACCCAAAATGGTCAGGATAGAGCCGAATGTGCGTTTTTGATTCATGATAATGGAATGATTGGTGAAGGCAGAAAAGAGGGAGAGAAGCTTGGGAAAACCCAATCAGAGGTAGTACGGGAAACAGTTCAGTTTGGCTGTCTTAGCGGTTGAGTAACCCTGTAGAAAAACTGCCGTTACTATGTCCGGCAAAATGCCTCAGAAGCGTTGCCGCCTACTGTCCTTCCTTTCCAACTCCAATCAGACTAAATTATGAGAGGTAACCTTCGTTACATCATTGCGATTGTGCTCGCCCTGTTCTCCTTCGTCACGTATTATTGCAACTCTTCCACCAACGAGGTAACCGGCGAAACGCAGCATATTGATATGACGGCCCAGCAGGAAGTAGCGCTGGGCTTGCAAGCGGCGCCCGAAATGGCCCAGCAGTATGGCGGCATTCACCCCGACAAGCAGGCCGGCGCGGCGGTATCGCGCATTGGTCAGCAGATTGTGCAGCGCACCAAAGCGGGCCAAACACCGTACAAGTTCCAGTTTCATTTGCTGGCCGATGAGAACACCATCAATGCCTTTGCCCTACCCGGTGGGCAGGTGTTTATCACAGCGGGTCTGCTGAAAAACCTGAAATCGGAAGGGGAAGTAGCCGGTGTGCTGGCCCACGAAATTGGACACGTGGTAGCCCGGCACTCGGCCGAGCAAATCGCCAAATCCAAGCTTACGCAGGGCTTGTCCGGGGCCGCCGCCATTGCCGCCTATGACCCCGACCGCCCCAGCACGATTATGGGGGCCGCTGCCGCCGCTATGGTGTCGAAGCTGCTCACGCTGCGCTACGGCCGCGAGGACGAGCTGGAAGCCGATAAACTGGCTGTGGAATTTACGCCTCAGGCTGGTTACGACCCCCGCTCCATGATCAAAGTAATGGAGATTCTGGACAAGGAAGCCGGCGGTAGCAAGCCGCCCGAATTCCTAAGCACCCACCCTAACCCAGCCAACCGCATCGGGCACTTGCAGGAGGAAATTGCCGCCGAATACCCGGGCGGTGTGCCTGCCGGCCTGAAAGAGTAGAGTAGGAGAAAGTCAGACGCTCCGTTTTCGCCTGTGCTGATCCGTGTATTAGTACTACACCATATTGCTTTCTCGCCAACACACTCTACCCTATGCCCGAACACCTGCAAGTCCTTCTGGTCGTTCTCAATCCAGTTTCGGGCGATATTAATAAGAAGGAGCTAGAAGGCGCCATTCGGCAAACCTGCACGGACCATGGCCGCGAGGTGCATTTTTGGCACACCACCGGCCAGCACGATCTGGAAAACTTAGTAGAATACCTCCAAACGCACGCCTACGACGCCGTATTTGCTGCGGGTGGCGACGGCACCGTGAAGCTGGTAAGCGAGGCCCTGTTGGATATGGACGTGCTACTGGGTATCCTACCCTTGGGCTCGGGCAATGGGCTGTCGAAAGACCTGGGCATTCCGCAGGGTTTGGAGGATGCGCTGGAGCTGATCTGGCACCACGAGGTGCGCGCAATTGACACGTTGCGGGTAGGGGGATGCTTTTCCACTCACTTAGCCGATTTGGGATTTAATGCGCTGATCGTGAAGCGTTTTAACGAAGGTAAAGTCCGGGGTCCGGGGGCATACGTGCGCATTGCCATGTCGGAGTATAGGGAGTACCAGCCGTGCCTCTACCGGATTGAAACTGACCGCGCCACGGTGGAGAGTGAGGCCTTTATGTTGACTATTGCGAATGCCAATACCTTCGGCAGCAACTTGGTTATCAACCCCAACAGCCGGCTAGACGACGGGGAGTTCGAAATCTGCCTGATTGAGCCCTTCCCGGCCGCGGCCGCGCCGGGCCTACTCTACCAGCTCTACACCGACGGCTTCGATACCTCCGATTACACCCGGCGCCTGTCGTGCCACCGCGCTACCATTGACGTGCCAGGGCAGGAGAAAGTGCTGGTGCAGGTTGATGGGGAGCCGCTGGAACTGCCTACTCCCATCACTATCGAAATTAACCCGCAGAGCCTGCGCGTGCTGACGCCGGTACAGGAGTAGACGCATCGGAGGGAGTAGGGGCCAAGCGTTGGCGAAAGGGTTCGGGCGCGCGTTGGGTACCATCGGCGTTGCTGGGTTCCAGGGTGCGTAGCCACGTTTCGCCGTTCTCGTAAAACTCCAGCACAAAAAAGCCTTTGTGCTCGTGCGTAAAAGTGGCTTTGCCGCCCTTCTGCACAAAGGCCGTTTTGCTGCCCGAGCCACTGACGAGGTAGTGCCCCTGCCGCCGCTGGAAATACTGCAGGTTGTGGTCGTGACCGGCGGCGTATACCACGTTGGGGAAGTCGCGCAACACCCGCAGCAAGCGTCTTCGCATGGCGCGGTAGCGCGGGTGGGCCATGTCTTCAGCGGCCCCTACCACCCGCCGATAGGCCGGAAACAGAGAGCCGATAACTGGGAGGGGCAGGTAGGCGCGTTTGTGGACCGCTAGCAGCGGAAAGACGTGCTGCTTGGTGGTGAATTTGCCCCCGTGCAACGCATTGGAGTAGAGTGGGTGATGCCCAGCTACTACAATTTGCTGGCCTTGGTGCTGCTGAAGTACGTTGCGAAGTTCCTCGAACGGCTCCCGGCTGGTCGTGGCCGTGCAGCCGTAAGCCGGCCCCAACGGGCGCGGGCCCTGCTGCACCCACCACTGCGTATTCAGCACCACCAGCACTACCTCATCGGTTAACTGCTGCACCACGGGGCCGGGGCAGCCGCGGGGCGGTAGGTAGTGGGCGGCCGGCAGATGGTCGCGCACGTAAGCTTCCTGGCGTAGCAGGTACTCGTAGCCGTCGCGGCGGCCCTTGTTCCAATCGTGGTTGCCGCTGAGCATCACCACGCGGCCGGCGTAGGAGCGCAGCACGTTTAGTTGAGCATTGAGGCGGTGTTCAGCCTCGGCGCGGCCGGGGTGGGTAGGGGCGGGCAGGCCGGTTGGGTACACGTTGTCGCCGAGAATGACGACCGTACCAGCTACCCCGGTTTCCTGCAACCAGCCTTGTAATAGGTTCATCACTGGGTCACGGCCATCGGTGGCCACGGCGCCCAAGTCGCCTACCAGGGCCAAGCTATGCCGCAACGGACTAGTAGGTAGGGTTGCGGTGGCCCAGTTGTGGGCAGCCGGGGCCACGTAGGGTCGGCGACGGTAGCGTCGCTCTTGCCCAAAGCGGTACAGCAACCAGCCCAGCAGCAACGTGCTGATGGCGGCCAGCAGCCAGTAAACAAGAGGAAAAATCGACATGCCGGGTGCGTGTAGTAAGGCGCCGAGCGTCAGCTTAGGAACGTTGGCCCTACCTCTTACGCAGGAGCCAACTGCTTAGGGCGCTTTTCAACGAAAGAGTAGTTCACAACCAGTTTTATTTCCCGCAGAACGGGGTTGGCTCAGGCCTTAAAAATTCGGGGAGGTCAGGTTTTTAAAGTGCCCATTCAGGCGGGAGCGTTCCTTAAGGCGCTCGGTTTCCAACAACACCGGTAGCACTTGTTCCAGGTGCTCGCGCACCATTTCCTGGCGCTCCAATTCGCTGGTGGCGGCCAGCAGTTGGTATTCCTGATCGGTGGTGAGGCCCAAGTGGTGGGCTACATCGTATACCCGGTAATTGGCGGGCAACTCCAGGTATAGCTTGCGCAGACCCAGAATGTCATAGAGCTGACGAATTTGCTCAGTGATGCGCGTTTGCAACATGGTGTCGCCGCTGGCATCATTCGGAACTTCCTCCACTTTGCCGGCGGCATAGAGCTTGCCGGGGGCTTGGCGGTAAAATTCCCGCACGCGAAACACGCCCACGCCGCGGGTGCGCACGTCCATTTCCCCCGAGTCGTACACTTTCTCCACATCCTCCAACTGTACTTCGGTGCCCAACTCGCACACGCTATTGTTGAGGTAGGGCGGAATGCCGAACGTGATACCGTCCTGAATACAGTCCTTGACCAGCTGCCGGTAGCGGGGCTCAAAGATGTGCAGATTAAGTTTTTCGCCGGGGAATACGACGAGGTTCAGGGGGAATAATGCCAGTACACGTGCCATGCTACCATAACCGGGTGAGGTCCGAAAGGTAAGGGAGAAGTCGAAACTATTTATGGGCATCAGGCGCGGGGACGCCAAATCCGCTACTTTTGCCTCATCGGCCCCGCTGCTGATGTTAGTTGAAGAATGATTTCCGCTCATGCCGACGGACTATAAAAAAATAGCGCGCCGTACCGGGCGCCTCGCGTTGCAAGTAGTGGCCGTGCTGTTTCTGCTCTCCATTCGACGAGGTTCAGGGGGAATAATGCCAGTACACGTGCCATGCTACCATAACCGGGTGAGGTCCGAAAGGTAAGGGAGAAGTCGAAACTATTTATGGGCATCAGACGCGGGGACGCCAAATCCGCTACTTTTGCCTCATCGGCCCCGCTGCTGATGTTAGTTGAAGAATGATTTCCGCTCATGCCGACGGACTATAAAAAAATAGCGTGCCGTACCGGGCGCCTCGCGTTGCAAGTAGTGGCCGTGCTGTTTCTGCTCTCCATTGCCTGGGTAGTGGTCTACCGCTGGGTGGCGCCGCCCGTCACCTGGATTATGCTGGAGCGCCATGCGCACCCACCGGTAGGGCGCGGGTACTACGGCATCCGCGACGACCGCCGCATCCGCTACTCGTTCCGCACTCTCGACGAGGTGTCGCCTAATGTGCCGCTGGCCCTGGTGGCCGCCGAGGACCAGCGCTTCCTTATCCACCACGGCTTCGATGTGGACGCGCTCTGGCAGGCGGCTCAGAAGAACTGGCACGGCGACGGTACCCACGTTGTGGGCGGTAGCACCATCTCGCAGCAGGTGGCCAAAAACGTGTTTTTGTGGCACGGCCGCAGCTACGTGCGCAAGGCGGCCGAAGCTTACTTCACGGTGCTCATTGAGCTGCTTTGGAACAAGCGCCGCATCATGGAAATGTACCTGAGCGTGGCCGAAATGGGGGACTGCATCTTCGGGGTAGAAGCCGCCGCGCAGCAGTATTTTCACAAACCCGCCGACCGCCTCACACCCGGCGAGGCGGCCCTACTAGCGGGCGTGCTGCCTAACCCGCTGCGCTTCCGGGCCAGTAACCCCGGTCCCCAGGCCCGCAGCAAGCAGCAGCGCGTGATGCGCCGGATGCGCAGCCTGCGCGGCTCGGTGTACGTGCAGGAGCTAATGGAAGAGTAGGAACGTGTCATTGCGAGGCGCAGCCGAAGCAATCCGTCCTGAAAGCGAGCTAAGTTTTCTAAACGCGAAAAGCCCTTACGCCTGAGTAGGCGTAAGGGCTTTTTCACAAAAGAAAGAGTTAACTAAACGTGTCAATGCGAAGCAATGACACGTTTAGCTGACCATCTACGCGCCCAGCTTCCAGCCTTGGCGGTAGTCGCGCTTCACAAACTGATTCACGGCATCTACGTTGGTGACCTTCAGTTCCTTGGGGTCCCAGAGTAGCTCGATGTTGCGGCCGGGGTAGTCGAAGCCGGTGTTGCCGGTGCGGGGGGTGCGCACGTCGTAGCCGCGCACGGCCAGGTTGGCAATGAGTAAGGTTTCGGTGAGCGGGCCGGCAATGTCGAAGGGCGAGCTAACCTCCATTTTGTTGTAGCCAGCAATGGCGGCCTCTACCCACTGGGCATAGTGGCCGTTGGCGCCGCCGGGCACGCGGGCAAATTTCTGCGGCACTTTCGTAGTGGCCGTGAGGGAGGTAGGCAGTAGACGCGGATCTTCCGCGTAGGTGCTGGCCATCATCTTGCCCTTGTCGCCAATGAACAGGATGCCGTTGCCACCGTCGCCAAATACCTCGTTGGGACCCAGCTCGGCGGGGCGCTCAGGCTGAATGCCGCCGTCCATCCAGTGCAGGGTAATGTCGCCTTTCGTCTTGTCGGTTTTGGGAAATTTGAGGATAACGTGGCTGGATGGCGGGCAGCTTTTGGGAAAGTAGCCGCGCTTAAACTCATCCACGTATACGCTGCCCACGCTGGCCGATACCGACTTGGGGTAGGTCAGATTCAAGACTCGGAAGGGTGCTTCCACCAGGTGGCAGCCCATGTCGCCGAGGGCGCCGGTGCCGTATTCCCACCAGCCGCGCCAGTTAAAGGGCACCAGCTTCTCAATGTAATCAGTTTTAGGAGCTGAGCCCAGCCACAGGTCCCAGTCGAGGGTAGCCGGCACGGGCGCGCCTTTATCGGGCCACGGAATGCCCTGAGGCCATACGGGGCGGTCGGTCCAGCAATACACCGTGTGTACGTCGCCGAGCAGGCCGGCATCGTACCACTCGCGCAGGAGGCGGGCGCCGTCGTTGGAGGCGCCCTGGTTGCCCATCTGCGTGACTACCTTGTACTTGCGGGCGGCTTCCGTTAGGGCGCGCGCCTCGTAAATGTCGTACCACTCGCGCAGGAGGCGGGCGCCGTCGTTGGAGGCGCCCTGGTTGCCCATCTGCGTGACTACCTTGTACTTGCGGGCGGCTTCTGTAAGGGCGCGCGCCTCGTAAATGTCGTGGGTTAGCGGCTTCTGCACGTATACGTGCTTGTGAAGCTGCATGGCCGCTAGGGCCGGGGCGGCGTGGTTGTGGTCGGGCGTCGACACGGATACGGCGTCGATGTGCTTGTGCTCTTTGTCGAGCATCTGGCGCCAGTCTTTGTAGTACTTCGCTTTCGGAAAGGCCTTCACCGTTTTGGCCGCGCGCTGATCATCCACGTCGCAGAGGTAGCCGATATCCGCCTTGCCGCTCTTAGAGAAGTTCATGATGTCGCTTTCGCCCTTGCCGCCTACTCCAATGCCAGCCACCACGAGCCGGTCGCTAGGCGCGGTGTAGCCCTTGCCGCCGAGCACGAAGCGCGGCACGATGAAAAAACTGGTGGCGGCTACGGCACCGGTTTTCAGAAAGTCGCGCCGAGAGTTTGGGTCCGGCTGCGTAGTGGGGTTGTCCGTCATACGGGTGGGGATAAGAGGGTTAGGGTATTGGTCAGTTAAGTTTGATAGCTGAGCTAAGTAAGTGCTAGATAGGCAAACTTTTTTAAAAATAGTTGCACGCACTCCAATAAGGCGACCAATAGATTTAGTTCGTTTGCGCGTTGCTAAAACATTTTAGGTCCCTAAGAACTCTGCTTTCTTATGCCCTTCTTCTCTCGGGTCAGCATTGACTAAGTAGGAAGGCAGATGTTACGCATCTTGCCTACCTTTCTCCTTATGCTGAAACAATTACTCCTTCCCCCCGTCTTCCTTCTGCTGACGGCCTGCGCCACCACGCGCCCGTCTACCGCGCCGTCGCAGATCCGGCAGGTGCTCACCACCCAAACTGCGGCTTGGAACCGCGGCGATATTCCAGGGTTTATGCAGGGTTATTGGCATTCCGATTCGCTGGTGTTCATTGGCAAGCGCGGCCTCACCTACGGCTGGCAGCCTACCCTCGACAACTATCGCCGCAGCTACCCCGACGCGGCCAGCATGGGCCAACTCTCCTTTACCGATCTGCACATTACTCCCGACGGCCCGGCCGCGGCCCATGTAGTTGGGGCCTGGCACCTGGCGCGCCCTACCGCCGGAGACGTGGGTGGCCACTTTCTACTGGTCTTTCGGCGGGTGGGCAAGCAATGGGTCATCGTCGCCGACCACACAAGTTAAAGGAGTAGAGAGTGCTTAGTATAATAGGAAAGGTTATCAGCCTACTCTTCTTCCTCATCCTTGCGCTTGTCGGTTTCGACGGCGGGAATGGCTTCGGTGAAGATGAGGCCGTAGGCGGCGGCGTGCTCCGCGGCCTGCACGGTGTCCTGTACCAGCAACATCTCTACTTTATCGTCGCGCAGCTCCTCCGATACCTGCTCTACCAGCTGGGCACGAGCGGGTAGGTTCACGTCGCGGATGTAGATGGCCAGTACGCGGCCGGGGTGACGGCGCACTACTTCCCGGTATATATTCGCATCCTCCTGCCCCGAGTCGCCGATGAGCACAAACGACAGGGCGGGGTAGGTGAGCAAGATATTCTCAATCTCCTTGAGCTTGTGCCCGTGATGGCGCGACTTATCCCCGGTCAGCTTGGCCTTCAGGGCCATGTCGCGCAGGAGCAGCGGGCCGGGCGGAATTTTATTCAGCGCCAGAAAGTCCTCCAGCAAGTCATACATGTTCCAGGGAGAGCTGCTGACGTAAAAAAAAGGATTGTTGCGCTTGCCATTGCGTCCCAGTTGCAACTGACGGTAAAACTCGGCCACGCCTTTGAATGGGAGGCGGGAGCGGGCATTGCGCAGCAGCACTGTGCGGGCCATACGCAGCAAGTGCGTCGCCGACGTTTGAATAACGGTGTCGTCGAGGTCGGAAATAATGCCGTATTCAGCATCAGCGGGCGGAATGAGCACCGGCACTTGGGCACGCAGGCCAACGGGCGATTTGAAGGGAGTAGGCGCCTTCTGCAACAGTACATCCACTGGATACCACAAGTAGTCAATGGGTTCGGGGAGGCGTTCGGGCGCAATGTTCAGGGTGAAGTAGCCTTCCTCGTCCGTCACCACGGTGTGTTCGGTGCCATCGGCGGCACGAACGATGAGCTGGGCGCCAGCAATTTCATTGCTGTCGAAGCGGCGGTACATGTTCAGCAGGTTGTGCCAGCGCGAGTCGGCGGGGTCAGGCTCCGTAATGCCCTTATCGGTGAGTAGGCGCCCCTTCACGTAGAGGCGGGTAGGGGTACCATAGCTGCGGTAGGGCACAATCTGCAACGGATCGAGTAGGCCGAGGCGGCTGCGCACGCGGGCCAAGCCGTCGTCGGCCCACTCGGCGAGGTCACTTATCTTGTCAAATAAAGACATAGGCAAAGGTCAAAGTAAGAAGGAGAACTAGCTGGATAGACATGAAAAAAGGTCGGCCCTACTGGCCGACCTACGCAAAAAGACAAGAAAAGGCTGCTTCGGCACCCGATTACAACAGGCTTTTGAGTTGGTTGAACTTGCTGTCGTCGGCGGTGCGGCTCTGGCAATTCAGGCGCTGGGCCTCCGTTTCAATCGCCTCAATGCGCGAGCCAGGGTTGGGATGGGTGCTCAAAAACTCGGGCGTGGTGGACTGCCCGGACTGCTCGGCCTTGCGAAAAAAGCCCGCCGCGCCGTCGCAGGCGTAGTAAGAAGTGCCGTTGAGGTAGATGACCGAATACTTGTCGGCTTCGGCCTCAAAATCGCGGCTAAACTTGAGTTGCCCCAGGCCAGTAGCCAGTTGGGCCAGTTGGTTGGGGTTTTCGCCCAGCACCAAACTCAGCAGCAAGGAGATGCCGTATTGCTGTTGTAGCTGCCGGGACGTATGGCGGCGGTCGGCGTGAGCAATTTCATGGCCCAGTACGCCGGCCAGCTGGTCTTCAGTATCCAGGTATTTAATTAGGCCCGAGAATACGTAGATATGGCCGCCGGGCGTCGCAAACGCGTTCTGCACCGCATCGTCCTTAATAATTTTTACGTCCCACGGAAACTCGTTGCGGTATTGCAGCTGCCCCGAGTTCAGCACCCGCGTCACTACGGCGTCCAGGAGTTGGTAAGTCGTTTGGTTGGCTGGGTTGGTGCGTTCCAGCAATTGGCCCTTGGCACGGTAGGTTGAATCCGTTTGGGCGGCTACCTTGCTGCCTAGGGCTTTGTCGTCATCAACTGAAAAAAGTACAACTCCGTCGCCGGAGCCAGAACAGGAGGATAACCCCAGACAAACCAGGGATAAGATAAAAAATACTGCGTTAAACCAAAAACGAGCCATATAGCAACTAGGAACAATACAACGAATAGACAGAACGCAGCCTAGAAAAAATGATGCCAGACGACAGGAAAATCGGTTACGCAAATGCACCCTGCCGCGTTACCTAAACGTTGTTACGGCTTGCTATAGTGCGGATAATCAGGAATAAAAAAATACTTTACTGGCGATAAGCAAGTCGCTCTTAGCTGAAAAAATTATATTTATATATAGGCGTGACTACGTGATTTCATCCGCGCCAGAACCTATACTTTGTTACTCTCATAAAAAGGATTGCCCCATGTAACGAACCCGATTAGGTCCAACGGCTCAGAAACTGTCCAAATGCCTCCTTGTACTGGTCACTGACGGCAATGGTGGCGTCCTCAATCTGCACGCTGTTGCGCGTAACGGCCCGGATCTTATCCAGGGCCACGATAAAAGAACGGTGGATGCGCATGAAGCGCCGGGGGGGGAGCTTTTCTTCCAGCGCCTTAAGGCTGGTGAGCGAGAGTAGGGGCTTGGGCGCGCTGAGCAGGTGCACCTTCACGTAATCCTTCAGCCCCTCGATGTAGAGAATGTCGTCGTAGGCGACGCGCACCAAGTGGTATTCAATCTTCAGGAATAGGTAGTCGTCCTCGGGTTCGGGTGGGGCCGGGGGTAGGGCAGCCAGGAGGGTAGGGGCCACGGGTGTCTGCAGCAGCTCGGCATAGGCGTGGGCTTTGGTGGCAGCCCGTAAAAATTCCTCGTAGTTGAAGGGCTTGACAAGGTAGTCGAGGGCATCGACGCGGTAGCTTTCGAGGGCAAACTGGTTGTAGGCCGTTGTGAAAATAATGCGCGGCCCCGTGCCAGGCCGGCCGCGGTCCAGCACCCGCGCCAGCTCCAGTCCATTGAGGTCGGGCATCTGAATATCCAGGAAAATAACTTCTACGTTCTCTAGCTCGTGGAGGCCGCGTAGGGCTTCCACGGCGCTGGCGTAGCGCCCTACCAGCTCCAGAAAAGGTGTCTGCTCAATAAATGCGCACACTAGGCCTAAGGCCAGCGGCTCATCATCAACGGCAATGCAGCGGAGCGTTTTCAAGTATACGTTTCAATCAAAAATGTAAAACGAGGCTGCGCGCGAGTAGGCTTAGCAGGGCGACCAATACGGTGTATTCGACAACTTGCTGATAATGAAACTACAGGGTAACTGCTGTAAGGGATACCTGCAACGTCAGGTGCCGATTAATGCTTTTGACACCCATAATATAAGCAACTTACGCTACCTGCAACGTTAGATGCACCAGAAACTCCTGCTCCGGGGTATGCTCCTGCACGGCCAGTTGGTAGCGGTTGGGGTAGAGCAAATCGAGGCGGCGACGGGTATTGGTGAGGCCGATGCCGCTGCTGTCGCCCTCCATGGAGGGGCGCTTATCGGGGAAGGTGGTGTTGCGCACCTCCATGTCCAAGGTGGTGCCTTGCTGGCGCAAAATGATGCGGATGTGGCTGGGCAGCACCGCGCTGATGCCGTGCTTAAAAGCATTTTCGACGAAAGGTAGCAGCAGCATGGGGGCCACCGGCACGTCCAGTAGGGGGGTAGGCTTCTCGAAGGTAATGGTGACTTTGTCGGTCAGGCGCAGCTGCATTAGGTCGATGTAGTCCTGCACGAACACCACTTCCTTGCTGAGTAGGGTAGTAGGGGCCTGGGTTTCGTAGAGCACATAGCGCATCATGCGCGAGAGCGTGTGGATGGCCTGCCGGGCCAACTCGCCATTCACCACCGTGAGGGCGTAGATGTTGTTGAGCGTGTTGAAAAAGAAGTGCGGATTGATCTGGGCCTTCAGAAATGACAGCTCGGAACTGGTTTGCTGCTGCTCCAGGTCGCGGCGAATGTGGGCGTCGTTCTGCCACTTCTGCACCGCCGCAATGCTGGTGCTAATGCCCAGTACCAGCAGCGACACCAGTAGGGCCCCCATATCAAACCACGACTTGTTGGGCTGGCGGTTAGGCTCGTCGGGGTGGAAGGCCCGGGTCATCAGTTCGGGTAGATGCAGGGTGGTTTCCACTAGTTTAGTAAAGCCCACCACGGCCACCACCAAGCTAATCATGAGCACGATAAACCAACCCGTGCGCCCGCGGAACAGCAGGCGCGGCACCGCTACCTGGGCGTTGAAGTAGAACAGCGTCAGCCACATCAGAAACAGCGCAATCTGCTTCACCCAGAACTGGGTGGGAATGGTGATGCGCCAGGTGAGGGGTTGAATCAGCAGCAGCGTGACCCCCAGCAGCGCCCACAGCAGCGCGTGCGTGAGCGGGAAAATAAAGCGCCGTAGCGCGAGTGGAGACATTCGATAAGAATTAGCGGTGACGAATAAGATGCGCTATCCAGCGTCTATCATCCGGGGGTAGAAACCTGCCAGACGGTCGAATAATGAAGTACGGAGTGCGGAGTAACGAACAACTCAAACGGACAACTTCGATTAAACATAAAGCCACGTCTTGGCAACTAGCCTCCTAATCGTCAGTTGCCCCGGTTTCATCGACTAATGCCGGGATTTTCACCGACTAGTCGGGGCTCATTCGGGCCATAGCTATCCGATCGGCCCTCAAGCCCTACTCATCGGTGTTTGGGGCCAGTCGATCTATTATACTGTAGCACGCGCAACCTAAGCAGTTGTTTTGGGTACTCTGTCGTGAATCGTGCCGGCTAACGGACCGGCCCTACTACCTTTTCTATTTTCGGATGAACTCCATGAAGAAGCCTCTAGTATTCCTAGGCTTAGTATTGTGTGGCCAGGCTACCCTGGCGCAGTCGGGCGCGGCTCCCGACACCCAGCGGCGCATTGCGGCGCCGGCTGGCGCGTCGGCAGCGGCGGCCGACGGCAAGATTACCGGTACCGTGGTGGATGCCAAAACCAAGCAGCCCGTACCGTTTGCTACCGTTGCCCTCATCAACACGGCCACCGACAAGCCCATCGACGGAGCCGCCGCCGACGAAGCGGGCAAATTTGTCCTCAGCAACGTGCCCGACGGCAGCTACCGGCTGGAGTTCAGCTTTATCGGCTATAAGACGATCAGCCAGCCCATCACCATGACTGGCAAAGCGACGAATGTGGGCGCCGTGGCCCTGGCCAGCGCCACCACCCAGCTCGCTGAGGTGCGGGTAGAGGGCCAACGCGCCTTGATTGAGGAAAGGGTAGACCGCACCGTATACAACGCCGAGCAGGACCAAACCACCCGCGGCGGCGACGCCACCGACGTGCTCAAGCGCGTGCCCATGCTGACCGTGGACCTGGACGGTAACGTGAGCCTGCGCGGCAACCAAAACGTGCGCGTGCTGATTAACAACAAACCGTCGACCATCACGGCCAGCAGCATTTCCGACGCGCTCAAGCAGATTCCGGCCGATGAGATTAAGGCGGTGGAAGTAATTACCTCACCGTCGGCTAAGTATGATGCAGAAGGCTCGGGCGGTATTATCAATATTGTAACCAAGAAAAATAATTTAGAAGGTAAAACCTTAAGCATTGATACCAGCGTAGGCAACCGCTCGTCTAACCTGGGCCTGAATGGGGGGTACCGCGTGGGGCGCATGGGCTTCTCGCTGGGTGGCTGGGGCCGCACTAGCTACAACACGCCTGGCTCGTTCTCCAACTATCAACAAACATTCGGCGCGCTCGGCGGGCTGGCTTCCACTACCCAGCAGCAGGCCGACACGCGCAGTAACAACACCTTTGGGCGCTACACGCTGGGTTGGGATTTTGATATCAATAAGTATAATTCGCTCGCGGCCTCGGTACGCTACGGCCTGCGTAGCGGCACTGATTATCAGGATGACCTACTCACGCGCTCAGGTTTCTACGGTTCTTCCGGTGCCGTTCTGCGCCAGACTGGTGACACCCGCAATGTGAAGACGAATGACAAGTCGACCAATGTGGACGTGAGCCTGAGCTACACGCACACCACTGACAAGCCCCAGCAGGAGCTGAGCTTTTTGGGGGTGTACAGCCGCAATAACCGCAACGACGACTTCACGAATACCATCACAGATTTAGTGGATACCGCTCCCGGCGCCAGCACCGCTCCCTACCGCCTCAAGAATCTGAACGAAAGCTACAACCAGGAATTGACTGTGCAGGCCGACTACCAAACGCCTATCGGCGACAAGCAGTTGGTGGAGTTTGGCGCGAAGGACATTATGCGCAAAGTGAACAGCGCCTACACCTACTTGCGGGCCAATGACTTATCGGAAAGCGAGTTTGTGCCGCTCACCAATGCCGGCCTCAACAACACGTTTGACTACAACCAGAATGTGGCCGCCGCCTACGCCTCCTACACGCTTAGCTTCCTGAAGCAGTATACCCTGAAAGCCGGTGCGCGCTACGAGCACACGTCCATTGATGCCAAGTTTGCGGATGCCGCTACAGATACGACCAATATTCCTTCGTACGGCGTGCTGGTTCCGAGCCTGAACCTGTCGCGCAAGCTGGCTAACGGCAACGTGCTGAAAGTAGCCTACAACCGCCGTATTCAACGCCCTTCGCTGCGCTACCTGAACCCTAACGTGCAAGCTTCCAACACCCGCAACGCCACGCAGGGTAATCCCGTACTGGCGCCGGAGTACACCAATAACTACGAACTGGGCTACAACACCTTCATTAAAAGCATTCTGCTGAACATGTCGGTATTCATGCGCAACACCACGGGCTCAATTCAGGCAGTGCGCCGTCCGGCCACGGCCGATGAGATTACGCGCTATGCGCTGTCGCAGGGGGCAGTTTTTACCAACTACGCCAACATCGGTGAAGAAAATGCTTATGGGGGTAGCCTGTTTGTAAATGCTAAGATTGGCAACAAATTTACTTTGAACGGTGGCCCCGATTTCTACTACGCTACGCTACGCAACAATGTGGAAGACCCTAATTATAACGCTAGCAACCAAGGTTTTGTAATTAGCGGCCGTTTGTTTGGTACTTACAACATCTCCGATACCTGGAGCCTGCAAGGCTTTGGTTTTGCGCGGGGTCGCGAGGTGCAGCTACAGGGCTATCAGAGCGGATTTGGAGTATATAGCCTGAGCATCCGGCGGGAGTTTGCTGAGAAGCGCGGTAGTATCGGCCTAGGTGCCGAAAACTTCTTCTCACCCAGGATTCCGCGCCGTACGGAGTTCACCTCGCCATTGCTGGTGCAGAACAGCGAGAATATCCCAAACCGCCTGAATTTCAAGCTAAACTTCAGCTACCGCATTGGCAAGCTGAGCGTAGCTGAGCCGCGCCGCCGAGGCAAGTCGGTAAACAACGACGACCTGAAGCAGGGCGACGACAACGGAGGTGACGCAGGTAGTCAGCCCGCCCAGCCAGCTCCCGCTAGCTCGGGCCGCCGCCGGGGCAACTAAGGGAGTAGGCCAAGCGGCAGCGCAGCTACACTGCTACACTGCCACCAGGGAGCCCCCGAATCAGCTGTGTGACGACCAATGGCGTCACACAGCTGATTCGGGGGCTTTTTTTGCGCTACTTGGGAGGGTCGGAATGCTGCTTTTTCCTTCTTAATTCAGTGTTGGGCTCGACTCCCGGACCCAAACATACGACACCGTGCCAGCCTGCTGAACAGTTCTGACGGCACTGTGTAAAAGCGAGAAAATGGGAAAGTAGAGTAGGGTGCTGACCTACTAAACAGGCGTTTACGGTTCAGCTAGCGTATCCGTAGACTATTTTTTGCGTAGAAACGGAGCCGCGCCATTTCCGGCGTGCGGCTCCGTTTCTCTTCCATGACTACCACCCTTCGCTCCAAAACCAAGAAAAAGCGCCTCGACCCTATCGAGGAAGCTCACCTGCTCTACAAAGACCCCGCTCGCCAGGCCCAATTGGCAGGGCTGCGCTACGTCACCGACGACAAGCCCGGTCTCACGCGCCAAGCCAACCGCAGCGGCGAATTTGCCTACTACAATGTGAAAGGGGAAAAGATATCCGACGAGAAAACTCTGGAGCGCATCCAGAGCTTTGTGGTGCCGCCCGCCTGGACGGACGTCTGGATTTCGCCCTCGTCTACGGCGCACCTGCAAGTAACCGGTCGCGACGCCAAGGGGCGTAAGCAGTACCGCTACCACCCCGCCTGGGACCAGGCCCGCAGCCTCACCAAGTTCAGCCGCTTGCTGGCTTTCGGGGAGCAATTACCTGCTTTGCGCGCTCAGTTTCAGAGAGACCTGAAGCGCTCCAAACTCGATAGACCGAAGGTAGTGGCCTTGGTGTTGATGCTGATGGACCAGTCCTTTATCCGCGTTGGCAACCGGGAGTACGCTAAGAAAAACAAGAGCTACGGCCTGACAACCCTGCGCGACCGGCACGTGGATATCCACGGTGCTGATGTGCGCTTCACGTTTGTGGGCAAGAAGGGCGTGAAGCACGACCTGACCCTGCACGACCGGAAGCTGGCCCGCCTGGTGCGCAAGTGCAAGGAAATACCCGGCCAGCATTTGTTTCAGTACTATGATGAAACCGGCCACCGGGCCGAGCTGGAATCGGGCGACGTGAACGACTACCTGCACGAGGTAACCGGCATGGCGCTTTCGGCCAAGGACTTCCGTACCTGGGGCGGCACCGTGAAGATGGTGGAATGCCTGGAAAACATTCTGGACGCAGAACCGGGCCTACCCAAGGAGAAGGTGTTGAAGAAAGCCGTCAAAAATGTGGCCACCGACCTTGGCAACACGCCTACCGTGTGTTCCAAGTACTATATTCACCCCCAGGTAGTGGAACTGTTCAAGGCTGATCAGCTCATCGACTACCTCCGTCACCATGACCCCAACCCCGCCGAGCACGACCTGCTTACCCCTACCGAGCACATGGTGCTGCGGATGTTGAAGGGAGGGGTAGGGAAGAAGTAAAGTGATGAAACGATAAAGTGGTAAATGATAGAATAAAAGCCGGCTGTCATCCGGTTCCTATTCTTCCCTACACCCTCTCAATACCCCTCCCGATCATAGGCGTGCATTTTGACGCCTTTTTCGCGGTGGTCGGCGGTATTAGGGCCTTCCGTTAGTTCGTTGCCGTGCTTGGTGTCGTAGTAGTAGAGACGGTTGCCGCCGCGGGCCACGTGCGAAGAATCTACCACGGCATCGGCTCCCGGACCACCGTACACGTCGATGCGGATGCCGCGCCCTACCTGGCCTTGCACGTTGAACTCATCCTTACCCCCCAGGCCGTAGAGCGTGATGCGCTCCGTTTCACCGGCGCGGAACGTGCGCTGATAGTAGGGCGCCGGGCGGTTTTTGCCCAGCAGCGAATACACCGTAACGCGCGTGGTGGTATCGGTGAGGCGGTCCACTACAAAACGCTCGGCTTCATCGGTGCCGGTTATCGTAACGCATTCAGCCAGCAAGTCATAAAAGGCATCGGCGACGGCGGGTAGGGCGGCCCGGCGCGTGCGCAGGGCTTCTTCCATGCCGGGGCCTTCCAGGGCATAAATGGGAGGGGGTAGGCGATGCACGGCTTCCGCAATAGCTGCATCGGTAAGCCGGCGCTGCAAGTCCAGGGCCAGCGTGTGGAACTGGGTTTTGGTTACTTCGTTCAGGCCGCGGGCATCTATGAAGCGGGCGTTGCGCACCATGCCCGCAATGTCCTCGTATTTGGGCTTAAAGGTCCGGAACTTGCGCACGGCCCATTTGCGGCTCATCAGCCACGGAATTACGCCGTCATCGAAGCGGAAGAACACTTGGTCCCGATCCTTCGGAATGGGCTTGTAGCGCGTCTGGTCATCTTGCTGATACACTGCCCACTGCCACTGCCCCTCGTGCCGGTCCCAATCGCCGAGCCAGATATCGAGTAGGCGGGCGCGGGCAAAAGCTACCTGATCGATGCGGTGAGTAGGGTTGAGGTAGCGCAGGTGCAGCATATCGTCACTGTCCACCAAACCGGTAGCCTTGCCAAAGGCCGGCGTTAGGTTTTCCTGACCGTCAAACTTTTCCTCCAACAGCACCAGCTTACCCTGAAACAGCTCCGAAGACGGACCTAGTCTCTGCTCTTGGCCGCTTACGTAGAACATCTGCGGATTGGTGTGGAGCACGCCCGCGGCCTCGGCCAATGGCGGCACCACCAGCGCCCCGTAGGGCATGGCTGCCGACGTAGCATCGCGCACCAGATTCATCACGAACGTATGGCGCAATACCTTGGGTAGGGTGCGGGCGGGGGTCTTGTCTATGGAGCGGAGCGCGTATTCGCGGCCCTGTCCATCTTCCAGCGTCATGCTGAGTGTTTGAAAACCGCCTCCAAGCTTCTCAAAATCAAGTCCTCCTGGCACTACTGTGCGCGGTTGCAATACCGGCAGTTGCACAGGCTGCGCCCACACGTCGCGGTAGTGCTTGCCCAGAAACAGGTTATGGAGTGCGCCGTGCTGGTAGTGGCGGCCGGCCGTCACGCGCACCGTTTTGTCGGCGGGAATGGGCTCGGTGGGCGTCAGGCGGGCATCGGGTTGGTAGAAGTTGTGTCGGGCGCAGCCAAAGGCGCCGAGTAGGAGCAGACAACTACCGAGGTAGCGGTGGGTCATAGGATCAGGAAATGCAGCGTACTATCCCCTTCAACGCAAGCGGGCCAGAAAAGTCAACAGTAAATGTTAAGGCAACCGCAGGCCACTGGTTTGCGCTATATAAGCGGCCCGCTGGTTAGCGGCTCAGCGTAGTGTCTCCAATTTATTCCTTGTGCCTGTATTACCTGCTCTATCCAATTTCCATAAATTGTTCGCGGCCAGTCTCTCAAGCTGGCTACTGATGACGGCGTGCACGTCGCCGGCGGCTACCACGCGCCTCAAGGTAGCTAGCGCGCCCGACTCGACGGTACGTGTGGCCGCCGGGCCGCAGTATGCCCGTAGCTGGTGGCATCGGTTGTGGTGGGGGCAGCACTACCGGCAAGAGTGGGCCACGCCCGTGCTAGCGCCCGTGCTCAACTTGCGCACCGTGGTGGCCGGGGGCCTTACGCCCACGCAGGCGGGCGGGAGTTTTCAAACCAAAAACCTGCGCTTAGTTGACACTGCCGGGGTAGAATACGTGCTGCGCTCCGTGGATAAAGACGCGACCAAAGCCCTACCCGAGAATCTGCAAAATGGCCCCATCGCCCGCCTCATGAAGGATCAGACCAGCGTTATTCATCCCTACGGCGCCTACATTGTGCCGCCGCTGGCGCAAGCGGCGGGCGTTTTTCATACCAACCCGCGGCTCGTATACGTGGGCAACGACCCCGACCTGGGCCGCTTTCAGCAGGACTTTGCCAATGCGCTCTACTTGCTGGAAGAGCGTCCTGAGGGCGACCAGCGGGCCGTGCGTAGTTTTGGCCGTTCGGCCGAGGTAGAAAGCTCGCGCAAGGTGTTTACCAACCTGTTCAAAAGCGCGCGCTACCGCATAGATGCGCGCCAATACCTGCGCGCGCGCCTGTTTGATATGTGGCTGGGCGACTGGAGCCGCCGCGAGGACCAGTGGCGCTGGGCCAGCTTTCCGGCGGCCAACGGCGGCACGCGCTACCAGGCCATTCCGCGCGACCGGGACCACGCCTTTTTTAAGTTCGACGATGGTATCCTGACGCATATCATTGCTTGGGTAAAGTCGAATTACCAGAGCTTTCACCACCGAATTCACCTCTCCGACGTGGAAGGCCTCAACCGCGCGGCTCAGCCCATGGATAAGTCTCTGATGGTGTACCTGACTACCCAGGACTTCCGTGAAGTGGCCGATTCGTTGCGGCTGCACCTGCCCGATTCTGTTATTCGCCGCGCTTTAATGGTGTGGCCCTCCGAAATTTATCAACTATCGGGCGAGGAGTTTTACGAGAAGCTCAGCTCGCGCCGCGACCAGCTGCCTGCCGTTGCCGAAAAATTCTACGAGCTCCTGGCCCGCGACGTGGAAATTCCGGGTACCGACGAGCCCGAACGCTTTGTGGTAGCACCCGACGGGGTAGGGCGGGTGCGCGTGAGCGTGTATAGCCTCAGTAAGGAAAACGAGGGACAACTAATCGGGCAGCGCACGTTTGACGCCCGCCAAACGCGCTCCATCAAGCTGTTCGGGTTGGGAGGCAACGACGTGTTTGAACTTGCCGGCGCCCCCGACCTGCGCATAGCCGTGGGCATCTACGACGGCGCAGGCCAGGATATAGTGCACGAACAAAACCCTACCACCGACCGCCGCTCCAACCGCGTCACCGTGTACGATAGTGGCGATGGGAACACCATTACCGTTGGTAAATCAATCGTAGTGAAGGACTATCAACCGGCCGCCCAGGAATTTGACGCCGCTGGCTGGCTCCTGCGCCACCGGCTGTATTAAGCTACCTACAGTATAGTAACGCGGAAATCCGTTCCGCGACGAGCAGAGCGAGTATCCAGCACCTGGCCATGTGGCTTGCATAGGAACTCGCTGCGCTCGTCGCAGAACGGATTTCCGCGTTACCGGTCAGTTGCGTTTTTTAATACTTGCGCCGGTAGGGACGGAAAAACTGACTCGCCATTTCCTGGACAACCTTTCCTACCCCGCCATGCTGGGCAAAGAAAGCAGCCGTAGCCGCGTCCAGACCCGCTTCGTCGGTTAGGGCCAAATCGGCCAGTACGTTGCTTTGATCCAGTGGCGCCGCCAGCGTACTCAGGCGAAAGCGCGGAATACCCAAGGGGTGCTCGGCGTAGAGGAGAGTGCCATCCTGGGCGGCATGGGTGTGGCGGTACCGGGCCGACGTGAAAAAACCAACCCCCTGGGTTTGCTCGTCCGTCAGCTTGTCGAACCCGTGGGTTCGGAAATAAATATCATTCATTCAGCTAGGTACGCAATAAACAGGGAAGAAACGAGATAGTAAAAGATTGATTTTGATGCTTTTACTACGCGTTTGTGCCTTCAATGCGCCCGGTCCGCCATTTGGCCGCCTATTTTTTATTTAAAAACCTTCACCTTTTCGCCGCGGCGCTTTTTGCGCACGTACTGGCGGATAATCTGCTGCACATCCTTGTTGTCGTTGTAGCGGGTGATAACGTCCTTTACGTCGCTCAGGCGCCGCGCCGAAAAAGT
>Ga0210040_10002567_pt1 | contig 25471 bp, 25 predicted proteins | sample CryGeyCG12114_NA_FD_185462 | JGI IMG/M metagenome (GOLD analysis project Ga0210040, IMG submission 185462) | Groundwater microbial communities from aquifer - Crystal Geyser CG19_WC_8/21/14_NA (SPAdes) (version 2) | ecosystem: Environmental > Aquatic > Deep subsurface > Groundwater | place: USA... | reverse complement strand
CCAGCAGCTCCACGTCGAAGACCAGTCCGCGCAGGGCGGCCACCTCGCCGAGCCGGCGCGGCAGCCGGGGCAGCGGGCCGTCCGCCGTCCGGCAGGTCACGATGACGGGGCAGATCACCGTGCCGCCGGGGCGGGCAGGGGTGCGGGCCCCCGGCACGGGCACCACCCGGTCGGCCAGCTCCCCCCAGCCGCCCAGCGACCGGGGCACCGAGGTGAGCAGGGCCAGGTCGCCGAGCCGGCCGGCGTCGTGCCCGGTCACCAGCAGACCGCCGACGCGGGGCCATGGCACCGGGGGGAGGACGACGCGCGCCCGCGCGCCCAGGGCGGTGAGCACCCGGGCCGCGGTGCAGATCTGCAGGCGCTGACGGCGGCGGGCACCGCCGGGGAGCAGGACGCTCTCGGCGGTGGCGCCGGCGACGACGCCGGCGAGGGAGAGGAGACGGGTGGACCGGGGGGCCACGACCTGGGTCACGCCGGCAGCCTCTCCCCCCGGGAGGGACCAGGGGCCGCGGACCCGTCGACTCGTCGGGGAACGGTCGGTGAACAGTCCGCAGAACGCCGTCACCGGTGGCCGTGACCCACGATGGTCAGTGTGTGACCGAGCCGTCCGCACCGTTCCCCCGCCGCACCGCCCTGCAGCTGGCCGCCGCCGCAGGAGCCGGGGCCGCCGTGGCCGCGGTCCCCTCCCGGGCCGGGGCGGCCCCCGCGCGCAAGCCGCCGGCCTCCGCCGTCCCGCGTTTCCTGCACGGCGTCGCCTCGGGCGACCCGCTGCCCGACGCCGTCGTCCTGTGGACCCGCGTGACCCCGCGGCCCGGGGACGACCCGGGGTCGGGCCTCGGGCCCGTCGTCGACGTGATCTGGGAGATGTCCGCCGACAGGCAGTTCCGGCGGATCGCGCGCAGCGGCACCGTGCGCACCGGTCCCGACCGCGACCACACGGTCAAGGTCGACGCCACCCGACTGGCCCCCGGTACCTGGTACTTCTACCGGTTCCGGTGCCAGGGGGTGACGTCGCCGGTCGCCCGCACCCGCACCGCCCCCGCGCTCGACGCCACCGTGGCACGGCTGCGCATGGCCGTCGTGTCCTGCGCGAACTGGCAGGCGGGCTGGTTCACCGCCTACCGGCACCTCGCGAAGCGGCAGGACCTCGACGTGGTCCTGCACCTGGGCGACTACGTGTACGAGTACGCCCCGGGGGAGTACCAGGCCCGCGATGTCGTCGTCCGGCCGCACGACCCGCCGCGGGAGATGACCGTGCTGGCCGACTACCGGCGACGGCACGCGCAGTACAAGACCGACCCGGACCTGCAGGCGCTGCACGCCGTGGCGCCGTGGGTGGTGACCTGGGACGACCACGAGTCGGCCAACGACGCGTGGGCCGAGGGCGCGGAGAACCACACGCCCGGGATCGAGGGCGAGTGGCGGCAGCGCCGGTCGTTCGCGCAGCAGGCGTACGCGGAGTGGATGCCGGTGCGCTACGAGGTCGGCGGTCAGCTGTACCGCCGTCTCCAGTTCGGCCGGCTGGCCAACCTCTCCATGCTCGACCTGCGCACCTACCGGGACGAGCAGGTCGGCTCCCCGGTCGACCCGGCGCTGGGCGCTCCGGACCGGACGATCACCGGCCCCGAGCAATTCGACTTCCTGCTCGACGGCCTCGCCGACGACCAGGTCCAGTGGAAGCTGGTCGGCAACCCGGTGATGATCACGCCCGTTCGTTTCCCGAATGCCCTGGACACCCGGCTGGCCGCGGGGGTCGGCGCGCTCGTCGACGCGCCGGTGCCCCCGGTGGGGGGCGTGCCGTACAACGTCGACCAGTGGGACGGCTACCCCGTCGAGCGGGCGAAGGTGCTGGGCCACCTCCGCGACCGCGGTATCCGCGACACGGTCTTCCTCACCGGGGACATCCACTCCGGCTGGGCCTGCGACCTGCCGATCGACGGCCTGACGTACCCGGTGAACGGCAACAGCGTCGGAGTGGAGCTGGTCTGCACGTCGGTGACCAGCGACAACCTCGACGACATCACGAACTCGCCGCCCCGGACCACCTCCCTGGCGGCGGAGACGGCGTTCAAGGCGAACAACCCGCACATCAAGTACCTCGACTTCGACTCGCACGGGTTCTCCGTGCTCGAGGTGACCCCGTCAGGAGCACAGATGGACTGGTACGTCCTCACCGACCGCACGGACCCGAACGCGGCGGCCATCCACTCGGTGTCCTACCGCGTGCCCGCGGGGACGCAGAAGGTCCAGCCGGCCCCGAGGAAGCTCGCGTGAACCCGCGGACGACGGTGTTCGACCGGCGCCGCTTCCTCCAGGTCGGTGCGGCCGGAGGTGCCGCCGTGGTGCTGTCCACGGCGGTCGGCGCGCAGCCCGCCCTCGGGGCGAAGCGCTCGGACCTGCGGGTCTACGTGCTGGTGGCGGACGGTGCCAACCCGGCCGAGGTCGAGCCGCTGCTCATGCCGCGGCTGGCCACGCTGCGCCGCGAGGGCACCTGGTTCGGCAACGCCCGGTCGCTGCCGGTGATGGAGACCATCCCCAACCACGTGATGATGATGACCGGCGTCCGGCCCGACCGCTCCGGCGTTCCCGCCAACTCGGTCTTCGACCGTCGGGAGAACGTCGTCCGCGACCTCGACCGGCCGGGCGACCTGCGCTTCCCGACGGTGATCGAGCGGCTGAACGCCACGGGTGCCACCACCGGGACGGTGCTGTCCAAGGAATACCTCTTCGGCATCTTCGGCACCCGGGCGACCTACCGCTGGGAGCCCGAGCCCGTGCTGCCGGTGACCGGCCACGCCCCGGACGCGTTCACCATGGACGCCGCCATCGCGATGGTGGACGAGTTCGACCCGAACCTGGTGTTCGTGAACCTCGGGGACATCGACCGGGTGGGCCACAGCGACCTCACCGGGCCGGTGCTGCAGGCGGCCCGCAAGGCGGCGCTGGCCTCCAGCGACCTGCAGATCGGCCGCTTCGTCGACCATCTCAAGGCCACCGGCCGCTGGAAGCGGAGCATCGTCGTCGTCCTCGCCGACCACTCGATGGACTGGTCGCTGGTCACGAATTTCGTGTCCGTGGCGCAGATCCTGAGCGCCCGCCCCGACCTGCGCGACAACGTCCAGATCGCGCAGAACGGCGGTGCCGACCTGCTGTACTGGACCGGCGGGACCGACCGCCGGGACGCCGCGCTGGAGGAGATCCGGCGCCTGGTGCTGGCGCACCCCGGCGTGCTGTCGGTGCAGCGCCCCGACCAGCTGCGGCTGGGCGCCGAAGCCGGTGACCTGGTCTGCTTCGCGCGGGCCGGCTGGCGGTTCAGCGACACCACCCCGGTGTCCAACCCCATTCCCGGCAACCACGGGCACCCCGCCACCGAGCCCATCCCGTTCCTGGTCTCCGGCGGGCACCCTGTGGTCCGCCGCGGCGTCGTCGGCAGCGAGCCGGCCCGGACCCTCGACGTCGCACCGACCGTCGGCGCGCTGTTCGGCCTGGGCGCGCCCCGGGGCGGCTACGACGGGACCGCCCGCACGTCCGCGTTCACCCGCCTCCCCGCCCGCTGAGCTCAGCGGAGGTGGCGCGCCGCGGCGGCGAGGGTCGGCAGCCGGAGCCGGCCGTCAGCCAGCCCCAGGTCGACGACGTCGTCGAAGACGTGCTGGTCGGCTGCGGCCGCCCGGAACGCGGCGTCCATGATCCGCGGCCACCGGCTCAGCAGGGAGGCGGCCGACGAGTGCCGGAGGTGCCGGCCCAGCCGACGGTGCAGCGCCCGGCGGTAGGCCCGACCCGCCGGGGCGCCGGAGACCGCCGCGGCACCGGCGAGCCCGCCCGAGAGGACGGCGTAGAAGATCCCCTCGCCGGTCAGGGGATTGATCAGTGACGCGGCGTCGCCGGCCAGGAGCACCCGCCCGTCGGGTTGTCGGGGGCGCTGGGTGGACAGCGGCAGGCGGTGCGCGCGCAGGCCGTCGGGCTCGACCCCGGGCAGCAGCCGGTGCAGCCCCTCGACGAGCGCCGTCCGGCTGGCGCCGGCGGAGACCAGCTCCCCGTAGCCCACGTTGGCCCGGCCGTCGCCGAGCGGGAACGACCACGCGTAGGCCGGCCAGCGCTGGTCGGTCGTCGCGATGACCTGGACCCCGCGCTGCCCGGGCAGCTCCGGCGCGTAGCCGCGCAGGGCGACCGCCATCCGGTCGGGCCGGTTGGGCGCCAGGCCCAGTCCGCGGCGGACGACGGACTCCGCGCCGTCGGCACCGATGACGACGTCGGCGGTCAGCTCGCCGTCGATCTCCACCCGGCGGCCGTCGTCGGCCAGCCGCCGCACCTGGTGCCGACGGAACTCCGCGCCCGCAGCGAGGGCGCAGGCGAGGATCCGTGCGTCGAGCACCTGCCGGGGCACGGTGTGCGCGGGGCGGTGCATCGTGCGCTCCACGGCCGCACCTCCGGGGGAGCGCATGCGCAGCCGCGGGACGGGGGCGTAGCCGTCGGTGAGCGCCGCCGGGTCCACGCCGAGCCGCTGGAGCACGTCGAGCGCCTCGGGGGCGACGCCGTCGCCGCAGACCTTGTCGCGGGGGAAGTCGGCGCGGTCCAGCAGCAGGACGCGGGTGTCCGGCGCGGCCCGGCGGGCGGCGAGGGCCGCTGCGGCACCGGCCGGCCCGGCTCCCACGACGACGACGTCCCAGTGCTCCACCGCACCGACGCTACGGGCCGGGCTCCGCCGGCGCCCGAGCCCAGCGCGCCCCGGGCCCGTCGGTGGAGATCCGAGCGGGACCTCGTCCGACGCACGGGAGGAATGTCCGTTACGGTAATTTCTATGAGTCCGGTCGAGTTGGTGCGGAACGTGCTCACGGCACGCCGCCACGTCGACCTGCTCCGGTGCGCGAGCGCGCTCTGTCTCGCCTGACGCCGTTCGAGCCACCGTTCGCCCCCTTTCCTCCCGGAGTTCCCGCATGACCCTGTTCGCCGCCCCTCCCACCGCGTCCGCCGTCGCCGAGGCCGCCACCGGCCTGGAGATCGAGCGCCTCGAGCCGACCATCGGCGCCCGCGTCCACGGCGTGCACCTCGCCCGCGCGACCGACGACCAGGTGCGCGACCTCCGCGCCGCCCTGGCCGAGTACAAGGTGCTGTTCTTCGCCGGCCAGCACGACCTGCACCCCGACAGCCAGATCGCGCTCGGCCGCCGGCTGGGTGAGGTCACCGAGTCCCACCCCGTCGTCCCGGGCGTCGACCGGGAGCACCCGGAGATCTACGAGCTGGACAGCAACACCGGTGGCTTCGCCGACATCTGGCACACCGACGTCACCTTCGTGCGCCGTCCTCCACTGGGCTCCATCCTGCGCGCCGTCGTCCTGCCGCCCACCGGCGGGGACACCCAGTGGGCCGACCTCGAGCTGGCCTACGACTCGCTCAGCGAGCCGGTGCGCCGGCTGGCCGACCAGCTGGTCGCCGTGCACGACGGCAACCGCGAGTGGGGCTACTACCTCGCCCAGCGGCAGGAGCGCACGAAGTGGGAGGGCGAGGAGTTCTCGGCCCTGGTGCCGATCGAGCACCCCGTCGTCCGCGTGCACCCCGAGTCCGGTCGCCGCAGCCTGTTCGTCAACCCCGGATTCGTCTCCCACCTCGCCGGCGTGTCCGACGCCGAGAGCCGCCACCTGCTCGACCTCTTCTACGCCCACATCACCAAGCCGGAACACATCGTCCGGCACCGCTGGTCGGTCGGCGACGTCGTCATGTGGGACAACCGCTCGACGGTCCACTACGCCAACCGCGACTACGGCAACCAGCGCCGCGTGATGCACCGGATCACTCTCCGGGGTGACCAGCCGGTGGCTCCGGTGCTCACCTGACCTGCACGACGGCTCGGAACGCGAGACCCTTTCCAGACCGCGCGGCACGGCGCAGGCTCCCCCGAGGAGAGCCTGCGCCCCACCGTGCGCTGACCGACGTCCGGACCCTGCCGGTCCCGACCCCCTCTCCGAGAGAAGATCCATGCTGCGCACGAACCTCCGCCCCCGGGCGTCCGCGGTGGCCCTGGCCGCCCTCCTGACCGCGTCGGTCGCCGGCTGCACCGCCGAGGAAGGCAGCGGCAGCGCCGGCGGCGACGGCATCACCGTCCAGGCGGCCCAGTACAGCTGGACCGCCGCCGGCCTGACCAACGGCATCCTGAGCGAGATCGCCGCCGACAACCCCGACCTGGGTGTCGCGTCCCTGGCGACCACGCAGCTCGACCCGGCCGCGGCCTGGACCGGCGCGCAGCGCGGGGACATCGACCTGCTCACCGAGGTCGCGCTCCCCAACCAGCAGGAGCTGGCGGACAAGGCGGCCGACCAGGTCGACATCGTGTCGGAGACCTACGGCGACGCCGCCCAGGGCTGGTTCGTCCCGGCCTACGCGGTGGAGCCCGGCGGGCCGCTGGAGGGGCTGACCAGCGTCGACCAGCTCAACGACTACGCCGACGAGCTGGACGGCAAGTTCTACGACGCCGACCCCGGCTACATCACCACCGAGCAGAACCGCAAGCGCCTCGACGGCTACGGCATCACGCTGGAGCAGGTCGTCTCGAGCGAGTCGGCCGAGCTCGCGCAGCTGGAGAACTCCTACAGCCGCGAGGAGCCGATCGTGCTGTACCTGTACCACCCGCACGCGGTGTTCGCGCAGTACGACATGGTGCAGCTCGAGGAGCCCACGCCCTACAGCGACGGCTGCCTGACCACCGGCGACGGCGCCTGCGCGATGCCCTCGTACAGCGCCAACATCGCCGTCAGCAAGGAGCTCCAGGAGGAGGCGCCCGAGTTCGCCGCCCTCGTGGAGAACCTGCGCATCTCCGTCGAGGAGATGGAGGAGATGCAGAAGGCCGTCGACGTCGACGGCGAGGACGTCGCCGACGTCGCGCGGCAGTGGGTCGACGACCACAGCGACGAGATCGACGAGTGGATCGGCTGAGCGTGACGCCGGTGCTGCAGGTGACCGGGCTGACGAAGGTCTTCGGGGCCCGGGAGGCCGACGCGCTGCGCCTGGCGTCCGAAGGGCTCGGGCGCGACGAGATCCAGCGGCGCACCGGGGCCACGCTCGCGGTGCACGACGTCAGCTTCTCCGTCGAGCGCGGAGAGCTCTTCGTGATCATGGGGCTGTCGGGCTCGGGCAAGTCGACGCTGGTCCGCCTGCTCAACCGGCTCATCGAGCCCAGCGCCGGCACGGTCGAGGTCGACGGCCGGGACCTCCGCGGTCTGGACGACGACCAACTGCGTCAGGTGCGCAACGAGAAGATGAGCATGGTCTTCCAGCACTTCGCGCTGCTCCCGCACCGCTCGGTGCGGGAGAACGCCGCGTACGCCCTGAAGATCCGGGGGGCCGGCGCGGCCGAGCAGCGCGAGCGCGCGGACTGGGCGCTGCGCACGGTGGGGCTGCTCGAGCGGGCCGAGGCCCGGCCCGACGAGCTGTCCGGCGGCATGCGCCAGCGCGTGGGCCTGGCCCGCGCGCTGGCCGCGGACTCCGAGGTGCTGCTCATGGACGAGCCGTTCTCCGCCCTCGACCCGCTGATCCGCCGCGACATGCAGGACCTGCTGGAGCGGCTGCAGTCCGAGCTGCACAAGACCATCGTCTTCATCACCCACGACCTCAACGAGGCCATGCGGCTGGGCGACCGCATCCTCATGCTCAAGGACGGCCGGACCGTCCAGCTCGGCACCGGTCCGGAGATCATCTCCGCGCCCGCCGACGACTACGTCGCCGACTTCACCTCCGACGTCGACCGCACCCGGGTGCTCACCGCCGGCGACCTCATGCGCGAACCCCGGATGACCGCCCACCTCGGCGACCCGGCGGCCGACGTGCTGCGGGCGCTGGGGGCGGCGGAGGCCAACGGCGTCTACGTCCTCGACGACGCCGGCCGGGTGGTGGGCGTGGCGCGCGACGACCTGCTGGCCCGCGCGCTGCAGGAGGGGCGCACCACGCTGGACCACCGGTCGGTGGTCGCCGAGCACGCCGGCACGACGGCCGACCGCCCCGTCGTCGAGTTCGTGCACCTGCTGGGCCGCCATCCCGTGCCGCTCGGTGTCGTCGACGACGACGGCCGGCTCCTCGGGGTGGTGCCGCGGGCCGCGGTGCTCGACGCGCTGTCCGCCGTCCCGGTCCGTGGAGGTGTCCGGTGATCCCGCACGTGCCGATCGGCCGGTGGGTGGCCGACGCCATCGACTGGCTGCTCGCGACGGTGCCGTGGCTCTTCGACGCCATCTCGGAGGTCATGTCGACCGTCGTGAACCGGCTCACCGACGTGCTGGCCGCCCCCGCGCCGGTCGTCTGGGTCGTGATCCTCGCGGTCATCGCCCTGCTCGTCCGCGGCCCGTGGCTGGCGCTCTACGCGGTCGCGGCGTTCCTGCTCGTGGTGTCGCTGGAGCTGTGGGTCGAGACCATGCAGACCCTGGCGCTCGTGCTGGTCGCGGCGCTGATCGCGGCAGCCATCGGCATCCCCGTCGGGATCCTCGCGGCCCGGCACCGGGCGGTGAGCATCGCCGTCCGGCCGGTCCTGGACTTCATGCAGACGACGCCGGTCTTCGTCTACCTGATCCCTGCCGTCTTCTTCTTCGGCGTGGGCGTCGTCCCCGGTGTGGTGGCCACGATCCTGTTCGCCATCCCGCCGGGTGTGCGGCTGACCGAGCTCGGCATCCGCCAGGTCGACCGGGAGGTGGTCGAGGCCGCGCAGGCCTTCGGTGCCCGGCCGGGGCAGATCCTGCGGGAGGTCCAGCTTCCGCTGGCGCTGCCCTCGATCATGGCCGGCGTCAACCAGGTGATCATGCTGGCGCTGTCGATGGTGGTCACCGCGGGCCTGCTCGGCGCTGCCGGGCTCGGTGCCGTCGTGGTGCGGGCGGTGACGCAGCTCGACGTCGCCGCGGGGGTGGAGGGCGGTCTCGCCGTCGTCCTGCTGGCGATCTACCTCGACCGGCTCACGGCCTCCTTCGGCCAGCGGACGGCGCTGTCCCGGGTGCTCGGCACCCGGCGGCGGGGCCGGGCGGCCCCCGCCGAGGAGGACACGCCGTCGTCCGGGCAGCCCGTGGAGGAGCCTGCCCTCAGCACCCGCTGAGGGCGCGCTCCTCGGCCAGGAGCGCCCGCCAGCCGTCGCGGTCGTGGTCGATCGGCTGGGTGTCGGCGATGAAGTCGAGCAGCACGTCGGCGAAGCGGTCGGGGTCGGCGAGGTGCGGCCAGTGGCCGGCGTGCGGGAAGACCTCGACCCGCGCCGTCGGCACCAGCCGGCGTACCGCCTCGGCGTGGGCGACCGGGACGATCGGGTCGCGGCTGCCCCAGATGACCAGCATCGGGATGGCCTGGGCGAGGTAGAGCCGGTCGATGGCAGTCACGGACTGCCCCCGGGCGTCGACGACGCTGCGCAGCGTGCGCAGGAACGCGCGGCGGGCCTCGACGTCGGAGAGCGCCAGCATCGCCTCGCCGGCCTCGGCGAGGTCCTGCGCGCGGGTCCAGCCGACCGCCCGGCCGACGGCGTCCAGCGCCCGGAGCCCCGAGCGCAGCGGCAGCGGCAGGTGGGTGAGCGCCGTCAGCACCGCCTCGCTGCCCGGCACGGTGGCCGCCCGCAGGCTGAGCGAGAGCTCGGGACCCAGGCCGCCGCTGCCCACCAGCACCAGCCGCTCGCAGCGCTCGGGGAACTGGTAGGCGAACTGGAGCGCGATCCCGCCGCCGAGCGAGTGGCCGACGACGGTTGCCTGCTCGATGTCCAGCACCGACATCAGGTCGCGCATACCGTTGGCGTAACCGGCGATCGAGTAGTCGCCGCGCGGCTTGTCCGAGGAGCCGTGGCCGAGCAGGTCGGGGGCGATGACCGTGTGCGATGCGGCCAGCCGGTCGACGACGCCGGCCCAGGTCTGCGCGCTGTTGCCGATGCCGTGCAGGAGCAGCAGGGGCGGACCCTCCCCGGCGCGGACGAACGCCCGCCGGTGCCCGTGCACCACCCTGGTCTCGCGGGGGAGCGGCGTCGACGGCATCGCTCCAGTGCACCACGTGCCTGTTGCCGACGGGTTACGCCAACCCCGACGACGTCCGGTACCGGAAGTCCGGCCCGGGTCAGGGCGACGGCGGGGCCGACCACTTCCGTGCCGGGTGCTCGTAGCCCTCGACGAAGCGCAGCAGCTCCGCGGCGTCCTGCACCACCCCGAGTGCGTCGAGGCGGGCGGCGTCCAGGTAGCCGTCGTCGACCATGCGGCGCAGCTGCCCGACCAGCGGCTGCCAGAACCCGTCCACGTCGACCAGCGCGGTCGGCTTGGCGTGCAGGCCGAGCATCCCCCAGGTCCAGGCCTCGAAGAGCTCCTCGAGGGTGCCCGCGGCACCCGGCAGTGCGACGAAGACGTCGGCCAGCTCGGCCATCACGGCCTTGCGCTCGTGCATCGTCTGCACGACCTCGAGCCGCGGCAGGCCGGTGTGCGCCACCTCGTCGTCCACCAGGTGCTGCGGCATCACGCCGATGACCTCGCCGCCGGCGGCCAGCGCGGCATCGGCGACGACGCCCATCAGCCCGACCTTGCCGCCGCCGTAGACGATGCCGACCCCGGCCCGCGCCAGCCCGGTGGCGAAGTCCGCCGCCGCCCGCGCGTGGCTCTCGGGCCCCGCGTGCGACCCGGTGAAGACGGCGACGCGCAACGGATCAGCCGCCGTAGTAGCGGTACACCGGCTCCGCGATGCAGACCGGCTTGTCGCCGCCCTCGCGCTCGATGACGCAGGAGAAGGTGAGCTGCTTGCCGCCGGCGATGTCGTCGATACCGGCCAGGGTCGCGGTCAGCCGCACCTTGGCGCCCACCGGGACCGGGGAGGGGAAGCGCACCTTGTTCAGGCCGTAGTTGACGCCCATGACGGTGTCGGTCACGCGCAGGACGCCACCGAACAGCGGGACCAGCAGCGACAGCGTCAGGTAGCCGTGGGCGATCGGCCCGCCGAAGGGGCTCTCCCTGGTGGCGCGCTCGGGGTCGACGTGGATCCACTGGTGGTCGCCGGTCGCGTCGGCGAACAGGTTCACGTGCTCCTGCGTCACCTCGTACCACTCGCTGGTGCCCAGCTCCGTGCCGACGAGTCCGGGCAGCTCGGCCATGGTCGTGGTGGTGCTCATCGAGAGGTCCTCCGTCGGGGGGCGCTGGCGTTGTCGCCCTGGAACCTACGTCCTGCCCCGCGACGCCCCGGCGCGGTGGGGTTCACTGAGCACGTGTTCTCGTCCACCGACGGCTGGACCTCCTGCGCCCTGGGGCACCAGCACTGGGGCCGGGCGGGCGCGGCCGGGCTGTTCCTGCACCGCGACGGCGCCGACGGCCCGGAGGTGCTCCTGCAGCACCGCGCGCTGTGGTCGCACCACGGCGGCACGTGGGGGACCCCCGGTGGCGCGCTGCACGCCGGGGAGCCGGCGGACATCGGTGCGCTGCGGGAGGTGCGCGAGGAGCTGGGACTCACGCCCGAGGACGTGGTCCTGGGTGCCCGCTCGGTCGACGACCACGGCGGCTGGGCCTACACGACCGTCCTGGCGCGCCCGGCCCGACCGATCGACCCGCGCGAGCTGCGCCTGGACGGCGAGAGCGACGGCGTGGCCTGGTGGCCGATGGCAGATCTGGGCTCCGTCGACCTGCACCCCGGGCTGGAGGCGTCCCTTCCGCAGTTGCGCCCCCTGCTGACCGCCGCTGCTCCGGATCCGGGTGGAACACGCCGGGCCGAGGAGTAGCCCGGCGGGCACGTGGGCAGGTGGCTCCTCAGGCCAGCCTGACGTCCCGAGGAGCCCGAGTTGCCCCGCCACGCCGCACCCGAGCTCAGGCCGCCGCCCGCGCGCGCCGTCGGCGACACGGCGACGGCGACTCCGGCCGGCGACCGTCGCCGCGTGCGGACCCTGCTGCTGCTGGCGCTGGCCTGCGCCGCGCTCCTGATCGCCGCGCCCGTGGCCATCGTGATGTCCCCGTCGTCGCCGGATCCGGCCGGTCAGCAGGACGAGGCCCCCACCCCGGCCGAGGTCGCCGTGGCGCCTCCCGCCGCGCCGCTGCCGGACGGAACGGTCCCTCCCGTGCCGGGCGTGCCCGGGCCGGACCCCGCGGCCGGCACCAGCCCCGCGGACCCGGCGGCCGCAGGCTCCGGGTGGACGCAGCCCCGCACCAGCCAGATCCAGATCCTGCCCTCCAGTCCTCCGTCGTCCTCGAACCAGCGACCCGCGACGCAGCCCCCGGCGGACCAGCAGACCGGTGTCGGCGGCGGAACCGAGTCGCCGACGGGGCTGCTCGGCGGATGATGCGGGAGATCGCCGCCGTCGTGGGCTTCGTAAGGTTCGCTGCATGAGCGCCCGCGACGACGTCTCCGAGATCTTCGACAGCGCCGCCTGGCGCCCGGTCGAGGGCTTCGACTTCTCGGACATCACCTACCACCGGGCCGTCGACGCCGGCGTCGTCCGCATCGCCTTCGACCGGCCCGAGGTGCGCAACGCGTTCCGGCCGCAGACCACCGACGAGCTGATCGCCGCGCTGGAGCACGCGCGGCTGTCCACGGATGTCGGGTGCGTGATCCTCACCGGCAACGGCCCCAGCCCCAAGGACGGCGGTTGGGCGTTCTGCTCCGGTGGTGACCAGCGGGTGCGCGGGAAGTACGGCTACGAGGCCTCGGCGGGTGCGAGCGGCCGGCTGCACATCCTCGAGGCGCAGCGGCTGATCCGCTTCATGCCGAAGATCGTCATCTGCGTCGTCCCTGGCTGGGCGGCCGGTGGCGGGCACAGCCTGCACGTCGTCTCCGACCTGACCCTGGCCAGCGCCGAGCACGCGCGGTTCAAGCAGACCGACGCCGACGTCGGCAGCTTCGACGGCGGGTTCGGGTCGGCCTACCTCGCGCGGCAGGTCGGGCAGAAGTTCGCCCGCGAGATCTTCTTCCTGGGCGAGGAGTACACCGCCGCGGACGCGCACGCGATGGGCATGGTGAACCGCGTCGTCCCCCATGCCGAGCTCGAGGCGACGGCGCTGGACTGGGGCAGGAAGATCGGTGCCAAGAGCCCGACCGCCCAGCGGATGCTCAAGTACTCGTTCAACCTGATCGACGACGGGCTGGTCGGTCAGCAGCTGTTCGCCGGGGAGACCACCCGGCTGGCCTACATGGCCGAGGAGGCCGTCGAGGGCCGGGACGCGTTCCTGGAGAAGCGCGATCCGGACTTCAGCCGCTTCCCCTGGCACGTCTGAGGGCCAGAATGGCCATAGTGGCCCCATGACGAGGGAGACGTTGTGATCATCGAGGTGGTGACGGGAACCGAGGAGCGTCCCGAGGCGCGGGTGGTCGACATCGACGACCTGAGCCGGTGCGTGCTGGCACTGGGGCAGGTCACCGACGAGGAGGCCGCGGAGGTGCTGGAGCGCTCGGGTCTCGGCCGGATGCAGGACGCCGGTTCCGCGCAGCTGGACGTCGGGGCCCTGCGCGCCGCCGCCGAGCCGCGCGCCACCGCCGCCGACTGGAGCGCGCAGTGGGACGCGATGGTCGAGCGGTGCCGCCGCGAGGACCGGCTCTCCGCGGACGGCGCGAGCATCCGCGTGCAGGTGGAGCCGGCCGCCGGCGCCTGATCGCCGGCCCGCCCCGGAGACGATCTCGGCCCGCCGGCGACAGCCGCGCACGAGGTCATTGTCGTGACTCCACTGTCCGGGCCAGTATGTCGCGGTGCAGATGACCAGCCAGCCCGGAGGCCCGTCGTGAGCGGAACACCGGGGCGCCCGCTCAGCGCCGAGCTGTCCGAGCAGCTCCTGGCGGTCGCGGTCGAGATCCTGGCCGACGAGGGGTGGGGTCGGCTCAACAGCGACCGCGTCGCCGCCCGCGCCCGCGCCGGCAAGGCCGGCATCTACCGCCGGTGGCCCACCATGGCCGCCCTCGCCCACGCGGCGGTGGGCCGGTTCCGCCTCGTGACGACGCCCGAGGACACCGGCTCCGTGCGCGGCGACCTGCGCGCGCTCGCCGACCGCTGGACGACGCCGCTGGACCGCGAGGAGCGCGCCGCGGCCAGCATCCTGGGCGCCGCCCGCTACGACCAGCAGCTGCGTGCGGGGCTGGAGCAGGCGCTGGTGCAGCCGCTCGCTGCGGCGGTCGCCGCGATCGGCGAGCGCGCGCAGGCCCGCGGCGAGGAGATCGACGCCCGACGGCTGGCGCTGCTGTACTCGGTGCTCGAGGCGTTCTGGTGGCAGCGCTTCACCGCCGCCGGTGACGGCGCGATGATCGCCGACCAGGTCGAGCTCGTGGTCGACGAGGTGCTCTGCCCGCTGGTCGAGCCCGAGGACATGGCCGTCGCCGTCTGAGGGCAGCGGTCCAGCAGGATGGCGGCTCAGCCGGCGCGGCGGTCCTCCGGGGCGGCGGGGGGCTGGGCGACCAGCCCGTGGAAGGTGCCCGAGCGGGCCTGCATGTAGCCCATCAGCCGGTCGCCCAGCAGCTCGACGGTGGCGGCGACCTCGCTCGGCTCCCAGCCCTCGGCGACCCGCTGCCGGTTCTCCACGATGAGCACCCGCACCGCGGCCAGCCAGATCGCGGCGGTGAGCGGCGCGGTGATCCCCGGGTCCGCCGGCGGGTGCTCACCGCTCTCGTCGGTGTTCTTCCAGGCGTCCAGCAGCGCGCCGGAGAGCCGGTGCTCGGCCTCGAACACCAGCGTGCGCTCGTAGCTGCGCAGCGTCTCGGAAGCGCCGAGGGTGGCCCGGTAGCTGCGCTCTTCGAGGCAGGTGAGGGAACTGAGCTGGCGGGTCATGAACTCGAGCAGGTGGGTGCGCAGCGCGGACAGCGGGCCGACCTCGGGGGAGCGGTCGCGCACCGCGGCGGCCACGCCGTCGACCCACGGGACGCGGCCGTCGAAGAACAGGTCTTCCTTGGTGGCGAAGTGGTTGAACACCGTCTGCACGGCGACGTGGGCCTCGCGGGCGACGTCGGCGATGGTCACGGCATCGAAGCCGCGCGAGGCGAAGAGGCGGTGCGCGGTGGTGCGGACCAGCTCCCGGGTCTGAGCCTTCTTCTGCGCGCGCCGGTCCCCGAGATCACTCACTGTGTGAACGCTAGCAACCGAACGTGGCCGGCGCATCGCCACAGGTCAGACCCATGCATCGCCCTGCCGCGCACTCTCGGGGCCGGACCAGTCGCCCAGGACGGCCCGCGCCCATGACTCCACCAGCACGCCCAGGTCGATGACGTCGAGGTCGGCGGCGACGTCGGCGATGGTCGTCGTCCACACCGGGGGCGGCCCGGACCGGCGGTCACGGCGGGCGGGCCCCAGTTCGTTCTCCAGCACGTCGAGCGCGGCGGAGACCGCCGTCGCGACGCCGGGGACGGGGTGCTGGGCGGCGTAGGCGGCCTCGGCGAGACGCGCCGTCGCGGCGGCGCCGGCGTCGGCGGACGCCTCCTCCTGCGGACCCCGCAGCGTCACGTCGAAGAGCCGGGCGCAGGACGGCGAGGCGCCGGGCCGGGTCGAGAAGCGGGCGGGGACGGGAGCCAGGACGGCGCCGCAGCCCGGGCACACCTCCGTCGCGGGGTCGGCCGCGGGAGGGGGAGGAGCGGTGGGCACCTGCGCGATCGTGCCGCACGTCGGGGTGGGGCGCGGCGCGGACGGGGTCGCACGCGCGGGATGCCGGGCGGGCAGGATGGGCGACGACGGGTTTCCAGGGACGTGAGGAGTCGTGCGGTGCGGACCAGAGCAGCGGTGATGCGGGAGCCGGAGGCCGACTGGGAGATCGTCGAGCTCGACCTGGCCGACCCCGGACCGGGTGAGGTGCTGGTCGAGATGGCCTTCGCCGGCATGTGCCACTCCGACGAGCACCTCCGCCACGGACCCGGGGTGCGGCCGATCGTCGGCGGGCACGAGGGCGCAGGCGTGGTGCAGGCCGTCGGGGCGGGGGTCACCTCCGTGGCCCCGGGCGACCACGTCATCACCAGCTTCCTGCCGGCCTGCGGGCACTGCCGGTACTGCGCCCGCGGCAAGTCCAACCTGTGCGACAAGGGCGCGACCATCGGCACCGGGCAGCTGCCCTCCGGGACGTTCCCCTTCCGGCTGGACGGCAAGGAGCTGGGCGGGTTCTGCATGGTCGGGGCCTTCGCGCGGCACTCGGTGCTCAGCGAGTTCTCCTGCGTGAAGATCGACCCGTCGGTGGCGCTGGACACGGCCGCGCTGCTCGCCTGCAGCGTGCCCACCGGGTGGGGGTCGGCCGTCTACTCGGGTGGGGTGCGGCCCGGCGACACCGTCGTCGTGGTCGGTCTGGGTGGGGTGGGCGTCAACGCGGTGCAGGGCGCAGTGCACGCTGGTGCGCTGCACGTCGTCGGCGTCGACCCGGTCGCGATGAAGCGCGAGTTCGCCGAGTCCCTGGGGGCGACCCGGACGGTGGCCGACGCCGAGGAGGCGGCCGGTCTCGCCCGCAGCCTGTCCCGGGGCACGGGTGCCGACGTCGTCATCCTGACCGTCGGCAAGCTGACCGCCGAGGCCTACGCCGGGGCGATGTCCTGCCTGGGCAAGGCCGGGACCATGGTGCTCACCGCCCTGCCCGACGAGCAGAAGGACGGGAAGCTCTCGCTCAACGGGCCCATGGCCACGGTGTACGAGCAGCGGATCCAGGGCTCGCTGTACGGGTCGTGCAATCCGCGCACCGACATCCCCCGGCTGCTGCAGATGCACGAGGAGGGCCGGCTGGAGCTCGACCGGCTCATCACCCGGCGGTACTCGCTGGACGAGCTCAACCAGGGCTACCGCGACCAGGCGGCCGGGGAGATCGTCCGCGGCCTGCTCGTGCACGCCGACTGAAAGGGGCGCGGGCTGGGCAGCTCCGCGTCATGAGTTCTCCGCGCATCGCCGTTCTCGACGTCGACGGCACCCTGGTGGACACCAACTACCAGCACGCCCTCGCCTGGTACCGGGCCCTCCGGTCGCAGGGGGAGGTGTTCCCGGTCTGGCGCATCCACCGGCTGATCGGCATGGGCGGCGACCAGCTCGTCGCGGCACTCGGCGGGGACGACGTCGAGGAGCGGATCGGGGACGCCGCCCGCGAGCGGTGGGTGGAGGAGATCGACCCGATGATGGGCGAGACGGCGCTGCTGCCCGGCGCCCGGGAGCTCATCGTGGCGCTCAAGGAGCGGGGGCACCGGGTGGTGCTGGCCAGCTCGGGCAAGCCGCACCACGTCGACCGCGCCCTCGACCTGCTCGACGCCCGCGACCTCGCCGACGCGTGGACCACCAGCGACGACGTGGAGCGGACCAAGCCGGCGCCGGACCTGCTGCACGTGGCGCTGGAAAAGCTGGGGGAGCCGGTGGACGCCCCGAGCGTGGTGATCGGCGACTCGGTCTACGACGTCGAGGCCGCCAAGAACGCGGGGATGCCGGCGATCGTCGTCCGCTCCGGCGGCTTCGGGGACGACGAGCTGCGCGATGCGGGCGCCGTCTCCATCCACGACACCCCCGCCGACCTCATCGCCGCCCTGGACGACATCGACCTGCTCTGACCCTGCATCTGCGCCGAGAGGCAGGGTCAGAAGGCGACGGCGTCGCGGCGCAGGTACGTCCGCGCACAGTCGGCCCCTGCCCACCGGTGTGGGCAGGGGCCGACTGCCGGCGGGAGCACCTGCCGGAGGGCGCCCGATCTGCTTCTCCGCGGAAAAGCAGGCTGCTTCTCCGGGGAGGAGCAGGGTCAGGAAGCGGCGGCGTCCCGGCCGAGGCGGCGCAGCATCTCGTCGGGCCGGTCGGTGATCACGGCGTCCACCCCGAGGTCGCGGACCAGTTCCATGTCGGCGGGACGGTTGACCGTCCACACGTGGACCTGCTTGCCCGCCCGGTGCGCGTCGGCCACGAAGTCCGGGTCGGCGCGGATGAGACCGATCCCGGGACCCATCGCCGTCGCGTTGCCGAGCAGCAGCTCCCGCCGCACCGGGCGCAGCCGCTTGCCGATCAGCTGCACGGTGGGCACGCCCGGCGCGAGGTCGGCCATCCGGCGGACGGCGAGCTGGGAGAAGCTCATCATCCGCACGGCGGGCCGGCCGGCCCACTCGACGGGGCGACCGTTGCTCAGCAGCCCGTACCGGCGCAGGCACTCGACCAGCGCCTCCTCGACCTTGCGGCTGTGCCGGGTCGGGTGCTTGGTCTCGATGGCCAGGCGCAGGGAGCCCGGGGTCGCGGTGATGTAGTCGAGCAGCCGGTCCAGCGTGAGCACCAGCCCGTTCTCGACGTCCGGCTCGTCGGTCACCGACAGGATCTCGTCGTCGGCCCACCGGTTGCGGCCCCGCGGACGGCGCGGGCCGAACTGGAACTGCTCGAGCTCGGCCAGGTGCAGGGCGGAGACGATGCCGCGCCCGTTGGAGGTGAGCCTGATCTGCCGGTCGTGCACGCAGACCAGCACGCCGTCCCGGGTCAGGCGGACGTCGCACTCGACGGCGTCGGCACCGACCGCGGCGGCCTGGCGGTAGGCGGCCATCGTGTGCTCGGGCGCCTCGGCGGTGGCGCCGCGGTGGGCGACGACCTCGACGGCGGTCAACGGGTCGGGGCGGGACGAGCGACGAGCACGGAGGAATCCTCCCCGTGCGCCGCCGGAGCCGCGACAGGAGCGCCGTCCGGCCAGGTCAGCCCGCGAGGATGTCCGCGCGCGCCTGGTACTCGGGCACGGTCGCCATGGGGGGTCGCTCGTCGAGGGCGACCGCGGTGCTGCGCGGCACGAACCCGCTGCCGTCGTGGCTGAACTGGGTGAGCAGCCCGCCCGCGGCCGGCGACGGCTCGGCGCGGGCGGCCCGGGCGAGCGCCGTCGAGACCACCTGGCCGGCCATCGCGCCGAGGGCCTCCTGGCTCTGCGAGGTGTGCCGGCGGACGCCGAGGTCCACCTGGGCGAGCCCGCTGAGCCCGACGAGCTCCAGCAGGTCGACGAGCAGCCCGATCTCCACGCCGTAGGCCCCGGCGAAGGGCACCTGCTCCAGCGCGGACCGGCGCCCGGCGTACTCGCCGCCCAGCGGCTGCACGAAGCCGGCCAGCTCGGGCCACAGCGCGTTGAGCAGCGGCCGCGCGGTCAACTCGGTGACGCGACCGCCGCCGGAGGGGACGCGCACGCCGTCGATCTCCAGCGGACGGGTGTAGCAGCCCTTCACGTACTGGACGTGCGGGTCGGTCAGCAGCGGCCCGAGCAGCCCCGGCACGTAGTGGCTGACGTCGCCCTTGAGGTCGGAGTCGAGGAAGACGACCAGGTCGCCGGTGGTGACGGCCAGCGACTTCCACAGCGCCTCGCCCTTGCCGGGCCGGTTGCCGTGCGCGGGCAGCACGTCGGCGGTGGCGACGACGTCGGCGCCCGCGGCCCGGGCGACCTCGGCGGTGGCGTCGGTGGAGTCGGAGTCGACGACGACCAGCTCGTCGACCAGGTGGACGCGGTGCATCCAGCGCTCGGCGATGTCGGAGACCAGCAGGCCCACCGTCGCCTGCTCGTCGCGGGCGGGGAGGACGACGCTCACGCGTGACCCGCTGCGTCGTCTGGCGGCGACCAGCCCGTCGACGTCGATCGAGTCGAGGGAGCGGGCGGAGGTGGTTCGGCCGTGGAACCAGGCCCGGGCATCGGGTCGCATCGCCTCACTGTCGACCACGATCGGGCCTCGCACCACTGCCCTGCGAGGGTGTTCACCGGGCCGTTCCGGTCCCGTCGACCCGGCGTCACCGGCCCGGGGAGGGGTCTAGCGGCCCTGGCGTTCCCGGTAGCGGGCCGCCCGTTTGGCTGCCGCTGCCCGCCGGCGGATGCTGTCCTCCGCCTCGCGCACGCGCTCGGCGTCATCGCGCACGGCCGTCGCCGTGCCCACGGGGTAGCCGGCCTGCTTGACCCGGTGCTCGGCGGCCTCGGGCATGTAGGCGACCGAATAGAACATGCCGAGCAGCAGCCCGCCCAGCGCGGCCATCCCGCGGATCCAGAACTCGCCGGGCAGGAAGATCAGCACCGCGCCGATCGGCACCATCATCTGCACGAAGGCGCGGGCCATGTGCCGCAGCACCCAGGTGCGCGTCGTCGTGTCGTGCAGCACCCAGGGGCTGTACCGCCGTGGCAGGCGTCCGCCGAGCGCGTACCACAGCCACCGCAGCGGGTCGGGACGGCGAAGGGCCGTCGCCTCGCCGTCGGTCGGGGTGCTCACGGGTCGATGGTAGGGACCGCGCAGCGCCGGTCGGGCGTCCCGCGTTCACAGCGAACGTGCGGGTTTCGCACAGCCGGTCGACGGGACGGCCCTCCTATGGTCGCGTTCCCAGCCGACACCCGAGGAGCATCCGTGAGCCGCATTCCCCAGCCCGAGACCGGATCGACCTACGAGGGCCGCCCGTTGCCGCGACCGGACGAGGAGGTGGTCGACCAGGGCCTGCGCTTCGACGTCGACACCCTGCTCAGCCGCCGGCGCCTGCTGGCCGTCCTGGGCATCGGCACCGCGAGCGTCGGGCTGGCCGCGTGCGGTGGCAGCTCCGGGACGTCGTCCGCGTCCTCGTCGACCGCCTCGTCCTCCGCCTCCGCGTCGGCCACCGCGGCAGCTGGTGAGATCCCCGACGAGACCGCCGGCCCCTACCCGGGTGACGGCTCGAACGGACCGAACGTGCTGGACCAGAGCGGCATCGTGCGCAGCGACATCCGGTCGAGCTTCGGCGAGATGAGCGGCACCGCCGAGGGCGTGCCGATGACCCTGGAGCTGACCGTCGCCGACCTGGCCAACGGCGGCGTGCCCTTCGCGGGCGTCGCCGTCTACGTGTGGCACTGCACCCGCGAGGGCGGGTACTCGCTGTACTCCGACGGCATCACCGACCAGAACTACCTGCGCGGCGTCCAGGTCACCGACTCGGCCGGCAAGGTCTCCTTCACCAGCATCTTCCCGGCCTGCTACACGGGGAGGTGGCCGCACATCCACTTCGAGGTCTACCCCGACCAGGCCAGCATCACCGACTCGACCGCCGCCATCGCCACCTCGCAGGTCGCCCTGCCCAAGGACGTCTGCGACACCGTGTTCGCGCAGACCGGCTACGAGGCGTCGGTGTCCAACCTGGCCCAGCTGAGCCTGACCAGCGACAACGTCTTCGGCGACGACGGTGGCGCCAGCCAGCTGGCCACCGTCACCGGCGACGTGAAGGGCTACACCGTGTCGCTGCCGGTGCGCATCGACACCACCACGACGCCGACCGGCGGAGGCATGGGCGGTGACGGCGCCCCGTCCGGCGCCCCCGGCGGCCCGCCGCCGAGCCAGCCGACGTCCTGACCGTGATGCTGCTGTTCGGCTACCGGGCAACCTGGTGTCGATCATCGTGATCTGGCTGCCCGCCACGCCGATGGGGCCGGCCGGACGACGATGATCAACCAGGAGGAGGCGGGGCGCCAGGGATGACGGGGGCGCGGGCGGAGCCGCCGGTGTCAGATGTTGGAGCAGGGCACGTTGCTGAGGGCGGTTCCGCCGTCTCCCTCGTTGTCGCATCCCACGGTCGTGCTGTCCCGGAGTGCACGGTTGCCCGCGGCGTTGATGGCCAGCTCCGTGAAAGCGGCGGCCCGGTTGTCCGAGAACACGTTGCCCTGGCCCCACCCGTCGGCCACGTCGTGCACCTGGAAGCCGTCGGTCGGCGAGGCCGTGCCGTTGTTGCCCTCGATCAACCAGTCGTTGCCCTTGACGTCCACCCACGAGTCGGTGTCCACCATGGCCGAGCCGTCGAACGTGTTGGTCCGGAGGATCCCGCCGGTCGTCCCCTCCTTGATGTCCACGGCCTCGGCCGTGGTGCCGGCGACGTCGTTGCCCTCGATGACGTTGCGGTCGCTGCGGTCGGGCTGGCAGTCGGTCTGCCGGCACCAGTTGCTCTCCGCGCTCCCGACGTAGATCCCCTCGCCGAACTTGGGCTTGCGCAGACCCGTGTCACGCACGGTGTTGCCCACGACGACGTTGTCCGAGCTGTTGGTCCGCAGGTGGATCGCCTCGTCACCCATCGACGTCACGAGGAGGCCTTCGATCCGGTGGCCGGTGCCGGAGTCGACCATGACGCCCTTGTTGCCGCCGGTGACGGTGAAGCCCAGCAGGTGCCAGGACGACGCGCTCTGCAGATGGAGGGCGTAGTCGCCGTCGATGTCGCCCCCGTCGATGACGGCGTCCCGGCTGCCGCACAGCACGATCGGCGCGTCCGGCGTCGCCACGGTCTGGGCGATGAAGTTGCCCTCGTACGTGCCGGCCGCCAGGCGGATGACCTGGCCCGGCCGGGCCTCCTCGAGTGCCGTCTCCAGAGCGGCCGCGTCGGACACCTCCACCGCGCCGGCAGTGGCTGCGCAGGCCTCGGGCATCGGCGCCGTGCTAGGGGCGGGAGCTTCTGCCGAGGGTGGAGCGCTGGTCGGCGTCGTCGTCCGGGGTGACGGCGTGGGGACCGACGTCGGCGAGGCCGAGGTCGACCCGGTCGAGTCCGAGCTGCAGGCGCTCAGCGCCAGCAGGGCGACGGCCACGGTCAGCGGGAGGCGGAGGCCCCACGTCGTCCGGGAGGCCGGCCTCGGCGCGGGCTGGGGAATCGGTGCGGGGGTCATGCGTGCCCTCCGGAGGACATGGGGGTGGCGAGGTCCATCCGCCGGGGAGCGGGACGGTTCCGCCGCATCTGGTCCTGGTACGGCGGGATGCCGACCGTGAGGCGGTTGCGGCGGGCGCGCGCCGCGAGGCACAGCGGTGCACCCAGGATCACGACCCACAGCACCAGCATGGGGTGGTTGGGGATGAAGGTCGACCAGTAGACCCAGTTGTCGCGATCCTGGACCCACTCCTCCAGGTCGTTGCCCGACTGCTCGACCACGACGCCGGGCGCGAGACGGTGCAGGTCCAGCCCGCTGGGTCCGCGGCCGGCCACCGTGTTGTCGACCACCGAGGACGCCACGGCAGCTCCGACGACCGAGATGCCGTGCTCGGTGGCCTGCTCGACGGTGTTGCCGGTGACCGTCGCGCTGGCCGCGCGCACCCGGATACCGGTGTCCCCGCCGGTGAGCTCGTTGTCGCTGATCGTCGCGGCGCCGCCGCTCGTCGAGATGCCGAACCGGTGGTCGCCGCGGACGGTCGTGCCGACCACCGTCGCCGGGGCCGCGGTGTCGACCAGGACGATCCCGTCCCGGTTGTCGGTGAGCTCGGTCCCGACGATCGCGACGTCGCTGGCTGCCACCACCCGCACACCGCCCTTGGCGTTGTCGCGCAGATGGCCGCCGGTGACGGTCAGATCGCCGTAGGAGCGCAGCGAGGCACCGCCGGCGGACACCCCGTCCGCGAGCGGTGCGCCACTGAAGTAGACGCCGTACTCGGAGTTCCCGACGGCGTCCACGTCGGTCAGCGTGATCTCCTCCGATCCCTGCTCGGCTGAGATGCCGTTACCGCCGTTGCCCTCCACCCGCGTATCGGTGATGGTGGTCTCCACGCTCTGGCGGTGCAGGGTGATCCCGTCGACGGCGTTGTCGGAGAAGGAGGAGCCGGACACCTCCAGCCCGTCGGTCTCCGAGGCGAACAGCCCGTAGTGCCCGTCCTCGAAGGAGGAGTCGGTGATCGCCCCGGTCACCGGACCGCTCGAGCCCCCGGTCAGGGCGACGCCGCCGGTCCGGCCCGCCCAGAACCCCAGGCCCCGGGCGTCCAGGTGGGCGAACTCGACGTCGCCGCTGATCATGCGGACGTAGGCCCGCCCGTCTGCCACGTCGTCGTCGGCCGCGCGTCGCTCCTCGTCCCAGCTGGTGAGCGTCAGCTCTCGGCCGTCCGCGCCGGACAGCTCGAGGTGGGCCTTCCAGGCGACCAGCGAGGCGATGCCCGAGGCGTCGCTGCGCAACCGCAGGGTGGTCCCGGGTGCCGAGATGCTGAGCCGCGCGCCCGGTGCCACGAGCACGTGCTTGGTGAGCAGGACCGCACCGCCGGGCTGCTCCTCGGCCGCGCCGCCGGCGACCAGGTCGGCCAGGCCGTAGTCCAGGCCGCGCGCCGTCAGGACGAAGGTCTCGGTGCCGTCGACGGTCTGCACGTAGGGCGCCGAGTCCGGCCGCAGCGCCGAGATCAGGCGCAGCAGCCGCTCGTCCTCGGTGGTCAGCAGCGCACCCTGGTCCGTAGCCGCGTCGTCGACGCTGCGCTGCTGCTCGGCCATCAGTGCCGGTGCCACGAGCACCGGGGTCGACTCCTCCTGGAACGGATCGGTCACGACGACGACGCCGAGGACGGCGGCGACCACGGCGACGCCGGCCAGCAGCCGTCCGGCGGTCACCCGGCCGGCGGGACGCGCGCTCATGCCGGCGCCACGGAGGTCGCGGGCGCACCGGCCGGCGACGCGGTCAAGCTCGCCTCGGCCTGCCCCTCGCCGCCGGTGAGGTCGGCACGGCGGGTCAGCCAGCCCTGCTTGTTCATGGTCACCAGGGCGTAGGTCTTGAGGGGCAACGCCACCATGGCGATGATCAGGGTCACCAGCGGCAGGATCAGCAGGTCCGACGGGCGACGGCGGAGGTGACTGATGCTGCGGATCGCTCGGCCCACGAAGAGCCATGCGGCCGCGAGACCGAAGCCCCACCAGCCCTCACCGGAACGTCCCGCCACGGCCACGTAGTAGACGGCGGCGAACATGGTGACCGGGGTGAACAGGATCTGCAGGACGGTGATCTGACTGACGAGGGGGACGTGCCACAGCCAGCCCTTCCAGGCGGCGGTGAGGTAGCAGCGGTAGCTGTTCCGGCTCCACCGCACCCGCTGCTTGCAGAAGGCGCGGAAGGTGCTCGGGAACATCGACATGGCCCGGGCGGTGTCCTGGTGCACGGTCTTGTAGCCGCTGGCCAGCACGAGCCAGGTCAGCCGGCCGTCGTCACCGGCGACGCACCGCCGACCCAGGAAGAACTCGTGCTCCAGGTTCTCCAGCACCGGCAGCACGACGCTCCGCCGGTAGGCCGCCGTCCGGCCGGACACGCACACCACGGCACCCGCGCGGCCGGTTGCCGGGACGTAGTCCAGGTAGCGGAGGTCGATGATCCAGTCGGCGACCCGTCGCCAGATGCTCGACTCGGGCAGGTGCACGTTCTGCCGCGTGCCGACCGCGCCGACCTGCGGGTCGACGAAGGGCATCTGCACGGCCGCGAGCAGCCCCGGGCGCCAGTTGGTGTCGGAATCGCAGAGCACGAGCACCTCGCCCGTGGCCTCCCGGATTCCGACACCCAGGGCCGAGCGCTTCCCCTCGTGCGCGAAGGAGAGCACGGTGAGCCGTCGGTCCTCCCGTGCGACCAGCCGCCGGTATGCCTCGTGGTCCTCCACGTCCAGCACCACGATGACCTCGGTCGGGTCCTGGGCGAGCCAGGTGTCCAGACACCGCTCCAGCACCTCCGGGTCCTCCCGGAACGACGGCACGATGACCGAGGTGGTGGTGCGGTAGTCGTTGACCGTCGGCCGGTACCGGCTCGAGAGGACCTTCCGGATCAGCCAGATGGACCAGGAGAGGGCTCCGACGACGCCGACAGGGATCAGCAGGTGCCAGTCGTGGGCGACCACGTACAAGAGGTCGGACATCGGGGTT
>Ga0210040_10002566_pt1 | contig 25474 bp, 20 predicted proteins | sample CryGeyCG12114_NA_FD_185462 | JGI IMG/M metagenome (GOLD analysis project Ga0210040, IMG submission 185462) | Groundwater microbial communities from aquifer - Crystal Geyser CG19_WC_8/21/14_NA (SPAdes) (version 2) | ecosystem: Environmental > Aquatic > Deep subsurface > Groundwater | place: USA... | reverse complement strand
GGTTGGAGATCGCGTCGTGGGGCGACCACCTCGACCCCAACCGCGGCGCGACCGACGACGACTACATCGCCGACCGGCTCGCGATCCTCGAGAAGAACAACCTCAAGGTGTTCACGATCTCGAACCACCTCAAGGGGCAAGCCATCTGCGACGATCCCATTGATGCGCGCCACCGCGACATCCTCCCCGATTCGGTGTGGGGTGACGGAGACGCGGAGGGCATCCGCCAGCGAGCCGCCGAAGAGCTGATGAACACCGCCCGCACGGCCGCCCGACTCGGTGCCAAGACGGTGACCGGATTCACCGGCTCGTCGATCTGGAAATACGTCGCGATGTTCCCGCCCGTCTCCGAGGAGATGATCCAGGCCGGATACGACGACTTCGCTCGCCGCTGGAACCCCATCCTCGACGTCTTCGATGAGGTGGGCGTGAAGTTCGCGAGCGAGACGCATCCGAGCGAAATCCACTACGACTACTGGACGACGAAAGCTGCACTCGAAGCGATCGGTCATCGCGAAGCGTTCGGTATCAACTGGGATCCGAGCCACATGGTCTGGCAGGACATCGACCCGGTCGGCTACCTGTGGGACTTCAAGGACCGCATCTATCACGTGCACTGCAAGGACGCGAAGAAGCGACTCGCCAACGGACGCAATGGCCGACTGTCGTCGCACCTCGCGTGGGCCGACCCTCGACGAGGGTGGGACTTCATCTCCGTCGGCCACGGGGACGTGCCCTGGGAAGACTGCTTCCGCATGCTCAACGCGATCGGCTACGACGGCCCCCTCTCGGTCGAGTGGGAGGACGCAGGCATGGATCGGCTCGTGGGTGCGCCCGAGGCGCTCGAGTTCGTCAAGCGCTTCGGATTCGAGGCTCCGTCGAGCGCATTCGACGCAGCCTTCAGCACCCGCTGACCAGAAACAGCCCTGCCAGCGCGAGTAGGCTCGATTCTTCCCGGTGTCGACGTGGCCGCCGTCATCTTCGACACCGACGAAAGACAGCATCTGTGACAGCGACCGTCCACCCAGGGGACGCGCTGTCCCGATCCCGTCGACTGCTCCTCATCGTCGTGCTCGGAGCGCTCGTCGGACTCGGTCCGTTCACTATCGACCTGTATCTGCCTGCGTTTCCTGCGCTGACCGACGATTTCGGAGTGAGCGACGCCGCCATCCAATTGACGCTGACGGCGACCACCATCGGCTTCGGTCTCGGCCAGCTCGTGGTGGGTCCGTGGAGTGACCGGGTCGGACGGCGAGTTCCGCTGTTAGTGGCGACGGCTGTGCACATCTTCGCGTCGATGGGCGCGGCGCTCGCGCCCGAAGTCGTCTCGCTCAGCGCTTTCCGCCTGCTGCAAGGCGTCGGCGCCGCGGGCGGCGGGGTGGTTGCGTTGGCTATGGTGCGCGACCTCTTCGGCGGGCGTCCACTCGTGCGCATGCTCTCGCGGCTCGCGCTCGTCATCTCCCTTGCACCGATCGCCGCGCCGGTGATCGGCAGTCAACTTCTGCAGTGGATCGACTGGCGGGGGATCTTCGTGCTGCTCGCCTGCTACGGCGTCTTCGTCCTCGTCGCAGCCACCATGTTCATCGGGGAGACCCGGCCGAAGCTCCTTATGCCCGTCGCAGGTCGATCGACGACGGCGGAACGGTATCGAGCGCTTTTCACCGACCGCATCTTCATCGGCGTCGCGCTGATCGGTGGAATGCAGTTCGCCGGCCTCTTCTCCTATCTCTCCGCCTCCTCGTTCCTCTTCCAGGACGTTTTCGGCCTCAGCGCGCAGGAGTTCGGGCTGCTGTTCGGCATCAATTCGCTCGGAATCCTGATCGGCAACCAGACCGCGGCTCGACTGACGAGGGTCATGGGGCCGCAGTGGATTCTGGCGGGAACGACACTCGCCCAGCTGCTCGCATCGATCGCCATCGTGGTGGGCGTCGTCGCGGGAACAGGACTCGTCGGAATCGTCATCCCGCTCTTCGTGTTCATCCTCGCCTGCGGGTTCGCGTTCCCATGCGTGCAGGTCGTCGCACTCGCTCATCACGGCAGTGAGGCAGGGACGGCCGCCTCGCTACTCGGCGCGCTCAACTTCGGGCTCGCAGGGCTCATCTCGCCGCTCGTCGGTGTCCTCGGTATCTCGACAGCCCTCCCGATGGGAGCCGTGATGGCGGTCACGGCGCTCGTCGGAGTCCTGTCCCTCTGGTTCGTCGTGCGTCCCCGGACAGTGCCGGCGCTCGAGGACTGATCAGGCTGCGGACTGCGCCGCGCGACGGGCATCGCCCCTGCGTCGCACCGCGGCCTGGAACCTGCCGGAGTCAGGGATGCGGGCGAGGAGCGGGCCTGCGATCACCGTCATCAGGACGTAGGCGGTTGCAAGCGGCGCCAGCTGAGGCTCCACTCCTGCACCGACCGCGAGGCCTGCGATGACGATCGAGAACTCGCCGCGAGCGGTGAGCACGAGACCAGCCCTCCACCGGCCGGGCACCCCGATGCCCGCTCGCTTGGCGGCGAGATATCCCGTCACGGTCTTCGTCGTGATCGTCAGCACCGCGAGTACCGCGGCGGGGACGAGCACCGGCACCATATCGGTCGGGTCGGTCGACAGTCCGAAGAAGACGAAGAACACGGCGGCGAAGAGGTCGCGCAATGGGGTCAGCACATGCTCCGCCGAGTTCGCCACTTGGCCGGAGAGGGCGATCCCCACGAGGAAGGCGCCGACCGCGGCGGAGACATTGGCCTGCTGTGCGATCCCGGCGACGAGCAGGGTGAGCCCCAGGACTCCGAGTAGTAGCGACTCAGGGTGGCTCGCCGAGAAGAGGCGAGAGATCACGCGGCCATGACGCAGTGCGAGATACAGGATGACGAGCACGACGACGACGGCGATGGCAAGCGTCGTCGCCCCGGTGACGAGACCGGCGCCGAGCAGAAGCGTCGAAAGCAGTGGGAGGTAGAACGCCATCGCGAGGTCCTCCATGACCAGGACCGACAGCACCGTCGGCGTCTCGCGGTTGCTCAGCCGGCCGAGGTCGCCGAGGACTTTCGCGACCACACCGGACGAAGAAACCCAGGTGACCCCCGCGAGCGCGACCGCTGCGATCGGTCCCCATCCGAGCAGCAACGCGAAAGCGGCGCCGGGCAGAGCATTGAGGGCCGCGTCGATGAGGCCGGCGACACGGGAGCGTTTGAGGGAGTCGACGAGCTCTGACGCCGAATATTCGAGCCCCAACATGGCGAGCAGAAGGATCACGCCGATCTCGCTACCGACCTCGAGGAACTCCTCGCTCGCCGTCAGCGGCAACCAGCCGCCGTGGCCGAACGCGAGACCGGCCACGAGATAGAGCGGAATGGGTGAGATGCCGAGACGTGTCGCGATACGGGCGAGCAGGCTCAGGCCGAGCAGAAGCGCGCCTACTTCGACGAGCAGGAGAGTGGACTCGCTCACCGAAAGGGTCAGCCCGCGCCGTGCGAGAGAAGGTCGGCGAGCGCATCGAGTCCCTGCCGCGTGCCGACCGCGATGAGCGTGTCACCAGCCAGGATCGGTGCATCAGGAGTCGGCGACGGGATGATCCTCGAATCACGGGCCATGGCCACGATCGACGTACCCGTCCGGGTCCGCGCTTTGGTGTCGCCCAGAGTGCCGCCGGCGAAAGGGGAGCCGGCCGGAAGCAGGAGTTGTTCGGTGAAGAGCCCGGTGGCCTGCTCCCCGATCTTGGTCAGCTGACTGACCAGCACCGAGCCGCCGAGGACCTCCGCCACCGCGGACGCCTCCTCATCGCTGAGCTTCACCGAGTCGCGACAGGCGTCCGGATCGTCGACGTCGAACAACGCCAGGTTCCGTTGACCGTCGCGGTGAGCGACCACCCCGATCCGTCGACCGCTCTCGGTGAGTACATCGTGGCGGGTGCCGATGCCGGGCAGGTCGACCTTCTCAATACGGACAGTCACCCCGAAACGGTAACACCGCGCGCGATCCCGCCTCCCGTCGGGTCCGATCTCGCAGAAGATCATCCTCGGAGGCGCCACCTAGCATGAGGGCATGGTGCGTGCGGAACAGATCACTCAGCCCATCTCATTTCACGGCGAGGGCCCTTTCTGGGATCCGCGTTCCGCGAAGATGCACCTCGTCGACATGCTCGCCGGTGTCATCGTCGAACTCGATGGCGAAATCCCGGTGCGACATGAGGTCGGTTCCGTCGCGGCGGCAGTACGAGCGCGGAAGTCGGGTGGGTACGTCGTCGCGGTCGAACGCGGGTTCCGGCTCCTCGACGCACATTTTCGGCCGGAGGGGGAGGTGATCGCCGCGTTCACCGACCCGGAGATCCGGATGAACGAAGGCGGCTGCGATCCGCAAGGCCGTTTCTACTGCGGTTCGATGGCATACTCCGCTGACGCGGGACGCGGCACCCTGTATCGGATCGACGACGACCTCAGCGTGCACACCGTCCTCGGAGACGTGACCATTTCGAATGGACTTCAATGGAGCGCCGACGGATCGCGCGTCTATCACGTCGACACACCGACCGGTCGGATCGATGTCCTCGATTTCGACGGCGACACGGGAGCGATGACGAACCGGCGGCCATTCATCGAGATCGATGGAGAAGGCAATCCCGACGGCCTCGCGATCGATGAGGAAGACGGGCTATGGGTGGCGCTTTACGGCGGGTCCGCTGTACGTCACTACGACCGCGGCGGCGTCCTGGTCGACACCGTCGAGCTCCCGGTGACCAACGTGACCGCATGCGCCTTCGGCGGCGACGACCTGCGCACCCTCTACATCACCACCTCGCGCGAAGGACTCGATGACGGGGATCAACCGGAAGCGGGCGCACTCTTCTCTGTCCATACCAGCGTCGCAGGAGCGTCGCAGCACGAATTCTCGGGTTGACGAGGCGGCGACCGTTCCGCCGCATGTGCGAGCCCGCTAGAGGACCGAATTCAACTGCGCGATCAGCGGGGTCGCGATGGAAAGAGCGACGGCCGCACCGACAACGTAGGTCGCGAACGGATAGCGCTCGTACAGGTACAGATTCTTACCGTAACGCTGCCGCAGATCCGCGCGAGATACCGGCTCTTCAACCATTTCGACCGGTAGGTCGTACGCGTGCGCAGAACGATTCATATCGGACGCATCCCAGAACTGTCCGCGCAGACGCACTCGCGTACGGCCTGCGGCGTCGAGGAAGAAGATCTGCTTCGTCGTCTCGAAAGAGCGTCCGTTGTAGAGCTGGAGAACGCGCACCGAGGCCAACTCGCTGATCGGGGTCACGGTGCGACCGCCGAGATACCTCACCTCGGTGATCGAATCCGGCGCGAAGATAAGTCGCGTCGAACGTACCCGCAGGATGAAGGCGAGCAGAACAACCGCGACGATCGCGTTCAGCAGCACAACGCTGCCGATGCCGGGTGAGCCCCAGCCCACGGCGTACAACGTTGCGAACGGCGGCGCTAGAGCGAGCGCTGAAGCCCAATAGACCGTCCCTGCCAACCAACTGAAAAGAGGGCGCACGACGATCGTCTCGCCCTCAGCCAGCCGTCGTCGCATCAGCCCTCCCGGCACCAGACTCTAGAAGGGGGCCATAAAAGTGGGCTAGCCCCAGAACGGGGTCCGGCTGAAGCCGGACGTGGATCGGGGACTCGATCCATGGCGAAGCGGTGCGCCGCTCGCGGAGGATGGGGGACTCCGTCGAAGTGGCTGCGCCACTTCTTCTCCCCGAATCCGCCGTGCTTCTGCAGATGAAGAAATGCGCCCACCCGATGGGTGAGCGCATTCTTCATCTGCGGAGGATGGGGGATTCGAACCCCCGAGGGCTTTCACCCAACACGCTTTCCAAGCGTGCGCCATAGGCCACTAGGCGAATCCTCCGGTCGGTTCAGCTGAGATCGCTCGCTGAAGCCATCCGACATCCTATCCTCACGTTAGACTCGATGTCGGCTCCCCGCGTGGCGCCATCCAGGCCAACTCCCCCAGGGCGGAAACGCAGCAAGGGTAACCGGGCTCTGGCGGGTGCGCGGGGGGTCCTTACTCGTTAAGCGCTCCCGCGCTTACGTGCCGGTGCCGGTGTCGGTCGTCGCCGTTACCCTTGTCACGTGGTCACCGCCCTCTATCGCCGATACCGGCCAGAAGCCTTCGGCGAACTCATCGGTCAAGCGCAGGTGACCGATCCGCTGCGCACCGCCCTGCGCACCGACCGGGTCAATCACGCCTACCTGTTCAGCGGCCCCCGGGGGTGCGGAAAGACGACTTCGGCACGTATCCTCGCGCGCTGCCTGAACTGCGCCGAAGGACCGACCGACACCCCGTGCGGCAAATGCGACAGCTGCGTCGAATTGGGTCGTGGCGGTGGCGGCTCACTCGATGTCGTCGAGATCGACGCCGCCAGCCACAATGGTGTCGACGACGCGCGCGACCTGCGCGAACGCGCCGTGTTCGCACCCGCCCGCGACCGCTTCAAGATCTTCATCCTCGACGAAGCGCACATGGTCACCCCGCAAGGCTTCAACGCGCTGCTCAAGATCGTCGAAGAGCCGCCAGAGCACGTCATGTTCATCTTCGCGACCACCGAGCCCGAGAAAGTCATCGGCACCATCCGGTCGCGCACCCACCACTACCCGTTCCGGCTGGTGCCGCCCGCACAGATGCTCGAATACCTCGGCGAGCTCTGCACTGCAGAGGGCGTCACCGTCGCCCCCGGAGTCCTCCCGCTCGTCGTCCGAGCCGGCGGCGGATCCGTCCGCGACACCCTGTCCCTGCTCGACCAGCTGATCGCCGGATCAGAAGGCACCGCCGTCGAATACGAGCGGGCAGTGTCACTCCTCGGCTACACCCACGGGGCACTCCTCGACGAAATCGTCATCGCCCTCGGTCAACGCGACGCAGGCAACGCGTTCGCCGCTGTCGACCGAGTCATCCAAACCGGTCAAGACCCTCGACGTTTCGTCGAAGACCTCCTCGAACGCCTGCGCGACCTCATCGTCGTCGCCGCAACCAACGAGAATGCGGGCTCCGTTCTTCGCGGAGTGCCAAGCGAACAGATCGACGCCTACCGAATGCAGTCCGCGCACTTCGGAGCCGCCGAGCTGTCCCGCGCCGCCGATGTCATCAACGACGCGCTGACCGAGATGACCGGCGCCACGTCGCCGCGACTGCATCTCGAACTCATGATCGCCCGCGTACTCGTGCCCGCAGCCGACGCCGTCGGCGCGCTCGCCCGCGTCGAACGGCTCGAGCGGCGCGTCGGAGTCGAAGGCGCCGGGGCATCGACCTCGGCACCGGTCGCAACGCCTGAACCCGCGCATGCGCCGCAGTCACACCGGCCAGCCACGACAGCGCCCGTGGCTGCCCCTGCAGAGCAACCGAGACCGACCTCCGCACCCCGGCCAGTCGAGCCGGTGTCCGCCCAGCCGGTGCCCGCCCAGCCTGTGCCCGCCCAGCCGGTGAAACGCGCAGAGCCGGCCGCCGCCACTCCGAGCACACCCGCCGAACCCACTCGCCCCGCCCCAACTTCAGAGCCGGGATGGGAAGTGCGGGTGCCCGGCAGCGCGGCGCCCGCAACGCCCGTCGCCGATGGCGATTGGGTCGTGCGCACGCCCGGAAGTCCCGCACCGACCGAAGGCGAAGACGCCTCCCGAAAGCTTCCCGCGCAGGAGGCAGAGGCGCCGTCGCCCACAGAGCCCGTCACTGAGCCGGCCAGCGTGAGCGCACCGGCCGACAAGTCTCCGGCGCAGGCGCCGCTCGAGCTCCATCAGGTGCGCGACTCCTGGCCCGAGATCATCGAGGTCGTCAAGCGCGGAAGCATGAACGCGTGGGCTGTCGTCTACACCGCGCAGCCGCTGCTGCTGAACGGGGACATCCTCACACTCGGCTTCGTCAGCGAAAACGACGTCAGCAGCTTCCGGCAGCAGCAAGCGTCCGGCCAGGGCGTCAGCGAGGTCTTGCGGCAGGCGATCCTCGAAGTCCTCGGCACCCGGGTCAAGTTCCTCGTGCGGGTCGACGCCCCCGCCCAACAGGCGCCGGCGCCCCCTGACCCCTCCGAGGCCGATCAATCACGCCGTTACGGCGAGTCAGTGGTCCGAGAGATCCTCGGCGCCAACTTCATCGAAGAGACCCAGCTGCAGCCGAAGACAGGGGACTGAGCCGTGTACGAAGGCATCGTTCAGGAGCTCATCGACGAACTCGGCAGGCTCCCCGGAATCGGGCCGAAATCAGCGCAGCGCATCGCGTTCCACATCGTCCAGACCGAGACCTTCGACGTCCGCAGACTCGGCGAGGTGCTACTCGAAGTTCGCGAGAAGGTGCGGTTCTGCATCGAGTGCGGCAATGTCGCCGATCAGGAACGATGCAACATCTGTCGCGACCCACGCCGCAATCGGTCACTCATCTGTGTCGTCGAAGAAGCGAAAGACGTCGTCGCCATCGAGCGCACCAGGGAGTTCCGCGGGCTCTACCATGTGCTCGGCGGCGCGATCAGCCCCATCGACGGCGTCGGCCCCGAACAGCTCCGCATCCGTGAACTACTGCAGCGTCTCGCCGACGGAACCGTCGAAGAAGTGATCATCGCGACCGACCCGAACCTCGAAGGCGAGGCGACGGCCACCTACCTTTCGCGCACGCTGCGCACACTCGAAATCAACGTGAGCCGCCTCGCCTCCGGTCTGCCCGTGGGTGGCGACCTCGAATACGCCGACGAGGTGACCCTCGGTCGCGCCTTCGAGGGGCGCCGCCTCGTCGACGAACAGCGCTGACCGCGCCCATCGCCCGGAGCGCGGCGAGCGACCTCGCGCGCTTCCGGTGGTGACATTAGAATCGTCGGGGCTTGGAACGAGCCCCGTCCCGGGAGTGCAGCAGTGGCTTTGATCGTGCAGAAGTTCGGCGGCTCGTCGGTCGCCGACGCCGAGAGCATCAAACGCGTCGCGAAGCGCATCGTCGAAACCAAGCGCGCCGGCAACGATGTCGTCGTCGCTGTCTCTGCGATGGGGGACACGACCGACGAGCTTCTCGACCTCGCCCACGAAGTCGCGCCCATCCCCGCGCCGCGCGAACTCGACATGCTGCTCACGGCAGGTGAACGCATCTCCATGGCCCTACTGGCCATGGCGATCGAGAATCTCGGATTCGAAGCGCGATCGTTCACCGGCAGCCAGGCGGGCATGATCACCGATGCCCAGCACGGTGCCGCTCGCATCGTCGATGTCACGCCCCGCCGCGTCCAAGAAGCGTTGGATGACGGCGCCATCGCGATCGTCGCAGGATTCCAAGGTTTCAGTCGGGTCACCGGTGACATCACGACGCTCGGTCGAGGAGGCTCCGACACGACGGCAGTCGCGCTCGCCGCAGCGTTGAAGGCTGAGGTGTGCGAGATCTACACCGATGTCGACGGCATCTTCACCGCCGACCCCCGTGTCGTTCCGCTTGCTCGCAAAATCGATCGAGTCACGAGCGAGGAAATGCTCGAGCTCGCCGCGGCCGGTGCGAAAGTGTTGTACATCCGCGCCGTCGAATACGCCCGCCGTCACGGCGTTACCCTTCACGTACGCTCCTCGTTCAACAACAACGAGGGAACCATCGTCTACAGCCCCGTTTCTCCGGGGCTCGACGAGAACGGAGACCCCGTGGAAGAGCCGGTCATCTCAGGAGTCGCCACCGACCTCAGTGAGGCGAAGATCACCGTCGTCGGTGTTCCCGATGTTCCCGGTAAGGCAGCGCAGATCTTCACGATCGTCGCGCGCTCCGGCGCGAACATCGACATGATCGTCCAGAACGTGTCAGCGGCGGTCTCAGGCCTCACCGACATCTCATTCACCCTGCCCAAGTCCGATGCGCAGGCGGTCCTCACCGCGCTCACCACGGCGAAGAGCGATGTGGGCTTCGAGCGGCTGCAGCACGACGACCAGATCGGCAAGCTCTCGCTCGTCGGCGCGGGGATGCGCACCAACGTCGGAGTGTCCGCCGACCTGTTCACGGCGCTCTCGGCAGCGGGAATCAACATCGAGATGATCTCCACGAGTGAGATCCGCATCTCGGTGGTCACGCGCGCGGACACCATCAAGGACGCGGTTCGCGCCGTGCACACCGCGTTCGGGCTCGACAGCGACAGTGAAGCGGTAGTGCACGCCGGCACAGGGCGCTGACTTCGCAATCAGAATGAATCGGCCTGTCGTGACGACGGGTTGACAGGTAGGGGACGAACAAATGGCTGAGAACAACGGAGTCCGTGTCGGAATCGTCGGCGCGACGGGTCAGGTCGGAGCGGTCATGCGCCGACTCCTTGAAGAACGAGACTTCCCTGTCGCCGAAATCCGCTATTTCGCGTCCGCCCGCTCCGCCGGAAGCACTCTGCCATGGCGCGGAACCGACATCGTGGTCGAGGATGCCGCCACGGCCGACCCGTCCGGACTCGACATCGCGCTGTTCTCGGCCGGTGCCACCACCTCGCGCGCACAGGCGCCCCGGTTCGCCGCGGCAGGTGTCACAGTCATCGACAACTCGTCGGCTTGGCGGATGGACCCCGAGGTTCCTCTCGTCGTCAGCGAGGTGAACCCGCACGCCATCGCGCAGGCGGCCAAGGGCATCATCGCGAACCCGAACTGCACCACCATGGCGGCCATGCCCGTCCTCAAAGTTCTGAACGACGAGGCCGGACTCGAACGGCTCATCGTGAGCACCTACCAGGCCGTGTCCGGTGCAGGTCTCGCCGGGGCCGACGAACTCCTCGCGCAGGCACGCGCGGCCGTCGCTCAGGCACCCGAACGGCTCGTACACGACGGACGAGCCGTTGACTTCCCGGCAGCTGAGAAGTTTCCGCGCACCATCGCATTCGACGTCGTCCCGCTCGCCGGCTCGATCGTCGACGACGGTCTCGGCGAAACCGACGAAGAGAAGAAGCTGCGCAACGAGAGTCGCAAAATCCTCGAGCTCCCCGAGCTGCGGGTGAGTGGGACGTGCGTCCGCGTTCCCGTGTTCACCGGACACTCGCTTTCGATCAACGCCGAGTTCGCCCGGGCGATCACCCCCGAGCGTGCCTACGAGCTGCTCGCCGAAGCACCCGGTGTGACGATCGACGAGGTACCGACGCCACTGCAGGCGGCCGGAACCGACCCGAGCTACGTCGGGCGGATCCGCGGTGATGAGGGAGTGCCTGACGACAGGGGGCTCGCCCTCTTCATCAGCAACGACAATCTCCGCAAGGGGGCGGCGCTGAACGCCGTCCAGATCGCCGAATTGGTGGCTGCGGCGCTGCCCGTGGCCTGAAGCCCACTCGAGGCAAGGCGCTTCCGCTCGGGCGGTGCCGATCGGCATAAACTGGGGTAATGCCAATCGCCAAGCCAGTCGACGTCGTCCTCATCGGCGGAGGCATCATGAGTGCGACGTTGGCGACACTCATCCAGCGCCTCGAGCCGTCGTGGAGCATCCGCATCTATGAACGCCTCGGCGAGGTGGCCGGCGAGAGCAGCAACCCGTGGAACAACGCGGGCACCGGCCATGCCGCCTACTGCGAGCTGAACTACACCCCCGAGCGTCCAGACGGCACCATCGACATCACGAGTGCCGTCAAGGTCAACGAACAGTTCCAGATCTCGCGTGAATTCTGGGCCGGGCTCGTCGAAGACGATCACCTCGTCGACCCGTCGTCGTTCATCAACACCACCCCCCACATGACATTCGTTCACGGGGAAGAAAACGTGGCCTACCTGCGTCGTCGCTACGAGGCGCTGCGTGAGCACCCCCTCTTCGACGGAATCGAGTTCAGTGACGACCCTGCGGTCATCCACAAGTGGGCTCCGCTGCTCGTCGTCGGACGCGACAAGGATGAGCCGATCGCCGCTACCCGCATCGAGGCGGGCACCGACGTCGACTTCGGATCGCTGACACGGGAACTCATCGACCGCGTCGTCGCGGGAGGAGCACGCCTCGAACTCGATCACGAGGTACGGGGACTGAAGAAGCTGCGAAACGGCAACTGGAAGCTCTCGATCCGTAACCGGGTCGGTAGCAGCCCGCAGAGCGTGGAGGCACGCTTCGTCTTCGTCGGGGCAGGCGGGTGGGCACTCAAGATGCTCCAGAAGTCTCGGATCCCCGAGGCGCGCGGCTATGGCGTCTTCCCGATCAGCGGCCAGTTCTTGCGGACCGACGACCCCGATGTCGTCGGGCGCCACCGCGCGAAGGTCTACGGCAAGGCATCCGTCGGCGCACCGCCCATGTCCGTCCCGCATCTCGACGCCAGAGTCATCGACGGCAATGGATCGCTGATGTTCGGCCCTTACGCCGGATTCAGCCCCAAGTTCCTGAAGCGCGGGTCGCTGCTCGACCTGTTCGGTTCGGTCAAGGTGCACAACATCATCCCGCTCCTCGCCGTCGCCAAGGACAACTTCTCACTGGTTCGTTACCTGATCGGCGAGGTCCTCGCCAGTCGTGCGGCTAAATTCCAGAGCCTCCGCGAGTTCTACCCGGAGGTGGATCCGTCTGATTGGCGGCTCATCACCGCGGGCCAGCGAGCACAGGTGATCAAGCCCGACAAGAAGAAGGGCGGGGTGCTCCAGTTCGGTACAGAGGTGATCTCTTCTGCCGACGGCAGCATCGCAGGTCTGCTCGGCGCTTCCCCTGGCGCCTCGACCGCGGCCCCCATCATGGTCGACGTTCTGCAGCGATGCTTCCCTGCCAAGTTCACCGGCTGGGAGCCGGAGATCCGCCGCCTCATCCCTACCTACGGCACGCTGCTCTCCGATTCACGCGAGCGCGCTGACGAGGTTCAGCGATCGACCGCAGCGACTCTGAAGATCTCGGCTGCTTGACGAAAGATTCGAACATGTGTTCGAATTTCTGAGTGCGCTGGTCTGGTCAAGAACTAACTGCGATAGCTCCCGACGCCCTTCCCGGGCTCGCTGCCCTTCCGGGGCTCGTCCGCTCGGTGCGCCCGCCCGAGTTCGCGGGTGTCACTTTTCATGAAGTCGCGGCGAAGTCGGCGCTCAACAAGGTGCCCGGTGGGGGATACGGCTTCAGCTGGACCATAAATCCCTACCGAGGATGCACCCACGCGTGCGTCTACTGCTTCGCCCGACCCACTCACAACTACCTCGATCTCGACGCGGGCGACGACTTCGACCGGCAGATCATCGTCAAGGTCAATGTGGCCGACGTGCTGCGCCGAGAACTCGCCCGAGCCAGCTGGGTCGGCGACCACGTCGCTCTCGGCACCAACACCGACCCCTATCAGCGTGCCGAAGGGCGCTACCGGTTGATGCCGGAGATTCTGACCGCCCTGGCTGATGCCGGTAGTCCCATCTCGATTCTCACGAAAGGCACGCTGCTTCGACGAGACCTCGATCTGCTGGCCGATCTCGCGAAGCGGGTACCCGTCGACATAGCGATGTCGATCGCCATCTATGACGATGCGCTTCAGCAGAGTGTCGAACCGGGGACGCCGAGCACGGCAGCTCGCCTGGCCACTGTCGCCGCAGCGCGGGACCATGGCCTGCCGTGCACCGTGTTCATGATGCCGGTGTTGCCGTACCTGACCGACACGCGGGAGCACCTGACGCGCGCCATGGCCGGGCTCCGCGAGGCGGGAGCGAGTTCGGTGGTGCATTCGGTTCTCTACTTGAAGCCGGGCACCAAAGAGTGGTTCTTTTCCTGGCTCGAGGCGGAGCATCCCGATCTCGTACCCAGGTATCGGGACCTCTACCGCACGAGCGCCCACGTGCCGAAAGAGTATCGAGCATGGCTCGGACCGAGATTCGACGCGGCGCGACGAGCAGCGGGGGTCAGAAGCGGAAGAGTGGACGCGATCACCGGAGCCACGTTCTCACGGGCATCGCGGAAGGCCTTCACTCCCTCAGAGCCGACTCTGTTCTGACTACTCGATCTGTCCCCCGATTGTGTCCGTTGGCCCTGATTTTCGCGACGGTTCCCGGCGCGTCCCCTGAGATCGGGGTACAAACGAGGAAAGACCTGGGCGATAATCGGGGAGCGGATCCGCCCGATCCGCGATTGTTCGACGAGCACAAGCAAGGGGGGCGCCGTGTCTCTGGGGCTACCCGCTCATCTCGCTTCCCGCATCGTCAACTCGGCGATCGCCCTCGGCGCACATGTGGTCGCAACCGTCGTGCTGGGCGCCGCAGCCGTCGCCTTCACGCTTCTGTGGCTTCAGCACCCCGACGTGAGGTCTCTTCCGGTCGCCGGAGCGATAGCGCTCCTCGCCCTGATGCTCTGGTGGCTCAGACGAGACGGCTCGCCCGGCATCGCGGCAGGCTATCTGGTGATCGGGGCCATCGCGACGTGGCTTGCGGCAAGTGTCGCCTCGACCTATCCGCCGCCTCTGCATCCCGCTGCCCTCTACGTCGTCACGGCACTGCAGGTCGCGCTGGTCATGGTCGGGGGACCGGGCGACCGTGTTCGGTCGACGATCGGTTTCGCGGTCGCAGGTCTCGCGGTCGGCACGGTCGCGGCCGTTGCGGGCAGGCTCGCGGCCGGAGAAGCTCCCAGTGTCGACTTCCTTCCTCTCCTGTCCGCGGTACTCGTCATCGTCGTCTACTCCACGACCGCATTGAGCAGACGTGATGCACGAACGGTACAGCCGAGCATCACGCAGGCTGCCAAGGACGAGAAGCTCGCCGAGATGCGTTCGGTGGTCGAGGCGCGAGCCGCGGCGCTCCTGCATGACACCGTGCTCGGTTCGCTGGCCGCCATAACCACCGATCGTGAAGGCGAATTGAGCGACACTCTCCGGCGACGTATCGAAGCGGACCTCGACGCCATCGTCGATCAGGACTGGACTGAACGAACCGGTCAAGGGGGCACACACCATAGCGATGGTCCTATCGTCGACGTCATCGAAGAAGCTTCTGAGATCGGCCTCGAGATCAATTTGACCGGCGAGCTCGGGCAGTTGCATCGCATGAGGGACGATGTCGCCGAGGCGCTTGCCCTCGCCTTACGTCAGCTGCTCGTGAACGTCCAGCAACATTCGGGTACGGATGGAGCCGAAGTCGTTCTCTTCGGAGAGGCGTCCAGCGTCTCCGTCATGGTCATCGATTCCGGGGAGGGCTTCGATTCCCAGGCGGTCGCACCCGACCGATTCGGGCTCCGCCACTCGGTGCAGGGTCGCATCGAAGCCGTCGGAGGAACCGTTCGGGTATGGTCCACGCCAGGCAAGGGCACATCTGTGCTTCTCACGGTGCCGAGCCTCGGCCGTCGTGACAGCGACGACGAGAGCCTCCCCATGGAGCGGACGAGTTGACCGACGGCATCTCACTTCAGCGAGCCGACCCGCTCGGAACGCTCTCCGGCCGCGCCCTCACTCTGACGGCGGCCGCCGCGATCGTGCTCTTCTCTCTGGTGTTCATGGTCGCTGCACGGGAGGACATCACGGACTGGCCTGCTGCGATCGTCGGGCTCGTCTGCGCAGCGGTCACCGCAATACTGCTCGTAATCATGTCGAGTCCTAAGCGAGGCCCTGTCAGCCGAGGCTGGGCAGTATGGGTTCTCTTCTTCGGTATCGCGGGACATCTGGCGTCCGTCGTGTCCTATTGGCCGGCTGCGCCGCGGGTGAATGACTGGGGGCCGTACGTCGTCGCAGTGCTGCTTCTCGCGCTCGTCCCATACCGCCCGATTCGCGACATCCTCGCCTTCACCGCCGTTCTCTCCGTATGGGTCGTCGGAATCACCATCGCCCAAGAGTCGGTGCAGGGCGGCGCGGTGGCCGGGCTCGCGGCCGTCATGGCTGTGACGCCGGTTCTCGCCCTTCCTCTCGCCGGGGCCGCGTTCGTGATGGAGATCCTGCGTTCCGTCCGTCGCTGGCGCATCAACGTTCTGACGGCGGCTGAAGATGAAGCCCAGCGTCGAGAGGCGGAAATCACTCGGGCAGTGCAGGAGACGCGCGTCGGCATTCTCAATCGGGACGTCGTGCCGTTCTACTCTGAATTGATCTCCAGGAACAAGCTCGAAGCAACCGACGCTCATCGTGCCGCCGAGCTCGCCGGCGCGATCAGGGAAGTGATGCTCGCCGACACGCAGCGGTCATGGCTCGATGAGCTCATCGCGGCGGACGACGACCGGCAGGGGGGCGCGATCCGAACCGGTGTGCGAGATCCGAACGGCCTCGCAAGGCTGATGAACCTGAATCAGCGCACGGCGCTGCGCGCATTGATCAACACGCTCCGAGAGAAGCCCGGCGGCGGGCTGGTCGGCGTGACACTCCATACAGTGGGAGACGGCTGCGAAGCCATTCTCGCCGCCGTCGTCGACGGGCACCGCTACCGTATCGCGAGCAGGCTGCGCCCATATCTGGCCGTTATGGGTGCTGTGTTCTCCGAGTTCTCCTACGAAATCCGCGCCGATCGGCTGACAGTGAGGTTCTGCTATGACCGACCGTGACTCCGTTGCACCGATGACAGGAAGCGTGCCGACATTGATCGGCGGCGCGAATCCTGCACGGGTAAATCCGACCGGCTCCACGCCTCTCCCGAGGATCAGGATCGCGATCCTCGATGATCACGAGGCGCTCCTCGACAGCCTGACGAGCTGGATCAATTCGAACGCCCCGGATTTTCAGGTGGTGCTCAGTGCCCGCACGTGGCTCGAGCTCGTCCACAGCGCCAATTTCCCGACTCAATTGGTCTTTCTCGACGTACAGCTCAAGGAGCAGGTTTCGATCGAAGCGCGCGTGCGGACCTGCCGAGCGGCCGGAGCGAAAGTGATCGTGCTGAGCGGGGTGGAAACGACCGACTCGCGGGAGCGGGCGCTGACGGCAGGCGCCGCCGGCTTCGTCTCCAAGGCGCAACCTCTCGGCGAGATCATGGACGTCGCACGGTCGGTGATGGGGGTCTCGAGGGACACCGAGCTGCAGAGAGACTGGCGACCGCTCCCCGTCGCTTCGACCGCCGCCAAGAAGCCGAGGCTCAGCGTCGGCGAGCAGGAGGCGTTCCGGCTCTATGTGGCCGGCTATTCCACCAACGAGGTGGCAGATCTCATGAATGTGCGTTACGAGACCGCCAAGACGTACCTCCGTCGTGTGCGCGAGAAGTACGCTAAAGCGGATAGGCCTGCCAGTCGAAAGGCCGACCTCATTCGGCGCGCAGCCGAGGACGGCTACCTGCAGTAGCGTCCCCTGCTTATCCTTCTACGACACGAGGAGACCCGTGGCCAAGCTCTACTTCCGCTATGGGGCCATGAACAGCGGAAAGAGCACAGCTCTGCTGCAAGCGGCGTACAACTACGAGGAACGCGGCCAGCGTGTGCTGCTCACCAAACCGTCGGTCGACCGCAAGGGCGACCGCAGCATCGTGTCCAGACTCGGAGTCGAACGCGATGTCGACTTCACCGTTTCGACCGACGACGACCTCGCTCTCGCTTTTCAGAGCGAGCGTGGCCGCGTCCAACAGGAGACCGGGGAGCCGATCGCCTGCCTGCTCGTCGATGAAGCGCAGTTCCTCACCGCCCAGCAGGTGGATGACCTCCTCCGCATCGCCATCACCGACGATGTTCCCGTCCTCGCCTACGGCATTCGCACCGACTTCCAGACAGCCGCTTTCCCTGGAAGCAGAAGGCTGCTCGAGGTCGCGCACACCCTCGAAGAGCTGAAAACGATCTGCCGCTGCGGGCGAAAGGCTCTCTTCAACGCTCGCCGCATCGGTGACCGTTACGTCTTCGACGGAGACCAGGTCGCTATCGACACCTTCGCCGACGTCACCTATGAGTCGCTCTGCGGCGCCTGCTATCTCCAGGAGAGCGACGGCGTACTGCAGGGCCGCATCGAAAGCTCGCATCTGCACTAACCGCGGATACCGCAGTAGCTACAAGTAGAGGCCCCGCTGTATAGCGGGGCCTCTACTTGTATCTGTCGGGGTAGCGGGATTCGAACCCACGACCTCTTCGTCCCGAACGAAGCGCGCTACCAAACTGCGCCACACCCCGATGCTCGGCAAGAGCAGACTCGATTCTAGCCGATCCGCGAGCCGCCTTCTGCCACCGGCTCGTCTCAGCCCTCGCTCGCGGCGACCAGAGTGAGCAGAGTCGCCTCGGGCCGGCACGCGAAACGCACAGGGGCGAAGATCGACGTTCCAAGACCGGCGGAAACGTGCAGCCACGAAGCCCGGCGCGCATGCCTCCACAGACTCAGTCCCTTGACCTGCTCACGAGGGATGTCGCAGTTCGTCACCAGTGCGCCGTAGCCGGGCACGCAGACCTGACCGCCATGCGTATGCCCTGCCAGCATCAGATCGGCGCCATGCGTCACGAACGAGTCGAGCACCCGCTGATACGGGGCGTGTGTGACCCCGACCACGAGGGCAGCGTCGCCCGCTGCGGCACGGGCATCATCGATCGCGGCAGACACCAGGTCGAGACGGTCGAAACTGCGGTGCGGGTCGTCGGTGCCGAAGAACTCGATTTCGGTGCCGCGGACAGTGATACGCGCAGCAGTGTTGTCGAGGTCAGTCCAGCCCAGCCCTTCGAGGAACCGTTCGAGAGCGCCCCTGTCGAGTGGCGGCGGATCCTTCGGGGAATGAGTGGTCTGCCGGAAGTAGCGAAGCGGGTTCTTGAACGCCGGGCCGAAGTAATCGTTCGACCCCCATACGAAGACGCCGGGTACATCGCGGAAGACTTCGAGCGCAGCACGGACGCCTTCGATTCCGCGTTCATGCCCGAGGTTGTCGCCGGTGTCGACCACGAGGTCCGGGTTCAGCGCGGCGAGGGCACTCACCCAACGCTGCTTACGTCGCTGCCATGGCGCCATGTGCAGGTCCGAGATGTGCAGGACCTTGATGGGGTCGGCCCCCGCGGGAAGTACGGGCACAGTCATCTCCCGCAGGGCATAAGCATTGCGTTCGAGGAGTGAGCCCCAGACGAAGGCGAGCAGACCAGCCCCAGCGACGAGGCCCGCCGTCCGACGTATACCTCCGCTCATCGGGGGCACCCCTCTTCCGGCGCGCTACCCGTGGTGGAGTACAACGTCAACGTCACCGGACGCGTCGTGTCCGCTTGCGAACCTGCGGCAGGATTCGACGAAGCGACCGTGCACTGCGCATCCTCGTCCGGTGACGTGGTGTAGGCGAAAGTGATCGCCTCGTCGGAGAACCCGGCGTCCGTCAGGGCATCCACCGCGTCGTCGCTGTCCTCGCCGACGACATCCGGAAGTCCAGCCGCGGGCGCGCCATCAGAGGTGTAGACGGTGATCGTCGAACCGCGGGCGGCTGTTCCACCGTTGGGCTGCGTTGCGATCACGGTACCGACCGGCTGTCTTGAGGACTGTGTGCCACCGTCCGCGAAAGCGAACCCAGCGCCCTCGATGATGCGGCGAGCCTGCTCGAGCGACTGACCGGTCACGTCCGGAACACTGACTTGAACGCCCCGCAGGTAGCGAGACTCGGGCGTTGTGAAGTCGTCCCCGCCGTAGTAGTCGTCGAGCGAGGTCATGATCGGTTCCCAGATGCGGTGACGGGCGGTGGCCGCCTGCCCGCTGTCGAGGTACACGTTACGGAGATTGGCGTACTCGCCGTCCGAGCCGGCCATCGGGTTCGCCTGCCCGACCAGGACGGAGAGGCCGATCTTCGAGCTCGCGCCGGTCGTCCACGTGTTCGAGCTGTTGTCGGTCGTGCCCGTCTTCGCGATGTGCTCGATGCCGTCATAGGGGTTCGACTGGCTCGCGGAGCCGCCGTCGATCACGCCTTGGAGTGCGTACGCGGCAGCGTCGGCGACGCCGGCTTCGATGCCCTGCTGGCAGGTCGACTGAGGGATCGTCGCGTCGGAGCCGTCCGGCTTGACCATGCGCTCGATCGCGACGGGGGAGCAGACCCACCCGTGATTCGCGATTCCGGCGTAGGCGGCTGCCATGGTGACAGGAGCGACCTCGTTCGTGCCGAGGATGGCCGACGGGGTGACCCCGAGCTCCTCGCCGTCAGCGCGATGGACGAAGAGGTCGGTCGCAGCCTGTCGGATATCGCACTGGTTGACCTCCTGCCCCATCTGCATGAATGCGCCGTTGATCGAGGTGGCCGTCGCCGAGAGCACGCTGCGGTTGCCGCTCTCATTCGAATCGTTCTCGATGTACTCGGTGCCGCTCGTTGGTGTCTCGCAGGTCTCGAACGTCGACAGGTCGTAGGTCTTCTCGGTGACGTTGAACGTCTCGCCGAGCGAATGACCCGCGCGCAGCCATGCGATCAGAGTGAACACCTTGTAGGTCGACGCGGCCTGGAATCCACCCGAGCTGCCGTAGTCGCTATCGGCGTTGTAGTTGACAGCCGAAAAGTTCTCGCCCTGCTCGGCGGCGTCGCCCGACTCGTTGAAGTCCTTGTTCTGGGCCATCACCTTGATCTTGCCGGTGCCCGCTTCGACGGCGGTCGCGGCGGCCGCGAGATCGACGCCTTCGTACGGGGTCTTCGGCACGTTGGCGTCGACGGCTGCCTGAGCAATGTCTTGCATGTCGAGGTCGAGGGTGGTGTAGACGTCGAATCCGCCGCGGATGAAGCTGCTGTAACGCTCCTCTTGCGTCTCACCGAATGCGGGGTCGTTGCGGATGACGTTGACGACGTAATCGCAGAAGAATCCCGCGTTGCCGGCGGAACCGCAGCCGACCGGGGACTCGTGGATGCTGGGCTGGATCGGCTCGGCGACCGTCGCGTCGTATGTCGCCTGGTCGATGTTCCCGTGCTCGAGCATGCTGCTCAGAACGTAGTCGCGGCGGATCTTCGTGAGCTCGTAACCGTTCGCGGCGCCGTTGTCCGGATCTTCCGGCATATCGAGCCGCAGATTGGCAGGATTGTTCACGATCGCGAGCAGGCTCGCCGCCTGGTTCAGGTTCAGATCCGATGCGTTGACGCCGTAGTAGTACTGGGCGGCGGCCTGAATGCCGTACACGCGCCCACCGAAAAGGGCGATGTTCAGGTAGCCGAGAAGGATCTGGTCTTTGGTGAATTCCTGCTCGAGCGCAACCGCGTAGCGCATCTCCCGCAGCTTGCGGTCGATGCTGACCGAGGTCGCCTCCTCATATGCGGCCTCTCGCTCCTCCTCGGTTGCGAGTCCTGTCGCCTGAGCGACGAGGACGTTCTTCACGTACTGCTGAGTGATAGTCGATGCCCCCTGCACGTCGCCGCCCATGATGTTCGACACTGCCGCGCGAACGACGCCGAGCGGGTCGACCCCACCGTGTTCGTAGAACCGGGGATCCTCTGCCGCGACGGCGGCATCCTTCACGACCTGTGCAACCTGGTCCCACGCGACGCTCTCGCGGTTTTCGGCGTAGAACGACGCTATGGGAACGTTCTGATCCTGCCCGTCGACGGTGCGGTGGGCATAGATCGTGGTCTTCTGAGGGAGGTTGTCGACGCGCAGGAAGCTCGGGAGGTTCTCGAACATCCCGATCGAGTTGCTGGCGGCGACACCGGTCATGGCGATTGCGGGGGTCACTGCGACCGTCGCAAGGACGCCCGCGACCACACTGAGGCCGATGAAGCTGAGCATTGCTGCCGCTCGACTTTTCGGCAGCCGGGAAGGGGCAGACATAGGATCGAGGTTACGCGATGGAAGCCGGAGTAGGGCCGCTGAAACGGGGGCGCCGGCATTCCCGAAAGGAATCCGATGGCCACGTGGGAGTACCTTACGACTCCGCTGATGGTGCACAACACCGCAGCGATTCTCAACAACTGGGGGAGCCAAGGCTGGGAGCTCGTTCAGGTCATCCAGGGCCCCGAAGGCGGCCTCGTCGCCTACCTCAAGCGTCCCGCCGGTGACGCCTGATGGGCCGGATCGAAGACCGGATCGCAGAACTGGGTTTCGCGCTGCCGGAGGTGGTCGCTCCCGTCGCCGCATACGTCCCCGCGGTCGTCAGCGGCAACCTCGTCTTCACCTCTGGTCAGATACCTATGCGTTCCGGAGCGCTTGCCGAGACAGGCAAGGTCGGCGACGGCGAGGGGCTCGTCGCGCCCGACCGCGCGAAAGAATATGCGGCGACTTGTGCGTTGAACGGCCTGGCGGCGGTCAAGAGCGTCATCGGTGATCTCGATCGGGTGCAGCGGATCATCAAGGTCGTCGGATTCGTCTCGTCGACGCCCGAGTTCACGGGCGCTCCTGGTGTCGTCAACGGCGCTTCCGAACTCCTCGGCCGGATATTCGGCGAAGCAGGCGTGCATGCCCGCTCGGCGGTCGGAGTCGCAGTCCTTCCCCTCGACTGCCCTGTCGAGGTCGAGATGATCGTCGAATTCGCTTAGCCCTATGCCCGGGAGTCGTTGAACTCGTCGGTGATGACCTGCATCACGGTCGTGTCCGCGAGCGTTGTGGTGTCGCCGATCGCACGGCCCTCCGCGAGGTCGCGCAAGAGGCGTCGCATGATCTTCCCCGAGCGGGTCTTCGGCAGCTCATCGACCACGTAGACCCGCTTGGGTCTCGCGATAGCGCCGATCTGATTCGCGACATGCGTGCGCAACTCCTCAGCGCCCTGCGCCTCGACCGTGTCGCGGTGGCGTGCACGGATGATCACGAAGGCGACGACCGCCTGCCCTGTCGTCTCGTCGGATGCGCCGACGACCGCGGCCTCGGCGACCCAATGGTGCGCGACGAGCGACGATTCGATCTCGGCGGTCGACAGTCGGTGTCCCGACACGTTCATGACGTCATCGACGCGGCCGAGGAGCCAGATGTCGCCGTCCTCGTCCTTCCGTGCGCCGTCGCCTGCGAAGTACCAGGGGCCGTTCGGTGCGTCGGCGAAACGTGACCAGTACGTCTCGACGAAGCGGTCGGGGTCGCCCCAGATCCCGCGGAGCATCCCGGGCCACGGCTGCACGACGGCGAGTAGTCCGTCGCCATACTTCATCGGGGTGCCGCCATCGTCGACGACCTCGACGTCGATGCCCGGGAGCGGAACCTGCGCAGCGCCGGGCTTCGCTTCGGTGACGCCCGGGAGAGCCGAGATCATGATGCCGCCGGTCTCGGTCTGCCACCAGGTATCCACCACGGGGGTGATGTCGTTACCGATGACGGTCCGGTACCAAAGCCATGCTTCGGGGTTGATCGGCTCGCCCACAGATCCGAGTAGGCGCAGCGACGTCAGGTCGAAGCGTCCCGGAATCTCCCGCCCGGCCTTCATGAACGAGCGGATCGCGGTCGGCGCGGTGTACAAGGTCGTCACCTTGTACTTCTCGATCAGCTCCCACCACCGTCCGGCGTGGGGAGTGTCTGGCGTTCCCTCGTAGATGAGCTGTGTTGCGCCGTTGGCGAGCGGCCCGTAGACCACATAGCTGTGGCCGGTGATCCAGCCGATGTCGGCGGTGCACCAGTAGACGTCGGTATCCGGTCGAAGGTCGAAGACATTGCGGTGCGTGTAGGCAGCCTGCGTCAGGTAGCCGCCACTGGTGTGCAAGATGCCCTTCGGCTTCCCCGTGGTGCCGGAGGTGTAGAGGATGAAGAGGGGGTTCTCGGCCTCGAAGCCCTTGGCCTCGTGCTCAGCGTCGACCTGCGCGATCTCTTCGTCCCACCAGAGGTCGCGGCCGTCGACCCAGGGAAGCGACTTCGACGGGTCCCACGCGCGGCGCACCACGAGCACGTGCTCGACCGAACTCTCACCGTCTTCGAGCGCCGCATCGACGGCGGGCTTGAGTGCGCTCACCCGACCCTTCCGCCAGCCGCCGTCGGCCGTGATGACGAGCTTGGCGGACGCGTCGTCGATGCGGGCGCGAAGGCTATCGGCACTGAAGCCTCCGAAGACGACAGAATGCGCGGCACCGATCCGGGCGACGGCGAGCATGGCGATCACCGCCTCGGGAATCATCGGCAGGTAGACGGCGACTCGGTCCCCCTCGCCTACGCCGAGAGCCGTCAAGAGGTTGGCTGCGCGTTTCACCTCGGCCGTCAATTCTGCGTAGGTGAGGGTGCGGGTGTCGCCCGGTTCGCCCTCCCAATGCAATGCGACCCGGTCGCCATTGCCCGCGAGCACGTGTCGGTCGAGGCAGTTGTAAGCGACGTTCAGCTCTCCGTCGTCGAACCACTTGGCGAACGGGGCGCCGCTCCAATCGAGTGTCTTCGTGAACGGCTTGGTCCAGTGCAGCAGTGAACGTGCCTGCTCGCCCCAGAACGCGAGTCGGTCGTTCTCCGCTGCGCGGTAGAGATCGACGGTAGCGACAGCATCAGCGGCGAACGTCGGCGAAGGAGGAAAGAGGGCATGCTCAGCTGCGTTCTCACCGGTGGTCGTCATTGGCTCGTGCGCTCCTTCGCGTCGAGATAGAAGGGCTCCAAGCCCCATTCACGGCTCGACATTACCGGGCTCGGAGCGGTCGCTCACAGGGCGGGAGAGGTCGACCGATCGCTCGGGAACGCGGCTGCGATCAAAAACTTGGGCGAACCCTGAGAATGCAGAATATGGGCCTTGCGGAGTAACCCGTTAGGGGTACACTGATCTCGTCAAACAAGCTTTGACTTGCAGCGTCAAGTGATTCCCCCCAATCCGACGCTGCTGCGGCGGCATCCGTTCCCCCCAATGGATGCCGCCCCTTCTTTTTAACCGGTATGCACGATGAGCCGGGCGCGGCTGGCGACCACTAGGTGTGGTGGCTGCTCCATCCACAAGGCACCCCATGTAGGCATTTCTCCCCACGGCCGCGTCGATGGCCGAAGAGCGCAGTGCGGGTTCCCTACGGTCGAGTCCGTGCGCTGGTTCGATTCAGAGAAAGACACCGCGACTATTGCGGAGGCCGTCAAGGGAAGCGTCCTCGTGCCTGTCGATGGGGGTGCAGAACGGGGTACATCGGAGCTGACCGGGGTACGGGGGACGAGTGCTGCGGCCCCGGTTCTCCCGGCTGAACTCGGTCCCCTTGCTCGCTTCATCGTTCCGGGCGTCACCGATGTGCTCGTCAACGGCGGCGAGGAGCTGTGGACGGACTCGGGTCTCGGGCTCGAGAGGCGACGAGAGTGGCTTCCCATCAGCGAAGATGCGATGCGGGAGCTGGCAGTGCAAGTGATCGCCGCAGGGGGGCGACATCTCGATACGGCGACGCCGGCAGTCGATGTCCGCCTGCCGGGCGGAATCAGGGCGCATGCGGCGCTTCCGCCGGTGTCCGTAGGCCGAACCGTTCTGTCTGTTCGAGTTCCGGCCGGGCGACAGTGGAGCCTCGAAAGCCTCGTGGAAGTCGGAGCGATCAGCGCCAGCGCCGCGGAGATTCTGCGTGGGCACGTCGCTCAGCGCTCCAATCTGCTCGTCACGGGTGCCGCAGGGGTCGGTAAGACCACTCTTCTGGCGGCTCTCATGGCCGCGGTGCCGCATGATGAGCGCATCATCACCGTCGAAGACGTCGCTGAGTTGCAGATCGAGCACCCGCACGTCGTATCGCTCGAAGTCCGTCAGGCGAATATCGAAGGCGCAGGAGCCTTCGGACTCGACCGCCTCGTCCGCGAGGCGCTTCGCATGCGGCCTGATCGTCTCGTGGTCGGGGAGTGCCGCGGAAGCGAGATCCGTGAACTGCTCATGGCTCTCGGCACAGGCCACGACGGCGGGGCAGGCAC
>Ga0210040_10002565_pt1 | contig 25481 bp, 22 predicted proteins | sample CryGeyCG12114_NA_FD_185462 | JGI IMG/M metagenome (GOLD analysis project Ga0210040, IMG submission 185462) | Groundwater microbial communities from aquifer - Crystal Geyser CG19_WC_8/21/14_NA (SPAdes) (version 2) | ecosystem: Environmental > Aquatic > Deep subsurface > Groundwater | place: USA... | reverse complement strand
CCGGGGCGGCACCGAGATCTCGCTGACCGCGACCGAGTTCGAGCTGCTGCGCTACCTGATGCGCAACCCGCGCCGGGTGCTGTCGAAGGCCCAGATCCTCGACCGGGTGTGGAACTACGACTTCGGTGGCCAGGCCAACGTGGTCGAGCTGTACATCTCCTACCTGCGCAAGAAGATCGACGTCGACCGGCCCCCGATGATCCACACCATGCGGGGCGCGGGCTACGTCCTGCGTCCCGCGAGCTGATGACCTCGACCGGACCCGAGTTCGTCGGCCCGGACGCTTCCTCCGAGCGCACTTCCCCGCCGCAGCCGCAGGACGTGGCCACGGTCCCGCCGGCCACGACGCCCGCGTCCGCTGCGGGCACAGGCGCCTTCGGCCCCGGGACGCTGGCCCGGCGCCTGGTCGTCCGGGTGACGGCGATGGTCGCCCTCGCGGCGGTGCTGCTCAGCGCCGCGACGTTCCTCGCCACCCGGCAGCTGCTCGTCCGGGAGGTCGGCCGCCAGCTCGACACCGTCACGGGCCGCGTCCGCTTCCCCGACAGCAGCTACGGGAACCCGGGTCGGGGGCCCGACACCACGCTGCTCCGGCCGGGGCAGCCCGTCGGGACCCTGGCGGTGATCTTCAACAGCGACGGCTCGCTCAAGGACAGCGGACGCCTCGTCGAGAGCCGTGCCAACAACAGCTCCTCGTTCAACGTCGACCGGCTGCCCGCGAGCGCCATCGACCGTCTGGACGACGTGAAGACGAACGGTTCCGAGGAGACCGCCGCCCTGCCGGGACTCGGCCAGTACCTCGTCTCCGGTTTCGAGGTGCGCGACAGCAACGGGGTGCTGGTCCAGTCGATCGTCGTCGGCCTGCCGCTGGAGGAGGTCAACCACCAGCTCATCCAGCTCGTCGGGCTGGAGGCCGTCCTCGCGGCGCTCGCGGTCGTTGCCGCCGTCGCCGGGTCGCGCACGGTCGTCCGGCGCAGCCTGCGCCCGCTGAACCGCGTCGCCGCCACCGCGCAGCAGGTCTCGCAGCTCCCGCTCGACCGGGGCGAGGTCGCACTCGCCGTCCGCGTGCCGCCCGAGGACGCCGACCCGGCGTCCGAGGTCGGGCGGGTCGGCCAGGCCTTCAACCACATGCTCAACAACGTCGAGGACGCGCTCGCGGCGCGGCAGGCGAGCGAGACCAAGGTGCGACAGTTCGTGGCCGACGCTTCGCACGAGCTGCGCAACCCGCTGGCCGCGATCCGGGGCTACGCGGAGCTGACGCGGCGCGAGCGGGCGTCCATGTCGCCGAACGCGGCGTTCGCGATGAGCCGGGTCGAGTCCGAGGCCGAACGGATGTCGCACCTCGTCGAGGACCTGCTGCTGCTGGCTCGCCTCGACTCCGGGCCCAACCTCGCGGTCGCGCCGGTCGACCTCAGCGAGGTCGTCATCAACGCGCTCAGCGACGCCCGGGCCGCCGGTCCGGACCACGTGTGGCAGCTCGACCTGCCGCCCGAGCCGGTGGTCGCCCTCGGCGACCGCTACCGGCTGCACCAGGTGGTGGCCAACCTGCTCGCCAACGCCCGTACGCACACCCCGGCCGGCACGCAGGTCCGCGCCGCCGTGGCCGTGGACGGGCCGAACGCGCTGGTCACGGTGACCGACACCGGTCCCGGGATCCCCGCCGACATCCAGGCCCGCGTCTTCGAACGCTTCACCCGGGCCGAGGTGAGCCGCGTCCGTACGCCCGGCGCGGAGTCGGGCCGCAGCACGGGGCTCGGTCTCGCGATCGTCGCCGCCGTCGTGGAGGCCCACCACGGCTTCGTCTCGGTGCAGAGCCAACCAGGGCACACCACCTTCGTGGTGTCGCTGCCCCTGGCCCCCCCGACGGAAGCGGCGTTTAGCCGGCCGAGCGCCGCCGGCGTCGCCTGACCGCAGCGGGCGCTGTTCGACGTGCGCCTCGGTGCAGCAGCACATTGCACAGGCTGACAGCACCTCGCACGACCTCCAGGTGGTGCAAGATTTCTCCATCCCACGCTCACGTGGGATGGAGGACCCGCGCCGGTCAGCGCAAGATCTGGAGCTCCTGCTCGGCCTCGGCCTCGCTCGTCGCGAACTGGGTGCGGTAGAGCTCGGCGTACCGGCCGCCGAGCGCGAGGAGCTCGGAGTGCCTCCCCTGCTCGACCACACGCCCGTCCTCGAGCACGATGATCGAGTCGGCCGCGCGGACGGTGGAGAGCCGGTGCGCGATGACGAGGGCCGTACGTCCCTCGAGCGCCTCACCGAGCGCGGCGGTGACGGCGGCCTCGGAGGTCGAGTCGAGCGAGGCGGTCGCCTCGTCGAGGATGACCACCCGCGGCTGCGCAAGCAGCAGGCGGGCGATGGTGAGGCGCTGGCGCTCGCCGCCGGAGAGCCGGTAGCCGCGCTCCCCCACCACGGTGTCCAGCCCGGCCGGCAGGCTCGCGATCAGCTCGCGGAGCCGGGCTCGGGTCAGCGCGGACCACAGCTCGTCCTCGGTCGCGGTCTCCTTGGCCAGGAGCAGGTTGTTGCGGATCGACTCGTGGAACAGGTGCCCGTCCTGCGTCACCATGCCCAGGGTCGCGCGGATCGCCTCGAAGCTCAGGTCGCGCACGTCGACGTCACCGATGCGGACGGCGCCGCCGTCGACGTCGTACAGCCGGGACAGCAGCGAGGCGATCGTCGACTTGCCCGCGCCCGACGACCCGACCAGGGCCACCATCTGCCCGGCCTCCGCGCGGAACGAGACGTCGTGGATGACCTGAACGCCACCACGGTTGTCGAGGACGGCCACCTCCTCGAGCGAGGCGAGGGACACCTTGTCAGCCGTGGGGTAGGCGAACGTGACGTGGTCGAAGGTCACCGAGACGGGGCCCGGCGGCACGGCGACCGGGGTGGGCGACTCGGTGATCAGCGGCTTGAGGTCGAGGATCTCGAAGACCCGCTCGAAGCTGACCAGCGCGCTCATCACCTCGACCCGTGCGCCGGCGAGCTGGGTGAGGGGCGCGTACAGCCGGGTCAGCAGCAGCGCCATCGCCACGACGTCACCGGCGTCCAGCGTCCCGCGGAGCGCGAAGAAGCCGCCGAGGCCGTACACCAGCGCGAGCGCCAGGGCGGACACGAGAGTCAGCGCGGTGACGAACACCATCTGCACGGTGCTCGACCGCACCCCGATGTCGCGCACACGGGTCGCCCGGTCGGCGAACTCGACCGACTCGCGCTGCGGCGAGGAGAAGAGCTTGACCAGCGTCGCGCCCGGCGCGGAGAAGCGCTCGGTCATCTGCGTGCTCATGAACGAGTTGAGGTTGGCCGCCTCCAGCCGCATCTTGGCCAGGCGCGAGCCCATCCGGCGGGCCGGCAGGACGAAGACGGGCAGCAGCACGAGCGCGAGCAACGTGATCTGCCAGGAGATGTTGAGCATGGCGACCAGCGCGAGGACCACCGCGACCACGTTGGTGACCACCCCGGAGAGGGTGTCGGAGAACGCGCGCTGCGCGCCGATGACGTCGTTGTTGAGGCGGCTGACCAGCGCCCCGGTACGCGTCCGGGTGAAGAACGCGACCGGCATGGTCTGCACGTGGTCGAAGACCGCACGGCGCAGGTCGAGGATCAGCGTCTCCCCGATCCGGGCCGACAGCCAGCGCACGACGAGACCGACCCCGGCCTCGACCACGGCGATGGCGGCGATCAGGAGGGCGAGCCGGACGACGAGCGCAACCGCGCCGTTGGTCGTGATGACGTTGACCACCCGCCCGGCCAGCAACGGTGTGGCGATCGCGAGGAACGCGGTCACCACGCTGAGCACGAGAAACACGGCCAGCACCCGCCGCTGCGACCGCGCGATCCCCCAGATCCGTCGGACGGTCGTCCAGGAGAACGGCCGCTTCTCGGTCTGGGCCACCATCGTCCGGTACAGGGCCGACCAGGCCACGCCCTCCATGCTCATGCCGTAACTCCTCCGTCAGACGGCTTCCGAACGGGTTCACGGTAGGCGCCGGTACTGACAACGCGGGTACGCGCGCGTCGCTTCCCGCGCTCACAGCCAGGTCACGGGCCGGGCCGCACGTCGCCACAGCCCGCCGCCGGATGGTCGTGGCCATGACGACCTCGACCTTCCCCGGCTCGACCGCGCGCTCGGCCGGCGCCGCCGACGGGCCCGACGCCACAGACCCCGCCGCCCCACCGTCTGAGCACGAGACGGACGCCACCACCGCGCGCCGACGGGGGCCTGTGGCCGGCCGGACGCTCGCTGTCCTGGCCCTGCTGGCCGGCACCGCCGTCCTCTACCTGTGGAGCCTGTCCGCCTCGGGCTACGGGAACTCGTTCTACGCCGCCGCCGTGCAGGCGGGCTCGCAGAGCTGGAAGGCCTTCTTCTTCGGCTCGCTCGACGCCGGCAACGCCATCACCGTCGACAAGCCACCGGCCTCGCTGTGGCTGATGGCGCTCTCGGTCCGGATCTTCGGCCTGAGCTCGTGGAGCATCCTCGCGCCGCAGGCGCTGCTCGGGGTCGCGACGGTCGGCGTCACGTACGCGTCCGTGCGGCGGACGTTCGAGCGTTCCGGGTCGCTCGCCGAGGTCGCCGACGGGCACACCGCCGGCCTGGTCGCCGGCGCGCTGCTCGCCCTGACCCCGGCGGCGGCGCTCATGTTCCGCTTCGACAACCCGGACGCGCTCCTGGTCTTCCTGATGACCCTCGCCGCGTACGTCACGCTGCGCGCCACCGAGAAGGCGAGCGGCAAGACGCTGGCCTGGGCCGGCGTGCTGATCGGCTTCGCGTTCCTCACCAAGATGCTGCAGGCCTTCCTGGTGCTGCCGGCGCTCGTGCTGGTGTACCTGGTCGCCGCCCCGACCACGCTGCGCAAGCGGCTGCTGCACCTGGTCGGCGCCTTCGCCGCGATGATCGTCGCGCTCGGCTGGTGGGTTGCCGTCGTCGAGCTGGTGCCCGCCTCGATGCGCCCGTACGTCGGCGGGTCGACGAACGACTCCATCCTCGACCTGGTCGTCGGCTACAACGGGCTCGCGCGGATCCTCGGCCGCTCCGGCAGCGGAGCCACCGGCGGCCCGGGCGGCGGAGGTGGGGGCGGCGGCTTCGGCGGGACGCCGGGCCTGACGCGGCTCTTCGAGCAGGTGTCGGCCGGGATGATCACCTGGCTGCTGCCCGCCGCCCTCCTGCTGGCCGTGGTCGCGGTCGTGGCGATCGGCCGCGCCCCGCGCACCGACGGTCGCCGCGCCGCGCTGATCCTGTGGACCGGCTGGACGGTCGTCACCGGCCTCACCTTCTCCCTGATGGAGGGGACCTACCACGACTACTACGTGGTGGCCCTCGCGCCGGCCGTCGCCGCCGGCGTCACGGTGGCCGCCACCGTCCTGTGGCACCGCAAGCACACCTGGCTCGGCCGGGGCGGGCTCGCCCTGGGCGCCGCGGTCACCGCGGTCTGGGCCTTCGTCCTCCTCGGGCGCGCGACCGGCGTCTACGAGACGCTGCGCTGGCCGGTGCTGGTCGTCGGCGTGCTCGCCGCTGCGGGACTGCTGGTCGCGAACCGGCTCCCCCGCGTCGCGGCCCGGGCCGTCCTGGCGGTCGCGCTCGCCAGCGCCGCGACGGGTCCCGCCGCGTACACGCTGAACACCGTCGCCACCCCGCACACCGGCTCGATCGTCACCGCGGGCCCGGTCCGCTCCGAGGGTGGGCCCGGTGGGGGCGGCACCCGCGGCGGCTTCGGCCAGGGACAGGGACAGACCGGCCGGAACGGTCGTGACGGCGCGAACGGCGGCACCCCGCCGCAGGGCCAGACCGGACAGGCCCCAGGACAGGGCCAGACCGGACAGGCCCCAGGACAGGGCCAGACCGGACAGGCCCCAGGACAGGGCCAGACCGGACAGGCCCCAGGACAGGGCCAGACCGGACAGGCGCCAGGACAGGGCCAGACCGGTCAGACGCGTGGCGGCGGCGGCATGGGTGAGGGCGGCGCAGCGAGCACCGCGCTGGTCCAGCTCCTGCAGACCGACGCCGGCGGCTACCGCTGGGCCGCGGCCACCACGGGCTCGCAGAGCGCCGCCACGTACCAGCTCGCCAGCCTGCAGCCCGTCATGGCGATCGGCGGCTTCAGCGGCACCGACCCGAGCCCGACGCTCGCCCAGTTCCAGGCCTACGTCGCGGCCGGCGACGTCCACTACTTCATCAGCGGCGGCGGCGGCGGTCGCGGTGGCTCGTCGGAGATCTCGACGTGGGTCACCCAGCACTACACCGCCACCACCGTCGGCGGGGCCACGGTCTACGACCTGACGAAGCCCGCCTCCTGACCGGCACCCCACCCCTCCTCGTCCCGCGCTCCACCATGCTCAGAAAGCGACGCACCACGATGACCGACCTGCTCCTCGACCCCCGCTCGGGCGCCCGGCCCGAGCGCAGCATCCACCGCGGCACCCCGACCGACGTGATGGTCGACGTCGTCGTACCCGTCTACAACGAGGAGGCCGACCTGCGACCCTCGGTCGAGCGCCTGCACGCCTTCCTGTCCGACGAGCTGCCGTACGGCTTCCGCGTCACGATCGCCGACAACGCCAGCACCGACGCCACCTGGTCGGAGGCGCAGGCGCTGGCCGCGGAGCTCGACCACGTCCGCGCGGTGCACCTGGACGCCAAGGGCCGCGGCCGGGCGCTCAAGGCGGTCTGGTCGGCGTCGGACGCGCCCGTCCTGGCGTACATGGACGTCGACCTGTCCACCGACCTGCGCGCGCTGCTCCCGCTGATCGCGCCGCTCATCTCCGGACACTCCGACCTCGCCATCGGGACGCGGCTGTCGCGCTCGAGCCGGGTCGTCCGCGGGCCCAAGCGGGAGTTCATCTCCCGCAGCTACAACCTGATCCTGCGGAGCGCGCTGTCGGCGTCGTTCTCCGACGCGCAGTGCGGCTTCAAGGCCATCCGGGCCGAGGTCGCGCACGACCTGCTGCCGCTGGTGGAGGACGACAACTGGTTCTTCGACACCGAGCTGCTCGTGATCGCCCAGCGCGTCGGGCTGCGGATCCACGAGGTGCCGGTGGACTGGGTCGACGACCCGGACAGCCGGGTCGACATCGTGGCCACGGCCCGCGAGGACCTGCACGGCGTCGTCCGGCTGCTGCGCGGCTTCGCCGGCGGTCGGATCCCCGTCGCCCGGCTGCGGGCCGAGCTCGGTCGCGACGCCGAGGTCCCCTCGACCGTGCCCGGCGTGCCGCGGGGCATGTTCTCCCAGCTGCTCCGCTTCGGCGGGGTCGGGGTGCTCAGCACGCTCGCGTACTTCGTCCTCTACCTCGGGATGCGTGACTTCACCGGTCCGCAGGCCGCCAACCTCATCGCCCTGCTCGTCACCGCCGTCGCGAACACGGCCGTGAACCGGCGTGTCACCTTCGGGGTCCGTGGCTCGGACGGGGCGCTGCGCCACCAGGTCGGCGGCCTGGTCGCGTTCCTCGTGGGCCTCGGCCTGACCAGCGGGTCGCTGTGGGTGCTCCACCAGGTGTCAGCCGACCCGAACCGTGGGGTCGAGGTGGCCATCCTGGTCGTCGCGAACGCAGTCTCGACGCTGGTCAGGTTCCTCGCACTGCGTCAGCTGATGGCCCACCGCCGCTAGGAGGACGCCCCGAGGCTGTCGAAGGGCCCGGATACGGCCCCTGAGCCTGTCGAAGGGCCCGGAACGGGTTGGCTCTGCTCAGAAGGAAGCCGACCTCTTCGAGGCCCTCCGACAGGCTCAGGGACGTTTCCGCGAGGCCCTCCGACAGGCTCAGGGGACGTTTCCCTGAGCACCTCCGACGGGCGACAATGAACCCGTGAGCCAGGTCGTGCGTCCGCGGCCCACGCGGCGCCAGCTCGTCCGGTTCGGGGTGATCGGGGCGGCGAGCGCGGCGGCGTACCTGCTGCTCTACCTCCTGCTGCGTACGGTGACCGGCGCGCAGGTCGCCAACGTCGTCGCGCTCGTGGTGACCCAGGTGGCCAACACCGCGACGAACCGGCGGTTCACCTTCGGGCTGCGGGGGTCGAGGGGCGCGCTGCGCCACCAGGCGGGCGGGCTCGCGGCGTTCGCGTTCGGGCTGGCCCTGTCGGCGGGCGCGCTCTGGCTGCTGCACCGCGTGGACCCGGGGACCGGACGCGTGGCCGAGGTCGCCGTGCTCGTCGTCGCGCAGGGGATCGCGACGTGCGTCCGGTTCCTCACGCTGCACGCGATGATGGCCCGCCGCGCCGATCCCGCCTCGGCCTAGGCTCACAGGCGTGGCCACCGAACGCGTCGAGCTGGACGTCGACGGCCGCACGGTGTCGATGAGCAACCCGCAGCGGGTCTACTTCTCCGCCCGTGGCGAGACCAAGCTCGACCTGGCGAACTACTACCTCTCGGTCGGCGACGGCATCGTCAACGCGCTGCGCCACCGGCCCTGCATGCTGCACCGCTTTCCCGACGGCGTCGACGGGGAGAAGGTCCACCAGAAGAAGCTGCCGCACGGCGCACCGCCCTGGGTGGAGACCGTGCGTGTGCACTTCCCGCGCTACGACCGTGACGTCGACGAGCTGTGCGTCACCCACGTCGCCGACGTGGTCTGGGCGGTGCAGATGTCGACCGTCGAGCTCCACCCCTGGAACTCGCGTCGCGAGGACGTGGAGTCGCCCGACGAGTGGCGCATCGACCTCGACCCGATGCCGCTGGCCACGTTCGCGGACGTGCAGCGCACCGCGGGCGTCGTCCAGGAGCTGCTCGCCGAGCTCGGCGCCGTCGGCTACCCCAAGACGTCCGGCGGCAAGGGCCTGCACATCTACGTCCGCATCCACCCCGACCACGGGTTCGCCGACGTGCGCCGGGCGGCCTGGGCGTTCGCCCGCGAGGTCGAGCGCCGCAGCGACGGGGGCGTCGACACCACCTGGTGGCGCAAGGACCGCGACCCGGGATCGATCTTCGTCGACTACAACCAGAACGCCCGCGACCACACGATCGCCAGCGCCTACTCCGTACGCGGCACCCCGGAGGGCCTGGTCTCCGCACCCATCACCTGGGACGAGGTCGCCGACGTCGACCCGCACGACTTCAGCATCGCCACGATGGGTGCTCGCTACGCCCGCATCGGCGACCTGCACGCCGACATCGACGCCCACCCCTACGCGATCGACGAGCTGCTCGAGTGGGCCGACCGCGACGAGCACGACACCGTCCTTCGGGGGGACGACCCCCCCTACCCCCCGATCAGCTCCACTCGCTAGCGCTCCCGGACCTGCGACGCGCGACCGGGCCGAGGCGGAGTGAGCCTCAGCGGCAGGCGCCGACGAGGGTCCGGCTGACGGCGCGGTCGAGGAGGTCGAGGACGTCCACCTGCCGGGTCCTGGTGTCGTCGTTCCAGGCGGTCAGCACCCCGAGCTTGGCGTGCCGCCGCGCCCGGGAGTCGACGCGGCCGGGCGGCGACGAGGTGTGCCCCATCCGCTCGTGCAACGCCTCGTACAGCTCGTCGACCGCGCCCCACACGTCGTCGTGGGTGGTGGCACGGTCGGGGTCCTCGGCGCGGCGCAGCAGCGCGCCGACCAGGCAGGCCCCGGACACCGTCGAGGTGGGGCGGACCAGGTCGAACGACTCCGCGGCCGTGGCGAGCCGGGTGGTCCCGGCGGCGGCTCCGGCCAGCCGGACGCTGAACCACGCCCGCTGGGTCCAGCCCTGCTCGACGAGGTCGGTCCGCGCCTGCTCCAGCGCAGCCCGGACCCGGTCCAGGCGACGCTGCCAGGCGACCTGCGGGTCGTCCAGGGGCGCGACGTAGGAGGGCGGGCTCGCGACCGGCAGCGCCGCGCGCACCCTCGACAGGGCGGCGCGGAGGGCTTCGGCCGGCCGGGCCCGGTGCGTGGTCGTCATGGTGAGGAGAGCATGCGCCTGGGCGGTGGAAGATCACAAGACCCTCGGTGGGTCCGCATCGCCGATGTCAGTGGCGCGGCGTACGTTCTGCTGGTCCCGCCCCGACCCTGGAGGTTGCTCGTGCCGCAGGTCCGCCCGTCCGTGCTCGTCACCGGAATCGTCACCGCTCTGCTGAGCACCCTCGCCGCAGCGCCCGCCTCCGCCGAGCCCGTGGCTGCACCCGCGGCCCAGCAGGCGACCTCGACCAGCACGGCAGCGCGGGCGGTGGCGTCCTCGTCCTCGGCGCTCACCCCGCGGACCCGCTTCACGATGAAGCCGGACGGCTCGAGCGGACGCACCGTCGGGGGCGAGCGCATCCCGAACATCGACTCGGTCAAGAAGACGATCGCGACCTACTACGGCGACCAGGGCCTCGGCATCGCGAGCAAGACCACCTCGCCGTACATCTCCGAGGTGCAGTCGATCCTGCGACGCCAGAGCGCGACGCTGCAGAGCCGCTACGACCAGGCCCTGCGCGAGCACAAGGGCAAGCGCCCCGCGCTGGTCTTCGACACCGACGACACCACCCTCTTCACCTACGACATGGAGGTGGCGGCGATGCACTTCAGCTTCGACCCCAAGCTCCAGGACGAGTGGGTCCAGGACGAGCGCTTCCCGGCCACGCCGGCGATGGCCGCGTACGTCCGCAAGGCGAAGGCGGTCGGCTACACGATCGTCGGCATCACCGGGCGCTCGGCGGGCCAGGAGTCCGCGACGCTGAAGAACCTCGCGAAGGTCGGCTACGGCGACGCCTTCACCGACGCGAACTTCTACACCAAGTGGTCCGGCACCAGGCCCTCGTACATCAGCTGCAAGATCGAGACCGCCTGCACGACGGTCGAGTACAAGGCGGGCACGCGCCGCTACCTGGAGAAGAAGCGGGACCTCACGATCGTCGCCAACTACGGCGACCAGTGGAGCGACCTGATGGGCCGCCACGCCGACCACAGCGTCAAGCTGCCCAACCCGACCTACTACCTGCCGTCGGCGAACCTGAAGGGCCTCAAGCAGCCGGACCTCGCACCGCGCACGCACTTCACGATGGCGCCGGACGGCTCCAGCGGCACGTACGTCAGCGGTGAGGCGATCCCCAACATCGACTCGGTCAAGAAGACGATCGCCACCTACTACGGCGACCCCGGCACCGGCATCGCCAGCAAGACCAGCTCGCCCTACATCTCCGAGCTCAAGGGGCTGGTCAAGAAGCAGCGCCTCAGCCTCGAGTCGCGCTACCGCGCCGCGGTGAAGCGCGGGGAGAAGCCGGCGCTGGTGTTCGACGCCGACGACACCACCCTGTTCACCTACGACATGGAGGTGGCGGCGATGCACTTCAACTTCGACCCCAAGCTCCAGGACGAGTGGGTGCAGGACGAGCGCTTCCCGGCGACGCCGGCCATGGTCGCGTACGTCAACGAGGCCCGCTCGATCGGCTTCACGGTCTTCGGCCTGACCGGGCGCAACGACGCGCAGAAGACGGCCACGGTGGGCAACCTCGCGAAGGTCGGCTACGCCAGCGGCACCTTCACCCCCACGCGCTTCTTCACCAAGTGGGTCAGCGGGTCCACCCCGCCGGCCTGGATCCAGGGCTGCGCCGGTGGTTCCACCTGCACGACGGTCGAGTACAAGTCGAAGACGCGCGCGCACATCGAGCACGACCTCGGCTTCACCATCGTCGCGAGCTACGGCGACCAGTACTCCGACCTCGTCGGGGGCTACGCCGACCACACGGTCAAGCTGCCGAACCCGACCTACTACCTGCCCTGAGCCGGGATCCGGACGAGGCACCGGACATGGCGGACCACGCGCCGCTGGTGGTGACGCTCGCCCTGCCCGACGAGGTGCAGGAGGAGCTGGACGCACTCCGGCGGCGCTGGTTCCCGGCCGGACGGACGGCGGTCGGTGCGCACCTCACGCTCTTCCATGCCGTGCCGGGCGAGCTCGAGGCCCAGGTGCGGACCGACCTGACGGACGTGGCGCGCGCCGGGCCCGTGGCGCTGCGCTTCACGGAGGTCATGAGCCTCGGCCGCGGGGCGGCGTACGCGGTGGAGAGCGCCGACCTCGCCCGTCGGCACGACGAGCTCCAGCGGGCGTGGTGGCCGCACCTGACCCGGCAGGACCAGCAGCGGTTGCGGGCGCACATCACGCTGCAGAACAAGGTCGAGGCGCCCGTCGCGCGTCGGACGGTCGAGGCGCTGCGGGCCGGGTTTCGCCCGTCCGACGTCGAGGCACCGGGCTTCGACCTCTGGCGCTACGACGGTGGCCCCTGGACGCACCTGGCCCGGTTCTCGGCCTCCGCCGCCTGAGCCTGCCGATCGACCCCTGAGCCTGTCGAAGGGCCGCATCCAGCTCCCGACCCGTCCGGACGCACGACGCCCCCGGTGCAGCAGCACCGGGGGCGTCGTCGCCAGCCGTCAGGTCAGGCGAGGCCCTTGCTCTTGAGCCACGCGCCGGCGACCTCGTTCGGGTCCATCTTGTCGACGTCGACCTGCTTGTTCAGCGTGGTCAGCTCCTGGGTCGTGAGGTCGGCCTGCACCGGGTCGAGCGCCGCGGTCACCTGCGGGTTGTCGGCGACGTCGCCGCGCATGAGGGGGACGACGTTCTGCGGCAGGATCATCGACTGCGGGTCGGCCAGCGGGACGAAGCCGTTGTCGGCGATGGCGCTCTCCGTCGTGAAGTACTCACCCATCTGGATCTTGCCGTCCAGCAGGTCCTTGGTCTTCACGGCCGGGGAGTCGTACGGCTTGAACTGCTTGAGCGTGGCGCCGTAGATGCCCTTGAGGCCCTGCGGACCGTACGCCCGGGTGGCGAGCTCGGACGGACCGCCGAGGACGACGTTCGAGGAGACCTTGCTGAGGTCGGCGAGCGAGGTCAGGTTGTTCTGGGCCGAGAACTCCTTGGTGACCACGTACACGTCCTGGTCTGCGGCGGCGGAGACCTTGCCGATCTTGAGGCCGGCGGGCAGCGCGGTCGGGAGGGCGTTGGCGAGCTCCTCCTGCGTCGTCGCCGTGGCGTTCTTGTCCACGAAGAGCAGCAGGTTGCCGGTGTACTCCGGCACGAGCTGGATGGAGGAGTCCTCGAGTGCCTTGAGGTAGACCTCGCGGGAGCCGATGTTCGGCTTGGTGGTGGCCTGGAGCCCCTTGGCCGTGAGCGCCTGGGCGTAGATCTCGCCGAGGACCTGGGACTCGGTGAAGTTGGCGGAGCCGACGACGATGGGGGTGCCCCCTCCGGCCGACCCCGAGGGGGGCGCTGAGCTGCTGCCGAGCGGGCTGGCGCTGCCGCCGCCGCACGCGGCCAGGACGAGCGTCGTGATGGTGAGGCCGAGGGCGGCCAACGAACGCTTGATGGTCATGGACTGTTCTCCGTGTTCGGGGGCAGGGAGATTCCCTACCGTCGGGCTAGGTTAGGCGGACGCCGGAGCGGCGCTCGCGCGCGTCTTGGCTGCGGGTCGGACCCGTCGGGAGGCCAGCAGCCCGATGGTGCCGATGAGCAGGTCGAGCAGGACGGCCAGCACGGCGATGAGCACGGCGCCGGCGAGCATCTGGGAGTAGTCACGGCTGCGCTGCCCGCTGATCAGCAGCTGCCCGAGCCCGCCGCCCGCCGCGAACGCGGCAACCGTCGCGGTGGCGACCACCTGCAGCGTCGCGCTGCGAAGACCGGAGATGACCAGCGGGACGGCCAGCGGCCACTCGACCTTGCTCACGACCTGCCCCCCGGTCATGCCCATGGCTTTCGCCGCGTACACCGCCTCCGGGTCGGCTCCGGCGACGCCGGTGGCGGTCGCCGTGAGGATGGCCGGCAGCGCGAGCACGGCCAGCACGATGACGGTCTGCCCGAAGCCCGTGCCCAGCAGCAGCACGACGAGCACCAGCAGACCGATGGACGGGATCGCGCGGGCCGCGTTGCTGAGCCCGATGACCAGGAACCCGCCCCGTCCGGTGTGCCCGATGAAGACGCCGAGCGGGACGGCGATCACCGCTCCGACCAGGACGGCGACGACGGTGTACTCGAGGTGCTGCAGGAGCAGCTGGCCCGTGCCGCCCTCTCCGCCCCACCTGCTGGCGTCGAGGAGGAAGGAGAAGTAGCTCATGCCGCCCGCCTCCGTCGTGCCCATGGCAACGTGCCGCGCTGGATCAGCAGGATGATCGCGTCCGCGACGAGCGCGAGCAGCAGCGTCAGGACGAGCCCGACCACGATCGGGGTGTAGAAGTTGCGGTTGAAGCCGGTGTCGAAGAGCTGGCCGAGCGCACCGCCGCCGACGACCACGGCCACGCTGACCAGGGCGATGTTCGAGACGGTGACGACCCGGAGCCCGGAGAACACCACCGGCATCGCCAGCGGCAGCTCCACCTTGACCAGCCGGGCGAACCAGCCGAAGCCGACCGCCGACGCCGACTGCTTGACCGACGACGGCACCGACCGGAGCCCGTCCACCACGCTGCGCACGAGCAGCGCGACGGAGTAGATCGCGAGCGCGACGGCGATGTTCACGGGGTCGAGGATCTGGGTGCCGAGCAGGACCGGGAGCGCGACGAACAGCGCCAGCGACGGGATCGAGTAGATGACGCCGAGGACCGAGAGGATGGCGTTGGCCGCCCGACCCGTCCGGTAGACGAGGAAGCCCAGCGGGACGGACACGACCAGCGCGGCGAGCACGGGCAGGACGGCCAGGAGGGCGTGCTGAGCGGTCAGCCCGCCGATGTAGCCGAGGTTGCGGTTGATCCAGCGCCAGTCGAGGTTCATCCGCGCTCCCGCGGCTCGCGCGGCAAGGACCGCGGCTGCGTGTAGGCGCTCGAGCCCGTGGCCCCGCCGGGGCCGGCCGAGGGCTCCTTCGCAGCGGGCTCCTCGGCCGGGACGGGCTCACCGCGCACCGTGGTCGGCTGCTCGTCCTCGGGGGTGTCGACCCCGGAGGTGTTCGGCGCGGCCCGCTCGTCGGGCGCGATGTCGTGGGTCGTGCCGAGCTCCAGCGCGGTCACGCCGCCCGGGCCCAGCTCCTGCTCGGCCGGGGGCTCGTCGGCGACGGTCTGCGCGCCGTGCTGGCCGGCCGTGTCGTCGGCCGGCTCGTCCCTGAGCGGCTCGTCGTCCGAGGGCCCGTCGGCGTCGTCGTCGAGCTGGGCGTACGCGGTGGTGACGGCGGCGGCCGCCTGCGTGGACTGCTGCTCGCGTGCCGCGGCGGCCTGCAGCGTCACCGACTCGGGCGACCCGCTGCGCTGGGTGGCGACCTGGGCCAGGATCGCGTCGGCCGGGACCACCCCGGCGTAGCGGCCGGTCTCAGGTTCCAGCGCGACGGCGAGGGCGTACGGGGAGGTCAGTGCGGAGTCCAGCGCGGCCCGCAGGGTGTCGGTCTCGCGCACGAACGTCGAGCCCATCGGGTGCACCAGACCCGTACGTTCGGTGTCGATCCAGCCCACCGGCCGGGCGTCGCCGTCGATGACGAGCGTCGGGCCCTCGCCCGGGGCGGACGACGCCTCCCGCACCACGGCGACCTCGGTGAGCGCGAGCCCGGTGGCCGGCAGGAACGACAGCGAGCGGTAGCCGCGGTCACGCCCGACGAAGCCCTCGACGAACGCGTCGGCCGGTTCGTCGAGCAGCTCCTGCGGCGGGCCGGCCTGGGCGAGCCGGCCTCCGACGCGCAGGATCGCCACCTGATCGCCCAGCTTGATCGCCTCGTCGATGTCGTGGGTGATCAGCACGATCGTCTTGCTGATCTCGCGCTGCAGGCCGAGGAAGAACTCGTGCAGCTCGGCCCGCACGACCGGGTCGACCGCGGAGAACGGCTCGTCCATGAGCATCACGAGCGGGTCGGCCGCGAGCGCCCGCGCGACCCCCACGCGCTGCTGCTGGCCGCCGGAGAGCTGGCCCGGGTAGCGGTTCGCCATCACCCGGTCGAGGCCGACGTTGCCCAGCAGCTCCATCGAACGCTTGCGCGTCTTGTCCTTGCCCCACCCGAGCAGGCCCGGGACCGTGCCGATGTTCTCCAGGACGGTGCGGTGCGGGAAGAGCCCGCCGCTCTGGATGACGTAGCCCATCTGGCGCCGCAGGGTCGTCCTGCGGCGGCTCCGCAGCGGCGTCCCGTCCCACGTGATCCGACCGCTGGACGGCTCGAGCATCCGGTTGACCATCCGCAGGGTCGTGGTCTTGCCGCACCCGGACGGACCGACGATCACGGTGATCTTGTCCGAGGGGATGGTCAGGCTGAGGTCCTGCACGGCGTGCGTGCCACCGGCGAAGGTCTTGCTCACGGACTCGAACTCGATCACGCTGCTCCACCGACCTGTCGACCCACACCCGAACGTCTGGCCCACGACACTAACGGGGCTCGCCCACAATTCGGTTGGGCCCGACCCGGCGCGCCCACCCCTCTGCCGATCACGCCAGGACGAGGCTGTCGGGTCGCCAGGTCCCTGGGCGGCAAGTTACTGATGAGTAACCTTCGGGGCACCCGGATCCTGCGCCTCTGCCGGGACGATCGAGGTGTGACGGCAACGTTCTTCCGCCGTCACGGCGAGTGAGGAAGGCAGAGGGACCAGCAGGATCCGCGTTCGAGCGGAGCGAGGACAGACAACACAGGAGACCGAAGATGCAGCACATCGCGATCGTGATCGCCCTCGCGGTATCGGTGGTCGGGGTCGCGCTCTTCGTCCGCGCCGTGCGGACCATCGTCGGCGTCGTCTCCCTCGGCGGACCGGCTCGCCGCAACGATGCACCCGCCCAGCGCTGGCGGAACCTGCTCGTCGAGACCCTCGGCCACACGCGGATGCTGCAGCGCCCGCTGGTGGGCGCCGCGCACTGGTTCGTCTTCATCGCCTTCGGGGCCTTGTTCTTCACGCTCGTCACCGCGTACGGGCAGCTGTTCGAGCCACGCTTCGTGCTGCCGGTGATCGGGCACTGGCTCGTCTACGCGTGGGCCGCCGAGCTGATCGCCTGGGCCGGGCTCGTCGCGATCCTCTCCCTGGTCGGCGTCCGCGTGGCGCAGCGCGGCCAGGGCCGGGCGTCGCGCTTCTTCGGCTCGCACAGCGGGAAGGGCGTCTACGTCGAGCTGACGATCCTCGGCATCGTCCTCTGCGTGCTGCTGCTGCGGGCCATGGAGGCCCAGCTGCTGGCGACCGGGCCCGACCCGACCACGCGGTGGGACTTCCCGCTGACCTGGTTCCTGCTGCCGGCCGGGATCGGCACGACCGCGCTCGAGACGGCGATCCCCCTCGTCGCGGCGGCCAAGATCGTCATCTCGATGGCCTGGTTCGTCGTGCTCGGGCTCGACACGACGATGGGCGTGGCCTGGCACCGCTTCACCGTGTGGCCGAACGTCTGGTTCAAGCGCGAGGCCTCCGGCGCGCCCGCCCTCGGCGCCCTGCCGCCGCTGCGGGCCGGTGGGGAGCCGGTCGACTTCGACGACCTGGACGCGCTCGACGAGGACGCGAGCCTGGGCACCGGGAGCATCGAGGACTTCACCTGGAAGGGGCTGCTCGACCTCACCTCGTGCACCGAGTGCGGCCGCTGCCAGGACGCCTGCCCCGCCTGGGCGACCGACAAGCCGCTGTCGCCCAAGCTCTTCGTGATGGGGCTGCGCGACCACGCGTACGCCAAGGCCCCGTGGCTGCAGACCCCCGAGGACGAGCGCGACGCCCTGGCCGAACCGCTCCGGCTCGAGGCGGCGCGGCCGCTGGTCGGGCCGAACGGTGGCGGCGGCACCGGCGGGACGGGCGAGCCCGACCCGATCGTCGTGACGGGCAGCAGCGTCGGGGTCATCGACCCCGACGTCCTCTGGTCCTGCACGACCTGCGGGGCCTGCGTCCAGGCGTGCCCGGTGGACATCGAGCACGTCGACCACATCGTCGACCTGCGCCGCAACCAGGTCCTGATGGAGTCGGAGTTCCCCTCGTCGCTGAACGGGCTCTTCAAGGGCCTCGAGACCAAGGGGAACCCCTGGAACGCGAGCCCGCGCACCCGGATGGACTGGGCCAAGGACCTGCCGTTCCCCGTGCCGGTGGTCGGCGGGAGCGGCGAGCACGACGTCGAGGACCTCAGCGGGGTCGACTACCTGTTCTGGGTCGGGTGCGCGGGCGCGTACGACGACCGGGCCAAGCTCACGACGCGTGCCGTGGCCGAGCTGCTGCACACGGCCGACGTCTCGTACGCGGTGCTCGGCAAGGGCGAGACCTGCAGCGGGGACCCGGCCCGGCGCGCGGGTAACGAGCTCGTGTTCCAGCAGCTCGCCGCGCAGAACACCGAGACGCTGCGCGGGGCCGGCGCGACCAAGGTCGTCGCGACCTGTGCGCACTGCCTCAACACCTTCAAGAACGAGTACCCCCAGCTCGGGCTGTCGATGGAGGTCGTGCACCACACCCAGCTGCTGAACCGGCTCGTCCGCGAGGGCCGGCTCACGCCCGTCCCGCCGTCCGCGGGGGACGGCCCGGCGCGGACGATCACCTACCACGACCCCTGCTACCTCGGCCGGCACAACCAGGTGTACGAGCCCCCGCGCGAGCTCCTCGGCGCTCTGCCGGGCGCGACCGTCGCCGAGATGCCGCGCAACGGCAAGGAGTCGTTCTGCTGCGGCGCCGGCGGCGCGCGGATGTGGATGGAGGAGGACCTCGGCACGCGGATCAACGCCAACCGGACCGAGGAGGCCGTGGCGACCCTCGCTGCGGCGGGAGCCGGCTCCGCGGAGGTTCCCGGGGCGATCGCCACCGGCTGCCCGTTCTGCCGCACCATGCTCGGCGACGGGGTGGACGCGCTGCAGGGCGCCCCAGCGGGCAACGTCGAGGTGCTGGACGTCGCCCAGCTGCTGCTCGAGTCCGTCCGCCGCGGCGGCTGACCCGGCGCCCCCTCAGCCTCGCGCCGCCAGCGCCGTACGGTCGTCCTAGACCGATCCCCGGCCGCGGTCCGCGCGGGCGGGAGCACGCACCACGGAGGAACACCCATGAGCGAGCAGCACCACGACACCGTCGTCGAGCACCGGGCCCACGAGGAGGAGCACACGCACCAGCACGGCGCGGACTGCGGCCACGAGACCGTGACGCACGACGACCACGTCGACTACGTCCACGACGGCCACCACCACGCGAGCCACGACGACCACTGGGACGACCACCACTGAGGCGGGAGGCGTCCTGAGCCTCTGACGAACTCGGGACGCCACCTGGTACCTCAACTGGTTTTGACAATCGTTTTCATCACGGTAGCGTCCACGACGTGCTGAACCTGTCGTCGCTGCCCAAGGCCGCCCCCGTGCCCCGCCTGCTCGCCCTCCCCGTCGCCGCCCTGGTCCTGGGCCTGGCGGCGTGCTCGGGGACAGGGTCGCCGGCCCCGGCGTCGTCCAGCGGCTCGGGGGACGCCATCCGGGTCGTCGCCTCCACGAACGTCTACGGCGACATCGTCAAGGACATCGGCGGCGACGCCGTGGCCGTGACGTCGATCATCGACAACCCCGACCTCGACCCCCACGAGTACACGGCCGACGCCCGTACGCAGCTGGCCGTGAGCAAGGCCCAGCTCGTCGTCCAGAACGGCGGCGGCTACGACGACTTCGTGACCACGATGCTCGCGGCGGCCAGCTCCAAGCCGCGCGTCGTCGACGTCGCCGACGTCTCGGGCTACGACCAGAAGCCTGCGCAGGGCGAGTTCAACGAGCACCTCTGGTACGACTTCCCCACGATGGTCAGGCTCACCGACCAGCTGAGCCAGGACCTCGCCGCGCTCGCGCCCGACCGGGCGGAGACGTTCCGGGACAACGCGGCCGCGTTCACCACGAAGCTGCGTGGCCTCGAGAAGTCCGAGGCGGACCTCGAGGCCGCGCACGCGGGTGTCGGGGTGGCCATCACCGAGCCCGTCCCGCTCTACCTCCTCGACGCGTCCGGCCTGGTCGACAAGACCCCCGAGGCGTTCAGCGAGGCCGTCGAGGAGGGCAGCGACGTCGCTCCGGCCGTGCTGCAGCAGACCGTCGCCCTCTTCAGCGGTCACCAGGTCGGCCTGCTCGCGTACAACGAGCAGACCACCGGACCGCAGACCGAGGCGGTGCTGAAGGCGGCGAAGGACAACGGCGTGCCGGTCGTCGCCGTCACCGAGACGCTCCCCGCCGGGAAGACCTACCTCGGCTGGATGCAGGCGAACGTCGACGCGGTCTCCTCCGCGGTCGAGGGATGATGAGCACCATGACGTCCGCGGCCACCGAGCGCCACGGCCAGGTCGCCGTACGGCCCGTGCTGTCCATCCACGACGCCGCCCTCGGCTACGACGGCCGCCTGCTCTGGGCCGGGCTGGACCTGGACGTCCTGCCGGGGCAGTTCGTGGCGGTCCTCGGGCCCAACGGCTCCGGCAAGACGAGCCTGCTCCGCGCGGTCCTCGGCACCCAGGCGCTGACCCGCGGGACCATCGAGATCCTCGGCGAGCCTGTCCGGCGTGGCCACAGGTCGGTGGGGTACGTGCCCCAGCAGCACCTCGCCGACCACGGCACCCCGCTGCGAGCCCGGGACTTCCTGGGGCTCGGCATCGACGGCAACCGCTTCGGCCTCCCGCTGCCCAGCGCCTCCCGGCGCCGCAAGGTCGACGCGATGCTCGACACGGTGCAGGCGCGCGCGTTCGCCGGCACCCGGATCGGAAGCCTGTCGGGCGGTGAGCAGCAGCGGCTGCGGATCGGCCAGGCGCTGATCGGGGACTCCTCGTTGCTGCTGTGCGACGAGCCGCTGATCTCGCTCGACCTGCGCCAGCAGCGCGCGGTCAGCGACCTCATCGACGCCAGCCGGCGCGAGCAGGACCGCGCGGTCGTCATGATCACCCATGACGTGAACCCTGTGCTCGACATGGTCGACACCGTCGTCTACCTGGCCAACGGGCAGGCCCGGGTGGGCACCGTGGACGACGTGCTCACGTCCGAGGTGCTGAGCGAGCTGTACGAGACGCCGGTCGAGGTCGTCCACGCGCGGGGGCAGCTCATCGTCGTCGGCCTGCCCGACCACGCGCACCACGGCCACGAGCACGCGCCGCACCACGACGGGACGTCCCACTGATGCACGGCGCCCTCACGGACCTGTGGTCCCAGCTCTTCCAGTTCGACGGCTACGGCGAGCTGATCGTCCTGGTCCGGAACTCGATCATCGCCGGCGCGGTGCTCGGGCTCACCGGCGGGCTGATCGGGGTCTTCGTCATGGCCCGCGACCTGGCGTTCGCCGTGCACGCGATCAGCGAGCTGTCCTTCGCCGGCGCGGCCGCCGGGCTGCTGCTCGGCATCGGGGTCGTCGAGGGCTCCCTGGCCGGCTCGCTCGCCGCGGCGCTGCTGATCGGCGTCCTGGGCAGCCGGGCGCGCAACCGGAACTCGATCATCGCCGTCCTGATGCCCTTCGGGCTGGGCCTCGGGATCCTCTGCCTGTCGCTCTACTCGGGCCGGGCGGCCAACAAGTTCGGGCTGCTGACCGGCCAGATCGTGGCCGTGGACAACCCGCGCCTCACCGCGCTGCTGATCATCTGCGCGATCGTCGTCGTCGCGCTCCTGCTCGTCTGGCGCCCGCTCATGTTCGTCAGCATCGACGCACAGGTCGCCGAGGCCCGTGGCGTGCCGGCGGTCGCGCTGTCGATCGTCTTCATGCTCCTGCTGGGCATGGCCGTCGCCGTGTCCGTGCAGATCGTCGGTTCGCTGCTGGTGCTCTCGGTCCTCGTCACGCCGGCCGCCGCCGCGCTGCGCCTCTCGGCCTCGCCGGTGCTCGTGCCCGTGCTGTCCTGCGTGTTCGCCGTCGTCTCCATGGTCGGCGGCATCCTGCTGGCCCTGGGCGGCGCGATCCCGATCAGCCCGTTCGTGACGACGCTGTCGTTCCTGATCTACGTGGTGTGCCGCATCGTCGGAGGCGCACGGGACCGCCGGTCCGCGCGAACACCCCGCTACGCGACCGAGGTGGTGAGCTGATGGTCCGGCGGAACACACGGCAGCGCGCCGCGGTCGGTGAGCTGCTCGGGCGTACCCGCGAGTTCCGGACGGCCAGCCAGATCCACGACGACCTGCGCCACGCCGGCGAGGACATCGGGCTGACCACGGTCTACCGCACGCTGCAGCTGATGGTCGAGGCCGAGCAGCTCGACGCGATCCGCACCGACGACGGCGAGACGGCCTACCGCCGCTGCTCCACCGGGCACCACCACCACCTCGTGTGCCGCACCTGCGGCCGTACGGTCGAGGTCGAGGGCCCCGCGATCGAGAGCTGGACCGACCAGGTCGCCGCCGAGCACGGCTTCACCGACGTGCAGCACCAGCTGGAGATCTTCGGCCTCTGCGCGAGTTGTCTGTCCTCGCTCCGCTCGGACGCGGATCTCGCTTGACCCTCTGCCTTCCTCCTTCCTGAAGGGCGACGGAAGAACGTTGTCGCTCTTCCCTCAGTCGTCCAGGCAGAGGCGCGAGATCCGGCGCGGGCTGGGCACAGGCAGCGAGCCGGCAGACCCTACCTAAACCCCACCTCTCACGAAGCCCAGGTGGGAGCGGCTCGGGGTGGGGCCGCGCTGGCCCTGGTAGCGCGAGCCGTAGACGGCGGAGCCGTACGGGTGCTCGGCCGGTGAGCTGAGCCGGAAGAAGCAGAGCTGGCCGATCTTCATCCCCGGCCACAGCTTGATCGGCAGGGTGGCGACGTTCGAGAGCTCGAGGGTCACGTGCCCGGAGAAGCCGGGGTCGATGAAGCCGGCCGTCGCGTGCGTCAGCAGCCCGAGCCGGCCGAGGGAGGACTTGCCCTCCACCCGTGCGGCGACGTCGTCGGGCAGGGTCACGACCTCGAAGATCGAGCCCAGCGCGAACTCGCCCGGGTGCAGGATGAACGGCTCGTCGCTGGGCACCTCGACCGCGCGGGTCAGGTCGGCCTGCTCCTCGGCGGGGTCGATGTGGGGATAGCGGTGGTTCTCGAACACGCGGAAGTAGCGGTCCAGCCGCACGTCGATGCTCGACGGCTGCACGAGGCCCGCGTCGTACGGCTCGAGACCGATCCGGCCCGCCTCGACCTGGGCGCGGATGTCGCGGTCGGAGAGCAGCATGACCGCGACCCTATCCGGCGCGCCGGGTACGACGCCCTCGTCGTGGTCAGCCGGCGCTGCGCCGGATCCGCAGCCAGTGGTCGCCGATCGACACCACGGAACCCTCGCTCACCGACACCGCCTGGAACGCCACCACGGGCACGGTCGGCTGCCCGGGCGGGGTGAGGGTCGACCCGTTGGTCGAGCCGCGGTCGACGACGAAGAGACCGGCGTCGTCGACGCCGAGCGCGAGGTGCGTCTTGGACACGGTCCGCGACTCGTCGGAGAGCTTGACCAGCTCCGCGTCCTCCTCGCCCTCGCTCGGCGCGGGGTTGCGACCGAGCAGGACCAGGCCGCGGACCACGATCTCGCGGCCGTCGTCGAGCTCGGCGACCCAGCCGTCGACGATGGTGCGCCGCTCCGCGACGGGCTCGGTGTCCGGGTCAGCGGTGTCCGGGTCAGCGGCCGCCGGGTTCGTCGCCGGGTCAGTGGTCGGCGGGTCGAGCGGCTCAGCCGCGAGCGGCGCGAGATCGGGTCCGATCGCGGGGTCCCCTGCCGCGGCCGCAGGGACGGCGACGGGCAGCGGGGCCGGCGTGGGCCGCGCACCACCGGGAGCAGGGGCCGGCGGTCGAGGAGCACCCGTCGGTGCGGAGGCACGCGCCGTACGCGCCCTCCCGGAACGCGGCGCCAGCGGCCGTTCGACGATGACCACCCCTCCGGCCGAGCGGTCGTGCCAGCCCTGGTGGCGCGGGCTGACGAGGACGGAGGCGAGCAGCAGGAGCAGACCGATCCCGGTGACGCTGAGCACCGTGTAGACCAGCCACCGCAGCAGGACCCGGCCCCAGCCGATCGGGCGGCCGTCGAAGAACCCGACGAGCTGCAGCTTCAGCAGTCGCATCCCGGGCGACGCGGCCTTGACGGCCAGCTGCTGCCAGCACACGACCGCCCACACGAGCCCGACGAGGACACCGACCACCACCAGCGGCACGTTGGCGCCGTCACCGTCGTCGCGGACCCCGAGATCGATCAGCAGAGCCGCCACCGCGGGGACGATCGAGTCGATGACGTAGGCGACGAGGCGGCGACCCAGCGGGCCCACCTGGACGCCAGGGGGCAGACCGGTGTCCCTGGCCGGTGCAGATGGTCGTGCCGCGCTCAATGTCGCTCCTCGAGCCGGTCGGGGCCCGACCGGGTGAGTCGTCGGACGCACCGGGGGATCCGGCGCACCCGTGGGGGCGGGCCCACGCTACTGCGGAAAGTCGATCAGCACCGAGATACCGTCGGCCAGCTCCAACGACGTGCCGAGCTCGACCAGCGTGGTCTCCCCCGGATCCATCGTCCGGATCGAGGCGTCCGGTGCCACGAGGACCGTGCCGTTGGTCGAGTGCAGGTCGGTCACCCCGACGTCCCAGCCCGACGCGAAGACCTCGAGGTGCGTACGGCTGATGTCGTGGCTCGGGCTCGTCACGGTGAGCAGGGCGGGGTCCGCGACCCGGGCACGGTCGCTCGCGGGTGCGCGGCCGACCAGCACGGAACCCACCACGTCGACGGTCACCCCGTTGCTCGCGCGGAGGACGGCGAGCACCGGCGCGGGGACCAGCTGGGGCGGCTGGGTGGCGACGAGGGCGGTGCAGACCCGGCAGTAGCCGGTGCCCGGCGGGTTGGGGTGCCCCCAGGCGCAGAACACGGCGGAGACCTTCCCGGCCGTGCCGGCCGCGGCGGCCGGCTCGTCCGGGTCGAGGGTCGGGTCGTCGAACAGCTCGGAGACCGCCATCATCCGGGTCTCGGCGTTCTCGTGCTCCGACCGCCTGGTCGGCTCCGGCTCGTCGACGGGCCGTGCCTCGGGCTCGCCCGCGGGCGCAGACACCTCGGGCTCGTCAGGGAGCGCGGGGGCCTCGGACGCCTCGGGTGCCGCCTGCTGCTGGGGCGAGGAGAGCGTGGCCTCCTCGGCCGCGTCGAGGAACACCGCCGAGACACCCACGGCCCCGACGACCAGCGGCAGCGGGAACACGCCCTCCGGAGGTTCGGCGGGCAGCTGGACCCGGACCTGGCGCAGGTCCCCGAGCCCGGTCTCCACCCAGGTCTGCACGCCCTCGCCGGTCGCGACGACGTCACCGCTGACCGCGTCGACGACGACGACCGCTCCGCGGACCAGCGAACGCATGCCGTCGGGCCCCCAGAAGAAGGCGGCGAAGCTCGGCATGCTGTCGATCCGGTACCAGGCGAGCCGCGCGGCGAGGTCGGCGATCGACCCGGCCGAGACGACCTCGTCCCACAGCGTCTCGACCAGGTCGGACCAGGTCGGGTCGGCGGGCTCGAGCACGACGGCGGCCGCGGGGCCGCACAGCAGCAGCCAGGAACCGGGCGTGTAGGTGGCGCGCCACCGACCCACGGACTCCACGGTCATCCGGCCTCCTCAGGCGAGGACCGGAACGGTCCCGGCCGCTGGGCATCGTATCCGGGCCCTGCGTCACGCTGGTGTCATGAGCGGACGGGGCCTGGTCTTCGGCGGTGCGGCGGAGGAGTACGAGGAGCACCGGCTCGGCTACCCGGACGCGGTGGTCGACCTGACCCTGGCGTACGCCCGCCCGCCGGTCGTCACCGCGCTCG
>Ga0210040_10002563_pt1 | contig 25484 bp, 20 predicted proteins | sample CryGeyCG12114_NA_FD_185462 | JGI IMG/M metagenome (GOLD analysis project Ga0210040, IMG submission 185462) | Groundwater microbial communities from aquifer - Crystal Geyser CG19_WC_8/21/14_NA (SPAdes) (version 2) | ecosystem: Environmental > Aquatic > Deep subsurface > Groundwater | place: USA... | reverse complement strand
ACTTAGTTTATTAATCCGTATGACGTTACTTTTATAATTATTTTTAGAAACTATATCGTTCCTTGTATACACATGTATTTTGAGAGGCTGGCATGGCAAAACTCAATAAACTCTATCTATCTATCTATCATATCAGTGTGTGTGATTACTATTTTGAAAAGCCTTTAAAAATCACTGTAAAAGTTTATCTCCAAGTAGCCAGCTAATTTTGTGAAAATAAATACCGTTGGTTGGTACGTATTATTGATGACAACGGCATGAAAAATGTCCTCAAGGTCTAGGAAGATTTATTTCCCATGTGCTATGTCATTTCTTTTAATTTTTGGGGACCACATGGGCATATTTGTTTTAAAAATAAGTCTCAGATGGCTCATCAATTTGCGAATGGAGCTTTTAGTTATGCCCTGCAGGGTCTCCGTGTACAATGAAAAAAATACATCGTGCATACGATTACGATCGGTGCATTCCAATACGAAAATGCTAGCAGCAATCAATCATAATATAAAATCCATGAATGAATGGAACGGAAGTTTAATTTTTTCCTGCAGGTACAGTGTATGAGCGATCTGAAATGAAGGCGAGGAATTAATTACTAACTAACTAATCATAAATACCTAACTGTCCCATACTAGTATTTGCAGGTGGAGGCTATGGCTTGTATAGAGTTTTTAATGTATAATGTGGATGAAACAGTTGCAGTTGGAGTGGTCTTCTGCTTTTTATGCATCATTCAACTTTATTGATATTTTCTTTTAGTCGGTTTGTTATGAATGGGTTCCCGTCTTTTAAATTTGGCCACCGAGGCATCATAAAAACAGTGTGGTGTGTTTATAGTGTGGTTAGTGCTCTCCAATATAAATGAGGATGACTGTAGAGATTTGCATGGTGATTTAGCCGACTTTTTGGGTTCGTTTGGAGATTGAGTCAAGAGTTTATTTACTTGCATAACCCTACCTAGCTCACTCAGACGGGAACATTATGTTCGCTTTGGAAACACTAGTATTATTAACATGTAAAAGGAGTCAGTAGATTGTGATGGATATTTTATTAAGTTATTAGGTTGTTTGACACCAGGTTGACTAAAACACATTCTTCTCTTGTCCATAGGCTTGCCGAAATGGGTTGGTGCAGCATTTGGAGCATCTGTTGTACTACGGAGGGGACATGAACGCGCGGAATGCGTCCGGAAATACACCTTTGCATGTGTGCGCTGTGAATAATCAAGAGTCGTGTGCACGGCTGCTTCTATTCCGTGGAGCGGACAAAGAGGCCCTCAACTTTGCTAATCAGACGCCATACCAAGTGGCTGTAATAGCTGGCAATATGGAGTTGGCTGAAATCATCCAGAATCATCGGCTTCAAGATGTTGGTTAGTGCAAATTAATCTGTGCTGTTGCATGAGTACTATGGGTGTGAAAACTATGGATCCCGTTAATGAAATGGGCAAAAAAGTGTTGGTTAGCTTATTAAAGTGTCCTCTGCTGCTGTTGTGTGGCAGAAGAAAAAAGTATTATATGGGCCTCCCGTATACTGATTTGGTTTGTTGTACAGGGATGGAATGTAGGATCAACTTTGATTTAACTCTCGTTTTGTGATGTACTAAATTTACTAAATACTAAATTATCCAATATCCATGTAATTTAACTGGAATGGTTTTTCGTAAACTTGTAGGTGTAACTAAGATAGAAATGAAAAAACATACTTATATGCCTCAGGAGCATTTTGATTGAGCCTCAATTTTCATTGCAGCCAATAGATTCTGTTAAGCAGCAAATAGGGTGGAATAATGAATTCTTCAGTCATTTTGATTAATGAATATGAATTCGGGAGACAATTGGAGATGAATGTATGGAATGCGACAGTTTTTACAGAGTTATCTCCTCGGCATTAACAAAAATACTGTCATGTGCCTTATGGGACGTTCCTTAATCACTTTGGGTGAAGAATATGTGCCATGAATACGAAAGTGATGGAATAGCGTGTAAGGGCAGAAAAGGGAACTGGCTGAATTATTATAACATGGAGCTAGTAAAAACGCATGCACATACTTTGCATTAGAGAGAGTCCATATCGCTGTGTATGAATGGTGTGGGTATATGGAATACTGTGTGAAATGTGACAAGTTCCATGTATGGGAAAGTCACTTTCAGAATTCCGGAGACATTTGCCACACCTCGAAGAAAAAGTTGCTTATAATGGCATCCTACTGATGGTAGTAGTAAAAAAGATGTAAAATATGTGTTCTAATCATCTTATCAATCATGTGTCTGGATCAGAGTTTCACAAAAAAGTTTGTCCAGCAAACTTTATGGCCCATTTTTTGCACTGCGGAGTGAAAATTGTGAAAAATACAATCCTTGTAGACTTTCAAGTTTTTTAAAGTTTTCCAAAACCCATTCACGAGTTGCTCCTGAATGGATTGCCAAAATATTACGTCATCCTGAACTAAAGTAAGGAACAGTAACTAACTAACTAAATGGATTGTGCCCAAATATGTCGGTCCATCTATTATAGCAGAGGCCATTGGAGAAGTGGAAAAATGGAGTTTAATCTTTGCTCACTCTTTGGGAGAGAAAATTAAAATTGCAGGCACAAACGGTTGGTTGCATGATGTGATAATAAAAATGAAACTTACTCCACCTGGTGATAATAAACTTTGATGATGGGATGCATTTTTTTTCTCTGGGCTTGCTAACTTACTGTGTTTGTTAGTTAGTTAGTTAGGGGTATAATAATGATTGGCAAGAATTTATGATGAGACCAGTGTCTTCCCACGCAGTGTAGATGTATGTAAGCAAGTTAGTTAGTTTGTTACTAAAGTACATACGCCTTTTTAAAATATATCCATTTTGGCTGGTCATTATTGGAAGTGGGAAAACGTTTGTAGAATTTTTAAACGGCTGTGCCGTAAAATATTGTGATGCAAACTTAAATACTTTTAAATCATGAATATCAAACTGTTGTTACTCTGGTTAATCAGCTTATGCTGTGAAAAAAAGGGTCTTAAAATTCTCATTTTTTGTGTTTTCTGTAGAATAGGGATTCCAAAATTTATTCCTTTCTGAATTGTTTCATTAAAAAATGGTTAAATGATTTAGCAGAGTCAAATATAATTTTGGCATTCATTGAAACAGGAGCACCACTTTACATGGATTTTAAAGCCAAATGATGCCTAATGTGCTGGTCTGGGCGATTTAGTTTAGTAAGTTGAACTTGAACATTCAGCAAGAATAGGAGGAACCATATAGTTGTTTAGTTAGTTAGTTAGTTGGTAATATTATTAGCCACTAACTAACTAACTAAGAATTGGGAAAAAGATGCATAAGGCAAACAGGTAGGCAGATAGACAGGTCGTTAAACACATGAAATAATGGTGTTAAGGGCTGGGCTCATTCATTGTCAGCACTTTGTTAGTTAAAATGCTTCTGTCATGATTTTATGGGAACAGGCTCGATTTGTGGGTAGAAAGAAATAATAGAGGGTAAAAAATTATGAAATCGGCGGTGGCAATTTTTTCGCACTACTTTGTTTGGTTCACTGACTTGGAATAGAGTTACGAGAGTTAGTTAGTTAGATTTTAAAGAGTTTTTAATGTTTTGGTCCATTTGGAGATACTTACTAGATGCAATACGGGGACATTTGTAGGGGTAAAATTTAACGAGATATTTGTCATTTGTAATGGACAAGTCAATTATTTCACACAGCCTTGGTTCCCCATACAAGCTAATGTAGGTTACTTTTGGTTCATTAACCTGTCTACTTATGTATGCATCGTTGGTCGGCTTTTTAGGTGAAAAAGCTCGTAAAAGAGGAAATGTAATGGTTACTACACCTGTACTCATCTTGTAATCTACGTATTAACTGCATAGAAAGTTTTTGCCTCCGCTTTTCTGCGAATTCCTGAGGCCCCTTGTCATTATTTATGTGCGTTTTTGTGGATGGTGGTGATAATGAGGTGTACATGATGATCACCTTTGAATCTCATAAGAGAGAGTGTGCCTTATGATGATTTATCTAATTAATTATTATTCCCACCACTTGTCACATGTGAGTTGGTTAGTTATACTCACATTTAGTCAGACTTTGTATAGAAGGCACAACAAAGAAGTGAGCTATAATGAACCGTGAACAGGCTGGCAGACCAATGTTGGCCAATTTGTATCTGTTCGTCTTAAATGGAATTTTAGTCACAATGGTTCATTTAAAACGCAAATTCTGTCATTTACAATCCTCAAATTATTATTTTTATTGGTATTCATAGAAAACGTTAAATCCTTTTTAGTTCGTTAATTTTAATATAGCAAAGTAAAAATTTGGTCGGAGCCAGGAATCGAACCCGGGTAGTTTCGCTAGCATGGCTGCTCCCCAGAACCATCCCTCCACCATGGCTCCATTACGGAGTCAAAATTTTTACTCTGCTATATTTTACTGTTGTTTAACCGAGAATTTGAAAACTACCATAGAAACGAGCACAGCTAACTGCTGTCTTTCACATTTCGGTAATTCTCTCAAGCCCCAAAGCTACTGGGAAAGTAATGAAAGGAATAATGCAAGTTTTAATAAGTCGGGCCAACGAACTGAAATATATTTAGAAAACGTTGAATCCCTTGAGTTCGTTAATTTTAATATAGAAAATATTGGTATTCTTGTTTTTCAACTACCTACGCTTCTATAATATACTCCTAGGTTTATAGTGAAGTTAGTATAGAAATTCATAAGTGCGAAAACTGTAGTTTTAAAAGCGATATTAAGTGACAATCTTATAGCTGTAGTAATAAATAGAGAAAAATGACATGCTAGTTAAGATATTATAGCATATAGTATGGATTCGCAAAATTATTGAGCCGTCTTGGGATTTAATAATTTAGGTGAAAATTTTTTTCGAATTGCCATTCAACGTGCTTTCAGAAAAGTTTCATGACCACTTTTAGTGAGTTAGTTAGTTAGACTGAAAAATGTCATTTATAAACATTAGGTTGAACTAGGGTTTAGACTGATAGATAAAGTTTATAAAAGTTCGTTCCTCCTATATTAGCTGAAGTTAGATGAGGTGTAGGCAATGAATTTCTTTCACCTGGAACTACTGCCACATTAATCTTTGTGGTAGCCAAACAAACATTGTTATAATATCTCGGCTATACAATGACAACTATAACTAACTAACTAACTAACTATGTAACTCGCAACTACTGGTTTCTAGTTTGTTCCGTTTTGCCCAATTTGCATATTCGTGTGTCCCGCTGAGTCTGAGCTTTGGCACAGCATTCCTATTGATTCAAGCTATAATTGAATGTCACGAGAAGAGTTTTCCATTCCAAGGCTATAATTCATTGACCCACTCATTGTTTTCTTTAGCTTGTAGCTATTGATTTTAAATATTATCAATGACGTCTCTTTTACATATGAAAAACAAGTCTCCCAGATATGATCTTTAGCCTAAAGAAGCTGCTCGTCTATCCTTTTTTTTATGACTGCTCGTTAGTTGACTACGAATTTACATTTTTTGAGTCTTATGGACCAGTTTGAACCGTTATCCATAATGCTAGAGTGTTGATCAAAGGGTTTATTATTACCATTTTGTCTGTCCCATAAATGTGGAGCAAAATATGCCCGACGGATGGCTCAATTTTAGTTATAGTTTTTCAATACCTTGAGATTCTATGGCAGACCAATTTAGATACTAAGTTTCAGAAAAATGTTGATAGCACTTTTTTTAGGACAACAATTTAGTCATCCGGGGTTTGATTGACATTGTACTACTTTTGAACAAAGGGTGGGAGACGAGTTTGTTTGTATAATTTTTAAGTCTGTGTATAATTAAAGACTGGTAGATTTTTTTGTATGCCCCCAAATCAAAAGGTTTGCGCGAGAACAAAGGACGCTTTAGTTTTGCTGTAATTAGGGAGTGACAAAGGACACTTGATTACAGTGGATAGTTTATGAGGCTATGGAGAATGTATGTATATGATTTTGAGATCACTGTAAAATTGTCCCCTTTTTTCATCCAATGGAAGATACTTTGAAATGAGACTGGCCAACTTGGGCATGTCAGTAGTAGCTAACTAACTAACGATGATAAAATCTTTATGAAAAATGGGAAAGCCAAATGGTATAATTTGTGAAAATGGTAGATTTAAATTTGACACATGAATTACAACAAGTATACATACAGATAAGCTATGGGAAGTGAAAGCTATAATCAAAATTGCATTAGGATGATAAGCTAACAAACTAAAGGGAGTTACTCAAAAAATCAGCGTATTGATTGGTACACAAAGATTTTTAGTTTAATCACTGTTGTCTTTTTGTGTTTGACATATCCTCGAGTCATTAGCTATAGCTACGGTGTGAGAGTTAGAAATTTAAACTGACGGCTCAATCAATAAGAAACTCTACTTGTGTTCCTCAGATGCACTTTTGAAGCTTAAAAAACACCTTTTCAAAATGGAATGTGTTCTATGGAATGAAAAGAGTGAGAGAAAGTGATGAGTTAATTCACCAAATCTCACACACTCACTAACTGACTACAAAAAGTTCAGTAGTGTGATGCGCACCGGCTTTTGTACGCATTTTTGTCTATTCATTAGTAGCTCTATTGTTTTGGTCGGTAAAACTGGGATTTTTTTTACCCCGTACGTAAATGAAACCTGGCCACAGCCAAATGATATCGTCTGCTGCTATTATTTTTGTTTTGTGTTTCTTGTGTATGATTTTGCCTCCACTGGCGGCATCCATTTGTCTCATGCATTTTATTATCATTTGCCGTTTTTTTTTTGTTTTTTTTTCTTTCTTTTTTAGTTCCGTTTCGTGACCTGCCAAAGTACAATCCTAAACGTCGTAGCTACATTTCCACAGCTCTGGTCGATCCCCGTTTGAATTCTTCTATGAGCACTTTATCTGGGGGTGGACTGCGGAGTCAAGGGCCCCCAAGTCCTTGTCCCTCCAATCGATCCTTACCTCCATTTTCTTCGGCGTCTTCCAGTCTCAGTGAATGCTCAGCGTACACACGATCTGAAAGCTGCTCGGATTCCAGTTGCTCTGGAGCCAGTAGTCAGTTTGGAAGTGAAGACAACTCAGCCATTACCGGTTACCTATACACATTTATCATATACTTCACTGACAGAAACAAAAACTAACCCGTGTCTAAGCTTTTTATTATTAAATTGTGAGGTGTGCATACCATGTGGCAAGCACTGTACAATTTGCCGCGCAATTTTAAACTTTATGCTCTAGCGCTTTCTATGTGTTTTGTGGACTGGGTTTGTCATTTGGTCGCTTTGTTAATGATAATTAGGAGGATGATTTGACATAAGCATTTTCCGAATTGCTTCATTCATTTATTTAGGTAGAATAATGCAGTGTTGAAATTTCAAAGGAATGATGATGACCATTGTAATCCTAGGATGGTCAGCAAAGTTAGTTAGGCAGACACAATCTGCATTTTCCGATTCAAAGATTTGGTTAGTTATAGTGTGCATGCAAATGATAAGGATTAATGCCATGGGAAAGGATGTGTGACGATATTTTTCAATGTTGTAGGTCATTATAATCCTTTGGGCTTTCTTAGAATATAAGTGTCATGTAATCTGTGTTTAATGAGGATCATCATGAGATAAAAAGACATTTTTTCATCCCTTCTCACATTATCTAATAATCGGACACATTATTATAGCACACACACACACACATATGGAAATAGAATTGGCTAGTGAATCTGATAACATTGGGTTTGGGCAGATGGTCAAGATGTTGGATGATGAATGCATTCACCGTGTACACAGAATTAATAAGGGGCGCACAAAATGGTGTCCGGATTGAAAACACGGAAGGTTTTTTTCAGATACACGCGGGTTTTGCATGCTATACACAAAAAAGGATGTGTATCAGTGTACGCATGTAAATTTTTTCATTCACTTTCCTGCACCAAATAGAGCCACACTGGGTTTAATTTGATAATTGAATGAAATGTCCGTTATTTCGTGCCCAATGCGTTTCTCTAGCTATTATCTTGATCATGAATGTAAATATAGGACGGGCCAATGTGTGTTGTATATGGACTCTTTTTCGTGCCCATTGTCTTTAGGAAAAGATGGTGAATAATATTCTTTTCTCTCACCTGTCTTATCATTTTCATTAGCCCCAGTGCTCATCATCATCTCCTTAATGTGTGTGTGGACTCAATTGCCATATTAGAAACTACAGTTTTCACTATTGTGGCCATCTCATCATCCCGAGTACACGATTCTCTATCTAATCTCACATGTGAGTTCTGACACCAGAATTAGTTTCGGTATTCACAATTAGTGGAGTAATTGTTGTCTGGCCACCATATCTAATGTATCGGATAGTTTTCACTTATTGATTCTTTTGCCCTTTCAAATCGTGCAGTCCATAGTATTGACACCGGGAGGCTGTGCACACCACCGACTCTTTTTACTACAAAAACGGCATGTATAAATTTGTATAAATCCCATGTCAACTGTTGGATCGGCCTGGCTAAAGATTCTTACTTTTTCATTACCTACGGAAAATTTTTATCATACAAAAAACACGTGTCAAAATCCAAAATGCATCCTATTTTAACGTACATTTAACGTGAATGGTAAAAAGTACCATTCGTTTCAAAGGATAAGCAAAATAATTAGATTGCTTAAGAAGGGATAATTTCATAACAAAATTTTAGGTATGTTAGTTTCCCACATGGGCTTCATTGCTTTTGTTTCAAGTCTCACCAACTAACTAACCAACTAAACTTGGTGTGGCCAAAAGAACAAATTGCAATTTAATTTTCTATTGTTTGCTGTCACCTCATACTAATACATTCACTTCCTGATCCTTGCCTATGGATTGAATCAGCGGTCCTTTTGTTCAACAACAGGGAAAATAGTATCAGCTAAAAAAAATGGTTTCATATCTTCAACTCTGGAGGCATTTTGATTTCATATAAATGCATCATACTTGTAATTCATATGGTATTATCAACATTGAATTTGACCTTTAGTGCAAAAAATAATGTACATACGCCATATTTGAAGGATCATCAAGTTTATATATACTTGTGGTTAGTTAGTTAATTTTTTTTCGCCCTGTAGAATGTTAAGCCAGGAAGCTCAAGATTTTTGGATGTACAATTTTTTTTCCCCTACATTTCTTGTTGCTTATTTGTTACACATACTAGCTAACGAACTAACTAACTGTTTGATGTATTATGAAATGCGTAGGTTATGAGTTAATTGAAGATCACGGTCTTTTCGTGCCCACACAAAAGAGATTGTTTTGCTGCCGTTTTTGAAGATCAGGGCGGCGAAAGGGGAAAAAAAGACAAATGTTCAAAAATCGTGTTGCACTCCTTGAATTTGTTAATGAGCTGTACTCACCTTCAACTAATTAATTATTCAGCTCACACCTCGCAGTGTTTTCCAGAAATTAATAGCTCAAGAAATGGAATCCAATTAGTTTAGGTTTCCAGGCGTAGTGCATAATAACTAACTGACTAGCCAACTCTATAGTGTGCATCCATGCATTCTATTTTAAGTTGTAAAAATTTCCAGAGATGCATTGTTTTTGTGTGTTCACTAGTTAGTGATAGTCTGTCATGATTTTCTTCGTTTTGTTAGTTTGTGAATTTTGTACTTGACAGTTGTTTTTTACCTTTTCCGTATGTTAATTGTCATAAAAAATGGTTAGTTGGCATGTTCATGTAGAAATGACGAGTTTCTACATTTGTGGAGATGTTCCATTATAAAGTGGAAATGTTTTGATGGCACAAAAGGGCTAAAAAATTGAATTGTGCATCTGTTTTGAATAACAATAGAATTTATTGCATCTAACGACCCTGTGCATAATAAAATTCCATTTTCCCATCCAACAGTCATCTATAATGATATTTCGTAATGCATTATTCATTACTACGTGTGATTAATCGTTGATGATAGGAAATATGTGTTATTTAAAAAAGAGGCTTGTCTCGTATATTACGTATGATTTGAGGGGATTAATGAAAAACAGGGGTCTGTAGTACTCTGCACATTATTATTAGCCATGCATCATCTCAACATCTTCATTTTTGCGTTCCTTATGGCTATTGTTAGTTAGTCAATTCTTTGCACACTTGTTTCACAATCTACACTACTTGATAAGGTGTCCATTTTCTCATGGTAATTACCATTGGTCTTAATTAAGACAATTTTAACTTGCAATATATAGCTCTACAGTGTCCAATGGGATTAATTAATTTAGCTACTAGCAAACTAAATGCTGTACTAACTATGTGCTTGTAAGTAAATAAAGAGTGGACAGTTGTATCTAACTAACTTTTTTTTACTCTAATGAGTTATTGCTTTCAGTTTTGTGCTTGAAAAAATCCTTTGGTTCATTCCATTATTTTTGTCTATATCTTCGTTTGGTTTGTGCGAAACTTCTCGCTATTTCATTTGCTTTTTAGTAATTAGTTTAGATTGGACATCACTATGAATAAACCGTTTGTAACAGCCATTTTTAGCAAACGAATAGGAATATTGTATTCAGAGGCTATCTAACTAACTAACTAACTGACTAATGTAAAAGGTAACGCTGGCGGGTGATGGAAATGGAGAGTAGCAAAAACTAACTAACTTATATTTGGGGTGAAAAAATGTCCTTTTTTTAAGGAATGTTTGTCTGATGATAATTTTTCTAATTTTGCTTTGTTTAGATAAGAGCTTGGACCACAGTGACATCACGAGTGATAGTTCAGGAGTAGGCACTTGTAATAGTGGAGGAAGTGGATCCAGTTATGATGCAACGCCTACAGACCCGCCACTAATTCTCCCGGGGATGATGGTCATGTGTGTGGAAAATTTTGATGCCAAATCTCCGGAACATTTGAAACTTGCGGAAGGGGACATTATTGAAGGTACAATTTAATATGTTCATGTTGATTTCTAAGCTTGATTTGGTTTCACACAACATCTATCAGGATATGGGGTGTTCCCAGGAAGGATGATTTTGCTGAGAAGGATTTTAGATGATAAAAGTATAAAAAATGCATAGTTTAAACCCTGAAGCGCTGGAAAACAGTGTGTTTTAGAATCTCAAGGGAATTTTTTGTTTAGATTGTGAATGAAAAATTTAAATTTTAGATTCTAAACCAAAATAATAATTAGTGCTTTGTGTTTTAAAGCAGAGAAAAAAGTAATTTCCGAAATTGTGCAATAATTGTGTTTTATTTATGCGTCCTTGCTGTTTTCGTTTTTTGTAAGCAGGGCACGAGATATGAATAAATTATAGTTTGTATTTTTTCTAGTCAAGTATAGAAATGTTAACTTCTTTTTCATATGAGCCAGAATTAACGAAAATGATATGCCGTTTTCTGTGCGCAGTTACTGGATCAACAGACACAGGGATGTTTGAGGGATCTTTGCGTGGTGAGCTGGGACTTTTCCCAGCCGCATGTGTTCAAGAGATTCGGATGAAAAGTTACGAAAACCGAAACAATTTGGCTCCGCCGGCTCCAAGGTCAGGCAAAGGGAAAAAAGATGAGAATTCTAATAAACAACAGCAACTTCCCAGAATGAAGAAAATGTATGTTGTTGATTACAAGACACGGTAGGAAATGAGCAAACAGGAGCTAGTCTGCTATTTTTTTTTCTTTTACATGAAAAATTTATGCCCTCAATCCTCCACGAATTCTGACTAAAGCCATACATCTTTTTCGCTGTGGTACCTATAACATCATTATAGTGTCTTCCGTATTCTAACTATAACTCAGTCGCAGTTGAAATGTCTTCATTTTCAATCCAAATCCAGCTGAGAGTGCAATTTGTTCTCCATTGCTGCAAAATGTAAACGAAAAGTAGTAGTTTTTTATTTTATGTATCTTTTGTTTACCAGAATACATATTAATGACTTGAAAATTTCAAAGTTTTCTCAAGTTCTGGAAAAATGTGGAGGATTTTTGGCCAAATGAGTTGAATGAATGTTTGTGTGTGCATGTGCCTTTGATTTGGTCTCTGTATTTATGCTGAATGGCGTGAGTATGGTTGCGAAATGTAGAGGAGCATGGGATTTATTGAGACTTGTGTACTAATTGTTGGCTCTGGTCCATTGTTTTTGACGCACTGTAGTTGGGGAGAACCACACACTGTGATTTTACATCGTGGCCAAAAAGGTTTCGGTTTTGTTCTTCGTGGTGCCAAGGCGGATTCACCCCTCATGGAGTTACAGCCGTCTGACAGGTTCCCAGCTCTTCAGTATTTGGATGATGTGGACGAGAATGGGGTTGCCGATCGAGCTGGACTCAGGAAGGGTGACTTCATTCTTGCTGTAAGTTGCTCATACCAAAAACTACTACGGTCCATTGTTAGTGTCTATTTGTAGAGTTCCAAATAGTCCCATTCAAGATTTCCCGAAGTCATGTGTGTTGCGCCCTCTATGATGCGTTGAAAAATAAAAAACAGCAAGAAATTGTTAAATTTGTATGAAATTTTCCAAATTTACGTCATTTTCAATCGTAGCAAATACAAATGTAATGTAATTGATAAATTTTCCATATTATTAGAGGCGCTTTTTTTAAGAATTTTAGGAACTAAAGCTAACAAGCTGGAAATAAAAAAATTGTGCAACCATAAAAGAAACATTGCTATGTTATTTGGTATTCATGATGCGAAATTGAACTACTAGCCAGTATGTAATTTGAATTTACTTCCCTTCATGGAATCTGTTTGTTTGCCTTTGCCTTGTATTAGGGGAGCCAGTTAGACTAGAGTTAGGGAAATTACCTTGTGTGTCTAGTCTACTTCTAATGACTGATTGAGTGTCTTTTTTGTCCAATTTAGATCAATTCTGCAGACGTGTCCCAATGCTCTCATGAAGTAGTGGTGGACATGATAAAAAAGTCGGGAGATTTGGTCTCCCTCACAGTTGTGGGATTAAGTCGACCCGCTGAGTTCAAAGAAAATTCTAAACCTGGTTCTCCTGCGTCCCTTACATGTGAACAAGGTGGGACCCCCAAAACTCAGTCCTATCATTTTGCCACGCTCCCCAGAAAGTATTCAGGTATCCAATCATTCGTTGTCTCTGTCACTAAATTAATGATGAATTCGTACTGGTGGAATTTTTATTGTAAAAGAGTTTGAAAAAGTTGTGTTTAAATGCTAAAACAACTGAAAAGAGCTGGCTGTACACTTTAATTCAAGGGAAAACTGTATGTTTAAGATTTCATAGCTTTGATGTTGAGCTGAAAAACAATAACAATATTGGATTATATTGAATTTGTTTTTCACTTCTCATTAGCTTTCACCATCAATTCTTTTGGCAGGAAATTAATACTCTGTGAATCAACACTTGAAATCGACTGTAGATTTCACAGAATCATATCTGTATTTTGAGAGTGCGTTTGTAAAGTTTGTTTGAAAAGTAGTTTCATTTTTTCTAACGTTCAACTTGTATTTACATGTGATCCCGTTGCCATCTGTGAAACATTTGCTGTACTCACTCTCAGGCAGGCAGTCACTATATTTGTATAATTTTGGCTAACTATAAGTCGTGTTGAGTTGGGTATGGGTTCCTTCTCTGTTGTTTTGTACTATAATAATTTGTGACTTTTTGCTTTGTGATTTATTAGGTTCAAATGGACCAAATGTACCTTCCCCGCCCCGAAGAGATCCCAGTACCAGTCTAAGTGTGGGCCGTGCCCGGGCAAAGTCCATGGTTGCAGCTCTGGCTGATTTAGGTTTCACAACTTTCCTTTCTCTTTCACTCATGATGACAGAATGTTTTTTTTTCTTCTTACAATGGAACTTTGTCGGGCATTTGGCTTCGATTGTCCTTAGGAATAAGAATAATTTGAGTTTGCTTGTTAGGAGGAACGAAAACATGTGTAAAATTAGCAGGTTTTTATAATTTAGGTTGTAAAGTGCGCAATTTCGTTCTGGTGTTTAAGAATCCAGTTTGTTTTCTTCACAGTTTTTGCTGGCGGCACACATTTGCGACTGGCTTTTTGCCGTCGTCCACTTTAGTTCATGTGTTGCTGGTAGTAGGTTTTGGATATTTTCAGACATTGTTTAGTGACTTTACTTACCTAAGTGGAGTACAAAGGGTAAACTTAATTTACTGGAGCCGCCAAACTGTGAGTCCCAAAGTTCCATTGTCAGCACAGTCTATTCTAGTCTTGTTTTACGATCTCCTTTCTTCTATCTCCATGCATACTTTCACGCTCATGCTCGCTCAACTTTCTTTTCACACTTGAGTTCAAACTGTTTACTTGGGGCATTTTGTTTCACCTCTGGAGGAAACTTTTTTTAATTATTACAAGACTGGGGTACTTAACTTTGGTGCGTGCATAGCACACACAAACCTTTCTCAACTGCATGCATATTTCAATTCTGTGTCTTTCCATGTTCTGTACTATATGCGGTATTTTGGGTTCCTTAACATGTTTTTCACTAGAAGAATTTCAGCTTTGACATTACAGGGAAGTTTTTGGTTACCTAAGGTAATGCGGAAGGTATTAATGTGTACAATTTTTGTTTGTGAACAATTCAGGAGTAGCTGGAAACCACGTGGGGACTAGTGGGAGCAGCAGTGGGGACTCCCAAGTGGGTACCAAATCCAATTCGGTGGATTCGATTGCAGGGAAGCCACCATTGCCCCCGGGGTCAACAAATGGGCCGCAACAGAGCAATGGGACGTTACCACATCAAAAGACTGCCTCCATACGAGCTCGCCCAGCATCTGGTCGAGTTACCGCTCTGGAGATTCAAGAGATTTTCGACCAAAAAACACCGAATCAGGATTCAAAACATTCCCCTAGTGGCCATAAGATTTATGCTAGTGTTTCTGAGATGAAACGATCTAAGGTAAATATACATTTTTATTTTGTTATGGTCGCGGCGTTGACTGCCCTAAACTGGCTATATATGACACCCAATGCGTGAGTGTTAAGGTTCATTAGATATGTATGAGTTTGCATTCCATTATGAATGTGTTAGTATGCAGTGGAATAAGATTTAACAAATTATCGAGCTTCTATAGGTATTGTTTTCATTTCATCCTTAAATTGTAACTTGCCCTACTGAAGGTTTTCGATTGAAAGACACATTTTCACATGAAATGATTTTGAGAAGTATATTGGATTTCTATATAGAATAGATATAGACTGTCTTTTGAAATGCAAGTGAAAGTCGATATCCTTTGATGTTTAAGTGAATTGTTGAAGACCTTTATTGAGTTGGCTGGGAATATAGGCCCTAATATGATTAGTTTTGCGAGACACTCATTTTGTAAAAAACGATGAGTTTCGTACAAGAGAAAGCCTTTTGATTAACTTTTGTGGCGCAAAACTCTTTCTCCGTAGTGTCGCTTTGAATAACCTTTCATGAAACTTTCACTTCTCGGCCTGAGCACAAAATTCATTCGGGAACTTGATTTCATTGTTTTGTTTAATTATTTTAAGCGGTAATTTATGTACATTAGACGACATACACTATATTCTATGAAAGTAATGAATATTTCTTTCCTTTTTTTCTAGTCCGGTCTCAAAGGCAAAGAATTAGTCAGCTTGCACAAAGACTTTCATAGCACTCCCGACCTAAAAGGATTCCTCCTGGGCTCAGGTAAAAACGGAACTACAAGTCCCAAACCAAAATCACACAGTCAAGAAAACTTGAGTGGTCTTCGTGGCGTGCGTCACTCTTGGGCCTGTATTTCGTCTATGATCCCAGGCCTGTTGGACAAAAATTACGAAAAGAACTGGAAGAACATGGCTTCAGAAGGCAAGTCTAAGAAGAAAGGAGACGCAGACGGGAATGAAAGTGATGGGTCCGTTTGCTCCACATCGTCTTCGTCCTCCTCCACTTCGGGGGGTGCTAAGAAAAAGAGTGCAAAAGGTCATCCTGTACTCACAGAAGGGGAATACCGAACAATCAAACCGTTGAGACCCATCCAGTCGAAAACACTTCCCCGTAGGGCGAGCACTGGGGCATCTATGGGATCTGTTGAGCAACAAACTATAATCAATATGGTTCCTCCGGGTCAAGTCATCAAAGTGGATGTATCCAAGTCCAAAGAGTATTCTAATATGGATGACCGAAGGGAACCTGGCGGAGGCACTTTGGGACCCGCTACTGGTGTCATGTCTAGTTTCAAACCTACGGATAGTGCAAAATTGTACGCGTCTCCAGACGATCTAAAAACTATAGGGTATCGAGAAGGTGTGGAAGGGAATTCTGCGTCCACTGGTGCCACTGGAGGCACGTTGAAGAAGGTGCGATCTCAAAGTGTGCCGCGAAAGGAGGCCGACTATGCGAAACCTAATGACGCTTGGAAAAATGGAAACAATAGTAGTAGCAGTAGCAATCTGAATAGTCACGAGATGATGAATGGTCGTGGAGGGGAGCCCGAGTACGAGGGAATTAATCATACGATCAAGAAATTGAACACGTATAACCATGTAGCGCCATCATCAAACGAGTTCGACCCACAGAAATCGCTACAAGAAGCCAAGGATAAATTGAAACCGGTGAAACCTGCGCTCAAGTCCAGTATCATTAGTGGAAATAATATCGGTGAACCCACCAAGATTCGCATCGAAGTCAAGCAGTCCCCTCGACTGGTTCGAAAGGCGGAGAAAACTGTAACATTTCAATCAGAGTCGCCCCCACCGCCACCTACTGGCGCAACCACTACTAATGGGAATGCAGCTAACAACAGTGCAATATCCCATAGCATGAGTGTGGATGAGATTCAAAAGGTTAAAACGAGTTTAAAGAGCTCAAAAAGTTTCCCCAACGATTTGGGTGCCGATGAAAACGGAGAAAATACAAATGCTACCAACGGACCAGCAGAGCAAACACCTATGATGACAGCTGGCGGAGAATTTGTAACATGTTTACCTGTAAATCCAGACTCGGACAGTTCTGAGGACTCTAGTGACAAAACATGGATTCTCAAAGATGAGAACGGACCGTCCTCCTCTGCATCCGATTCTGTACAAACCGTCATCTCCAATCCGGGTATTATTCCCGATGGTCAAAAACCGGGGGACAAGAGCTTGAATGACAAGTCAATCAATAGTGGTAATCTTAGTAATAATAGTAATCATGTGCTCATGGATGCTACGGGTGGACGCACAATGTCCGCCGTCAGTCAACTCGGCGTCACTCATCATTTACAACAGAAGCAGTTGACGTATTTGCAGCAACAGCAGCAGCATCAAGTGAACGTTTACGGAACGTTAGGTCGAGCTCCGCGCCCAGCTTTGGCGAACAATACTGTTGGCCCCGGTGGCAAAGGGGCCGTCTCTTTGGTCAAATTGCCCCCACCTATGGAGACAGAAAGTGAGGCCGAGGATAATGGTCGCAGCAGCTCTAATTCCAAAGAAGGGCCGAGGAAACCCTATAGTAATGCAATGCAAGCCCAGATGTACCACACGTTACAACCCCAGAGGTCGAAATCCATGCTAGTTGATCATCACATGCAGCAACAGCAACATGTTCAGCAGCAACATCAGCAGTTGACACCGCAACAACAGCAGCAACAGCAATTGCAACATCAATACATGATGCAACAACGAGTTTTGCAGATGCAACAGCAGAGGCAAGGCGAGAAGAGCATTGAAGAGAGTTTGAAACTCATTCATATGCATGTGGCTGCTTTGAAGGTTAGTTAATGCTAATATCTTTAGATTCTATGTGGAAAAAATCATGATCCCCATTCTTCCCACCCTCACTAAATTAACCCCATTTCTTTTACTTTGCAGCAAGACTACCCAAGCCCGAATGTGGTGCCACCGCCCCCGGAATTCAACCTACGGAACCAAACCCCAATCCTGGAGCCTCCACCCGAGTTCTCAGACGCTCGGGATACTCATGAGCAAGCCACCCGATTCAATCAAGGGCATATGCACAACAATGTCGGGGATGGTCATCAGCCATTCAACCGACAATCTCCTATGTATCGGTCCATTTCGCACTCTCATTCATCGGCCTCTTCCATGTACTCGGGCTATCCGACTATGACCCGACAACAATATCAACAACAATTACTGCACCAACAGCAATTGCAACAGCAGCAACAACATTATCAACAGCAGCAACAGCAATCTCATGTGCAACAGCAACAGCATGGAGTGATGACAATGAGTATGCCCACGTACCAGACATTGGGAAGACAGCCGACCGCTTACTCCAATGTGAGCAATAGTAATATTAACACGGGTGCTCAAAACATGCTCAACAACCCTAGTGCTTATGGTCATTACCAGACGTTGGGCGCTCCTGGCTCAAAAGCGTACGCACAGCAACAGCAGCAGGCTGCCCAGCAACAGCAGCAAGTTGGTTCCACGGCTGCAGCCGCAGTCGCCATGTATCAGCAACAACAGCATCATCCAAAATGTCATTATTATCAGCAAGGGAGTGGACAACCGGGTCCAGGCAATTCCTCGGGGGGTTCACCCATGGCTAACTCCATTCAGAAGGATAACAAACATATTAATGAAAAGTTGCATCCCGTTCATCGGTATACTCCAGGTGGGTTTGCTTTTATGGTATTTTGTATCGGACAGGTTGGTATGAAACTAATGGGACTTTTTATTGTGTTTTCAGATATTTATGAAAGCAGTAGTGGACCGAGAATCGTTGGAACGATCCCTAAGCAAAAGCAGCCGGGTTCAGATCATTACGAAGTCCCTCATTCTCATCAACAATTGTTGCAACAGCAGCAGCAACAACAGCAGCAGCAACAAAGTGGAGGAAATCGAGTGCGGCGAGAATTCCGGAACAAGAATCTTCACGATTGGACAATTATGGACTCATGTGATTGGCTAGACAGTCTTTTTATGCCAGAGTACAAAGGGATTTTCCAACAGCGAGGGATTGATGGGAAAAAATTAGTTCGCATGGATAATTCTACATTGTTGGAACTGGGTGTGAAAAAGTTGGGCCATCGAATGAACATAGAAAAATCTTTGAAACGGTATCTGCCCCAGGGGAAGTCGTAAAACGAAATTGGTTAGTGGGCCCCAGTGAATAATTTAAAAAATGTTTCACAAGGCAATGAAGTATTTTATGTGTCCTTGTAGTAGTGTTATGTACTCAATATACATTATGTAAACAGCGGAAAAAATGATCGGTCTAGAATTGTGTACATTTTTTTTGGTAAGATCTGAAATTAAAATGTGTATTCTCCATATATTAATGTTATACAGTATTGAGCATTCCGCTGTCTCTTTTTTTTAATTATGTAAAACTGTCGTTGAAATGTTTTGCCAAAATAACTGTAGTGTGTGAATGATTTTTTGTATGTTTGTACAGACATACAGACTAAATAATTTATCTTGTTCAGTCACATTTTTTGGAGGTGAAAATTATATAGGAAATCATATATGTGCTAATACAGGGCATGAAACCTAAACTGCAGTTGCTGCTAAATAATTGTAAAATAAATAAATGCGAAAAAAATGAGAATATATTCCTCTGCGAGATGAGTGGTGAAAACAAACTAGGGGTAAAAAATTACATGTATAAATGAATTTGTACAGACAAACATTTTTTAGCTTCGTCAGGCCATTTTGTATAATTTAATGAGTACGGGTGCTTTATTTGTAGTTTTTTTTTCTCACTTTTTTCTCTAAACCACCGAATCTTTTTGAACCCGTGTCATTTCATAAGATTATTCCATGCGACTACTCGTGTATTATTCCAATGTAACTATTGAAATGGAATTAGTTTGTTACATCATAATAATAAAGTTAATAGTGTATGGATAAGATTGTATAACAGTTTTGTTAGGTAGAGAAACCCCAAAGGAAAATTACAAGGCTGATTGACTCAAGAAAATTTGAACTGCAAAAGTTTCTCCGTTTTCTCTCTCTGTGCAACATTTTTACGCATGACTTGTGGATGGTATAGACAAAGAAATGGGCAATTTTGAACTGTAGTGACTATATGACTACACTCTTACTTGTTCTGTACTGATTTTTCCAACTATTGCTGAACATTGGCGATTGTTAGATGAAATTTTTTCCATCCCTGTGGTTAATAATGGGACTAGTAATTTGCATAGAGACGGCGTGCATGCTTTTTTGTACACCACCTTTGTACTCTATTTCCAGTTTAGATCTACCACTTACTATATAGACTTTGTTCTAGCTAACTAACGACTAATCATAAGAATGATTGCTCACTATATCTGTAGAGGATTTTTGTGGGAGCAAACTCATGTTGGATGAATATAGTACCATTGTTAGTTATTATATGGTTGTTATTATATTGTTACGAGTACAAAGAATAATGTGGGCAACATGTAGGGTCTCTCCTACAGAGATTTGGCTTGAAAACCCCATATGAACGGCAACTATAGAGGCAAATTTTGTTTTTGCATGAAATTCTTACGTGTGTTCCATTGTTAATTAATTATGATACGCATTGCTCTCCGTTGTTACCTTAACTTACTAACTAACTTTGTAAGAATGCTTAATAAATACAGAAACTATTAAGAAATTAGGAAAACCAGAGATTTCCCTTACGGCGCATTTGTTACTATCTACAATTATTATTATTATTATTACGATTATTATATTTGTAATTTTTAACATTATGTTTTTCGCGATGTATGATATTCCCTTGGCTCAAAAAATATTGAATGGACTTCTTGTATGTATTGTAAATGTTTGGAGCTTTTTATCTCCTCATTGGCTAGAACTGTTATGTGTAGATATTGTTTTAAATTGTTGCAAGAAAAACAAAAGGGGTTTGACTTTATGTGCATGTAAAAAATTGTATCCTTTAATGAATCTAATCCTTGTACCAATTACCTGCATTGTTACTATTAAAGAATTGTTGAGATAATGAGTTTACTAACTTACTACACTTATCATATAAAGTATATATATATACAGTTTAGAGCAGAAAAATAAAACAATATGACTAGAATGATGATGCGGAACCATTATTATGACTACCCGGAAAGAAGTATTGAAATAATAAACGGATATGAATACTACTAATATTCTTTTTTTAAGGGGATCTGTGTCCTTTCATTCCCTTGGTTGATTAAATGCAAATTCATTTATAGTCAGTCAGTCAGTCAGTGCATGCTAATGACGAGTAATTGAAACACTACTTGTACTCTCCGTTTTGTCTGTATCAGTTTGTTCTGCTTTATTGAGCAATAAAAAATTTAAAGTGATTAAAAATCTAGCATTTCTTACTAATTTTTGTCATTTCAGAAAAACTCTCCCGTTGCTTCATCCTACATACTAAGATTTTGAACTTGTCCGTTTTAAGTCAATATAATATCTTGTTTGTTCACTTATTATAATGAAGCCATGGATTGGGTTATTTGATGCTAATTACCCAGCGCTGCCTTATGTAATGCATAGCTTCTGTTCTGGTTGTGGGAAAATGAACTTTGTGGACCATGTAACTCATTTTCAGTATGATAAATGCAAGATTGTATGCTCCAAAATCAGGTATTCGGATATTTTGGTGGCTTCATTAAAATAAGGGACACTTTTTGACCAAGGTCAGATACTGGGGTAAAAATCAAAACCTCATTGGTATATGGTTATGGTTTGGATGCAATTAAAGAAATTCAGAATCTATAGAATGTGAGTAGTCACTGTATATTCGAATAAAACATTCATGCAAGGTGGAGAATTGCAATACATGCAATGTTCCTATAATCGATCGCGAATGCGAATATTCTGGCGGAGTCGTTGAGCCGGTTTTGAAAGCCTGAGTGAGTGTGGCGCTTTAAGCTAGGTGGATTCGGTATTCATAAGTAAAAGATTCTTATAATAGATTGAAAAACCTGGCTCAAAAATGGGCAACTAACGAATCTACGGATGTTCGACAAGGACTAGGGCATCTAGTTTCAATTAACTTATAGTTCTTGGTCTTCTGTTGACCACTAGTCATTCTAATAAGGGCTCCTTTATACCTATACAAGAATCCCTTACATTTTATAACATTGGGAAAACCATTGTTTTGTGTGTTTATTGTTTTTGTTTTGAATTGTTTCGAGTTCGCGCAAAAAAATGAAGCAGCAAATATTTGCTAAGCAGATTTATTAGCTAAACAAATTAAGGTTGCTTAGGATTTATCAACTTTCTTATGGAAACACGCTGTATGTTCAAATTGTCTGTCCGTTTGCCAACTTTATGCACAGAGTTTTTCAACAGCTAATAAACAATAAACCATAATACGCGTCTCGCGTCTGTCAACGTACACCACCCTCTCATATGTCTTAGGACAGCACGCAGCTTTTTGTAGAAGCGGTTAAAACCAACGAAGCCTTGAAATAAGTTTGCGTATTTTTTAGTTCCATTTTTCAGAGTTTATTGTCCGGCCGTTGCAATTTTGTTGACTTTTGATTAAGTTATGAACCGGTCATGTCTGGTTCATTACGAGCCATGTTTCAACATAAAAGTCTAGACTATTTATTGGCTTTCCATAAATGATTAATAAGTACAATTCGGATGCACCCTAATTTTTTGTTCACAGTGCGCAAATAATTTCACTGAAATTGGATAAGAATAGTAATGAGTAATACTTTTTTCTGGATTAATTAAAACCGAATACCGATATGTTCACTAAACAGTTATTATTAAGCCCATATGCAATTTCTCATGTCTAAAATGTTTTGAATACCGATAAATCGGTTTAAAACAAGCTATTTTAACGCCTAATTGTTTATTATTTAGATCTTCAAATTAAACCTGATTAGTCATAATTTTCATCGTTTGTGAAAACAAAAAGGGCCTGAAACTGATATTGTACCGGTTCCAAAAAATTGCATGTAGAAGCTATTGTAGCTATAGCTCCCATTGGTTGTCATCTAGACAAATTTTAAGTTAGAGTGATGATTTTGTTTCTATTATATTACAAGCAAAACTATCAATCTGTTCACAAAACGTTTGAAATTGCTCAAACTACAAAAACAATCAAATTCAATTAAATATAATGGAAATGAATAACTGTCTGTGCAACGATTTATCAGTGTCTTTTAAATTAAGCTAACCTTGAAATGTAGCTGCCAAAACAATTGCGAGTAAAATAGACCTACAAAATGTGGATAAACAATAAAGTGTATGTTTTTTAAAATTTGATTTACAAATGGCTCCTGGTTTAAATTTGTTTTTCAAAATATGTTGCACCTTGAATACCTAATGATCTTTTAAAAAGCTGTCTGGTAAATATACAAACCTTGATTTTAATAAGTTACCTTGCACTCCATGTCTTCATGTCATTCATTTTTAATTTAATTGCTCCAGTTTCTAATTTGATTTTCCAAAAGTTGTTTACTTGTCTTTTTTATAAAACACCAACACTATTTCATGCCTTCATTCTACTCTTCAAAATGTTGAAAGAACCCACTTTGATCCTAATATCGATTTTAAAAATTTTCAACTACTGCCGTATTTTTGCAAAAATTGTTAATTTTTCATTCGATCATGAATATAATCGTGTACACATTTTCTTCAATAAGCCACGTTATCATATTTACTATTTTTCATTCTACATAAGCACTGGAATATATTTGATATCACGACTACCCGAATCCTTGGGAAAAAATGAAATTCACATTTCCGTGATTCATGTGTCACTCATTCTCGCCTTTTTGCTTTTGCTGTACTCCATGTATTCTGTCGTCTACAAAATAAACAGTCTGAATCAGGTGACAACAGCTAGTGTGAGCTTTGCCAACGATTTGGAAAGTAAAAATTCCATTCCCATTAAAGTACTTTGATTTTTTTCCCTATGAGCCGACAATTTAAATGCAACTTTGATTGGGACATATTTTCAGGTTTAGTGGAAAACTCACAAAGTATTCCCCTCATTTATGGGGAATTTATCAAACCGATAACATTTGGATTTTTTTTGTTTGCTTTTTTTGCCCCAGTAGTTGATCGCCTGCCGGGTATAAGAGACCAAGTATTTTCAACTCAACAATTATTTCCCTGGATTATTCGTCATTTTCATTTTCTACTCCCAAATGACGTTTATACTTTTTTAGAAAAATTGATACCTTTGCTGAACATTTTAATCTCATGTATTTTTCTATACACGGTCTTATGTATGCTTCAATGGGGCTATGTTATATTGTTTGTGGTTATTTGTTTTGGCGCACCGATTCAGATTTACTTGGGAACTTGGGCTAGGCGTGATTTGTAAGTGTTGCAAATTGCAATTTTCACAGGAAAAAAAAATTATTCAGTATACATGTGAAAATATGTTTTGTTGACAGTTGCAAACAGGCAAAATGGAGAATCCCAATTCATACTTGGAGGGTGAAAGTTAAACTTGTCAAGGAGTTTCGAATCATCTTGAATATTTATGAAGACGATTTCAAGCATTTAATTGGAAGTGTCACATATTTCATTACCTTCGCATTGTTTAGCTCAGTAATCATAATTTTGAAATCGAATAGCAATTTCTTGAAGTTCCTAAGTTTATGTTGCATAATTAGCTTGAACTGTGCGGGACAAGTTTTCATGCAAGGTGGCGGCAATATTCATCTTCATTCCAAAGATTTGATTTTATATGATCGAAAGGCAATACATTTCGATTTAGTGGAAAGGAAATTTTTGATTAGAATAGCTCGCTCTCTGAAGCCCTTACATATTCTTTTATCTAATTTTCATATTATGTCTCGTGAGACTGGCTTTAAGTTGATAGATTTGGTTTTGCAACAAATTGTGGCATTCGGGGTGGTTTAATTTTGTAAAATATCATTCTGATTGATGACAACAGGATGGGCTTGGCATACCTAAAGACGATAGGATTTGTGCATCAACTTTTTGAACTATTTACTACTACTATTCAAAGCGTGAGTGGGCACTAGTTAAGCTGGTGCACAAAAGTTTTAAAAATATTGGAAAATTAAAATTTTATGTGCTAGGAACTTAAGTCACAATAGCAGGTTTTTTTGTTGCATTTAATGAATTTGTTTGCTTATACAGTCACTAAATCACCATCACCATATATAATCCTGAATAGTTAATGAAGAATAAATTGTTATATGAAGCAAGTGCGCATTCACTTTACAAAAATTTAGTCAACAATACAAATTAACTTGAGTCAGGTTTTCTATGGGTCGGGTTGGTTTGTACCACGCGCGAAAAAATACATTGAAAAGGGCTATCTAAAGTGTCCCAAAACCCGTAATTGATGATTTTACGCGTTTAAACCTATTAACTGAACTATATTTTATGTTAATATGAAAGAGAATGTGTTTTTTTAGTTACCTGCAAGAATTTAGGTCTCTAACTGCAGTCAATTTTAAACGCAAGAGAAATTTCCAAAACACATCAAAATGAGTACACATGTGCGCCGAATACATTGGCAGATTCCACTGAAACTGTATGAAATTGTACTTAAATTGGATTGGATCATTTCAATTATAAAACTATAATGAGTTTTTAAATTTAATTATTTTAACGTTCTAATCCAATTTAAGTACACTCTGTATGTCTTTCATATAGTTTCAGTGGAATCTGCCAATGT
>Ga0210040_10002562_pt1 | contig 25486 bp, 22 predicted proteins | sample CryGeyCG12114_NA_FD_185462 | JGI IMG/M metagenome (GOLD analysis project Ga0210040, IMG submission 185462) | Groundwater microbial communities from aquifer - Crystal Geyser CG19_WC_8/21/14_NA (SPAdes) (version 2) | ecosystem: Environmental > Aquatic > Deep subsurface > Groundwater | place: USA... | reverse complement strand
CCTGACCCCGCTGCCGCCGGCCCGGTCGGGCGACCCCCGGGGCGGCCGACCTGCTCGGCGGACCACACAGCTGCTCGAACCATCCGACGTCGTCGGTCGTTCGCCTGGGGTTCGCCCGCCGGTCCCTCCCGGTCCATCCCGCGCGCCTAGGTTCCGGGTGAGAAATTCACAGCATCGAGGGGGGGTCCGGGATGGACGGGGCGTCGGCAGTCCGGGCACGCGGCATCACCAAGTCCTTCGGCGACGTCGTCGCGCTGGACCACCTCGACCTCGACGTCGCCGAGGGCCAGGTGCACGGGCTGGTCGGTCCGAACGGGGCCGGCAAGACGACGCTGCTGGGTCTCCTCCTCGGCCTCGCGGTGGCCGACGCCGGCCGGCTCGAGCTCCTCGGCCGCTCCGTCGGACGCGCCCTCGCCGTCCCGGACGGGGTCGCCGGCTTCGTCGACGGGCCCGGCCTCTACCCCTCACTGACCCCGCGGCAGAACCTGGCCGCCCTGGCCTCGCTCCGCGGCCGCGGAGCCGGGCGGATCGGCGACGCCCTGGAGCAGGTGGGCCTCGGCGACGTGGCGGACGACCGCGTCCGCGGCTTCTCCCTCGGCATGCGGCAGCGCCTCGGGCTGGCGGCGGCCCTGCTCACCGAGCCGCGGCTGCTGGTCCTCGACGAGCCGGCCAACGGCCTCGACCCGGCCGGCGTCCGGCACGTCCACCGGCTGATCCGGCAGCTCGCCGCGACCGGGACCGCCGTCGTCCTGTCCAGCCACCGGATGGACGACCTGGCCGCGCTCTGCTCCGACGTCACCATCCTCGCCACCGGCCGCGTCGTCTTCACCGGGCCGCTGGAGAAGCTCGCCGCCGAGAGCGGGGAGGTCGACCACCGGCTGCGCACCGCCGACCCCGCCGGCGCCCGCCGCGTCGCGGAGCAGACCCCGGGGATCCGTCTCCCGGCCGAGGAGGACCCGCACCGGCGCCACGACGGCGACGTCCTCGTCGTCCGCGGTCCCGTCCGGGCCCTCGACGAGCTCGTGGTGCGGCTGGTCGGGGCCGGCGTGCCGATCCGCGAGCTCGCACCCGTGGTCGCCCCGCTGGAGGCGGCCTTCCTGGCGCTGACCGACGACGGCGGGTCCGATGACGACGAGTTCGATGACGACGGGTTCGATGACGACGAGTTCGATGACGACGGGGGGCCCCGGTGACCGCCGTCGCGCCGGCCCGGGTCGAGGCGCGCCCCGCCCGCCTGGGGGCCGGCTACCGCTTCGAGCTGCTCAAGCTGGTCGCGCAGTGGCGGGTCCGCCTCCTGCTGCTGGCCTGCTGGCTGGTGCCCGGCGCCTTCGTCGCGGTGGTCAGCCGGCAGAGCGCGCTGCCCGCGGACACGGTCTTCGGCCGCCTGATGGGCGCGACCGGCTGGGCCGGCGCCCTGGTGGTGCTCGCCTTCGCCTGCAGCTGGACACTGCCCGTGCTGACCGCCCTGGTGGCCGGTGACGCCTTCGCCGTCGAGGACCGGCTCGGCACCTGGCGCCACCTCCTGGTCGCGGTCCGCTCGCCGCGCCGGATCTTCGTCGCCAAGGCCCTGGCCAGCGTGTCGGTGATCCTGCTGCTGGTCGCCGGCCTGGCCGTCTCGGGCGTCGCCGGCGGTCTCGCCTCGGTGGGCGGAGGCCCGCTGTCCGGGCTCGACGGCTACCAGCTCAGCGGCTCCGCGGTGGCCGGTCGGCTGCTCCTGGCCTGGCTGGCCGTGCTGGCGCCGACCCTGGCCTTCGCCTCCGTCGGGCTGCTCGGCTCGGTGGCCCTCGGGCGCTCACCGATGGGGCTGCTGCTGCCCGCCGTCCTGGCCGTGGTGCTGGCGCTGGTCCAGATGCTCCCGCTGCCGGTGGCCGTCCGGCTCGCCCTGCCCAGCCAGACCTTCATCGCCTGGCGCGGGCTGTTCGTCGAGCACCCGCAGACCGGCCCGCTGCTGGTGGGCACCGTGGTCGCCCTGGCCTGGGCGGCCCTGGCCACGGCCGCGGCGTACCGGCTGTTCCTGCGCCGCGACTTCACCGACCTGGCCGAGGACGGCTCCAGCCGCCGGCTGCTGCTCGCCGGGGTGCTGCCGCTGGCGGTGCTCACCGCCCTCTCTGTCCTGGCGGTCGCGCTGGCGGCCCCCGGTCGCGGCTCCGGGGTCGACCGTGCCGAGCTCGAGGGCTCCCTCGCCACCTCGTTCGGCCACCTCTACCGGCGCCAGGCGCAGGAGCTCAACCGGCCCGCGGTCACCGAGGCGCAGCTGCAGGCCGGCGCGTCCTGCGACAAGGGCGGCTCCCTGGTCACCGACGAGGGTCCCGGCAACGACTGGCGCTGCGTCGTGACCTGGCACCTGCCGGGCGCGACCGCCGTCGGGTCGGCGGTCTACCAGCTCGACGTGACCGCCGACGGCCGCTACGTCGCCGACGGTGACGGTCCCCAAGAGGTCAACGGCTTCTTCCTGGTCCGGGCGCCGCGTGGCGACGCCCCCAATCCCCTCTGGCAGTTCGACGGCACCGTCGACCTGCTCGCACCCCCCCGAAAGGACTGACCCCATGCAGGTCACACGTCGACGCCGGTCCCCGGCCGCCGGATCCCGGCTCTTCCGCCACCGCAGGCCCGGACGGCTCGCGGTCGCCGGCATCGCGGCCCTCGCGGTCGCCAGCAGCGGCGCCGCCTACGCCAGCACCACCGTCTTCGCCTCCCGCCAGGTGGGGACGACGTCCGCCCAGGGCCTCCAGATCTCCTCCGACCAGGTGCTGAAGCCGCTCGGCGACCGGGTGGTCACCAAGTACGGCAAGTTCATGGGCTCCACGCCCAGCCCGGACGGGCGCTTCCTGGCCGTCTCCAGCACGGACAAGAAGGTTGTCCTGCAGATCATCGACCTCGCGGCCGGCAAGCCGATCTGGCTGGTCGGGACGGTCGCCGGGGTGAACCAGAAGCTCCCCGACGGCAGCGTCGGCCAGGAGGGCCCGACCTACTCCCCGGACGGCAGGTTCCTCTGGCTGCCCCAGACCAACGGCCTGACCCGGTTCCCGGTGAACCCGGACGGCACGCTGGGCGCCGCGACCACCATCGCGCTGCCCCAGCAGGCGATCACCCCCATCGTCACCTCGGGGCTGAGCGCGCTGTCGGCCCTGCCCGGCCGCTCGGTCTTCTCCCCCGACGGCGCCACCCTCTACGTCCCGGTGAACGGCCAGAACACGGTGGTCGCGCTCGACGCGGCGACGGGTGCGGTCACCCGGACCTGGGACGTCGGCGTCGCCCCGCGGTCGGTCGCCCTGGTGGGCACCAAGCTCTACGTCAGCAACGAGGGCGGTCGCAAGGCCACCTCGACCGAGGACGCGATGGAGTCCTACGGCACCCAGGTGCCCGCCGACCTGTTCAAGGGCACCGCCACCACCGGCACGCTCAGCGTCATCGACACCGCCGACCAGGCCGGCACGGTCCGGACCATCCCGGTGGGCCTGCACCCGACCGCGCTGCACGTGGAGGGGACGACCCTGTTCGTCACCAACACCTTCGACGACAGCGTCTCGGTGGTCGACACCGCCCGCGACCGGGTCGTGCAGACCATCAGCACCAAGCCCTGGGCCTCCTCGAAGGTCGGCTACTCCCCGACCAGCGTCGCCCTGACCCGCGACGGCCACCTGCTGGTCACCCTGGCCCGCGCGAACGCCGTCGCGGTCTACCGCTACCACGGCGCGCAGGAGCCGGCGGACTACCTCGGCCTGCTGCCGACCGACTACCACCCGGCCGAGGTGGCCCTGGTGGGGGACGAGGTCGTCGTCACCAACACCCGCGGCATCGACGCCCGCGGCCCCGAGCTCAGCTTCGACAAGGGCCCGGGCACCGTGCTGGCGACCGACCACGGGACGCACAGCACCACCGGCTCGCTCACCCGGTTCGAGATGCCGACCGACCAGGAGATCGCGGCCTCCACCAAGACCGTCTTCGCCCAGAACGGGTGGACGAAGACCGACGTCGTCAAGGCCACCGGCAAGAAGGCGGCCAAGGTGCCGGTCCCGACGCGGGTCGGCGACCCGTCGAAGATCAAGCACGTCTTCCTGCTGGTCAAGGAGAACCGCACCTACGACCAGATCTACGGCGACGACCGCCGCGGCGACGGTGATCCCACGCTGGCCCAGTTCGGCCAGAAGGTGACGCCGAACCAGCACGCGCTGGCCAAGCAGTTCGGGCTCTACGACAACTTCTACGACGTCGGCACCAACTCGGCCGAGGGCCACAACTGGGTCCTGCAGGGCGACAACCCCGAGTACACCGAGTCCAGCGCGGGGGAGTACGTCCGCAGCTACGACACCGAGAACGACGTCCTCGGCCACCAGCGCTCCGGCTTCCTGTGGAGCGCCGTCCAGGCCGCCGGCGGCACGGCGCGCAACTTCGGCGAGTTCATGGCCTTCGAGAACAAGCCGGCGGACGCGACCTGGCAGCAGTACTACTGCGCCGCGAAGAGCGTGGAGGCGGGCGGTGACCCGGCGCAGCTGACCGACCCGTCGATCCGGGTCGACGACCAGTCGCCCATCCCCTCACTCAACGCGATCTCCAACCACGCCGCGCCGCAGTTCGACACCGCGATCCCGGACCTCTACCGCTACCAGATCTGGAAGCAGGAGTTCGAGCAGAAGGGCCCGGCGAACCTCAACATGATGTGGCTCTCCAGCGACCACACCGGGGGCACGGCCGACCCCGAGGCCCAGGTGGCCGACGGTGACCTCGCGGTGGGCAAGGTCGTCGAGGAGATCTCGCACAGCAAGTACTGGAAGAGCTCGGCGATCTTCGTGGTCGAGGACGACAGCCAGGACGGTGCGGACCACGTCGACGGCCACCGGTCGCCGGTCCAGGTGATCAGCCCGTGGGCGAAGCACGGCAAGGTCGTGAGCACCTACTACTCCCAGATCACGATGGTCCGCACGATCGAGCAGATCCTCGGCGCCCAGCCGTTGAACCAGAAGGTCGCGGCGGCGACCCCGATGTACGGGGCGTTCACCAAGACCGCCGACTACACCCCGTTCACCGCACGGCGCAACCAGGTCCCGCTCACCGAGGGCGTGCAGACGCCGCCGGCCTGCGGGGTGGACACGCTCGGCCTGAAGGGGGCCGCAGCCAAGAAGCTGAGGTCCCGGCAGGTCAAGGCCACCGCCGTGCCGGACGCCCAGCGAGACGTCGCCAAGGCCTGGGAGACCTGGAGCCAGGACCAGCACCTGACCGGCAACGGGGCGGTCCCGGACTACGCGCACCCCGAGCAGCTCAACCGCTACACCTGGTACCAGACGCACGCGTGGAAGAAGCCCTACCCGGGCGACACGAAGATCTACGCCCCCGCCGACGTCCCGGGAGCCGACATCCCGGGGGTCGACGGAGACCGCTGAGCAGCACGACCGGGCGGCCGGTGAGCAGCCGCCAGGGCTGAGGACCAGGACGGCCCGTCGGGTGACCGGCGGGCCGTCCTGCCGTCTCCCCGTGCTCTCGGCCGGTGCGCGCGGCAGCCGGCAGCAGGACGTCAGACCAGGCGGGCGAGGAGCGCGTCGACCTGCCGGGCGAGGTCGTCGCGCACCAGCCGCATCCGCTCGAGGCCCTCGATCCCTCGGGTGGACGGCTCGTCGACCTCCCAGCTCTCGAACGCGGTCCCGGGGACCTCGGCCACCTGGGCGTCGCGGCCGAGGACGACCACCAGGTCGGCGCGCTGGAGCAGCTCGTCGGTCACCGGCCAGGGCGTGGCGCCGGTGATGTCGACGCCCACCTCGAGCAGGGACCCCGCGGACAGGGCGTTCACGCCGTCCCCGGGCCGGGTGCCGGCCGAGCCCACCTCCACCGGTCGCCGGCCCGCGCGGCCAGCAGGCCGGCCGCCATCGCGGACTTGCCGCGGTTCCGCACGCAGACGAACAGCACCCGCGGCCGCTCAGCCACCGACGTGGTCCTGCCGCTCGGCCGCGCCGGCCGCCGGGACGTCCGCGGGCTCGCCGAACAGCCGGCGCCGGGCCCACAGCGCCAGGTGCACCAGGGCGACCAGCACGGGCACCTCGACCAGCGGCCCGACCGTGCCGGCCAGGGCCTGGCCGGAGGTGACCCCGAAGGTGGCGATGCAGACCGCGATGGCCAGCTCGAAGTTGTTGCCCGCGGCGGTGAAGGCCAGCGTGGTGGAGCGGGGGTAGCCGAGCCCGAGGGCGCGGCCGAGCAGCAGGCTCGCGGTGAACACGACCGCGAAGTAGACCAGCAGCGGCAGGGCCACCCGGGCCACCGGTCCGGGCTGGGCGATGATCCGGTCGCCCTGCAGGGCGAAGAGGACGACGATGGTGAAGAGCAGCCCGTAGAGCGCCCAGGGCCCGAGGCGGGGCAGCACCCTGGCCTCGTAGCGGGCGCGGCCGAGGCGGCGCTCGCCCAGCGAGCGGGTGAGGAAGCCGGCCACCAGCGGGATGCCGAGGAACACCAGCACGCTCGCCGTGATCGCCCAGACCGAGAACTCGTCAGTGGTCGTGGCCAGTCCGAGCCAGGACGGCAGCAGCTGCAGGTAGAACCAGCCGAGCAGGCCGAAGGCCACCACCTGGAAGACGGCGTTGACGGTGACCAGCACGGCCGCCGCCTCCCGGTCGCCGCAGGCCAGGTCGTTCCAGATCAGCACCATGGCGATGCAGCGGGCCAGGCCGACGACCACCAGCCCGGTGCGGTACTCCGGCAGGTCGGCCAGGAAGAGCCAGGCCAGCGCGAACATGAACGCCGGCGCCAGCAGCCAGTTGACCACCAGGGAGGCGACCATCAGGCGTCGGTCGGCGACCACCCGCGCGGTCTCGTCGTAGCGGACCTTGGCCAGCACCGGGTACATCATCACCAGCAGCCCGACGGCGATCGGCAGGGAGACCGAGCCGACCGTCACCGCGTCCAGGGCGCCGGCCAGTCCCGGGACGAGGCGGCCGAGCAGCAGGCCGAGCGCCATGGCCGCGAGGATCCACACCGGCAGGAAGCGGTCGAGGGTGGACAGCCGGGCCCGGGTCGCTCTGCCGTCACCGCCGCCGCCGCCCGCGACGACGACGGCGGTGTCCGGTGCGCTCACGCCTCGCGCGCCGCGGTGTCGAGCGCCGTCATGAGCGTCCCTCCGGTCGGGTCAGGGCGTCCATCATCCCTCCCACCGGCGACGGCACCGCACGCTCGACGTCGCGGAGCGGAGCGGGGCCGGGCCCGGCCGGTGGTCGCCGAACCGGGAACTGTCAGTGGTGCCCCCTGGCGTCGGGCTCGTCGACGTCCGGGTCGACGCCGGGCCGAGGAGAGGACACCGTCATGGCAGGGACGTGCACCGCAGTGGAGCTCGAGGTGCAGGTCAGCGGGGAGAAGGCCGATCTGCTGGTGCTGCTGGCCGACCAGCGCGAGCTGCTCCGGGTGACCGCACGCGGCATCACCGAGCAGCAGGCGCGGCAGGCGTCGACGGTCAGCACCCTCACCCTCGGGGGGCTGGTGAAGCACGTGGCCCACGGCGAGCGCGAGACCGCCGAGCAGATTCTGGCCCGGGACGAGAACAGCGAGTACGACCTCACCGCGCTCGGGGCGGCGTACGAGCTCGCCGCCGAGGAGACGCTGTCGGGGTGGCTGGAGGAGTACGAGCGTGCCGCCCTCTTCCTCGACCAGACGGTCGCGGCCGTCGAGAGCCTGGACGAGCTGATCCCGCAGCCCACGGCACCGTGGGCGCCGGAGCGGCAGTGGTGGAGCGTGCGGCGGATGGTCGCGCACCGCCTGCGCGAGACCGCCCACCACTGCGGTCACGCCGACATCATCCGGGAGGCCCTGGACGGGCAGTCGACGATGGCGGTCATCTCCGCGGACGTGGAATGGCCCGAGCAGTAGGGCCGCGTCACGCCGCCCGGAGGTGGACCCGCGCCCTCCCCGGGCAGGCTCGCCGGAGGGCTGCCGGGGAGACGAGAAAGCCTGCGGCCACCTGATCGGGGGGTCAGGAGGGCGCAGGCTGGTCTCGAGGTGTCGGGGACCATGCTCGGGGGTTCATGGCCCCCGACACGCTCTGATCGTAGGAGCGCGCCACCGCCCCTGTCACCATCTGGCGGGTGTCCGTTGCGGCCATGTCCGGAAGTGGACATCGGGTGGGCGAGCGCGACCTCGGCGAGTCACCCGAGCAGAGCACCGGCCGTCACCCGTTCCCCCGCTGCGCCCGACGAGGGTGCGGGAGGCGCCGCGGGACCCCCTCTTCCCAGCGCGCCGGGGATGAACTAGCGTCCACCAGGGTGGGAGCGCTCCCACCTCACCAGCGACCGTCAGCACGGCGCCGCTGGCCCCCGTCAAAGGAGACGTACGTGTCCCGAACCTCTCGTCGGCGCGCCATCGCGACCGCCGCGGTCACCGCCCTGACCGCCTCGATGGCCCTCGCCGGCCTCGCCCCGTCCGCCTCGGCGCAGGTCCCGGACGGCACCCGCTTCTTCGTCCCCAAGCCGAACCCGGACGCCAAGACCCAGATCCGCTCGCTCGACCAGGCCGGCCGCCACCGCGCCGCCGACCGGATCAGGGCGCTGGTCACGACGCCGTCCGCGGTCTGGGTGGAGACAGGCTCGCCCCGCCAGGCCCGGCAGCAGGTCCGCCAGATCACGAAGCAGGCCAAGGCCGAGCGCACCGTGCCGCTGCTCGTGCTCTACGACATCCCGTTCCGCGACTGCGCCCAGTACTCCGCGGGCGGCGCGACCACCGTGGCCGAGTACGAGGCCTGGGTCGACGGGGTGGCCGCCGGCATCGGGAACCGCAAGGCCGCGATCGCCCTGGAGCCGGACAGCATCGGGATCATCCCCTTCTACACCAGCGTCGACGGCGTGGCCGAGTGGTGCAAGCCGGCCGAGGCCGACGCCGCGACGGCCGCCGCCGACCGGTTCGCGATGCTGAACTACGCCGTGGACCGGCTGACCGCGCTGCCCCGCACCTCGGTCTACCTCGACGGCACCCACAACGGCTGGCTGAACGTGGGCGACGTGAGCGACCGGCTGCTCAAGGCCGGGGTGGCCAAGGCCGACGGCATGTTCTTCAACACCTCGAACTACCAGTGGACCCAGAACGTCGAGCAGTACGGCACCTGGGTCTCCTCCTGCCTGGCCTACCTGACCAAGGTGGACGCCGGTGGGGTCGCGAACTGCGGGAACCAGTACTGGAGCGGTGGCCCGGCCAACGACTTCACCGGCGTCTCCCTCGACCCGGCCAAGAAGTGGAGCGACACCGCCACCGACCCGACCGCCAACACGGCCGGGATCAATTCCCGCTACGCCGCCCAGCTGGGAGACGTGGAGCCGAGCAAGTCCTTCCTCGTCGACACCAGCCGCAACGGCCGGGGCCCGTGGGTGCCGACGGCCGCGCAGGCCGCCTGGCCGGACCCGCAGGTCTGGTGCAACCCGCCGCGCCGCGGGCTCGGCCCGCAGCCGACCACGCGCACCAGCACGCCGCTGGCGGACGCGTACGTGTGGATCAAGGTGCCCGGGGAGTCCGACGGCCAGTGCAGCCGGGGCCTGGGCACGGGGAACGACGTGGTCGACCCGATCTGGGGCCGGGTCGACCCGGCCGCGGGCCAGTGGTTCGGGCGGCAGGCCCTCCAGCTCACCCGGCTGGCCGACCCGGAGCTGCCGCTGCGCTGAGCCGTCCGTCCGGTGACCGGGGTCAGGAGCGCGAGAGCTCCACCCCGGTCAGCCGGGCGGCGGTGGCGAGGAAGCGGTCCTGCAGGTCGACGTCGGAGGCGGCCGGGTGCGCCTCCAGGACCTCCCGGCGGCGGAGGTAGCGGCCGGTGACCGTGGCGGCCGGCTCGTCGCTGGTGGCCAGCCAGACCTGGGTCTCGGCCCCCTCGGGCAGCTCGTCGGGCGCGCCGGTGCCGCCCATCCGGGTCTTGATCCAGCCCGGGTCGACCGCGTTGCTCAGGGTCTGCGGCCGCAGCCGGGCCACCGCGAAGGCGAGCACCACGTCCCACAGCTTGGAGTCGGAGTACGCCTGCATGCCGTCCCAGGGCCGCTGCTCGAACTGGAGGTCGTCGAGGTGCGGCTCGCCCTGGGCCTGCAGGCCCGAGGTGAGGTAGACCAGCCGGGCGGGCGTGGGCAGCAGGGCGGTCAGCAGGTACGGGGCGAGCACGTTCACCTGGAAGATCCGCTCGAAGCCGTCCTCGGTCACGGCGCGCTCGTCCTGGCCGCCCAACCCGGCGTTGTGGACGACCACGTCGTAGTGGCCGACCGGGGAGGTCGCGCCGGCCAGGTCGCGGGTCTGGGCCAGCGAGGCGAGGTCGCCGACCACGACGCCGGCCGCGCCGGGCACCGAGGCCTGCGCCTCCTCCGCCCGGCGCTCGTTGCGGGCGTGCAGCACCACCTGGTGCCCCTCGCGGACGAGGTCGGCCGCGGTCTGCCGCCCGATCCCGTCGGCGGACCCCGTCACCAGCACTGCAGCCATCTCTGCTCCCTCGTCACTCCGTCGTCGTCCCGGCTCCTGCCGCCCGCCATGCTACGGAGGGCCGGCGTCAGCGGCTGCCCCAGGACCAGGCCGGGCCGTCGAGCTGGCCGGCCCCGGCCACCGTCGTGGCCCCGAACTCCTTGACCAGCTCGACGGCCACGGTGCCGGGCTCCCCGGCGAGCTGCTGCACCAGCCCCTCGTCGTGGGTCACCACCAGCACCTGGGTTCGTTGGGCCGCCCCGACGACCAGCCGTCCCAGGGCGGGGACCAGCGCCGGGTGCAGGCTGGTCTCCGGCTCGTTCAGCACCACCAGCTCGCCCGGTCGCGGGCTGAGCAGGGCCGCGGCCCAGAGCAGGAAGCGCAGGGTGCCGTCGGAGAGCTCGGCGGTGCGCAGCGGCCGCAGCAGCCCGGGCTGGGTCAGGGCCAGGTCGAAGCGTCCCGACTCCACCACCACCTGCAGCCGGCTGCCGGGGAAGGCGTCGTCGACGGCGGCGTCGAGCAGGTGCCCGTTCCCGATGTCGGCGATGGTCGCCAGGGCCGCGGCGAGGTCGCGGCCGTCGTCGGCCAGGGCGAAGGTGCGGGTGCCGATCTGGCTGCGTCGGGCCGGGGCGTCCTCGTCTGCGCGGAAGCTGTCGTAGAAGCGCCAGCTCCGGACCTGGTCGCGGACGGCCAGCAGCTCGGGGCTGCGCAGCGGGTCCCCGAGCTCGGCGAGCACCGAGTCGAAGGCGGGGAGGTCGCTCGTCAGCGTCTCGAGGTCGCGGTCGCCGCGCACCTGCACCAGCCCGCCGTGGCGGCGCACCAGGGTGGCGGCCGGTCGGAGCAGCGGGCCGCTCCAGATGACCTCCCGCTTGATCTCCGGGTCCAGCTCGAAGGGAGAGCCGTGCGGCTCGGCGGGCAGACCCAGGTCGACCAGGTAGCTGAACCCGTCGGAGGCGTACCCCAGCCGCAGGCTGACCGCGTGGACGCGCCGGCTCGCGAACACCGGGGGCTCGCCGTCCCGGGCCCGGGAGCCGATGGTCTCCGGTCCCGCCCAGAGCGCCGAGGCCAGCCCGCCCTCGCGGGCCAGCGAGCCGACCACCCCGCCCGTGGCGCAAGCGGCGAGCAGCCGCAGAGAGCGGTAGAGGCTGGACTTGCCGGAGCCGTTCGCGCCGGTGACCACGGTGAGCGGACCCAGCTGCAGGCGCAGCTCGTGCAGCGAGCGGTAGCCCGCGACCGCCAGCGTGCTGATCACCGGCTCATCCTGGCAGCCCCGCCTCCTCCGGCGGCCCCGCGGGCCGGTGCGCGGCGACGCCGAGCCGGTGGCGGTCGTACGGTCGAGCCGTGCACCCGCCGATCCAGCCCTTCGCCACCGGACTGCTCCCGGTCGCCGACGGCCAGCAGCTCTACTGGGAGACCTCCGGCAACCCGGACGGCAAGCCCGCGCTCTACCTGCACGGCGGCCCGGGCAGTGGCCTGGGCCGGGGCGGCTACCGGCGGCGCTACGACCCCGCCCGGCACCTCGTCGTCGGCCTGGACCAGCGCGGCTGCGGCCGCAGCCGACCGCTCGCCGTGGACGCGCTGGACCGGCTGGGCACCAACACGACGGCCGCGCTGATCGCTGACCTGGAGGCCCTGCGCGAGCACCTCGGCGTCGAGCGCTGGCTGGTGTCCGGGGTGTCCTGGGGGACGACGCTCGCCCTCGCCTACGCCCAGGCCCACCCGGAGCGGGTGAGCGAGCTGGTCCTGGTCGCGGTCACCACCACCGCCCGCGAGGAGGTGGAGTGGATCACCGAGGCGATGGGCCGGGTGTTCCCCGAGGCCTGGCAGCGCTGCGAGCAGGCCTCCGGCCGGCGCCCGGGGGAGCGGGTGGTGGACGCGTACGCCCGCCTCCTGGCCACCGGGGAGCCGCAGGAGCGGGCCCGGGCCGCGGCGGCGTGGGACGCCTGGGAGTCGGCCCACATCTCCCTCGGCCCGCACGCGACGCCCGGACCGCTGCACGCCGACCCGGTGCAGCAGGCCGTCTTCGCCACGCTGGTCACCCACTACTGGTCCCACGACGGCTTCCTCCCCGGCGACCAGGCGGTGCTGGCCCGCACCGACCGCCTGCAGGAGATCCCGACGGTGCTGGTGCACGGTCGGCGCGACATCAGCGGACCCGTGGTGACCCCGTGGCGGCTGCACCAGCTGCTGCCGGCCAGCCGGCTCGTGGTGGTCGAGGACGAGGGGCACGGCGGGCCGCGCTCGATGGAGGAGATGTGCCGGGCGGTCGACGGGTTCCTGGACCGATGACCTGCTCCGGCGGCGGGGCAGCGGGCGCTGTCAGCCCTGCTTCTTCGTGGGGGTGACCACCAGCTCGTTGACGCAGACGTGCGGCGGGCTGTCCAGCACGAACTGCACGGTGCGGGCGACGTCGTCGGGGCTCAGCATCTGCTCGCGGTCCTGCTCGCCGGGCACGACCGGGCGCAGGCTCAGGAAGTCGCTGTCGATGTCGCCGGGGCAGACCGCGCAGGCCCGGATGCCGTGCTCGTTCTCCTGGGCGTTCAGGTGCGCGGCCAGTGAGCCGACGGCGGTCTTGCTCGCGCTGTACGCCACCCCTGCTCCCGGGGCGAACTGCCAGCCGGAGACCGAGGAGACGAAGACCACCACGCCGCCGCCCGCGGCCCGGAGGTCGGGCAGGGCCGCGTCGACCACCAGGGCCGCGGCGGTCAGGTTGGTGTCCACGATCCGCTGGAACTCAGCCATCGACTGGTCGCGCCAGTAGCGCTGCGGGGCGTTCAGCCCGGCCGAGAGCACCAGGTCCGTCGGCGGGCCCCAGGTCGAGCGGAGCGAGGCGTACGCCTCCCGCACCACGTCCGCGTCGGTGGTGTCCCCGACCAGCTCGAGCGCCTCGCCGCCGCTGTCGCGCACCAGCGCGGCGGTCTCGGCCAGGGCGTCCGCCCGGCGTCCGGTCAGGGCGACCCGGGCGCCGGCCGCGGCGGCCGAGCGAGCCACCGCCCGGCCGACCCCGCTGCCGGCCCCGGTCACCCAGACGGTCCGGCGCCCCGGCCCCGCCGTCTGCTCGGCTGCTGCTGCCACGTCCGCTCCTCCTCCGCCGCTCCACCCGAGGGGGTTCGCGGCTCCCACCCGGGGGGCGCCCGCGGCTCCACCGGTCCGCGGCTAGTGTGCCCTGGTCCGCCCGTCCCACCCACGGCCCCGTCCTCGACGCCGGCCCAGGAGGCCCCGTGCTCATCGACCTGCAGGACCGCGTCGTCCTCGTCACCGGCGCCGGTCGCGGCATCGGCCGGACCATCGCCGAGACGTTCGCCCGCGACGGCGCGTCCGTGGTGGCCCTCGACCTGGGCGCGGACGAGCTCGACCAGCTGGCTGCCGACCTCGCGGGCACGGGTGGCCGGGTGCTCACCGCCGTCGCCGACGTTCGGGACGGGACGGCGGTGCAGCGGGTGGTGGACGACGCGGTCACCCGGTTCGGGCGGGTGGACGTGCTGGTCAACAACGCCGGCATCAACGTCGAGGGCCGGCTGGAGGAGCTCGACGCCGACGCCTGGGACCGCTGCTTCGAGGTCAACGTCCGCGGCACCTTCACCACCTGCCGGGCGGTGGCGCCGGTGATGAAGCGCCAGCGCTCCGGCCGGATCCTGAACGCGGCCTCGTTCGCCGCGATCGTGCCCAGCGTCGGCGCCTCGGCCTACGCGGCGTCCAAGGCCGCCGTCGTGCAGTTCACCCGCACCATCGCCGGCGAGCTCGGGCCGTGGGGGATCACCGCCAACTCCTACGCCCCCGGCATGATCCCGACGGCCATGAACGGCTTCGCGGAGATGAGCCCGGCCGCCCAGGCGGCCAAGCTGGACACCCTGTCGCTGCGGCGGTGGGGCGAGGCCCAGGACGTGGCGAACCTGCTCTGCTTCCTGGCCAGCGACCTCGCCGGCTACATCACCGGCACCCTGGTCGACGTCAGCGGCGGCAAGCTCGCCACCCAGGTCCCCTCAGCCGCCTACGCCGACCTGGACGGCGGCTGAGCGCAGGGCCCGGTCCTCGACGGGAGGGCGGGAGCTCAGCAGTGGTAGGAGTCGTAGGTCCGGAAGTAGATGACGGCGGCCTGCTGCCACGGGATGAAGTGGTTGTTGGTCCGGCACTCCGAGTACGGGCCGTAGTTGTAGGCGACCCGGTAGGAGTTCGTGATGGAGACCTCGACCTTCTTGGGGACGTCGTAGCAGAAGGTCGGGGAGAGCTGCCGCGTGAAGGTCCAGTTGAACGTGGAGAAGGGCCGGTCGGAGTGCTTGCTGCTGCAGATGGTCTGGGCCGGGCTCCAGGCGTTGGCCTCTGCCGGTGAGCTGACGGCGATGGCCGAGGCGAGCAGCAGGGTGGTAGTCGCGGACGCGGCCAGCTTCTTGATCATGGTGGTCAACCTCTCACGGAGAGGGGCCACCACGCGCATCGTCGACGACCGGCCGCGGTGGTCCCGGCAGCCGGACCCGTCGGCCGGCCGGGTCAGCGGGAGCCGGCGGCGGCCAGCTCGCAGCGCCCGTCGTGCCCGGGGGGTGCGGCAGGTCCAGGGCGCTGACCGGCACGACCGGAGACGGGGCCGCCGGCAGCCCGGCCGGGCCGCCGGTGAAGACCGGCAGCGGGGAGCCCTGGTCCGCGGTCTCGATCTCGTGGATCCGGACCAGGTCGGCGCAGCCGGCCCGTCGGCGTCGACGTCCGCCGCCGCGGCGTCCGGGCCGCCCTCGTCCGGAGGCGACCGCACCCGGCCGGCCACGAGGGCCGACCGGGTGCGAGCGCACGTCTCGGGCCTTGCTGCCCGTGGACGGGTCAGGCGGTCAGGTCGTAGACGGTGGTGCCGCCCACGGTCTGGGCCGGGAAGGTCGCCGCCACCCACGCAGCGATCTCGGCGGACGCGTTGCTGCCGCCGTTCTGCTGGCCCCCGCCCTGGCCGCCCCCGATGTAGTAGTGGACCTGCTGGTCGGCGACCAGGGCCTGGAACTGCTGCAGCGTCGGGCTGGGGTCGGAGCCGTTGAAGCCGCCGACCGCCATCACGGGGCTCTCGGTGGCGAGCTGGTAGCTGGCGGCAGTCTGCGAGCCGGCGGCCGCGGCCACCCAGCGGTAGCTCGACGCGTCGGCGGTGAGCAGGGCGCTCATCTCGCTGCTGACCGTGGTGCCGCCGAGCAGCCCGCCGCCGAAGCCGCCGCGGCCGGTCCTGGCCGTGGAGCCCTGCTGCCCCGTACCGCCGGGAGCCGTGCCGCCCGGAGCGGTTCCCCCGGGAGCCGTGCCGCCCGGAGCCGTGCCGCCCGGAGCCGTGCCGCCGGGAGCCGTGCCGCCGGGAGCCGTGCCGCCGGGGACGGTGCCGTCGGGGAACGTGCCCCGTCCCGGGCCGCCGGCCGGACGTCCGGCGCCGCCGAACCCGCCCATCCTGCTGCTGACCGGACCGGCGGTGACGATCGAGCCCTGGTGCGCGGTGGCGGCGGTCTGCACGGCGTAGGCGGCGGGGCCGGTCACCCCGCCCAGCAGGGCCAGGCCGACGACCACCGACGCGAGCGCGCGGGGCACCACCGTGACCAGCAGCAGGCCGACCGTGGCCGCTCCGCCGGCGCCACCGATCACCCAGGCGAGCGTGCTGTAGGGCTCGCCGCTGGCCCGCGACATCAGCACGACCCCCCAGGCCGTGGTCGCCGCCATCGCCAGGGCGAGACCGATCCGGGCCGCACGCGAGGAGCGTCGCGTCCACAGGACGGCGGCGGACAGGGCGACCAGGGCGGCGATGGCCGGGGCCAGGGCGACGGTGTAGTAGTCGTGGTAGATCCCGCCCATGAACGAGAACACCCCGCCGGTGACCAGCAGCCAGCCGGTCCACACCACCACGGCGGCGCGGCCGGGGTCGGTCCGCGGCAGCCGGCGCAGGGCCACCAGCGCCGAGCCGGCCAGCAGCAGCGCCGCGGGCAGCAGCCAGGCGACCATGCCGCCGGAGACGCCGTCGAAGAGCCGGGTGATGCCCGTCTCGCCCCAGGCGCCGGTCCCGGTCGCGCCACCACCGGTGACGCTGCCGGTCTCGTCACCGGTCAGCCGGCCGAGGCCGTTGTAGCCGAAGACGAGCTCGAGCACCGAGTTGGTCTGCGAGCCGCCGATGTAGGGCCGCATCGATGCGGGCACCAGCTCGACCACCGCGACCCACCAGCCGAGCGCCACGACCATGGCCACGAACGCGCCGACCAGGTGCAGCAGCCGCTTGCGCACGGTGGTCGGTGCGGCCAGCAGGTAGACGAGCACGAACGCCGGCAGCACCAGGAACGCCTGCAGCATCTTGGTCAGGAAGCCCAGGCCGACCAGCACCCCGGCGAGCACCAGCAGCTTCCCGCTCGCCTTCTCGGTGGCGCGCAGGGTGAGGTAGGTGGCCGCGGTCAGCAGGAAGACCAGGAGGGCGTCGGGGTTGTTGAACCGGAACATCAGCGTGGCGGCCGGGGTCAGGGCGAGCAGCGCCCCGGCCAGCAGCGCGGGCCAGTGGCCGGCGGTCCGGCGCACCGACGCGTACAGCACGCCGACGGTGGCCACCCCCAGCAGGGCCTGCGGGGCCAGGATGCTCCAGGAGTTGAGCCCGAAGATCCGGACCGAGAGGGCCATCAGCCACAGCGACGCCGGGGTCTTGTCCACGGTGATCGCGTTGCTGGCGTCCAGGGAGCCGTAGAAGAAGGCCTTCCAGCTCTGCGAGCCGGCCTGGGCGGCGGCGGAGTAGAACGAGTTCGCCCAGCCCGAGGCGGACAGCCCCCAGAGGTAGAGCACCGCGGTGCCGACCAGCAGGCCGAGCAGGGTGAGCCGGGCCACCAGGGGTCGGACGGCCGGTCCCGCGGGCGGGGCCGGGGGGCCGGGGACGGGGGGACGGGTGGGGCCCGGGTCGCCGCCGGTCGCGGCACCGTGGTCCCCGGCCGAGGCCGAGGGCGGGAGGTCAAGGGTCGAGGTCGCCATGCCGACCACCTTCGGGCGCCGCTCTGTGCCGGTGGTGAGCCCGACCTGTGCCCCGCTTGTGAGGCGGGACCGGCGCCCGGGCCGTGCCGTCCGGTGGGGGAGCGGGTGCTCGCTCCGCCCGCTCTCCCCGCCTCCCTCAGGCGCGCAGGCCGTGGGGCGGGACGGGGCTCCTGCGCGATCACCGCGGCCTGGCGCTCCATGTTCTCCACCATCTGGTCGACCATCCGCAGCAGGACGGGCAGCTGCTCGTCGTCGATCCCGTCCACCGCGGGCTCGAACCAGCGGGCCGAGTCCTCGATCAGCCCGCGGCCCCGGTCGGTGAGGGTGACCACGGTGCGCCGGCGGTCGGAGGGGTGCGGGCGCCGCGTCACGATGCCCTCGATGGTGAGCCGGTCCAGCAGGGCGGTGACCGAGCCCGGGGTGACGCCCAGGCGGTGGCCGATCTCGGTGGGCCCGAGCTCGTCGCGTCCACCAGGTGGCTGACGGTCCGGGTCTCCAGCACGCCCAGCCCGTAGAAGCGCGCGACCTCGTTGCGGTAGGTCTCGAAGGCCAGGCTCAGCCGCCGGACGGCCTGCATCGGGGATCGCTCCACGAGGGGCTCCTGAGATCTTCGGCAGTCCAACAGTTCGGCGAACGTACTACCGGGTGGGCGGCACCCCTCAGCGTCTGCCGATGAGCTCTGGGCCGCGGGCCGAGCCGGGCCCTACCGGGGACCGTCGCCCCGGCGGCCCGACCCCGGACGGCAGTCCACGCTGGAGAGCTCGCCGGACACCGGCCGGACCCGGTAGCCCTGGTCCTGCACCTGGCCGGCGTACTCCCGGCCGAACACGAAGGTGTGCAGCCCACGGGGAACCGTCGGGCTGGCGAGCTGCTCGTGCCAGGGCCACGCCCAGGAGCCGGCGACGGGCGCGCAGTACTCCCGCAGGATCACCACGGCCTGGTCGGGACGGCCGCCGTGGTCACCGCCCTCGGCGGCCCAGACCCGGCGCCGCAGCCCGAGGTCGTCGGGCAGCAGACGGTATGCGAACTGCTGCCGGGCCTCCAGGCTGCCGGTGAAGACCAGCGAGCCGTCCGGCACCGCGGCCACCGCCGCGTCCACCGCTCGCTGCGGGTCGGGTCCGCGCCGGTCGGCCGCCCCGTAGCCGTGCAGCAGCGCGGCGAGCGGCAGCACCACGGCCACCACGGCCGCGACGAGCGCCCGCCGTCGAGAGGGGACGCGCCGGACGGCGGCGTCGACGCCGACCAGCGCCCACAGGCCCGCCAGCAGCCAGACGGGCAGCAGCAGGGTGGGCCAGTCCTCCACCAGGTAGCGCAGCACGAACCAGGCGGTGCCGCCCGCCCAGGCCAGGGTGAGCACGGCCACCCAGGTCCGACGGAGGGCGAGGACGACCAGGCCGACGCCGGCCAGGGCGAGCAGCGGGCCGAGCTGCGCGGTCGCGGCGTCCGCCAGCACGGGGAGCCGCACGGTGCGCACCACCGTCGCAGGCACCTCGAACATCCGGTCGCCGAACTGGGCGCCGGTCACCGCCGCCCAGAAGGAGTGCCGGTCGTAGACCCGCGTCTCCACCCAGGAGTTGCCGGCCACGGCCGTGCGCCAGGGCAGGTAGAGGTACGGCAGCAGGGCCAGGGCCGCGCTGGTCGGCGCCAGCACGAGCAGCTCACGGGGGTGCAGCAGCCACCACGGCCGCCGGAGGAGGAGGTAGAGCAGCAGGCCCGGCACCAGCAGCACGTCGGAGGTGGCGTGGGCGAAGGACAGGGCGAAGACCAGCACCGCGGCCCGCAGCCAGGCCCGGTGGTGGGTCCGCTCGTAGCGGAGCAGGCAGAGCAGCACGGCGGCCAGGAACAGGGCGCTGAGCGTGTACACCTCGGCCACCACCGCGTCCTGCCACAGGGCGGGCAGCAGGCCCAGCGCGACGGAGCCCCCCGCCTGCAGGGCGGGTGGCTGGCCGAGCTCACCCAGGACCTGGACCGCGGCCAGGCAGACGAGCACCGCGCAGACCGCCGAGAGCAGGTTCACCCGCAGGGCGTCGGAGCCGAAGGGCACCACCCGCACGGCCAGGGCGTCCAGGACGGTGTAGAGGGGGTAGCCGGGCGGGTGCGGTGTGCCCAGCGCCCGGCCCACCAGCTCGAACTTGGTGGTGTCGACCGAGAAGGCGTTGCCGGTGCCGCGCTGCAGGGTGGCGCCGTAGACCACCGACAGCACCAGGGCTGTGACCAGCGAGGGCCAGGACCGGTGCAGCAGCGGGGCCCGGCGGCGACGGTCAGGGGTTCCGGTCGCGCGGTCGCCGGCACGGGCCGGTGGCAGCAGGGTGGTCAGCGACACGGGGGCACCGTCGTGGCCGGGCGCCGTCGCCGACGCTCCGCGAGGTCGGACGCGAGCACGGGCACCCCCGGGTGGACGGAGCGGGACGGCCGGGGGTTACCCAGCGCCCGTCCTGCTCAACCAGCCGGGCTCGACCAGCCGGGCTCGACCAGCCGGGCTCGACCAGCCGGGTGGCCCGCCCCGGCGGCGGTCAGGCCGGCGGGCGGGTGCCCTCGAGACACCCGCCCGTCGGCCGCCGACCAGGAGGTGGAGCCTCAGGCGTCGTGCCGGGTGTTGCCCTGGGCGTCCTCGACGCTGGCCTCGACCTCGTCCGCGGTGAGCACGTGGCCGGGCAGGAACTCCCCGGTGTCGGTGTGACCGGTGCCCACGGTGTCCGTCGAGGTGACGACAGGCTCGGTGACCTGGGGGGCGACGGGGGTGACGGGGGCGCCCGTCGGCAGCGGGGCGTCGTCGTGGGACTTGGCGGCTCCCGCCGCGGCGACCCCGGCGACAGCGGCTGCTGCCGCCGCGGCGATCCCGATGCCGGTGGCCACCGTCTTGCCGCTGACGCCCGCGTGGCCGTCGTCGCCGCGCGACTCCGCCGCCGCGTCGACGCCGGGCGCTCCGGGCGTGGTCCCGGCGACGGTGCCCCGCCAGGCGCCGGTCGCGTAGCCCTCGGACTCGATGAACGCCTTGAAGCGGTCCAGGTCGCCCTCGGCCTGGTTCTCCACCACGTTGAGCTTGTCGCCGACCTTCTCGACCAGGCCCTCGGGCTCGTACTCCAGCGACAGGTGCACCGTCGTCCGGCCGCCGAGGTCGGTGAAGGTCACGGCGCCGGCGTTCGTGGCCCCCTCGGTGGCCGCCCAGGCGATCTTCTGGTCCGGCACCTGCTCGAGCACGCGGGCCTCCCACTGGCGGCGGATCCCGGCGATCTCGGCGACCCACTGCATGCGGTCGTCGCCGAGCTGGGTCACGCTGGTCACCCCGCTCATGAACTGGGGGAAGTCCGCGAACTGGGTCCACTGGTTGTAGACCGTGCTCACGGGCAGGTTGACCTCGATGGACTTCTCGACCTTGGTCGTCACAAGCGTCTCCTTCGACGAGAGAACAGAGCTGGGACGGGGGTGTCCCGTCCCGGCTGACGATAGCGAGGCCCGGTGACCGACCTCGGGCCGGGCTCGCGACGCCCGGGGAGGCTCAGGGCCCCGACCTAGAGTGGCAGCCGTGAACGGGCGCTGGCTGGTGGTGCTGCTCACCGCAGCCGCCCTGCTGGTGGCCCCGGTGGCGGTGCGCGCGCGCCCGACGGCGGCGTCCGGGGTGGGCGCTCCCGAGCTCCTCGCGCAGGTCCGGGCCTCGGCCGGGGTCCCCTGGTCGGGCTCGGTGCACAGCGCCGGGACGCTCGCCGTGCCCGACGAGCAGTCCTTCGCCAACCTCGCCCCGCTGCTGGGCGAGGACAACGACCTGCGGGTCTGGTGGCGCGGTGCCGACGACTGGCGGGTGGACCGGATCCGCAGCACCGGCGAGACCGACCTCTACCGGCAGGGGGCCGCCACCATCCGCTGGGTCTTCGAGTCCGGCACCGCGACCATCAGCCCCGTCTCCACCGTGCGGCTGCCGGACGCCTCGGACCTGCTTCCCCCCGCCCTGGGCCGCTCGCTGCTCCAGGGCGCGCGCGACGCGGAGCTCTCCCGGCTGCCCACCCGTCGGCTGGTCGGTGTGGACGCCCCCGGCCTCCGGCTGACCCCCGCCGACGCCGACTCGACCGTCGGCCGGGTGGACGTCTGGGTGGACCCTGCCACCGGGCTGCCGCTCGCCGTGGAGCTGACCGGCAGGGGCGAGGAGCGGCCGGTGCTCACCACCACCCTGGTCGACCTCGACCGGCGGACCCCGCCGACCTCGGACACCGTGTTCCAGCCGTCGCAGGACTCGCGGATCTCCTACCAGGACTCGGTCGACGTGGCCGCGGCGGCCAACGCCGCCAGCGACGCGGACCTGCCCGCGACCCTGGACGGCCGCGGGACCCGGACGGGCGCGGACCCCGGCGCGGTCGGGGTCTACGGCCGCGGGCCCACCTCGGTGATCGTGCTGCCGCTCCGGGGCCGGGTGGCCGGGCCGCTGCGGAGCCGGCTGCAGGACGGGGGCGCGCAGGAGACCGCCGCCGGCACCCTGGCGGTGGTCGGCCCGGTCGGCCTGCTGGTCACCCGCGACGAGGGCCGGGGCAGCTTCCTGCTCACCGGCACGCTCTCGGGACCGGCGCTGCAGCGTGCCGCCGCCCAGCTGCTGGCGGGGCAGCCGTGAGCGCGGTGATCGCCACCCGCGGGCTCACCAAGCGCTACGGCGAGCTCCGGGCCGTGGACGGGGTCGACCTCGAGGTCGGCGAGGGCGACGTCTACGGCTTCCTCGGGGCCAACGGCTCGGGCAAGACGACGACCGTGCGGATGCTGCTCGGGCTGGTGCTGCCGACCTCCGGGGAGGCCGAGGTGCTGGGCCGCCCGATGCCGGCGGCGCGGCGCAGCGTCCTGCCGCAGGTGGGGGCACTGGTCGAGGGACCCGGCGCGTACGCCCACCTGTCCGGCCGCGCCAACCTGGCTCTGCTCGACGCCAGCGGGGCCGACCGGAGCCCACGGCGCGAGCGCCGGCGCCGCGTCGAGGAGGTGCTGGCCGAGGTGGGCCTGGACCCGGCCGACCGGCGGCCGACCCGCGCCTACTCCCTCGGCATGCGGCAGCGGCTCGGGCTGGCCGCCGCGCTGGTCCGCCGGCCCCGCCTGCTCGTCCTCGACGAGCCCACCAACGGCCTCGACCCCCAGGGCATCCAGGAGATCCGCGAGCTGCTGCTGCGGCTGAACGCCGACGGCACCACCATCTTCCTGTCCAGCCACCTGCTGGCCGAGATCGAGCAGATGTGCACCCGGGTGGGTGTGCTGGACCGTGGCCGGCTGGTGCTGCAGGACTCGCTGGACTCGCTGCTCCGCCCGACCGGGCTGGTCGAGGTGCACACCCCGGACGCCGAGCGCGTCCTCACCCTGCTGGGGACGGCGGTGGTCGACCGCGACGGCGAGCGGCTGCTGGTCGGCTCCACCGACACCGCCGGGCTGAACGCGCACCTGGTCGGCCAGGGCGTCCGGGTCGCAGGCATCGGGCCGTACCGGCGCGACCTCGAGCGGGTGGTGCTGGCCGCGACCCACGCTCCCGCCGCTGCGCCCCCGCCGTCACCGTCACCATCCCCGGCCGACCCGTCCGAACCGCCCTCGTCGGGGCCGCCCGCCGCCGGCGCGGTGGAACGTGCCGACCTGCAGGGTCTGCGCCGGGTCGACTCGTGATCGGCGTCGAGCTGGTCAAGATGCTCCGCCGGCCGCGGACCTGGCTGGTGCTGGCCATGCTGGTCGCGCTGCCGACGCTGGTCGCGGTGCTGCTGGCGGTCACCGACATCGCCCCGCGGCCGGGCACGGGCATCCCCTTCCTCTCCGCGGTGCTCAGCGACGGCACCCTGTTCCCGCTGGCCGCCCTGGGCGTGGTGCTGCCGCTGTTCCTGCCCATCGCGGTGGCGGTGCTGGGCGGGGACGCCATCGCCGGTGAGACCCAGTCGGGGACGCTGCGCTACCTGCTCGTCCGGCCCGTCAGCCGCACCACCCTGCTGCTGGCCAAGCTGGTCACGGTGGTCGCGTTCGTGGTCCTCGCGGTGCTGGTGGTGGCCGCGGTGTCCTACCTCGAGGGCCGGCTGCTGCTGGGCCAGTCGCCCACCCCGGGCACGGTCAGCCTGAGCGGCTCGACGCTGAGCGACTCCCAGATCGCCGGCCGCACGGCGCTGGCCCTGGGCTACGTGGTGGTCTCGATGCTGGGCGTGGCCGCGGTCGCACTGTTCTTCTCCACCCTGACCTCCTCCGCGATCGGCGCCGCGCTGGGCACCATCGGGCTGCTGGTCACCTCGACGGTGCTGCTGGGGCTGGACGCGGCCGGGTCGCTGCACCCGTTCCTGCCCACCCGCTACTGGCTGGCCTTCGTCGACCTGTTCCGCGACCCGATCCGGTGGGACGACGTGGTCCGCGGCCTGCTCGTCCAGCTCGCCTACCTGCTCGTGTTCACCCTGGCGGCCTGGGCCAGCTTCAGCACCAAGGACGTGGACGAGTAGGACCCCGATCGAGTCCGCCGGCGGGCGCGGCCCTCCGGGGACAGGGTCAGCAGGTGGGCCGGGCCGGGGCCGCTGGTGCGCCCGGCCCGAGCACGGCGACGGTGGTGGCCAGCACGTACGGGTCGGTGGGCAGCTCCGGGTGGCTGGTCCGGGCGGCCGGGCAGGCGTCCTGGACGACGAGGTTGAGGGCCCCGGCCAGCGCCGCGGAGTCGACCGGGGTGACCACCTGGTCGGCGCTCGAGCGGATGGTGACCCAGGCGGGCCCGGCGGGGGTCTCGTCGCGGGCGTTCAGCCGGCGCAGCAGGTCGCTGTCGGGCACCAGCTGCTCGCAGGCCTCGGGGCAGCCGCCGGCCAGCTCCGCACCGAGGGCGGCCTGGCTGGTGCCGTGCTGCGGGGAGCCCAGGGTGAGCACCCGCCGGGCCAGGCCGGCGCCGCCCTCGTCGCGCACCCAGAGCCGGGCCACCACCCCGCCGGCGGAGTAGCCGACCACGTCCACCGACGGCGCCCCCCGGTCCCGGGTGACCTGCCGGGCCACCTCGTCGAGGTGCTCGGCCTGCGCGCGGAGGTCGCCGGTGCCGTCGCCGACCGGCGGCACCACCACCACCTCCCGGCCCGCCGACCGCAGCGTCGCCGCCATCGTCTCCAGGGATGCCCCGCGCCCGCCGTAGCCCGGCACCAGCAGGACCGGCCCGGGCACCCCGGGCGGAGCCGGCGCGTCCGTGCGCAGCTTCAGCGCCGCGGTGACCCCGAGGACGAGCACGAGCAGGAGCGCCAGCCCGGCGGCCAGCAGCACCACGCGGCGGCGTTGCGGGGAGAGGGCGTCGAGCACGCCGTCGAGGGTACGGCGACCCTCGGCACCGCCCGGCTCAGCCGGGATCGGGTGGGTGCATGGGACGGCGGCGGCCGGCGCGCGGGGTCCCGGTCAGGTGTCGAGGACGGTGTGCACGAGCAGCAGGAGACCTGGTTCGGCTACCTGCGGGTGCTGCTGCGGCTCAGCTACGAGATGAACAGCCACCTGCACGCCGACAGCGACCTGTCGCTCCCGGACTTCGCCGTGCTCAACGCCCTCGTCGACTCTCCCGGTGCAGGCCTGCAGCTGACGGCGCTGGCCATCCGGCCCGGCTGGGAGCGCAGCCGGCTGTCCCACCACCTCCAGCGGATGAGCGCCCACGGACTGGTCGAGCGGGCGGCGTCGTCGTCGACGGACGGGCGGGCCACGGACGCGGTCCTGACCCCGTCGGGGCGGGCGGCCTTCGGGGAGGCTGCGGCGGGGCACGCCGCCTTCGTGCGTCGCATGTTCTTCGACGGGCTGGACCCCGAGCTGCTCACGCCGCTGCGCACGGCCCTGGACCAGGTGCACGAGCAGGTGCTCCCGGGGCACCTGCCGCGGCCCGGTCGGCCGCAGCGGCGGCTACCGGGGCTGGCGACCGGCTGACCCGCCACCGGCCGAGCAGCTCCGGTCATCGAGGAGCGTCCGGTCGAGGGGACGCCAGGCTCTGCGGCCGTGCGGGGTTGACTGGTGACCAGTGCGGAGCTGGCGGTGCGCCGGTGGCCACCGGCCCACTGCCGGGCCGGCCGCAGGGCGGCGCCGCCGTTCGGGCCGCGACTAGGTTGACGGGATGGCTGCCCGGACCGTGCCCGCCGCGGCGCAGACCGCGGCACCGCGGCCGCCGCTGGAGGGGCTGGTCGCCCTGCTCACCCTG
>Ga0210040_10002561_pt1 | contig 25514 bp, 39 predicted proteins | sample CryGeyCG12114_NA_FD_185462 | JGI IMG/M metagenome (GOLD analysis project Ga0210040, IMG submission 185462) | Groundwater microbial communities from aquifer - Crystal Geyser CG19_WC_8/21/14_NA (SPAdes) (version 2) | ecosystem: Environmental > Aquatic > Deep subsurface > Groundwater | place: USA... | reverse complement strand
TCTTTTATTTTTTGCATAATTTACGTATGAAAATAGAAGGTAAGATTTTAGGCAGGAATAAAAGCCTACAATAAAAAGAAAAAATACTCATGTATAATGGATGTCTTTTATATCTACATTATGCATCCTATTCGGAACTAAAGAGTAGGATTTTTACCATCCCTACCGGATTAAAAGGAAGCAAAACGAAGGTACATTGTTGAAAGGATAAGCGAAATGCATTTTAAAATGACTTGAGCCATTTAAAGATTCCTAAATATGCACTAGGAGCCAGCAGCTAACACTATCACTTACATGTACATCTCCGTTTTTCGTGAAAACATTGGTCTTATCATTGGTAGTCAACAAATCGGCCTTCAGATGGGACTTTAAAGAAACAAAAACAATATGCTCATCTTATAAGTCCATTGCTCTGCAATTCAACTGACTACTACTGTGTTGTTGAATGTTTGTGCGTGTACATGGCACATGGACGCTCCCAACACCACACCAGACTGCTTTATTATGCATGCAAAACGGTCCATAAAATGAATTCGAATCTCTTTCCAGCACTGTACACATAAAGATAGATATATGATGAAATGTGTACACTCAGCTTTGATTGTCACTTGCAGCACGAGAAGGGAGAAAGTGGAGAGAACTTGCTTGTAATTTCTGGCGTTATATAACTCTCGCCAAATCAGATGCCATGAGTGCTTGTGCCCCGTCCATACATAAATATTTCTTGACGCCAAGCCATGATAAAATTGCTACGTAAGCAAAATATACTAACGAGGCTGCGAATATATTATGATATGAGACTTGGTTTCCATAAATTTAAAATTCAGCAACTCCAGTCAGTCAAAATGTAATAAGGAATGCGGGATTGATAACAATGAATGTGCTTGTGGGAAAATAACGGTATCAAGTACGCTCAATAATAATAATTGTCTGCCTGTTTGAATTTTGTAGGAATTGAATGCAGTTTTATGTGTGTAATGTTTATAGACTATATAGGAAATGAAACTATATTTAGCACTTTTTGTGAGTTCTATAACTAGAACAAGAGGATATAACTCTTTTCTTTGACATGAATTTTGGTTTTTTATAAACAAATTTCATGCCCGGTTAGATATATTTCTTGTTGTAGAGTGTTCTCAAGATGTTGCAGCCTTTGTTGTTGGAAAAGTCCCAAGCTTGAGCTTTGAGCATAAATGTGGAAAGCTTGTATAGATATACCAGTTTCTATTAGCAAATATATGATTAATACGATGCAGCAAAGTCAACGTTTTGCATGATTTCCTTTAGTTAAAAATGATAAATTTGTGAGCTGATGCGTTGGCGCATAGTTGGAGGAAACAGTTCTTTAGGAATCTGCAAACATTGATATTCCGAAGGAAGTCAGTTCAATAACAGATTTCCGTTTGGAAAGAGCATTTCGCTTTGCACGCCTCATTGCACCTTCTCCCAAAATGGAACGAAAAACAGGATTACTCAGGAAATAAAGACAAAAGAGAGTGCGTCTATGGTAGTCAGCAGCAGTTCTATGCACTGCGATTCGTGATGCTATAGTGAAAACTGAGTTGTGTGATAATCCTTTGGTGAAGTGATAATGCTATAGGCTTGAAAATGTCTTTAGAAAAAACGATATCCCTGAGGCCTTTAACCAATGCGTGATGCGTGCAGATTTTGTTGAATATACTTAATTTTTAACTAAATGTACCTAAACTACTAAAGTATTATTCCCCTGCCTATCTCTTTTTAATGTGAATGAGAGAAATTTCCAGGCATGCTTGTCCATTTAATTTAATTTAACTTTCTAGCCTGAATATTCTTTGAAAATCCGTGAGGTGCTCTGCTACCGGATTCAAATTAAGCTGAATGAAAAAATATTTTATGTGAATGAAAGGGGTCTGTGTACATTAATTTCACGTGATATCCTTACTATGCAAGCAATGTTAAGAAAATGAGTCAAACCAGAGGAAATTAATCATTTCTCTTTTGCATCAAGTTTATTATTACTTTGTGAAATTACTGCAATTCTTTCCGAACAAAGCATATAAATTTGAATACAATCTTGTTGTACGTTATGCTGAATGAGGTGAGTTACATGAAAAACTAGTCTAATCGAACCATTTATCTAATACAACTTCAACTATAAACTTGCATAATAAAACCATAAGACTATGCTGACGTAAAACTTTTCCATTTACTAAAAGTTTCTCCTTTCCGTAAGGAGAAGGCCACATATGTTTCCAAGATTTAATGCATGCATTGCTTGCATGTGTGTTCGGATTGAAGGCAGCTGACACACCTTTTTCAATTTCACTGCTGACTTTTCACAAAAACACACACACGAATGGGAATTGAGCACTGACATGCATGCAAAAGAAATAGCAGATTAAAGAATATATTTTTTGTGGGTATATTACGTTTCATGCCAAACACCCTGGAATTGACATCTAATATGGCCAAGCAGAAAATGATACAAACTTGGCTGTCTGGATAACCAACCTATTTCCGCTCTAAGTGTGTATGCCAACTTACTTGAGTTATTGTGGGATTTGGGATCACTTAAGGGAAATGCACTCCATATATTTGCAAGTACTCGACTTTACGTTAGGTGTCAATAGTCAAAGTTAGTTTCCCAGCATTGATATTCTAAGAAGATACTACAATTCCTATTCAAGGAGCAGGGAGGCAAATTAAATTTGTCCATTTTTAGTTTACCTGAGTTTTTTAAACTTTCTCAACGTTTCGCTAGTCTGTCTGTAGTGCATGTGTACACTCAAATTCGATATCTAATCCCCCGAAAAGAGAATGATTGCATCTTCCATATTGAGTGAAAGTATTGCTCAGAGGAAAGCGATAACAATTTCATTGGTAAGCAAGTGAGCATAGTAAACACAAGATTTGGGTTAAGAGCCAAATTTGAATTCTTATATTCAAAACACAAATACTTTTTCTTATTTACTAGTTTTTCCTGAAACACATTCAGATTCACGTTGACGTGATTGACCTGACTTTAGGATTGAATAAAATATGGAATCTCAGGTGAATATTTATAGCTCTAGAATATTTGGAGTTATTTGTGTCCAGCTCTCAAAGGTTATTTTATACAAGAGCTTTTTGTTTAAAATATAGTAAGGCAAAGGTTTACATTTTGAGCGCAAGTTTATTATTCATCGATTGGGTTTGTTCTATTGTCGAATATTTCCAGGTTTGGGTCCAATCTCTTTAATTCAGCGGTCAACTTCTGTAAAGCTGAAGACACGTAAACCGAGTAGAATGCTGAATATCTTCTGATTGTTTCCATGGTGGGTTTAGCTAGGCCACGGCCACACAATACCATTTTGATTCGGAAAGGTTGAACTGTGAGCATTGATTAACTTTGAAACTTATACTTCATTTAAATTTTCGTGTTTGTAGCTATTATAATATCGGTAATGGGCATTTATTTTAATAACCAGCTATATTGAGAGAGAATGGCTACTTCGGGAAGCGGTTTATCTGCAACGAGCTCACCACCCCTCTGTAATATTGGCGGACCGGAATATCGAATCAAGTGGCTTAACCATTTGAACAATGCTTGGTTGGTTGAAACTTGTGACTCTATTGCCATCCGTGAGGGTACGGAAACTTTGTTTAATCTCCTCCTCTCTACAAAGGTTTGCAATTTTTTAATCCTCATTCACGAATTATTGAAGTTAGCCCTGCATCCATCCATAAGGGAAGTCTGACTTTGTCCACCATTTCTTAAATTTACTTTTTTTTAAACCAGGAGGCTAATGTTGTGCTCTCTAAAGTCGGTTTAAATCAATCAGCACCGTTACCTGATTATGAAAACGAAAGTTCTGAAGTCAGCGAACAAAAAAAACATGTGATTTCCCAGCTGTTGGCTCAATTGGAATTAGCTTCAGTTGTATGCCTTGAATCACCATTTTTCAAAATTTTGCGTAAGAGGCTACTAATTATTCACAGGATTTTGTACGCCCTGCACTGGAAATTTCATGAAAAAGATGGTGACGTAAGTAACTCATATGTGTACAAAATAGAAGCGCATGCAGATACAAATGAAATGAAGTTATTTTTTTTTTGTTTCAGGCGGATTTTAAGGTGCCACAAGTACCGAGTAGATTCAGTGATACTGTATCAACGGCTACTGAACGAAAGAAAAATAATTCAGATGCGACCTCAGCGTTAGTTGAGTTAGGGGTGCGGACAGGCTTGAGTCTAGCATTCAATGTTTTAAAGCACAGTTGGGCACAGGATTCAGGTATTCTATTCATATTAGCATCTACCTTCTTAAAAAAAACAATGTTACGTAGAGCTAAATATTTAATTAATTATGCTCTTTAGCGCAAGCAGCCTTGTGTACAGATGTTTTGCAAACTGCAGCCGATGTTGTTTGGGGTCTCCCACCAATGTCTCTCACTGATGAAAAAAAGATTCCTTCTTTAGGTTGTCAAACTCTTGAGGATGTCACGCAGTTTCTCCATCAAATTGTGATGCCTACATCTGGTGCTAGTTTAAAAAGTATGTAACTGTTGTTCGAAAGACTGACTTATTTTGCAAGCGTATTCTAATGTGTGCTGAGCTTTTAGGTCGAGTTTTGGGGGCCGAATTGATGCTGGGATTAGCAATTCAGCGGGGAAGTTTGCAATTTCTTTTAGAATGGGTTAAAATGGCCTTAACATGCTGTGAAACTGAGAAAGAGTTGCGCTTAACGAAAAACACCGTTTTATTCACACTCTCTATTATCCGCCGGTGTCCAGTTGAAGTTGTGGAAAAGGAATTTGAGCAATTGACGCAGACCGAACTCGATCTATATTTTGTTGCAAATCTCATAATTAAAGAGGTTGGATCATATCGTATTTCTAATATTTTTTAAATTTTTATTTTAATTTTTTTCCACCACACGTTTTTCTTTGCACGATAGGTTATGGACACAATATCTGTTGAATGTCAAGACCTGGGTAACACTCAAAGCAAAGCTGCGGATCCAAGTGAAAGCTCTAAGCCAAATTTTGAAAAATGCGTACCTCGAAAACCGGTAGATATTATTTTTGGCCGTGGACCTCCAAATGCTGGATCTTCTGGGGGTGTTCGATGGGCAGATGGCGAAAGGTCAGAAAGTTATATTGTACAGATACTAAGTTGTTGAATTGTATGTCTTAGTGTTTCATCTTTACTTTTTTTCAGTACTGGTAGTGACAATCGGCCCCAAAAGTTAAAAGTGATTCATGCTGATGATTCCCTGAAAATGACTAATATCAATCCTGCGGAAGATGAGGCTTCGAAATCGCCTTCTCATTCTTGGATACAAACTAAGAAGAGTACTTTTAAAGTTCTAAGAAATTGTCTTGAAATTTATGGTGTTGACTATAGTGGAATTCGCAAGCCTTTTGAATCTCAAAGGTAATTTTTAACCATCTTTTTGTACCTAATGTAGCCCAAAGAATATATGTACATTGTAGTAAATCAATGCTTTTTTATTTTACAGTGACCACCAAGAATTTGTTGTAACTTGTCTTCAAATACTCAATGCACATTGCTCGTACATTGTACAACGATCTATTGCGGTTTCCGTTGAATTGGAAAGCGAACTAGCTGAATTGCGTGGCTTGTTTTTCAAGTATGGGATTTAAAAATTCACATTTCATATGTTCATCAACTTCGAAGGAATACGTTTGCTTTTAATTATTAATTATTTGATGGATATTTTTATTAGAATGCTGGATATGGATTTACCTCAAAGTGTCCATCATGCTGTTGGAGACACGTTGTTAACTGGGGCACCAGTTTTACTCCCACCCTTGCAAGATAAGTTGTGCCTTCTTTTGGAGATGTTAAAGAATGTTAAATGTTTAAGTAAAGGACAAGTGAGTAAACATTAAATGATGTAAAGGATATTCTAATGATTTATTATCTTGGTGTTTGGACCTTATGATCACAATTTTAATTTTTTCAGACTCTTTTGTGTGACGTGATAATTACGGATTGTGAGGATCACCAGCAAATCGCTTATATGTTGGGTTTATCCCGTCCTGTTAAACCAAGTGATTGTTTTGCGACGCAGCAATTATCTTGGATGAAAGAATTGATGGCAACGATCCTAGATATTCTATCTGATGAAGTGGTAATTAAACTAATAATATAATTTTATTTATACGATGAATTCCGTCTGGATCATTGAATGTTGACTGTTTTAGGAAAGCCGATTGGAAAAATTGGAAAAGAATCCTGAAACAGAGGTTATGGAGCCAATTAGCAAATTAAATAATCGACTCCATGACTTATTGACTAATATACAGAACCACATTTTAGCCCACTGTGTTTGCAGTAAAAATTCAACCGGAGCAATTTTTGTAAGATTAAAGTTTTATATTTTATTTTCTCAACTGAATTATAATAATATTTTTGATTTTTTTTGCTAGGATAATTTGCTGTGGAAAATTCTGCTGGCACACATTGAAATGTTGGCAGAAAAAGTGACACATATTTATGGACGGATAGAACTCATATTGTCAAAAACTCCAGCTGCACATGTGACCATCGCAAGTAAGATGACATTTCGAATATTTAATGTTTATTGTATAGTTATAGTACTTTGTAAACTTTAATTGATTTATGAATTGTCTTGTATAGGTCTACTGTATGTCACTGTTGGTGGATCCATGCTTTCAAGACTTTTGCACTCTCTTCTTTTACCTGGTCTTCATCATTTTGAACAACTGGTCGTGCCATTGTTAAACATTTTGGTTTCAATGGAAGAAGTCGTAAAACGCTTGCCTGAAGAAGACATTGCACAATACTATAAAGACTGGAATTCCGGTATGATTTACTTATACACATCACTTATTTGTATTCGATTTCAAACATTGACGTTTCTTTATGGGTATTTTTCATTAATTAGATACCTTGACGCCAACTTCGGAGTCCGTAGAAGATAAGCGCTCTAATTGCAATAAACTGTGGACTTGGTTCCTGGACATGCAAAGAACTTGCAGCCATTTGGTGGGAAGACAAGTCGGAGAAATGATACGAGGAACTCCTTTGTCTGTTGAAGAAAGTCGTAGCAAAAATTGGCTAACAAATCGATTGTTTTCTCACGGACTGGAACTCTCCCCTGAAATTGGTAAACAATATGCTTTTTTTTGTTAAGCGTGTAAATATGTTTAGAATAAGAAACTCAAATTATTGTTATTCTGCCTCAGGTGCCACAATCAGTAACTTGACTGTAGTATTTTTGACGTCTAATGAAGGCTGGGATGATGTTTTGTCAAATGTTCTGCATATCGTGGACAGGAATTCAGCGTTAAAGAACTTGTTCAGTTTGATTGTCCATGTTCCAGACGGTGTAAGTTGAAAGTATATAATTTTCTTTGTCTTTGCACGTCTGAATATATTTCAAGATTGTTTTTTTACGGCAGACTAACACTGTGACCTGCCTGTACGAGCTCATGTTCGAGCATGCTAAAAGCTTAGACTGGGAAACTTGTGATGTGCAAGACTTCCTTTTAGACTCGGTGTCAAGATTAATTTTACTAGCGATAATCAAACACACTGGTTTGATGGATCAGATTTGTCGAATGACTGTGTAAGTAATCAAAAAGACTTTGTAACATAGATGTTCTTGCTTAAAGAGTTTACTGTTTCATCAGAATTGTTTTTTTTCAAGATCGGAATGTCGTCAGCATCCATGTTTGGATGAAATATTCAATATTATATTCCAAGTCCGTATGAAACTTGTGTCTTTGAAGCAAGAAGAGCAGCTGGAATCACAAAACGCTGTTGATGATTCCTTAGAAAAGCCAGTTTGTCAAATTCAAACTCCAGGCCGTTCCACAAGCTTTCCCACAGCGATTGCCAACAATCGGCCTACCAGATTTGCCAGTAATGTGGGTGTACAACGTCGTCACAGTGAAGAAAATCAGCTTGGTGCTATTGACCCTATTGAGTATTTTGTGGACGAAGAATTGAATTCGATCCTGGATCGAATTCGAAGAGGTACTGGTCAAGGCCATAGAAGCTTAGAGGCAGAAAACAATCCATCAGAGGAAGAAGGCCCGGTCAACTTTTCTTCCCAGGATTCACCAAATTTGTTTCCGGAGCCTTTTTCAAGGTCTGGAGAAGTTGGGGAAGAATGGACTGCGTTGACAAATCCACGTGAACTTCCAGCGAGTAAGTATTTACATTTTATTCTTCACATGTTGTCTGGCATTGAGTTAGATTTTGATACCTTGATTTTAAAAATTTCAAATTATTACTATAGCTGAAATGCATTTTGCTGATGAAGATGTTGAAGCGTTTTTTTCCAATCCTCCGATTCCATCTGCAATTGCTGGAGCTGCAAATTCGGGACCTATAAGCAGCTTAGATCGTTTCACAAGAGTGTTAATGAATTCTGGGTTTACTCCCCGTAGTAATGCTTCTCAGTCATCTCGACCTTCAGCATCTATTCCAAAGACTGTTGAAGCAGAAAAACAACCACCAGCACCGGTTGAAGTTGTAAAATGTGGATTTGAACAAGTTTGCCATTTAATTATACAAAGATCACTTTTGCTTCTCTGTGGAGTTCAAAGTTCAGCAAATCTCATGAGTGAAACCACTAAGAAGGAAAAAGAAAGAGTTTCGAGTGTCCAGGAAATGATTTTCATGCGAGAGATTGAAGAAGATTTGAGTTTATGTACTTCCAAAAGTTTGGAAACGTTTCAAATCCCGGAAAGAAAAATGGGTGGTTGTGAAAATGATTATCAGCGACGTACTTCACTGCTTGTTCGAAGGCTCGGTAGAAATGTCACCAAGTTTTTGGCCCAAGAAGTCATGTCGAAACAACGAGAAGTCTTTATCGAAACTGAAAGCTCAAACGTTTGTGACGGGTGGAGCTGTGAGCCTGTTGAAATATTGATTGCCTTGAAAAAGCAAGAACAACGAGCTCAACTCAGGATTGAGGCTTTGGAAACGGTGTGTGAACTCGTATCAAGTCCATGGAAAACCAAAGGATCTAAAAGCACGAGTAAACCAAGTTTGGGAGCAGATTTTTTGTCTTCTGTTCATGAGTTTATATTGGCTGGATGTTTCCAGTTGGGGCTTTCAGCTCCCTTAAGCTTTAATATGATTGGAGATATGAGTTCAACGAGTTTAGAAGCCCATTTGCAGCTATGTCATTATTTGGATTCTATTCAAGCTGCTCCACACCTTATGCAAAAAAAGATCGTAGGGATTGTTCACAAAATCATGCAATGGATCATTGGGAACTTGCAAGGCCATCATGCTAGTACAGCTTCTCAACGGGATGAAGTAAAACTGCTCAATTTATTTGCACTGAGCTCTCGATTTAAAGCGGACGATATCAATTTGCTGGTAAAAAGTGGTTTGCTCTCTGTTTTGGAAAAATTATGCTCTGAGCATTACTACGAATCAGGTTTGGCTGAAAACCCTTCCAGTGTTTTTGAGAAAGTGGAATCTTTTGGAAAAGTTTCGTGTGCACAATATGTCACTGTGGCTAGTGTTCGTCTTCTACATATGATTTCTGTATCTACTGCGTAAGTTTTTGTTTTGGCTGTATTAATTTTTTTTAAATACAATTAATTTACATGATTTACTTTTATTCATTCAGAATTCATGCTAATTGTTTGGAAGAATCCGTGATTGAGCGAGTAGTTGAGGTTTTGTTTTCTCAACTGAATACGTTGCTAACATGCTTGTGTGGAAATAAACTCACAAGTTGTGACACTGAAAGTTCAACTCCTACGTGGACTCCGGAATCTTCATCTAGTTCTGCATCTGAGAAAAGGATTCCAAAACAGGTAAATTAATGACGTTTATGTTTTTCTAAGAGGACACGAAAGATTGTTATACAATGAAATGTGTATTTTGAGTGCAGAACACCCCATTATTAAGTCCCACTGATAAGCAAGAAATGGAAACAAGACTCGGAGATTATTTTGTGTTCCTTCGCCATCTTATTTCTAAAAGTCCAATGGGAAAGTTTTTGTGCAAAAGCCAATGGATCAGGCTACTACTATCTTTCCTTTCAGTTAAACCATGTGATGACGTGAAAATATTTTTAAACATGCAAGCTGAAGACATGATTGATCCCAAAAAAGAAGGCAAAGCTGGAAAAATGTCGGAAATGGGAATTCAAATGTGTAGGGATATTTTATTCACACCTGGACTGCGACCAAGACTGTTAGCAATCCAATTGCTTGAATACATTTTGAATTATATTAGTAAAAGTGAATCCGATTTACAAGAATTGGTAAGATTGCTCGATTGATGGAAGAATTTATTTATAATCCATAGGAATTAAACATGCTTGTAAATATATTTGTGAAAATTTCAGGTTGTAAATGAGCTCCTGGATCAACTTTCTGACTGCATATGGTCAATTCCATTGTACGAACGAGCAAAGCGAAACATTTTGAGTAGACAGGAGATTTGTATAAATGTGTATGGTAAGCTAGACTACAAGTTATATTGGCTTGTTTGTTCATTTGTCTAATATAATTGTAAAGAACAAGAGTCTACTACGTTTTCAGGAGAGATGATATTTTTTGATCGTGAAGAGGGTGTAAAAGTTTGTTTCGAGGCTGACAAATCCATGTGCTGTTCTATTGAGAACAGTCAAACTTTGGTTCATGGAAGAGGTGGCCGTGGATATGGAGTAGCCGATGTGGGATTCTCTTCAGGTATAAATCCATGCAATAAAACTTTTGTCGCATTATTATCCTAGGACTAAACTAGACATAAAATTGGACTATTTGGCTGGAGATTTGATGAGATTTTAAAAATTATTGCAAATAGGTTGTCATCAATGGAAATTTCTTATCGTGAAAGAGAATCGGGGGAATGAAGGAACTTGTGTCGGAGTGTGCCGATGGCCCATTAAAGACGCAAGTCACAGAACATCTGATGATATGTGGCTCTACCGAGCGTATAGGTATGCCCCAGTGGTCCAGAGGAACCTAGATTGTATTAATTGTGTGTGGTATAACAACATTGTTATTTACAGTGACTATATATTCGCTTATCTGTTTTATGTAGTGGAAATCTTTATCATCGAGGTGAGCTCTCCAGCTCTCTCCCCAGCTATACCCAAGGGGATTACATTACTGTAGTTTTGGATGCAGACAACAAAACGTTAAGGTAACATTTATGGTCTTAAAATGCTGTAATATTTTTTTATTCGTTCGTGATTCACGCATTCAAAGTCCTATATAACCATGTTTATTACAGTTTTGGGAAAAATGGAGAAGAGCCCATTCTTGCATTTCATGATGTGGACGCTGCAGAATTATTCCCATGTGTATTATTTTATAGTACGAATCCAGGAGAAAAGGTAATAACATTATTGCTGCTTCCACGCACTTACTTGCATGTAACTCAACTTCAACTTGTAGTCCTCCTTTATGTGCTTCTTTTGTTCTCAACTTTTTTGTTCCACTATAAATCATTGACTTTGTAGGTGAAAATTACGGACTACGAGCCCAAAAGACCATTAAAAACATTGCTCCCTGGGGAGCCTCAATGTGCTCCATTTGCTGCTGCACTTGCTGAGTCTCACGTTACCCTGCTCCGTAAATTACATGCTACTGATATATGGAATAAATTTGTAAGTACAAACTACCCCCTTAAGTGGATGATAATGAGAATCACTGCTTCCTCTTGGCTAATTAATCTTGCGGTTTACTGGATGGCGTGAATTTCAATGATCCCATTGGAGCAATGCACTTGTTTTTTCAGATTAACGAGGCTTTAATGGAACGGTTCATGCATGGGAAAGAATTATTTTGTGACATAACTAGAGCAAAGACTCCACCTATTGACGAGGAAAATATTCCGGATGAAGCTACTGCTGGTGCGAGTAATGCTGCCTCAGCTTCTGAAGAGGAGGTCAAGAAAAAAATTGCGGCTAAGAAAATACTGCCAAATAGCTTTGATGACATTGAACGACTATGTAAAGATGTTTGGCCTGGGTTGGCTGTCATTGGAGGTGTGGATCGTGGGCTTCGAGTTGGAGCCAAATGTGTACACCGTCCAAGTGGGAAAAAAGCAGTGATTTTAGGTAGCTTGAAGTCGGGCTTAACTGCTGTTAAAGTACAATGGGATGATTCAGATTCCACTGTTAGGTCAGTTTTAAATTATGATTTTGATGACAAACATATTTTTAATTGATGAAAAACAAGGAATGAAATATTATTCGAAACTGGGGAAGTAAAATTATGTTTTGTTTGTTTTCGTTTAGTGATGCGTTAGTGACTAGTTTGGAACCATGTCCAGTTATCCCGTTTGATGCATCTCGATTTGTTTGTCTGAATGCAGAAGTTCTCAGCTTCATAACAAGTTTAAGTGGATTGACTGGAGAGGTATGTATTAGATTTTCACATGGAAGCTTAAGCTTGTAATTTTCTTATGATTTGAACTGTGCTTTATGGCTTGTCGTTGTTAGATACAATTTCCAACGAATGATCCAGAAAATCCATTTGAGAAGCCAATTGACGAAGATGATAAGGAGGAAAGTACGGATGACGATGATGAAGAAATGACCACTTCATTGAAGTGTATTAAAGACGAATCATCTCAGTTGTCTATGTGGGACACAAATCATAATCACGAAGTCTCAGAAGTTGAATCTCAACAAAAGAATGCTTCAACTACTGCTTCTGCAACTGCAGTTGAAGTTTTATCATCTCAAATGGTTAGTGATATAATTCAGGAAGTGACACGTAAAGGAAGTGCCGAATCAGTTACTCAACCTGAACCAACGAGTACTTGTGATCAGGAAACTAGTGCGAAAAAGGTAATTATGTTTGGCTGTATTAGTACTTTTTCATGTTTGCGATAAAAGCGCATAAAAAGTAAATTGATTTGATGTGTTTGCATATTTCAGACTGAAAAAAGGAAACGAGAATTGGAGCTGGAAGATGCTTTTGTGAAAATGGCATTTATGCAATTTGGAGCCATGAAATGCTTGAGTACTATACTGACCTGTAATTACTTCTCAGAATTCATTTTGGTACCGAAACAAAAATGGAAAACCACTAAACCATCTTCTAGTGAAAAAAAGGAGGAAGAAAAAGAGGCTGAGGAGAAAGAAACTGATGATTTGGTGAATGAAAAGTCTGAGGATAAGATTTGTACAAAATGTGAGAAAATAATCCCTGCCGCGCTTCATGGAGAATGTCCATACTGTATTGATTCATTATCACTGCAAGCTGCTGTTACTGAAGCATTCAAGTATTTAGTGAAGGTTTGGTTTTTTCATAATGTTATAATAAATTGTTCTTACATTAGCTAAGATTTTTGATTTTTTTCAATTTAGATGAGTGTGAATCCATGCAAGTTACAAAAGTTGTATGCTCTCTCGGAAATAGAACGATCTCATTCCATTATACATCATTTGCATGTGAAACAACTTGTGGACTCTTTTGGGCCAAAGTTCAGTAATCATATTCAACAGTTTGAAGAACCTGAAGATTTGAGAGATACTAATAGAGATCCAAAGAGACCGAAACCTCCTGCTTCTGTTGTAAGCTGGATTTTATTTTTATTTTGTTTTGTACGAATAATTATTAAAGTGGAATGAATTCATTTCATTTAGTCTCAGGATGGAGAAAATACAGATCAGTGTTTACAATCTTCTCGGGCCAGTTCCTTGCCCATGACGCTGGCTACTATTGCTGGACGGCTATATCCTTCTTTAAGATTGCCACAGAGTGAGTATAAAATGAGGATTATATTAAAATATATTGCTTTAGGTATAATATGAGTTGGTGTGAAAAAGCAGTTCATCTTCCTATTTCCAGGTTCTTCTGTTTCTGGCAATTTCAATCAAAATAGGGACAGGGAAGGGTACATTGAAGATGACTTGACTATTGAATTTGTACAAGATAGAGCTAGAACGCTCAGAAACCGTGTAAGCGCTAATAACGAAAACTTTTTCAGTGGAGTTGGGTCAGCTGCACCTCGCACTAGTTACTACACTCCATCTTTAAGAAGACGTCAAAGAAGGTCGCCATCTCCCCCTGCAAGTTCACGGGCCTTCACGGCATCTTCAAGAACTGTTCTTTATGGAAACTCTAGATTGCCCTCTGCGTTGTTGGAAATGGGATTTGCACCACGGCATATTCAAAGAGCTCTTCATGCTCTAGGATTAACTGGTGAGCTTTCTGTTGCATCTGTTAGCCAATTGGCTAGTTGGATGTTAGAAAATCCGTCGATTGAATCCGATGAAGCTGGTGGAAGTGATAGAAGAACTTCTCCCTCATGGCTTCTCAATGCATCGAGAAATGCTAGGGCTGCGGCCGGGGCTGATGCCACTGACAGAAATGAGGTATAGAGGTAAAACTACTTGCATCAGTTTGCTTTCATGTTTTTGTACAACGTGTGAATTATTTTTTTAGTGGGATGGTAGACGGTTTGAAAGGCCTACCAGCGCTATGTCATCAGGACCAACAGACTCATTATTTTCATTCGAAGAAAACCATCCAGCCTATTGTTTTCGTAAGAAAGAAATTACAGCTCTGGCGTATTTTTTATTTGTACGTTTGAGGTTTTTACAATTAAATCTTTGTTTTATGTTAGGGGACATGCTGTCAAGGTTAGCTAACCGAGAGAGGGGAATGGGAAGAAATCCCCAAAATTCTCGAGAACATTTGAATCGGTTATTTGCATCAGCCATGGCTTCCGAAGAAGAAGAATCTCGTACAAGACTGCAAAGATCAGAAGCATTGATGAGAATCGTGAGAAGCACTCAAGAGCCAGATTCTTCCTTGATACAGGTGAGACTGATTGGCCATAGATTTAATAATATAAGGATTTTAATCAATTTTTCCTGACCTTTTCGTGTGTAGATTCCATTAGTATCTGTTCCTACTCAACTTGGGGAAAGGGGATTGTGTTGCTTTTGTTCTACTATGGAGAGAGATATTTCCCTGCATTTTGTTAGTCGTCATCAAGGTTGTGGAATTCAATTTCCAGATGGATATTGTGGAGAAATTCGAGGTAAAGATTAACTAAAGATTGCAACAAGATTATTATTTACTTTGGTATTTTCTTTGATAAATGACATTTTATTTTGTAGATGCGGTCTGCTACATTCTTTGCGAGTCTTGTTATGAAGAACGATCTCTTACTCGACCATCTCCAGTTCAGCCAATTTCTGAAACGGAGACATCGCTAGCTCTTCCTCCATTAACTATGTCTGAAAATGATGGGGCATTAGATTTGTCATCTACGTCTTGTACAAGGGATGTTTCGGTGCTTAATTTCCTAAGGGAAGGTTCAGGTCAATCCAATTCCAACCCTGATACCTTTTGTGGGCTTTTGCCATATTTGGGGTTGAAAGAAAGAAAGCCGTATCCCAATCCTGTTATTCACGAAGAAAATGACCCGTTGGGTGTGAAAGTTGTTGATAAAGTATCCGGAATCAAACACAGAGGTACGGTTTGTAAAATCACTGATTCCAAATTGTGATTTGTAATGACGAAGATAAAATGATAGTTTTAAATTCGATTGTAGGTATGACGGTGGGAAGTACTGTTAGAGTTTTGGGTGAGCAAGTGATTGGTTTGGATGATCCCAAAAAAAGGATCCAAGCCTTGAAAACATCTACTGAAGCATCTCAAGTTCTCATTGCGAGAAGTGTGGTTATGCAAACTTTGACGCTTCTAAGTATCAGGTGTGGAAGGTTCACAGATAAGCTCACTAATGCGATTGGATAATTTAAAACATGGTTTTCAATGGATTTAATTTTTTGAAGCGAGGGATCGTGTGAATTGGCTGCTGGAGTGAGCAAAATTGGTTTATCTGACGTCCGTAAATTGATCAAACTGATGTGCTTAACTGCTGCTGGAAGAGTAGATTCCCCAGATGACGAAATTTCAGACGAGAAAAGGTTTTACCACCCTGCTGGAAATCCATTTAGTTCCAATAGATTTACAAACATGCCATATGATATCAATACTTGTACAAAGCTACAGCATATTGGTAAAGCTGTAGAAGTTTTGGCTTCAACTGATTCCTCAGCTGCTAAAGCCACTTTGGAAATGTGCACACGAGTAAGTTTTTTAAAAATGTATTTTAGCTTTGCAGCTTCACCGAACTTTACTCTTTTGGCTTTGGCTAAAATTTATCTTTTTCTTAAGGAACTTTTGAGTGCTGCTGTTGGATTTATAAAATTAAATGCTCCAAATGAAGGCGGTCAATTGAATATGCAACCAAATCTAATTGTTACTATGTCATTAGTAAATCTTCTATGTGGTCATCCGTCCATTGCCCTTTTGGGAAAATCAGACTACAGTATGTTAACAAATATTTTGGAAAATGGGCGTACGAGATTATGAGCAACTTATTGCATTTTATTGTTATGCAGATCCATTATTAAGTCCAATGAGTCCGACTGAAATGACCTTAGATGCATCCCTATATTTGATCGATGCCTTAGCTGCCTGTGTCATGTCTGCTAGGCTGAGTGGAGGACATAGACAGTGGGCAATTGAGCAGCTCGTAAGATATTTTTATTGAAAATCTAGGTTTGTTGTATCTTGCAGGTTGGATAGTTTTGTGGGTACTGATGCATTTCCTTTTTTTAGGTAAAGTGTCTGGTTTCAAGAGCTTCAGTGACGCGTGTGCTGAATCCACATTTAATGAATGTATCCGATATGGCGGGCGTTCTTCCTAGATCTCCAGTTGGAGAGGCTCGCGGACATGAAAGTTTTATCTCCTGCATTGAATGGTCTCCTAAAAAGGAGCAATTTGCAACATGGTATATTTCAGATAAGAATTGGTTTAAGAAAGTAAGAAAGTATTCTGCTTTAAGAAACTTAATGTTTTTCTGCATTCAATTCAGTGGATCTGATGGGACAGTTCGAGTTTGGTCTGCTTCAGCGAATAAAAATGCAGAACTAGAAAATATATTGGTATTTGAAAAGGCACTAAATGTGTTCGGAAATGATTTGAAAGGAGAAAAGATCAGCAATCTCAAGTGGTCCGCAAATTCTCAGTATTTGGCTGCAACCTTAAACTATTGTCTCAATATTTGGACTATTGAAAGCACCGAATCCTTTATTGATGATCATCCATCTGTAATAACAGCGATTGCTTGGCCACAAACGACGCTTAGAAAAGGTGAAGGGGGCCGGAATTATTTGATTGTTGGACGACTAGATGGCACTCTTGCACTTATTACCATTTGCCCTAATTCAGTATTCAGCAGGGATGAGTTGCCTAATTGTTCAGAGCAAAGTAAGATTTTTAGTTTAAATATGTATTCTTCGTTTCCCTATTTTTTTTGCTAATAAATATGATTTATGAATTTGATTTACAGCTAGCGTCGCTTTCATTGAATGGCCAAACGAACGAAAATCTTTCGCAATTGCATTCGAAGATGGTTTTCTCAAGTTTGGAAAAATTGCTGCCGACTCACCTACAGTTGGTCACAGAGCACATAGCAGCTCTTTTGTGGCATTAAAATTTGATCCTCAAGGAAACATGCTCGCAACATGTGGATTAGATCTCTTATGCAGAATTTGGAGTGAAATTGATGGATACTGGATGTGTACTCAAGAAATTGAGTTAGAAAAACAACCTGCAAGTCTTTGTTGGTCTCCACACGTTGGATCTTCAAATTCAGGATCATTATTATTAGCTATTGGCTCTGAAGAAGGAACTGTGTCCCTTTTTCTCATCAGTTCCTTATCAGCTGAGTCAGCAGCTTTCAATGGAGAAGCTCCAGTCGAAAATTTAGGTCCGAAGCAGATCAATGAAATTCGATGCCACTCCATGCATCCTGTGAAACATATTGCTATCCATTCTTCGGGGACCTTAATGGCTACTGGATGCTCTAAAAGTAATGGACTGATTAACTTTTGGTGCTTGGAGCAAGGTTTGTTAGTCAACACCTATACTGGACCTGGAGGCGTGTCTGATATATGCTGGATTGGAGAAAATGCACTGGCTGCTGGATTTACAAGATCTAGAGTAATTAGTCTATTTCTATTTCGGATTGAATTTTCAAACAATTCAATATTATGATTCTAATTCTAGCTAATTAATTCATCGTCATTTTAGGAGGCAAAACTCATCTATTTCAATGAACAAAGAATGAAGCAAGCATTAGTTCTTGCTAATTGTCGGTTGACTTTGCAACAACAAGGACTGAATATGCTTCATCTGATGAATACTTTTAAAGCACTTTTGACGCATCTTCCTGATCTAATGAGTGTAAGAAAAAATATATAATTGGTTACAAGGCAAGATATTCCAATACATTTCTATTGAACTGTTAGTTAATTTGTGATGTCGGAATAACACAGGAACAATATCATTATGAAAAACCACTTGTGGACAATGGGGATCAGTTGCTGTTCAGCAGATATTTACAAGGGCTGGCTTCACTGGCCCTGAACTTGGGTCTTGATAAAATTCTTAGTTATGCTCCTTCACCACCTAATTCTGTCAGTTCCAAGCCCAGTAAGTATTTGTCTGTACACAGAATTGCTTTTTTATTGTTAAAACTTGTAGTTAAACATTTTTCTAATACAGATTCAGACTGGCAATGGTTAAATGCTTTGGGAATGACCATAAGGACGGCTGATTCTCTGATAACGAAATCTCAGTTGCCGCAAGATTTTGTGACCAAATTCAAAATAGGTATTGTAAAATAAATCGAACCTAGGCTAATACAAATCGCCTAGAAGTTTAGTTTATTAGAGATTCACTAATAATGCTCACTTATGTACTTTATAGATGTTGTGACCTCAACATCAAATAGCGCAAATGAGCACATTGACTGGAATTTTGATGATGACCATCAGTTAGTAAATTGGGCTACAAATGCACCTCATGATTGGCAATATGGAGGCAAAGATGTGTTTGTTTTTGGTAATGGACGCAATGGTCAGTTAGGAGAACCGGAAGTGATTGGACGGCAAATCAATATACCTCGTTTATCAAGCTCATTTGCTGGAGCCCAGCATGTAATATGTGGGCAGAATTGCACTTTTATTATTCATGCTACTGGAACTGTACAGTCTGTAGGAGAAGGAAGTTATGGTCGATTGGGACATGGAAACTCAGATGATATGCAAAACCCATCTGTAATAGCTGCCCTGCAAGGTTATTTAAAGTTTTGACATCAGTATGTTGATTGAATCTAGAAAAAGTTAGTTTCAGCTAAAAATGACGACATAATAATATGTATTTGGTTTTTTGTAGGTTACGTAATAGTTTCATTAGCGACTTCATGTGGCTCCGATGGGCATAGTTTGGCCCTAGGTGAAAGTGGAGAAGGTGGGTTTTAATTTTTGGTTGCTTTCTTTAATTCACGTTTGAAAATAATTAATGTCTTGACCTGTAACGCCTTATTCTATCGCTGGCAGTGTGGAGTTGGGGTGATGGAGATTTTGGAAAACTTGGACATGGCACATCAGATCGTCAAAGACGTCCTAAATTAATTGAAGCTCTGAGAAATGAGACTGTCGTGCAGGTTTGTAATTTGCTTTTGAGGATTGTAAAGTGCTATAGTGGCAATGAGAAACTAAAACTAACCATTGTAAGTATAGTGGAGATGTACAAACTTAATTTTTTGTTTTTATTTCCATTAGGTGGCGTGTGGTTTTAAACATTCTGCTGTCCTAACTTCTGACGGTGCAGTCCATATTTTTGGAAGTTCTGAGAGCGGAAGACTTGGACTTGGAAATACTGGGAATAAGAAAAGTCCAGAGCATTTATCATGTCTAGCTGGCTACAAAATTGGATACATTGCGTGTGGAATGGCTCATACGGTTTGTGTAACTGAAGATGGAAATACGGTGTTTGCATTTGGCGATAATGAGCACGGGAAGCTCGGTAAGAAAAAATATAAGTGTATAAAAATAGTTTGTTAGTTTTTGTTATGAATTTAACTCATGTTATGTATCCTTTATTGCTATGTTTAAGGTGTTGGCAACTGCAGCTCAAACTTCACTCCTGTGATTGTGGAAAGCTTACAAGATGTTGGCATTTCCGAAGTTTGCTGTGGAACACACTTTACAGTTTTTTTGTCAAAGGAAGGAAAAGTATTTTCCTGCGGGTTGGATCGCTTCAATGGTCATGGCACTTCTAGGTCATGTTGTCGCCCCCTGCAGGCATGCATTTTTCAAGATTTTTGTAAGGTTTTCTTGTTCTCCCATGATTTAGGTTCTATTGTCATATTTTGTTTGCAGATAATGAGCTTGAGTGATAAAGTAGTTGTCAGCATCACTGCCGGGGCGGAGCACATTCTTTGTGTAACTAGTGATGAAGAAGTGTATGGCTGGGGAAGCAATAATGAAGGTCAATTGGGATTGGGAAATACTCAAGCAATTCGAGTTCCAGAGAAGATTGCATTCCTTTCTGGTAAAGGAATTCAGCAGGTTTGTTTGGAAGATTGCAAATTGCAATCCTTTCTTATTTAGTTTCTTGTAATATTTCTTGTAATAAAGAAAATATTTTTTGCTTGTAGGTTTCGGCGGGACGCACACACAGTGCTGCATGGACTGCTCCAAGAATTCCGCGAGGGGTTAATTTACATTCTGGAGTGGACTTGCATTTTGGAACACCGAAATCTATTCCTCCTCAATACCAAAGACTTCAAAACATTCCAATTCCAACTTTGAAAGCTAGATTGAAAATATTGTATAATTTTTCCGACTTGCTCTTTGGTGCATGGAATCTGCTTCCTTTAGCAACAGCAGTGGTAAGAATTAATTGAGTACTTGAGTTAACCGAATGGTTTTTTCTTAAGTAATATCCACACAAATGTTTATTCTAGGGTATGACTCCGAACTTGAAAATGGATCCTTTTTATGCTCCAACTAATCCCAAGCTACGAGCATCTTTGACTGCAAGAGTGTATAATTTACCGTTTGTGAGAACATTACATCGCACAATGGTTCAGTCGCGGACCTATGGACCTCAGATTACTGTCCGGCGAATCGCTACGGGTGGTCGTAAGAAAAAATCCATTTTCGCTCAAATTTCTAAGCAGGTCGTGAGCTTGCCACAAGCAGATCTCCGTTTGCCTGCCAGAGCTTGGAAGGTTGGTCTTCAATTTCTACGCTACCAACTCACATTGAAAGCTTTATTGTAATGTCGTCTTTTCCTTGTATAGGTTAAACTTATTGGAGAAGGAGCAGATGATGCTGGAGGGGTAATGTGAAAGATTTTTTAAACATAGCATGTTATTGCCGTTAGAACGGTGAAAGTGCGGCATTACCGATGCATATAAATCTATACCTACATAACGTAATATATTTTCGGTAGGTATTTGATGACTTGGTCACTGAAATGTGCATTGAGCTGACAAATGGGTCTATTCCATATTTAATTCCTACTCCCAACTCAGTGAATGAAGTGGGCTTCAATAGGGATAGGTTTTTATTAAATCCCGAATTAACCTCTACTGAGGATTTGCTGGCATATAAGTTCATAGGTGAGTTTTATTTCTGTAAATGCTTTAGTGTTAATGAGAAAGTTGGAGGCTGCAGTCAGGCATACTAATTTTATGGAATTAATTTTCCCAGGCATTCTTTTCGGAGTGGCAATTCGTACTAAAAAACCAGTAGCAATTCCATTAGCACCTATCATCTGGAAAATCGTTGTTGGCGAGGAAGTGACTGTAGATGATTTGGAAGAAGTGGATGTCATGTATGTGAAAAGTCTGCAGTCTATTAGAGACCACACGTCAACTCAATTTAATGAAGAAAATTTCCATGAAGTAAGTCCAGACTACTCTTAGTTGCATGTTATAGTTATGGTTACATTTAGAACGAAAGCTGTTTTGAGGTTTGCCAACTGCACTGGTCAGAGTGTAACTTGTCATAATTTTGCCATGTGAGGTTGGAAACTGTCCATTCATTTAATTTTGCTAACCCATTTCTACTATTGCTTACAGGTGATTCCTCTAGAATGCTATGAAGGTACTAGCAGCACTGGAAAATTGGTACCTATTGTTCCTGGGGGACGAAGTATTCCACTCACTTTTTACAACCGTTTAGACTACGTAGATAAAGCAGCTCATTTCCGTATTCACGAAATTGATATGCAGGTGTATTTTATCATTATTTTATTGGCTTCATTATTTATATTGATGTCTTTATTGAAGGAAAACTTCTGATTTAACTTATTGTGTGTATTGTTGATTCGTTGATTGAATTACTTTTTATTCGGAAAGGTATGCTTATACTATATTGTATTCTGGGCCCAGATTGCTGCTGTGCGTGAAGGAATGGCTGGTATTATTCCTGTCCCCCTTATATCTCTGATGACAGGGGCGTACGTGGAACAACTGGTTTGTGGCCTTCCAAACATTTCCATTGGATTGCTGAAACAAGTTGTAAGGTAATATGGTCCTTTGTTGTTCATTCTATGTGGATTGTGTATCGAGGCACGTGCAAAAACCATGTGATTTAGTATGTGTTATTTGTGAACATTTTTTCATACGTTTGCATGCTGTAAATGTGCGATATTTCTCTTTCCAACCACAACCAATGAACCAGTGAAAGTTAATTTCCCCAATTTTTCATGTAGTAGCTATTTCTGTATTGCCAATAACTGGAGGCTGAAAAGAAAATATAAATAAAAGTATCGACATTGTGACATATTCTATTCAATTCAGTTTTCCCATTTGTGCACAGCAGGTTTTGATGTGACTCTTGCTGTGCTTTTGCTTTCACTGTGGTTCCAAAGAACTACTTTGACTTTCATGATAATACTTGAGTTTGACGTTGTTTCATGTTGTTGATGTGAAAGCCAGATTGTTGTTCACCTATTAGGGTCTATTCTTATTTGTCCGTCTCTGTCTGTGGTTTCAGGTATAGAGAGATGGATGAGAGCCATGAGCTAGTGCAGTGGCTCTGGAGCATTCTGGAAGGATTTTCCAACTCTGAAAGGGTCTTATTCATGCGATTTGTATCCGGTCGATCTCGACTTCCAGCCAACTTGGCTGATTTTTCTCAAAGATTTCAAGTCATGAAGGTGGATCGTCCACTTAATGGTTTACCTACGGCGCAAACCTGTTTCTTCCAGCTAAGGTTGCCTCCTTATTCTACGAAGGTATGTTTAACTTACTGTCTACTTTCTAATTCTTTTCACCTTGGGAAAAAGCACAATAAAGCAACTCTTTTAGTGTAGCTAGAAATATGCATGTTTGCCTGAGCTTGTGTAAGCTTAAATTGGTAATACCTGAAAAAGTTGGGTTAGCACTTTAGTATAGAACTGTTTTTAAAGTGACAAGTTTGTGTGTCGCTAAAGCACAAAGATTTTTTCATCATCTCGTCATGTTTATCTTATGCTTGATCCCAAAAATGAACATTTTCATTCCATGCTTTTAGTGTGAGAATGGTTTCAATCTTTGTGATTGAATGAAGATTAAATATGATAGAAGGTGGGGATAACGCATTTAAGCTGTAGTTTTCCTAATGATGTTTGAACTAGCTGTTTGTATTTGCTAATATCTTGTTCTTTCATCATGGAATCCTAAGTAATCATCTAAATAATCCCGTAAGGTTTTTTAGTGTTCGTTTTTTTGATTGAATTTTCTTAATAACCGCACTGAAACCAGAAACCTCAAATTTTTATGGTGTTAAAATATGCTTAGACGTAAAAAAAGACGGATGATAGATTTAAAAAAAGTTTGTTCGAAAAACTCAAGCAAACAATAAACGTGCTCCCTAAATTGTCATGTTTAAATGACTTTTGCATGTCTTGAGTCGATCTCAGCTCAACTTTTGTTCTCAAGAGAAATCTCTGTACTCGACTTACTTAATAAGCGTGTATCGCTGGAGAGGTTTTCCTAGGAAAAACTTCAGGTGGCATATAACTTGGATACTCTGTGATAGACAGGGGCTATAATGCCACAAATGTAAAGTGTTGTGCTCACCTTTCTCCTTGTTTTTTTTGACCTTTCACTTTAATATTTGTAGGAAATCATGGCAGAGAGATTGCGCTATGCTATAAACAACTGCACTTGCATAGATATGGATAACTACATGTTGGCACGCAATGGAGGACTGAATATAGAAGACGAAGAAGATGAATTTTTCCCAGAAACTTGAAAGCAAACCGATGTGCTCTAGAGGCTGGTGTAAACTAAAGTTTATTCGTATGTACCAGTGTTTACGCCAAATTATTTGTCTGATTTAGCTAAATTTGTTGTGATATCGTCTCAAATTTTACAAATAAAATATAACTATTTGAACTGACTTTACTTCTAAACTACATGATTGCATTGCTATTAATAAGAATATTATAATATGTAGTCTTTACTGGGCTGTGCTTTGTTCCTTATGGTTTCTTATCTACATCTGCTTCACGTAGGTAGCTGTTTAATCAATTTATGAAGTCAATGATATTGATATAGTATTGTCAGTCAGAGTGTAGTGTAAACATTGCTGGTGATGGTTGTTTTAATTACTAATGAGTAATTTGTGCGTCAGTTAGTAGTTTGAATAGATTTTATTTATTTTAGAGCTGTATTCAATGGGTTTTGACGCACAAAATATTGATTTTGTTAGTTAGTTACGGAGAAATTAACGTGTCAAAGTCAAATATCAAAGGTGCTTGTTATCAACTAACTAAAAGTATTCTTAAGAATACATAAAGTTGCTAAATAGTTTAGGGTTATAAAAATGTAATGGTCGTGTAACTATATATGTGATCTTGGTAATAAATAAAGTTTTCCTGTGCTGAATACAACAGAGTTTCATATTCTGTGGGTTGAAAACTTTCTAAAAAGAGCACACATCTGTAACTGGCTGTGTACCAATGCTACTGCTGGTTTCACTTCACAACGTTTTATTATTTACACTGTTTTTTTAACGTACAGGAAAACAACAACTGGTGTGGTAGATTAAACGGGTGATAAAAATAAAGTACTTTTAGCTTGGAAAGCTAGCTATTAGGGGAAAAAAGAAAATTATACCTTGCAGATCTAAAAGATGACAGAAACTTGAATTGGTTATTATTATTGCATCTGATGTAGCTACCACTTGCTGTTTCATTTAACAATAATTATGCTACATTAAAAATACAGGACTTCAATGCGTGAGTTGTGTATGGACATTAATGTTACAGTTTTTAGTATACCAATAATGCTTAACCACCTTTAATACCAAGTAACAATACAATTGAATTCTATTAAATACTCTCCCACTTTTAGATCATTATGCCCATAGTCGTTAAAAATACTTGCAGCTGATCTTTTCGTTCACACATAAATCCCTTCTATAGCACGTGTAAAAGTAAATATATTTAACATACAGTTTACTTGCTTTTAGTTGCAACGCTAACGAAACAAGGTTAAAGGAAATGGTGCAGAAACGATTTATACACTCTTGTTTGAGTTATTCCACTCACTGAGATTGTCGTTGAGTTACCTGCTGTCTGCTGCACATATCACTTGACCGAGTATATGGATTGGATATTGGATGTACACCTTAGTGAAAGTAAATATACCAAAGTGCTCGGCTGATTACAAAAACTTTCTCTTGTGTAGTCTATGTTTACTCTAT